>Ga0179934_1048114_pt1 | contig 9325 bp, 5 predicted proteins | sample AD_UKC055_sludge_FD_135923 | JGI IMG/M metagenome (GOLD analysis project Ga0179934, IMG submission 135923) | Active sludge microbial communities of municipal wastewater-treating anaerobic digesters from Illinois, USA - AD_UKC055_MetaT... | ecosystem: Engineered > Bioreactor > Anaerobic > Digestate... | reverse complement strand
TGAAAGCTAAATTTAATGCCAGATTTAATAAAACCAATGTTGGTATTTATTTTATTATAAATAATATACCGATATTAGATAACAGAATAAAAAGAAATTCTGTTTTTGGGAATATGCTGAAAAATCCACTGCTTTATTTAATGATTCTTCCGGGTGTGGTGTACCTTATTATTTTCCACTATGTTCCAATATATGGAGTGATCATCGCTTTTAAGAATTTTTCAGTAACAAAGGGAATATTAGGAAGTCCTTGGGTGGGACTGGATAATTTCCGTTACCTTTTTAAGTCAAAAGAATTTTATAATGTGTTTGAAAACTCCATCGTACTAAGTATCTTACGATTATTGTGGGGATTTCCCGTACCAATTATACTTGCTATCCTGTTGAATGAAGTTAAGCATATCGCTTATAGAAGATTGACCCAGACATTGATATATATTCCTCATTTCATATCATGGGTTGTTATTGCTAGTATTGTAACAAACTTGCTTTCGCCAACTTCTGAGGGAGTGATTAATTATGTTGTGAAGGCTTTTGGACATGAACCAATCAATTTTCTGATGGAACCTAAATATTTTAGGAGTATCATTATTTGTAGTGAGATATGGAAGGAAGCCGGTTGGGGTACAATTATATATCTAGCAGCAATGTCTAATATTGATATTTCACTATACGAAGCAGCTATTGTTGATGGTATTGGCAGAGTGAAGAAAATATGGTACATTACATTGCCGGGAATCATGAGCACAGTGTTTGCGATATTGATCCTCCGTATGGGTTATATATTGAATAACGGTTTCGAACAGATTTTCCTGCTGTATAATCCTTTGACATACGAGGTGGCAGACGTATTTGAGACGTATACGTATAGGGTCGGTTTGCTAGAAGGACGGTTCAGTTTTGCAACCGCTGTTGGTATTTTCCAGTCGGTAGTAGGATTATTATTGATCTTTTTAGCAAATAGACTTTCACGTAAATACAGTGGTAGTGGACTATGGTAGAATCTCTGAATAAATGATGATAAACTTTTTACACTACAGTTGAGGGGAGGAAAGATGATATATGAAAAGAAAATCGCTAGAAGTTTTTGATATTGTTGTATATTTCAGTGTGACAGTGTTTACAGCACTAACTATATATCCGTTTTTAAATGTAATTTCTGTTTCTTTAAGCGATTATGGAAGCTATTTGAAAAATCCGATGATGATTATTCCAAAGAATTTGAATTTTGAAACCTATAAATTTGTTCTTTCCCGTCCTCTTATCCTGTCTTCTTATAGAAATACGATTATTGTAACTATTTGTGGAACTGCTATCAGCATGTTCCTTACAATAACCATGGCTTATCCATTAGCCAATAGAAACTTTAAAGCGAAACCTTTTTTTACATATATGGCAGTATTCACAATGTTGTTTAACGGAGGGCTAGTTCCTAATTTTTACCTGGTAAGGTCCTTAGGATTGCTAGATACGTTATGGGCACTGATACTGCCCGGCTCTTTGAGTATCTTTAATGTTATCCTGATGTCAAATTTTATCAAGTCTATACCTGACAGTCTGGAGGAAGCTGCTAGGATAGATGGGGCCTCAGATATATATATTATGGTTAAAGTTATTCTTCCGCTATGTTTACCTATTATCGCAACACTATCCCTCTTCTATGCAGTTGGACGGTGGAACTCATATTTCAACGCTATTGTTTATATTCGTGATAGGCAAAAGTGGACACTACAACTTATGTTGAGAGAAGTGGTTTTATCAACGAATGCCTTGCTCAAGGAGGGTATGGTTGACCCATCAATACAGAATATAATACCTTTGCAAAATGTAAAGTATACAACAATTGTAGTAGCAATACTTCCAATACTGTTTATATATCCGTTCCTGCAGAAATATTTTATCAAAGGAATCATGATTGGTGCCATAAAAGGTTAAATATGGTATGCATAATATTGATTAATGTATGTTGAAGTGTAGGATATAGACTTATTTCATAAAAAGAATGAGGCTATTAGTTCAAAACATAATAGAATAGTCTCAAGAAGTAACTGAAAATCGGGTCAAACATAAATTATATGAACAAAGTGATATAGAGGGACTAATGAACTGACAGAAAAAAATAAGTATTAACAAAAATGTACATTTGTTTATGTTAATCTAAAAATGGACCTCGGTTATAATTGAAAAATACCCCCCTAACAGGTAAACTCTCTTATGTAAAACATGCATAAGAGGGGGCAAGAGGAGTTGATTAAGTTGAGTCAGAAGCAGCAAATTATCATAGCAGCATATTTGGAAAATAAAGCAAAGAAGACTATAGCAAGGGAGTTGGGTGTTAACGTAAAGACCGTAAGAAAGTATATTGCGGAGTATGAAGCAAGCAGGCAAAAACTTCTAGATGCCGGTACTATTGATGATATAAGAGAATTGACTGACAGTATAGTCGAAAAGCCTAAATATAATGCTGAAAACAGACCCAAAAGAAAGTTAACTGATGAAATCATCGAAAAAATAGAATTTTATCTTAAGGAGAATGAATACAAAAGGAGTATCGGTCAGTCCAAACAGCAAAAGAAGAAGATAGACATATATGAAGCATTGATTGCTGAAGGTTATGATATTAGCTATCCCACTGTTGTAAATACAGTAAATAATCTATTGAGCAAAGGAGCTGAGGCCTATATAAAAGCTGAATATGATCCAGGAGATGTATGTGAATTTGATTGGGGGGAAGTGAAATTATACATAGATAATGAGCTTAAAGTTTTGCAGTTGTCTACTTTTACAAGTGCAAAGGGTAATTTTAGTAAATATAGCTGGAAAATTTAATGGAATATATTAGTGGATTTCTGGAGGTAAGTTAAAAATACTTATCTCTGAAATATAATAAACGGAAGCCTTATGGGTTTTCGAATTCATACTAAATTAATGGTAGTGTAAAAAGTTTTATGAAAAATGTTTGTTCGGATGAATGATTTTCATCCTCGAGCAAAATTATAATCTGCATCCTTGAATTTTTGTCAAGGCTAAAATGAACGGGCTTTCAGCCCGGCCTTGACAAAAATTCAGACGCAGATTGAGGTGGCTTTAAAGAGGATGAAAGTAAAAATCTGACAAAAGCAAGGGGGTGTTGAGATTGAAACTATCTAAGCCTTGATAATAAAGTGTTTGAACCATTTTATGTGTAAAAACTTTTGACACTACGAAATTAATCAAGGAGGGTTATTCATGAAAAAATATTTAAAAGTTGCATCAATGATGCTTTCGATGGTGTTGCTGTTTTCATTGTCCATCGGCTGTACAGTAAGAAAGGACAATACATCTACTGCTCCAAAAGCAACAAGTGCAGCCACTACTGTTGGTTCAGTTTCGGCAAAACAAGAACCTGTTCCCATCAAGCTGTTCATATCCATTGGACCGGAGTTCCAGCCAGAGAACAATATTGTGGTTCAGGAGTTGGAAAAGCTCACAAACACAAAACTCACTTTTGAGATTCCACCACAGTCTAATTATCAGGAGCGTCTACAGATAATTTTTGCAACCAAAGAACTGCCAGATGCTGTACAAATTGATAATCCGACTAATAAGCTGTTTGTGAATGCTGTGAATGATGGTTTGATCATTCCTATCACCAAACAAGTACAGAATTCACCAAATCTACTAAAATATACAAATCCTATTTCTTGGGATTCCTTGCGTGTGAAAGGAGATGACGACATTTATGGGATTCCAAGATGTACACTAAATAGGGCCGATGGTTTCGGGGTCAGAGAGGATTGGCTTGAAAATGTCGGAATGTCAGTTCCGTCAGATGGGATAATTACTTTGGATGAATTCACAGAAATTCTCAAAAGATTTACAAAAAATGACCCAGATAAGAATGGAAAGGATGACACATACGGTATCAGTTTGCCAGTAAAAGAGGATGGAGCACTACTACCAATACTAACTGCAACATTTGGAATATTAGGGTGGCAGAAATACAATGATGAACCATATGAATACATGAATATTCAATACAGTAAGAGTAAAGACAATTACAAGAAAGCACTTGAATATACTGCCATGTTGTGGAAGGAGGGGTATATTGATCCCAATTGGCCTAATAACAAAGCCGAACTAGAAATCACCAGGTTCAAACAGGGGATTTCGGGAATGTATCCAGGATTTGCAAATTTCACCACACATTTAGGCCAGTTAAAATCCAATATACCTAATGCAAGAATGACTTATATTACACGTGTTAAACTGGGTCCTGATGCCAGCATTAAAGGTGTTGGTTTTGGAACCGGTATGTGGTGGTTTACTGCAATTACGAAAAATGCAGCCGACAAAGTGGATGCAGTGGTCGGATTATTTGACAAAATGCTGGATGATAAGGGATGGTCATTAATCAAGAATGGCGTTGAAGGCATACATTATACAAAGAGTGGAGATACACTAACATTTACCCCCCAATTTAATGACTACCTAAAATGGCGAAATGGCGTCCTGCTTGTAAGACGGTACCTCGATGTCGATTGTTTTATTCCTGCAGGTAATATAGAACCTGCCCTGTACGAGAGGATTCTCAACTGGACTGACATATGTGCAAAAGAGATGGTTATGTCCAAGGATCGAGGATATAAACCTCCTGTTGCTAATGAACCGGAATTTATAGACTATCAAAAAACTATGAATCAGGGTATATCGAAAATTATTGTGGGTGCTTCTCCGGTAAGTGAATGGGATAAGATTCTCGATGGTTGGTATAAAGCCGGGGGAGAAGAATATGTGAAACAAATGAATGAATTTATTAAGTCGATGGAGAAATAAGCTAAAATATTATAAGTGAATGCCTCAAATGATTCCAGCCGGGCAGTAATTCAAAAGGTGCTTCTCGGCTGGAAATTAATACAAAATTAATACATACGTATATAAAATTATAAATAGATTGCAATGAAGGAAAAGGAGTAGAACATAAATGGATACCGAAAATAGACCTAATGTATTGATGATAATTACCGACCAGCAACGGTATGATAGTTTGGGGTGCTATGGCAACAACTATGTGAATACACCATGTATAGACAAGCTTGCCGGAAACGGAATTGTGTTCACAAGGGCATATTGCAGTAGTCCAGTTTGTACACCCAGTCGTGTAAGTCTTTTCACAGGAGTACATGCAGGAGGTCACGGTTCGTGGAATATAGGGACAATTGCAGTCAACCCCGAAAATTTTATTTCAAGTATTCTTAAAGAAAACGGCTATAGTACATGGTATATAGGGAAATCTCATTTTAGTGCATGGGCGACAGATCCAGCAAATTCCAGAGAAGGATGGATGGGGAATTGGGAGAGAAATTTTACGGCTTTTGAAACACCTTATTACGGATTTGACCATGTTGAATTGTCCATGGGACATACCAGTTTCGGGTATTGCGGGCATTATGGCTTGTGGTTGAAAGAGAGATTGGAAGGAAGAAAACCGGAAGATTTAAAAAGAACAGCTAGGAGCCAGCACCGGTATGGTGCTGAAGCATATGATTGGGAGATGCCTGTGAAACTACATAACAGCACATGGGTTGCAGAAAGAGTGATACAAGCCCTCAAGCAGGCAAAAGTAAAAAACCAACCATTTTTTATAGTAGCAGGTTTTCAAGACCCGCATCACCCCCACTGTCTTCCGCTAGAACTGGCAAGGGAATTAGAAGTTGAAAATATTCCATGTCCCCATTTCCAGGAAGGGGAATTAGATGATAAACCACCGCATTTTAGACTGGCTTATGAAGGGAAAATACAGTATCCATCTAAAGGGAAATTCAGGAAGCAAGTTGATTTTCCAGATCCTTTTAATACTGTTACTCAGGAGGAAGCAAGACTTTCGAGAGCGTATTATTACGGGATGATAGCACTTGTAGACCAGTCAGTGAAAAGAATCACGGAAGCACTTAAAATGTTGGAAATGATGGATAATACCATCATCATATTTACCAGCGATCACGGAGATCTTCTGGGTGATCATGGTTTATGGCGTAAAGGACCTTTTCACTATGAACAGCTCATCCGGGTGCCCTTGATTGTTCATTGGCCTGCAGGTACGCTAATAAAAGGAAGGGTTGACAGTATTGTTAGCCTTGTTGATATAGCTCCAACAATTCTTTCTGCAGCCGGCGTTGAAATCCCGGAGAGGATAGACGGAAAGAGTCTCATGCCTATTCTCAAAGGCAAGCAGGAAAAAACTAGAGAACATGCCTTTATTGAGTATGTCGATGATCCGGAGGAACTCAGGTTGAAGACAATTGTGACAGAGAAATATAAGCTTACAGTATACCATCAAAGAGCGTATGGCGAACTTTATGACCTTGAAAATGACCCCTGGGAAATCACTAATATGTTTTCAGAGCCAGGAATGAAAGATACAAAAATGATGTTATTGTTCAAATTGCTAGATGAAATGGAGAGGGTAGAGCAAAAAATCCGCTTACCGAGAATTGCTTCATCATGAGGTGAAAAGAAATGAAATACAAAAAACAACTGCAATGCAATTATCATGATATTTTTCTGGCGGTTAAAGAAGCTGTTCGCCCTATGCAAAATAATATTGATATAAAAAACGGCATCCCTTTTTTTATCAATATACTTAAAGAAGGTAGATTTGAAAATTCCCATCATAGCAGCTATAGCGCGGCACATGTGCCGGGAAGATGGCTAAATGCGTTATTTGCTGCTAAAGAAATTATAGGTATTTCAATCAATGAAGAAGTTATAAGAATATTAACAAATTGTACTTATAAAATATTCAATGATACTGTAGGATTACCGCTATGTGTTGATCTAGAGACCATAAAGCCGTTGATGGTATCTGATTTGCACAATTTACGTGAATACATGTATGCTCTGTATTCCCTAATCAGATTTCGATCCGATTCTAGAGCATATGAAATTGCTATGCGGGTTATTAATACGGTGGATAATTATTTTGATTTTGAAAATAATATTTGGAATGGGGAGAAATTTAGAAAAGATACTGGATGCAGAACATATATTGGTCCGATAAAGCAGCATGATGAGAAGGATTTTTACTTTCCTTCTTCCTTTGGAAGATATATTGAACCACTTGTAAAGTTGTACAAGTACTGTGGAATTAAAGAAGCACTTGCACAGGCGATTCGGTTAAAGGATAGCGCTTTGAGGCACATTATGAATGGAAGTGGCGAATATACTCCTGATACTATGGGTGGACATACCCATTCGGTGACATCTATGGTTTCTTCTCTTGCGCTGCTTTCAAAAACCATTGGCGATCACAGAACAATGAGAGAAATCATACGCTTTTTGGAAACCAGCTTGAAAGAAATTGCCCTGGATTTCGGTTGGTGTATTGAAAACTATTATAGAGAGGATTTGATTGGCGAAATCAATAACACTTCAGATATATTAAGAACCTATTTAATTCTTGGTGAGACAGTAGACAGAAAATATTACAACAAAGCAGAAAGAATGCTGAGAGGGCATATGTTGCCTGCCCAACTACTTGATCAAGACTTACTATATGATGAAGAGGGGACACTCTGTGAAAATCCTGTAATGAAAGGAGCATTCGGATTTCCGTGTCCTTATGGCTATGAGTATATTGAAGGACGTCCTATATGCTTCAATTGGGATATCGTCGGAGGGGCGGTGGATGGACTTTGTGAAGCAATAAAACATATGATGACTAAAAAGGAAGGTATCATTGATATCAACATGCTGTTTGGCTGTGAGACTGAAGATGTGAAAATTGTAGATCCTTATACAAAAAATGGAGTTTTGGAGATTATCAAAAAATCAGAAGAAAATTATACAGTCCATATAAATCTTTCAGATAATGTATGCATTGAAAAAATATTCGGGGTAGATGCTAACGCATATCATATAGGTAAAAATGAATTGTGGATATTTGGTAATTTCCATGAGGTTCATATAAAACTCGGAATGAAAAAAAGGAAGATTGATAATTATTTCAGGGGTAAGCGTATTCGGTTTGAGTGGATTGGCGATATGGTGACGGCAGCAGATACCGGAGAAAAAAATTTGTGTTTTTTTAAAAATTTAGCTTAAGTGTACATGAGATAATATGAAAGGCAGGTCACTGTAGGTTATATACATTTAGAGGTATTACAGTAAAAATATTAAATTTTAAGGATAAAAATGGCAACAGAAGAATAGATAACAAGTAATACTGGTCCTTTTGAGACTGTTGGTCATAGTTGAAAAAGTTCGGGTGTCTTCGGTAAAGGTACCGTCGGTTTGAGTAATTAGAATAGTTGCAGTAACAAATTTTTTGTGGACATCAGTTCCACAACAGATTGAATGGATAACTTTCAATAACATATACCTCCTGTGTATTTGATTTAAGCAGTGCTAGATAACCTTATTAAAAAGTAATTGAAGTTTAGTATTCGTGCTCTATGGCAACAATCATATGTACTCATAGGTTATCGCACATAAGTTAGAATGCGGGCTAAACCCACATTGAGGCTTGCACCAATCACCTCCACGTGGTCTTAGCACTGCTTATATCAATATAATACAGGAATTTGGGAGTTTAGAAAATTATGCTGATGTTGTGGCAAAAAGGAAGGCGGCCTGCCTTTCATTCCCATATGTGCCGCCATCGGCGGAATTAGGAGGAGTTAAAATGAATGAAAGAGATCGAGTAAAAATAGCATTTCAATTCAAAGAATCAGAGAGGGTACCATACTGTTCTTATTTGAATGACGAGCAAAAACAAAGACTCACGGAATATTACGGTAGTGAAGATTGGAAAACAATGGACAATGACCATCTATACAAAATATATGCTGTTGATCATTATCTGCGTGCCAACGGTGTGAAAACCAGAGAAAATGGGAGAATTATCACTGATTGCTTCGGTTGTACCTGGGAACTGGGAAATGTTCATCATCTGATTGATGCACCGTTGAAGGAAGATTGCCTGAATGGATACAAACTTCCAGATATTAATGAATTTTATAAAAAACATGCAGATGCTTATATAAGAAAGGAAATAGAGAAATCGGCCGGTAAATTTCGTGTTGTGCAACATACCTTCGGTTTGTTTGAAAGAGCCTGGTCCTTGAGAGGATTTGAGAATTTTCTGATGGATCTGTCCTTGAACCCTAAATTCTGTGAAGAACTTATTGAAATGATTGCCGATTGGATTATTGAAAGTGTTGATAACATTTTACGACATCCGGTGGATGCGGTCATGCTTACCGATGATTATGCAGATCAGCGAGGAATCATTTTTGGTCCTGAAAAATTTAAAAAGTACTTCAAGCCCCACTGGAAGAGAATCTTG
>Ga0179934_1091654_pt1 | contig 9766 bp, 8 predicted proteins | sample AD_UKC055_sludge_FD_135923 | JGI IMG/M metagenome (GOLD analysis project Ga0179934, IMG submission 135923) | Active sludge microbial communities of municipal wastewater-treating anaerobic digesters from Illinois, USA - AD_UKC055_MetaT... | ecosystem: Engineered > Bioreactor > Anaerobic > Digestate... | reverse complement strand
TGATCGGCAGCAATATTTTGGATAGTAGTGTAAATTTTTACCTGAATATCAAGATGGGCTCGGGTGCCTTTGTCTGTGGTGAAGAAACTGCTTTGATCAACAATATGGAAGGAAGAAGAGGAACTCCCGAGCCCAAACCCCCATATCCGGCCACTCAGGGTCTTTTTAGCCATCCTACGGTGATAAATAATGTGGAAACTTTGGCTAATGTTCCATTGATTATCCAGAATGGTCCGACGTGGTTTGCCGGTTTGGGAACTCCGACTAGCCATGGCACGAAAGTCTTTGCCGTTACGGGAAAAGTTGAATACAATGGATTGGTAGAAATAGAAATGGGTAGGTCATTTCGTGAAATTATTTATGATATTTGTGGAGGGATAAAGGATTTTAAGGATTTCAAAGCCATGCAGATAGGTGGGCCTTCGGGAGCATGCTTAGGTGAGGCTTGTCTGGACCTCCACATTGATTATGAGTCGCTTAAGCAGGAAGGCGCCATGATGGGGAGTGGAGGATTGGTAGTTATGGATGAATCTGCCTGTATGGTGGATATTGCACGGTTCTTTATGAATTTTCTTCAGCACGAAAGTTGTGGTAAATGTATTCCATGCCGAGAAGGAACGCGTAGAATGTGGGAAATTCTCGAGTCGATAACCAAGAAACCCGTTGAAGGTCAAGAACATCAATCTCTCGAAAGATTCAAGGGCGTTCTTATGCTTGAAGAATTGGCTACAGTAGTTGCCGAAACTTCTTTGTGTGGACTTGGGAAAACCGCACCTAATCCCGTTATCAGCACTCTCAGATATTTTCGTGATGAATACGAAGAACATATTTTCGAACGTAAATGCAGAGCCAATGTCTGCAATGGACTCAGGACGTTCTATATTCATACTGAAAAATGTACCGGATGTACAATATGCTACCGCAAGTGTCCTACTTCGGCTATTATAGGCACTCAGCGCAATCCACACTTCATTGTGCAGGACAAGTGTATTGGCTGTGGTATATGCTATGATGTTTGCAAATTCGATGCAGTTTCTGTTCATTGAATCAAGGGTTTATATCTATAATTAAAAGAAGTTCCATGTTGTTTTCGATAGAAGTTAATAATAAGGTCATTACTGCCCAAAGGGGTGAAACCATCCTTGAATGCTTGAAAAGGAATGGGGTATTTGTTCCCACGCTTTGTCATATTGAAGGATATTCTCCAACGGGTGCTTGCAGGATATGTGTGGTAGAAGTGGAAGGCCGGCCCGATTTAGTGCCATCTTGTTCCCATCCGGTGGAAGAATGGATGAAAATAAAAACCCATTCACCTCGTGTTATCAGAGCAAGAAGAGCTATAGCGGAAATGCTTCTCTCTAATCATCCCGACGATTGCCTTTATTGTGGACGCAATGGAAACTGTGAATTACAAAACCTTGCTATCGATCTGAATTTAAGGGAAAAACGTTTTAGCGGAAGTAAGAATACTTTAAAGAATGATTATGCAAGCGTTAGCATCATGCGTGAACCATCCAAATGCATATTATGCGGCCGTTGTGTCAGACTTTGCGAAACCGAGCAGGTGGTTGCAGCCGTTGACTTTATTGGCAGAGGCAACCAGATGACTATAGGAACCTCATATAATCATGGATTAAGTTCGAGAAATTGTCATCATTGCGGGCAATGTATATTGATCTGTCCTACGGGTGCTCTCTCGGAACAGCAACACATTGCAAAAGTGCAAGAAGCTTTGCATAATCCAGAGAAACATCTGGTAGCGCAATTTTCCCCTGCATTGAGCGTGGGGCTTAACGAAAATCTTGGAATCAAGGCAGGTAAAACTGCGGATCATATTATAGTTGCAGCACTGAGTAAAATTGGCTTTTCTAAGGTTTTCGATACAGGTTTAGCTACCGACTTGAATATTTTGGAAAATGCTTCTTTGTTGGCCAAACAAATTCGTGAGGGAGAAAGCATGCCTATGTTTACTTCCTGCTGTCCTTCATGGTTGCATTATGCCGAAACCTTTCATCCCTCGATTTTACCTTGTATCAGTCCTGTATTGTCGCCCCAGCAGATAATGAGCGTCTTGATCAAGAAAATCTATGCCAGCGAAATGCGTCTGAGAGCGGAGGATATTTACACTGTTGGGTTGATGCCTTGTACAGCTAAAAAGTATGAGATATTGAGGCAGGAAATGTTGATAGATGACCTTAATATGACTGATGCCGTGCTTACTACGCGTGAATTAGCCAGGTTTATCAAGTTGTATGGAATAGATGTGAATAATATCGAGCCCATGCTGCCACATAGTCCGTTTCATATTCGAAGTACGGCTGCCAAACTTTATGGAGTATCGGGTGGAGTAACTGAAGCCATTTTACGTACGGTGTATTTCTTACTGACGGGCGTGGAGCTTGAACCTTATAAAATTGGAGAAGTCCGTTCAGGCAGCGGGCCCAAATTTTTTACCATGGAGGCAGGAAAATACAAAGTAAAAACTGCTGTGGTAAGCGGCATGAGTCAGGTTCAAAAATTATTGAAAGAAATTGAAGCGGGCAAGAAAAATTTAAATTTTATAGAAGTGATGGCGTGCCCTGGCGGCTGTATCAATGGAGGAGGACAAAAAATTGGCGCCAGTGATAAGGATATTAAAACCCGTAGTAAAGTTCTTTATGAAATGGACGAAAAGGAAAATATCCGTGTAGCCCACAAAAATCCTATTGTTCATGAACTGTACCAAAAATATTTTGATGCACCTTTGAGTAACAAGGCCGTTGAGTTTTTGCATAGAAGAAGATTAGAAAAAAAAATGGAAGGGAATGAGCAAATCCTATAAGAATCAATTGGTTTTTACGGTGAAGGATCGATGTAGGGTATGTTATACCTGCGTACGCGAATGCCCAGTGAAAGCCATACGTATAGTCAATGGGCAGGCTGAGGTAATGAGCGAGCGGTGCATAGGTTGTGGAAATTGTGTGAGAGTTTGCAGCCAGGGAGCCAAGATATTTTTACATTCTCAAGCCGAAGTAAAGGAATTGCTCGAGGGGAGCGATCCTGTTGCAGCATTGATAGCGCCCAGTTTTCCGGCCGAATTTGAAGAAATAAGCGATTACCATTTATTTATTGGTATGGTGCGAGCTTTGGGATTTGAATATGTATGTGAAGTGGGTTTTGGAGCTGATATGGTAGCCCGAAGATATGCCGAAATTATGAACAAACCTACCGACAAAGGCATCATCACTAGCGATTGCCCTTCGGTTACCTTTTATATCCGGCATTATTATCCCCATCTTGTGGATAGGCTGGCGCCTATTGTTTCGCCTATGGTTGCCTTGAATAGATGTGTAAAAGCTGAATACGGCGAAAATATCAAAACCGTTTTCATTGGCCCGTGTATAGCTAAAAAGGCCGAGAGCTCTGAAGTGGACGAAGCGCTTACCTTTACTGAACTTCGCGAGATGTTTTATGAGTACGACATTACACCTCAGAATGCAAGTCCTTCCGAATTCGATCCTCCTTATGCAGGGAAAGGAGCAATCTTCCCGGTGAGCAGGGGGCTTCTGCAAACAACGAATATCCGCGAGGATGTAACAGAAAGGAATATTATTATTGCCGAGGGTAGCCCAAGCTTTAAGGAAGCTGTTAGAGAATTCGACGATGGCCTCGTCAGTACTCATCATTTAGAATTATTATGCTGCAAGGGATGCATCATGGGAGCAGGTATGGGAAAAAATGGGAAGCGATACGTCAGAAGAACGCTCGTGGCCAATTATGTAAAGCAGAAACTGAATCAAACCAGTCAGCAAAAAAGAGAGTATTATGTAAAAAAATTCGATCAGCTCGATTTCAGTGCACATTTTACCCCCGAAGACAGACGTAAACCTTTGCCAACCAAAGAACAAATCGAGGAAGCATTGGTTAAAATAGGTAAGCTCTCGCCTCAAGATTATTTGAACTGTGGAGCATGCGGTTATGACACTTGCGAGGAACATGCCATAGCAATTGCTCAGGGCTTTGCAGAGCCCGAAATGTGCCTGCCCTATACCATCGAAAAGTTACATAAATCCATCAATGACCTGAACATCACCAACGAAAAACTTGCTCATGCCAAAGCGGCTTTAAAACAATCGGAAAAATTGGCACACATGGGTCAGCTTTCTGCCGGTATTGCCCATGAACTCAATAATCCTTTGGGAGTTATTACAATGTATGCTAATATTATGATGGAAGAACGGCCTGAGAATGATCCCCTGCGTAAGGATCTGGAATTGATTGTGGAGCAAGCCAATCGCTGTAAGAAAATTGTAAGTGGTTTACTCAATTTTGCACGTAAAAATCAAGTCAATCTGACTGAGACCCATCTGGAACAATTAGTTCAACGAAGCCTCGATTCGGTGGTTAAACCCGATAATGTGAAAACAAGAATGATTTCAGAAATGAAAGACCCTATCTGTTTCCTTGATCAAGAACAGATGATGCAGGTTTTGACAAATCTCGAAAAAAATGCGATTGAAGCTATGCCTCCCGAAGGCGGCGAAATTACTGTCACCCTTAAAGACAATCTTCATGAAGTTATTATTAAAGTTGCCGATACAGGCATAGGCATCGAGAAGGAAAATATGGACAAGCTATTTACTCCCTTCTACACTACCAAAGAGCTGGGCAAAGGCACTGGCTTGGGACTTCCGCTCATCTATGGAATTGTGAAAATGCACAAAGGCCAGATTAGCGTCATGTCGAATAACAATAAAGAAGAAGGGCCTACAGGAACAATTTTTACAATTACCTTACCCCGCAACCCCAATTCAGTTTAACAATTTCATTATAAAAAAATTACCATCATGGAAGCTCATAAGAAAACGATTTTTATTGTCGATGATGATCCCGATTACTTGTTCCAGTTGCAGGTATTGCTCGAAAAGAATGGATTTCGGGTAATTACGGCCGAAAGCCAGCGAGAAGCTCAAAAAATCATAGAACGCACCAAACCCGATCTGGCCATAGTTGATTTGATGATGGAAAATGAAGATAGTGGTTTTATTCTGAGCTATCAAATCAAAAGATTGTATCCCGATGTTCCTGTAATTATTTTTACTGCTGTTACTGCCGAAACAGGCATAAGTTTTGAAACAGAACTGGGCATGAATTCTCGATGGATCAAGGCCGACCTGTTTTTACCAAAAGGTCTGCGTCCCGACCAATTGATTCGGGAAATCAATAAATTGTTAAAATAATAAAATATTCAAAAATGGCAAAACTCAAGATTTTGGTAGTAGATGATGAGCCTTTCATTCGCTCAGGCATACATCGCATACTCGATAATTTCCAAGTGGATTATCCCTTTATGACCGAACCTTATGAATTCGAGATACTCGACGCTGTTACTGGCGAAGAAGCTATCGAAATCATCAATAACCATCAGCCCGATATTGTCTTGCTCGATAATAAACTCCCCGGTATCCAGGGTGTGGAAGTGCTTTCGTATGTTAAGAACAAAAAAACTCGACATAGTAGTCATTATGATTACTTCCTATGCCTCCCTCGATCTGGCCGTCAGAGCAACTAAAGATGGGGCACACGACTTCGTTCCAAAGCCTTTTACTCCTCAAGAATTGAGATCGGTGATAGAATCTACGACAAAACATATTTTTCTCAAACGTATGACCCAGCAAATGAATATTGCCGGGAAACAAATCCGTTTCCAATTTCTATCCGTCTTGAGTCATGAATTAAAAGCTCCTTTGAATGCCATAGAAGGGTATCTGCAAATGATGAAGGAGAAACAGCTTGGTGATAAAATTGACGACTACGCTCAAGTAATCGACCGTTCGTTAGCACGTATTAAAGGCATGCGTACACTTATTTTAGACTTGCTCGATATGACGCGCATCGAAACGGGTGAAAAAGAAAAGAAAATCGAAAGACTCAATATTTGTGCTATAGCTCAAACTTCTATTGATACTTCAAAACCTATGGCTATACAGCGTGATGTGAAGATAAAGCTCGATTGTCCTAAAGACCTGGAATTTGAAACCGATGCCTCCGACATGGAAATTATTTTTAATAATTTGATATCAAACGCGGTAAAATACAATAAGGAAGGTGGAAGTGTTACTGTTAGAATACATAAGGATGAAAATAATTTAGTGATCGAAGTATCGGATACCGGAATAGGTATGACCGAAGAAGAAACCTCTCGTCTGTTTCAGGAATTTGTAAGGATAAAAAATGAAAAGACAAGAAATATCACAGGCAGTGGTTTGGGATTATCTATTGTAAAGAAGATTGTCGATACATATAATGGAAATATATCCGTGCAAAGTACACCTGACGTGGGGAGTACTTTCATCGTAACCCTGCCTGTTCAGTCCTTAACCGATATCATTCTATAAATCATTTATCTATGAAGATGAGCCACAGGTCTTTACCCGATAAAACCATTGAAAGATTGAGCCAATACCGACGAAATCTTCTTATATGCTTATCGCAGGGGAAGCATCATATTTTTTCACATGAGATTGCTCTGATTCATCATATTACACCGGTACAAGTGCGTCGTGACCTTATGCTCATAGGCTATTCCGGCACGTTAAGAAAAGGTTATGATGTAAAGGAATTGATAGATCTGATTGGTTTGATCCTCGATACGGAAGAAGGATTAAAAGTTGCCATAGTTGGAATTGGGAATCTTGGGCGTTCTCTCATTGGCTATTTTAGTGGTAAGAGATCAAAACTCAATATCGTGGCTGGATTCGACAATAACCCCGATAAGATCGGGAAAATCTACGCTGGTGTTCATTGTTATTCCAGCGAAAGAATGCAGGAGATCATCGTTGAGGAAGAAATTAGCATAGCTATTATTACTGTTCCGGCTGATAATGCCGCTATCGTAGCCGAACGACTCGTTATGGCCGGAATAAAGGGAATTCTTAATTTCTCCCCAAAACCATTAAATGTGCCTCCGCATGTCTATCTCGAAGAAATTGACATGATTACTTCTTTAGAAAAAGTGGCTTATTACGTTAAGAAACAACTATAATTTTCTGTATAGAATAATATAGGGCTCTTATTAGTCGTAAATTTGCAAAAGAATTTTAAATTCAATTGGTCAATGAAATTTAATCCAGAAAAATGCAGAATGAAGGATGAAAGAATGAAACCTTTCATCGACACGGATGAGATTTGGGATTTGCTCGATCATACCAAACCTGATCGGGTAAGAGTGAAAGAAACCATAGCCAAATCGCTCGAAAAAAATCGGCTGACACTTGAAGAGACTGCGCTGTTGATCAATGCGACCGAAACCGACCTTGTCGAAGAAATTAAGCAAGGAGCACGTGAATTAAAAAAACGAATCTATGGGAACCGAATCGTTTTATTCGCTCCTTTATACATAGGCAACAAATGCACCAATAATTGTCAATATTGTGGGTTCAGAACAAGCAACAAGGCTGCTGTGAGAAAAACCCTGACTGACGATGAAATTGTCAGGGAAGTAGAAGCCCTCGAGGATAACGGCCAAAAGAGGCTCATCCTGGTTTATGGCGAGCATCCCGATTACGATGCGAATTATATTGCCCATACGGTTCGTTTGGTTTGTGGAGTAAAAAAAGGAAAAGGCGAAATCAGAAGAGTGAATATCAATGCAGCACCACTCGATATCGATGGTTTCCGTACAGTAAAGCAAGCAGGCATTGGCACTTATCAGATTTTTCAGGAAACCTATCATCCTGAAGCCTATAAGACATATCATCTTGGAGGTAAGAAAACGGATTTCAACTGGCGTCTTACTGCCCTCGACAGAGCTCAGGAAGCAGGGATAGATGACGTAGGAATTGGTGCCCTGATAGGGTTATACGACTGGCGTTTCGAAGTGATGGGATTGGTAAGACATGCAAACCATCTGGAGGCTTGTTACAATGTGGGACCACATACTATCAGCTTTCCTAGAATTCAAAATGCTTCTTCTCTCGATATCGATGGACGTTATCTGGTGAATGATGCTGATTTTGCCAAACTCATAGCCATACTTCGCCTTGCAGTTCCTTATACAGGAATGATTTTAACCGCCAGAGAAAACCCAAGGCTACGCAGAGAAGTAATCCCCTTCGGCATTTCTCAGATCGATGGCGGAACACGCTTGGAATTGGGTACCTATTCTCAAAATCTTAATGCAGAACAAGACCTTAACCGTGAACAATTCAAAATTAACGACGACCGTTCACTCAATGAAATCATCGAAGAACTCATTCAAAACGACTTCATCCCCTCATTCTGTACGGCTTGCTATCGAATAGGGCGAACGGGCGAGCATTTCATGGAATTCAGCGTTCCCGGATTCATTAAAAGATTTTGTACACCAAATGCGCTGCTAACGCTTTCGGAATATTTAGTGGATTATGCTCCTCAAGATACTGCACAAATGGGCTGGAAAGCTATAGAACAAAATCTTGCTCATTTGGGCGATACAGCTAATACTCAGGAAATACGCCGACGAATCGAAAGAATCAAACAGGGCGAAAGAGACCTGTATTTTTAAAATTTTAAAATACTATATACAGAATAGGAATCGAATGAGCCTTCCAAGATTAGTATAAGTGTTTCATTATGAATATTTTGTATTAAATTTGAAAATCTTTGACAGATGAAAGAAATCAGAATCCTGGGAATTCTTATAACCGACCGCATAAAGGAAGCAGGGCAGACCCAGAAAGTATTATCCGAATTTGCTCATATAATCAAATCGCGTTTAGGCTTCCATGAAGTTACAGAAGCAGTCTGTTCGAGGCTGGGGATCATTATGCTCCAACTTGTTGGTTCCATAGATGAACAAGATAAACTGGAAAGTGCTTTGAATCAAATTGGGGGTATTCAAGTCAGGCGGATGCAATTCGAGGTATAAATCTACCAGAAGATGCTCATTCGGGTTTTTGGGCTCTCATCATCCTGTATTTTCCATTGAAGTCTTTTCTTGTTTCGATATTACGATATTTATGCGAAGAAAATATTTTTTGTATCATAGCGGGAAATCTTTCGTTGATTTCTACATAAATCCAGCCATCCTCATCCAGGAATTTTTGTCCATATCCAGCAATGCTGCGGTAAAAAATGAAAGGGTCTTCGTTATTTACAAATAAGGCCTCAGTAGGTTCATATCGTAAAACATTAGGATGCATATTCGATTTCTCCGACTGAGTTACATAAGGAGGATTCGAAACAATGACATGGAAAGGTTCGAATTGTGTTGATTTTGCATTGGAAGTAATATCATGGAGGACAAACTGAATGGCTGTTCCATGTTCTGAAGCATTCTCGCGGGCATACTCGAGAGCCATTTCTGAAATGTCGGTTGCCGTAATCTGGGCACCTTTCAACTCTTTTGCCAATGAAATTGCTATACAGCCACTTCCCGTTCCTATATCAAGAATTCTCAAATTGGGTTTGTCCAAAAAAATTTCGAGTATCCAACCAACCAGTTCTTCGGTTTCAGGCCTTGGAATAAGCACGCCATGGCCGACTTTTAGCCGTATATTCCTAAACCATGCATAACCTAGTACATATTGTAGGGGTCGATGATTCAATAAATCCTTGAAGGCGAAATGAATTTTTAGGATTTCTGATTCGGAAATACGCAGATCGGGTTCGGAAAGAAATTTTATTTGGTCAATTCCTAAAATTTCCTGCATCACCATACGAGCTATGGTGGATGCTTCTTCCGAAGGATAAATCGAAGAAAGTTTGTGACGATAATGCCGGTAAATATGGTAAACCCGATTGTTGC
>Ga0179934_1240528_pt1 | contig 9905 bp, 5 predicted proteins | sample AD_UKC055_sludge_FD_135923 | JGI IMG/M metagenome (GOLD analysis project Ga0179934, IMG submission 135923) | Active sludge microbial communities of municipal wastewater-treating anaerobic digesters from Illinois, USA - AD_UKC055_MetaT... | ecosystem: Engineered > Bioreactor > Anaerobic > Digestate... | reverse complement strand
GCGGCGTTTCCTCAATATAATAAACAATATAATCTATTAAGATATTTTGCGACAATTTTTTCGGTTTCTGGAATGCTTGTTTTTTGGCTACTTCTACTTTATAGGTTGTAATATTCTTTGAATAATCGTATCCTGCTTTATTTACTACATTCTAAGTTTTGGATTTAGTCTCTGTTCCTAATGGTGTAAGATCACAAGTTACAAGTAATCTGTTAAAGTCCATAATATTGATGGTAGGATATGTTTGAAGTATACGAGTTCTTGTTCTATCAGGCTCAGCATAATAATGTAGCTTACATTCTGATTTTGAATAGATTTTTTCAACTATTCTTAACTGTAATCCTAATCCTACACAAATTGCAAATAAAGTATCACTTTTCATGTTATTTGCACCATCATTTTTTATTTTTCCATAATAGTTTTCATGAATGAGAGTATTATCATAAAAGTCTAATCCCGTTTTCCACCCAGCTTTCTCTATGAGAAACCACAAACAATTGCAGAGTGATTTGTCTTCATCTGCAATGAGGCGCAGCAATTCCTTTTCAGTTTCTTCATCAAATGAAAGAAGATTATTTAATGCAGTAGAATACGCTATTTCCATATCTGAGGATGTCGCTGATTCAGAAACCTTATTTATCGTCTTTCTGATTCCAGATTGAGCACCCGGAAGGAAAGCAAGGATACGTTCATCACGCCCTCCAAATTTGTATAGAACAGAGAAACACATTATCTCGTCTTGTTGATGTTTATATTTGTATAGCTTCTGTTCGCAAATATTAATAACGCACTCGCTCAGATGCTTTTTAGCATAATTAGTTAAATGTAAAGTATCATATCTAAAAGTTACATACTTTAAGTCTGGTAAAACAAAGTATCCATCTACATATATGAAACCATAGGAATCAATCCACTCTTGAAGTACGACATTGTGCAGCATTAAATCTAATGCATCCTTTTGGTTTATGGATACAAATTCCTGTCGTTCTTCTATCTCCGAATATACGTCACTAAAATCATAGAACTCCTCGATATTAGATCTTAACCCGACCTCGATCAATCGAATTTTTGTTGATATACGAGAAACAAGAAAAAATTCACTCAGTTCCTGAACAATCTCGTCACACGATTTGATTCCCTGATCAAGAATCTCAAGTGCTTTTTTCTTGAACATTTCCTTTGGCATTAAAATACGAGGGGTGAGACGATGTGCCTGCCATTCAAGCCATTCGATTTGATTTTTTTGTGTTCTCTTACTTGGAGTAAACGAAAACTGAGATTGACGACACATTATTGGTGAAACAGAAACATTATCACCCATACGCATTTTCATTAGCTCAAAGTATTTTTTATCTTTATACCAGTGTAATATTTCATGAACTATTGTGTTGCGCTTATTACCTTCACTGTATGCCCATTCAGAGTCAGAATCAATTACCAAGGTTCCAGATTTGAAAAATTCAGTTGTATACTGTCTGGTTGTTCTATTATAAATTTGAACATTTCCGTCCAATAGAACACAACAGCCGAATACATCTAAATCCGGCGACAAAGAACGATACACAATAGAAAGATTTGCATCTGATAGTAGCTTATCTATGGGAAGCGGCATCGGAGTAAGAAGTACCTCTTGACAATACTGTTCCAAGAACGCTGCTGCATAATCATCCAGTCGATTTGAGCCGAGTATCAAAGCACAAGTTCGTTTATCAATGTCATATACATCACTAGGATTCGCTATTTTTGCCATTATTTATATCCTCTTCTTGTTCCAAGTTATCCAGTGGCATTTCATTCAGTAATTGTCTTGCTTCCATCCAGTTAGACATGAATTTTCCGATAAGTGCCTTGAATCGATTTGTATGATTATGCTCGATTAAATGTGTAAGTTCATGAATAACAACATACTCTAAACATATGACAGGCTTTTTAACAAGCTGAAGATTAATGAGGATGCGTTTATCATCGATGTTACATGATCCCCATCTTGTTTTCATGTACTTGATACTATATGCATTTGCACTGACACCCGTTTGCTTTTCACACTTTTCAACCATTTTACCGAGTATATGTTTCATTTGTGAGCGATACCATTCAGTTAACGCTTTGCTTCGATTTTCCTCTGTTGCACCAACAGGTGCAGTCATAACGATTTTATGCTCAATCTGTTTGATATGGTATTGATGTCCAGAAAAGATAACTTGTAACATATATGGCTTACCCCATAAATAGAACGTTTCCCCAGAAACCAGTTCCCGTTTCGTCTGTCTAGGCTGAGAAATCATTCTATTTCTCACTTTTGTAACTTCAGGCATCTTACGAAGAACAAAATATCTGATTGACTCATCAGAAGCATCCGATGGAGCACTAACGGTTACATCTCCTTTTGGTGGATTAACCCTAATATATAAATTCTTTTGACTAGGCTTCCTCGTGATACTAATAGGAATTCCAGCTATTATAGTTGTTTCATTATTTGTCATACTCTGATAAACCTTTCACCTTGTCCAGAAGTTCATCCGCTTTAGCTTCCGCATTATCATCAGTATAACCATGTTGAATTAGGCACTCTGCAATAGCATTTCGTACCCTGTTTCGCTTTTGTTTGTTCGAGTGCCAGCCAGGGCGAGAACTGCTCTTAATCTCAGCATCAATTTCCATTGCAAGAACCTCATTCGCATCAAAGTAGTCATAAAGCATTCGTCTGGCAGCACTGTCACGTACTGACTCAGGATATGTGTCATCATCTTCTGGATGAAGTATAGCTTTAGCAAGAGCAACAACTTGCTTGAGATATTCTTCATAGCTTATGGCTTCTACTTTACGCTGCTGTACAAGATCGTTCAACATATCAGATAGCTTTCCATAGTACACGGAGTTTCCACCCATTTTCTTAACAATCTCATGCTGTAAGTTGTTTTCAATGGTTTCTGCCTTTGCTTTGTTATCACCTGGTAGTTCCTTTACTGTTTCAACAGGCGTTGTAGTCTTTCCTTCAAGCAATAGTTCAACAAGCGTCATATCTGCCATGCTATTTACAACTTTGGAGCTTTGTGCACGGATATAGGTGTCAAGAATATAGCGCATATCAGCTTCATATGGTTTCTGATCAATATAATCGCAGCTTGCGAGTTTTATCATTTCCTTGATCCTGTTGTAATCGGAAATATCATTTCTCAACGTTTCGACCTGCTGATTGTTGTATCCGTAGTCCGATACGAGCTTGTTGCAGCAACTTGCAAATGATCTTGAAAGCGAAGCGACGAGTGCGTAAAAAGTGTCACGACGGGCAATCATTTCACTATCCTCGCTTTTTTCACCACAGAAATAGTCAATATAATCCGTGTCAGTTTGGGCATTTATGCCGTCCAACATATCAGTAAGCGAAGCAAGGCTACCATCCATTTCTGCTTTAGCTTCATCATAACGGTTTTTAATCAGTTCTTCGACATCTTCCTTATCAAAACCACTGAACGCTTCAGAAGTATAGTCCTTAACGGCAGACTGAATGTTTCGGAATAAATCCATATAATCAACAATGTATCCATAATCCTTATCATCTCCATCAGGTCGATTAACACGACAAATTGCCTGAAACAGATCATGATCACGCATACTCTTGTCGATGTAAAGATATGTTGCACTCGGTGCATCGAATCCTGTAAGCAATTTATCTACCACAATCAGTAGCTTCATCTGTGCAGGAGATTCTTTAAACAGCTTCTTAACTTCTGCCTCAAATTCTGTAACCGATTTACCGCCCAACATTCTTTCGTAGACTTTTTTCTTGTATTCTTCTTCAGAAGTCTGTGTTAAATCTGTAGTTGCAGCACGGACTGCTGCGGCTGTGGGTTCATAGGATGCAACAATTGCACAACGGGTAAATCCACGACTTACAAAAAGTTCCCAATACTTGCAAGCTTCGTAAATACTATTTGCTACAAGCATTGCAGTACCACGCTCAGTCTTCAGGCGAGGCTGTTTCATCATGTCAAAGATGATGTCATCAACAATACGTTCAAGACGTTCTTTTGAACTGTAGAGTTTGTTCATAGTTGTCCATGTTTGTTTCAACTGAATTTTAGCACGTTCAGTCAGTCCTTCAGTTTTCATGTCAAACCACTGGTCTATACGCTCTTTACTAGACAAATCTTGATCGACATCTCGTGCCTCATAGCGAAGATCGAGAACAACGCCATCTTCAATACCCTCATTAAACTTGTATGTGTGAATATAAGTGCCAAAAATCTCAAGGCTAGTCTTTTTGTCTGTTTTCAAAAGTGGAGTTCCTGTAAAACCAATAAGTATAGCATCAGGCATAAGTTGCTTTACCGCTTCATGGAGTTTGCCTGAATTCGTTCTGTGGCACTCATCGATGAAGGCAATGATATTACCTTTAGCCTTGTAGTTTTTCGGCAATCCTTTCAGCAGTTCCTTGACATACTTATCGATATCAGCCTGCTTCCCGGCATTGTGGCCGTATTTATGAATTAAAGAGCAGATAATCGGATCGTCGTTGTGATTCAATAGATTTCGGAGATCTTCGCAACTTTTGGCTCTCTTGACATTTTCACCAACATCGATAAAGAGGCTTTCAATCTGATCGTCCAACTCATCACGGTCGGTAATGATAACTACACGGCTGTTGTCAATATTTTCAATGATCCACTTGGTAAGCCAAACCATGATAAGTGACTTTCCGGAGCCTTGTGTATTCCAGATAATGCCGCCTTTTGTTTCATGTTCTGCTTGGCACTCTCTGATGCGCTTACGAGCAGCCAGATTTGCAAAGAATTGATTCGGTCTCGTGGTCTTCTTAACGCCCGCATCAAAAATCATAAAGTCATAAATCAGAGAAATTAATCTCTCCGGCTGGCAGAGTGAGATGATGCCTTCCCGCAATCTGTTGGAGTCCTGCTCCCGTAAATCTTTGATGCGCATGGAAAGTTCGTCGGTTGCTTTTGCATCCTCTTTCCATGCGAGATACTTCTTCTGTGGAGTGCAGATTACACCGTAGCGCAGCCCTTGTGATTCATTTCCTGCCATCAGGAGCTGCATGGTGTTGAAGAAGCTACGAATAGCTCCTTCCTTCTGGTTGGTCAGCATCTGTGCGATGCCTTCGCCAACAGATACAATGGAGCGTTTCAGCTCAATCATACCGAGGGCGATACCGTTTATATACAGAATGAGGTCGGGACGTTTGTGACGCTCACCGTTCTCTACCTGCTCACGGCAAACGGTAACTTCCTCAGCAACGTAATAATCATTGTGAGAAGGAACAGCCCAATCGATATAATGTACGGTTTCACGTTTGCCGTTTCCGTCTTTAACGCCCTGACAGCCATAGCGCAGGAGCGAATAAACTGCCTTATTGCATTCGTAAAGATCACCACGAGCAGATGCTTTTTTGGTAAGCTCGGCAATCGCTTTATCGATACGATCCTTGCCGTATCCGCAGGCAACAAGATGCTTGCGCAGCAGGTCTTCACGAATGTTGGTGTTTTCTGTATCCCGGAGATTACCAAGATAGGTATATCCCAGTTCGTCGATCAGCCAGTGCTTGACTCTGTCCTGTACTTTGATTTCCAGATCGGGTGTTTTTGCACTTGTTGCCATAATTGCCTCCTAACTAATCCGTTAAGCGCACCTTCCCAGTAAGTAGGTCGTCCATTGCGCCTTCGCGGATTTTTATCATTTTGTCTCGTTCTTCTTCAAGTGAACGAATTTCTTTGTCCATAGCTGTAATAATCCCAACAATAGCCGACTGTTCTTCGATTTCACTTGGAATCGTCAGGACGGTTGTTTTTATTGCCTTCTTTGAAATGGAGGATACTTTGATGCCCGTTATATGAGGCAAAAGTTGATCATGGTAGCTTTTTGAGTTTATGTATAGCCCAAGAAAGCCATGAGCAGTCTCAAACTTAGGTCTACAAACAATTGTATGAAGCCCGCCAACAAGAGGAACAGAGACCTCACAAATCTGTATAGCTTTTCCAACAGTCTCGTCTTCGGCGGTATCAGCTATTATTACATCATTGGTGTGTAAAAGCCAATTATCAGAATATGTAATCTCTGGTCGGAGAAAAGGAATCTCGTCCTCATCCGTAACAATTTCTGAATACTTAATAAGAATATCTCCATAATGGATATTTCCAACCTGTCCGTGTTCTGCGAGTTTATCTCTTGAATAAGTGTTATTTGACAATAATGTAAAATACTCATCAAAGGATATACTTATCCATTCACTGTTAAATCCTGAAAGACGAGTTTTCCCGCTAATGAGGTCTTCCAGCGCACCTTCACGGATAGCCTTTTTCTTCTCAATGAGTTCTGTGAGATTGGCAATGTGTGTGTCAAAAACAGTAAGTATTTCGGCAATTGCTTTTTGCTCAGGTTTAGATGGTAGATGCACTACAACCCTCTTTACAACATCCTTATTTAAATTCTGGACGCCACTTCCTGCGGCAAAAGTAGCGAATTGTTCTTGAATATGGCGAAAAAATAAGATATAGTACAAGAATTCCTTATTGATCTGTTCGTTATAATCAAACAATCTCAACCATCCATCGTGGATGCATCCGTCAACTGTAAGAATATAAGGTTTTCCAAAACTCATGGAATTAGAAAGAATAAAATCACCTTCTCGTACTGTGACAGATTTTCTGGCTCCGGATACAGTAATCTTTTCTGCGGTATGTGTAATATACTTGCTATTTTTAGGAGCATCACCGATTTTTATCCAATTAACACCATCTATGGATGCCGTCAAAAAAGCTTCAATCGGACGTGGTGATGCTCCTCGTGCGATTTGAACAGATTTTCCTAATGTAGTTTCTGTCCAATCATTTGGAAACGTCATCATTTTTATACCCCATCCTTTCCAGAGCCTGATGCACAGCATCTCTAGATTGTGCCGCCTTGTTCTCCAGTTCGCCAAGAGTATGCTCATAGCGCTTTGCAATCATAATTACTCGGAACATATAATCATTCAGAATTCGTTCAATTTCTGAATTTACATCACTATACAGACGTGTCATCCATTTCTCGTCAAACAGCAGGTGCTTGATTTCTTCAATTGTCAACTCGCTGTATTTCACAATCAATGCATTATCCAATTCCTTTTGCTTTGCTTTGATCTGCTTATTGATCTCATCGCACGCATTCATCTTTTTCTGATATGAAAGCAGACAGTTATATTCGTCAAAGTAAATATCTGGAACCGGTGCCGAAACAATGGCTGCCTTCCAAGCCGCCTTGATCTTAGACTTCTGAAATATTCCCTTTTTTTGTACGTAGATCATACGTTTCTTCAAGTAACGGAATCTCCTTTGAGATTCGTTCTAGTTCGCTTTGATTATCAATTGTATCCACCATCTGAGCAAGTGCAATAAGTTCAGGAGATGTTTTTTTGTCCTCCAGTTCCTTAATTCGCTTGGTGAGATTAGCCTTCGGTAGCTCACCCTTGCTGGACAACACTTCCTTAAGCAGTCCTTCATCGCCAGACTCTTCTTCTCGCATGAATTCCATTTCGCCTTCAATAGCACTTAACTGATCGGCAAGAGCCTGTAGTTCACTGAACCATTCGCCGAAATATGTACGCTCCATGATTTCACGAGGAATCAAAGAACCTTCAAAAGACTTGACCTTTGATTTATCAGCAACCGTTACGGTTTCACCGTTCTTATCCTTCTGTCTCTTTGTTGCATAGACATACTCAATTTCTCTTGCTGCTTCATAGCCGTAAGCTCGAATTGCGTACACATCATCCTGCAACTTTTCATTCCAATAATTCAGCAGGCAATCATAAATGTCATAATTATCCAGCAGTGCAGAATCAAGATATGACTGCAGGATCATTGCGCCCAGTTCACGAATCAACTGCTTCGGCTCTGTTGCCTCAGTTATGTTGAGAAGTATGTCTCTGACGCTATCACGCCAATTCTCAAATACAGTGGTACCTTCAAATTGCTTTTCTTTAATCAGATTTGTATCGTCATTAAAGATACTCTCAATTTTGTCAGAGCTGACCGCAAGCTGATATATACCATGCTCGGCATCAGTGCAAGTGAATACAGCATCTCTTAATGCAGGCGATACACCCCACAAACTTTGCAGTGATTCAACATCATACTGCGGGATTCCACCTTTAAGGTGTGCAGCAATATTTTGCGGCAGTGTATCATCGATCCTTCTGATGTATCTTGGCACATTCATATTGCCGTTATTATCATCAGAAGTCTCGTTATCATTTTCTTCGCTTTCTGTATCTTCTACGGAGTCAGGCGCATCATATTTCTTCCATATTTCAGAATAAGGAACTAATCGAGAGTATCCCGGAAGCTCTTCTTGTCCATTGAATACACGAACAATCTTCTCAATATCTTGTTCTCTCAGACGATTCTTGTTTCCGTCCTTTTTGAAACCTCTGCTTGCATCGATAATGAAAACGCTGTCGCGTGTGTCAGCACCTTCTTTATCGATGATAACAATACAAGCAGGAATACCCGTTCCATAGAACAGGTTCGCCGGAAGGCTTACAATACCTTTAATATATCGTGTCTTAATGATTTTCTTACGGATAGTTTCCTCCGCATTACCTCGGAACAGAATACCATGTGGCATGATGATGCCCGCTTTTCCGTTTGGACGCAGTGACTTGATTACATGAAGGAACCACGCATAGTCTCCGTTCTTCTCAGGCGGAATACCAAAGCCGTCAAAGCGATGGAATTCATCCTTCTCCGGCTTGATTCCGTCGCTCCACGCCTTATCAGAAAACGGCGGATTCATGACGATGAAATCAAACTGTTTGAGTTCTCTGAATCCGGTCTTGTATGTTGTAATGAACTTAGGATCAGATAATGTGTTGCCTTTTTCGATCGTACCTGTTCCTTTTTGATGCAGTATCAGGTTCATTCTTGCCAAGCCAGCGGTAGAGATGTCTTTCTCCTGACCGAAGATCGTGACGATAGAATCACCATGCTCATCGACAGGAGCTTCATCGGCAGCTCTGATCAAAAGGCTTCCGCTTCCACAAGCAGGATCATAAAGTGTCCAGTCCTTACCGTCCTCAGCAGTGATATCACCGATACCGATCAGACGAGCTATTGTTCTTGATACTTCACTTGGTGTATAGAATTGTCCTTTGCTTTTACCGGACTCCTGTGCAAACTTCATCATGAAGTATTCGTAGGCATCACCGATAATATCGTCTCCGCTTGCACGATTTGTGCGGAAATCAATAGCAGGATTTTCAAATACGGCAATCAGTCCAGAAACCTTATCTACAAGTTCCTTACCAGAACCAAGTTCATCTGCATTTATGAAACTGACATCAGGGAGTTCTCCAACAAGTTCATTATCCTCCAGAAATTTCTGTAGAATTTTGTTGACACGTTCGCCGACATCAGGTTTGCCCTTGGCATTAATAAGATCATCGAACGATGCACCGGGATTCACCACAAAATCAGCACGACGCTGTCCCTTATATCTATCCGACACATATTTAAAAAAAAGAAGAACTAGGACATAGTCCTTATAACGTGCAGGCTCAACACCGCCTCGCAATTTATTACACGCTTCCCACAAGATGGAATACAATTCTGATTTTTTCACAGCCATATCCTCATTTTACTCCGTTTCACATTTTCAGGTTAAACACATAAAACCTCTAGTATACATTATAGCACACAAAAGATAAAAATTCAAGATACAGATGCGGATTTTTAAGTGTAAGAGAATAAAAACAAGGAATTAATAATCGAATTTCCAACTTCACAAGTTGACAATAAGCTCGCTTTTTCAATAGGTTTTTATTACTTTCAATTCAAATAGTACAGAAATACGGTGCTTTCTTTCAACTTGTCAAGTTTTGAGATTTTCTTCAAGATAATTTACAATGAAAT
>Ga0179934_1009891_pt1 | contig 10757 bp, 15 predicted proteins | sample AD_UKC055_sludge_FD_135923 | JGI IMG/M metagenome (GOLD analysis project Ga0179934, IMG submission 135923) | Active sludge microbial communities of municipal wastewater-treating anaerobic digesters from Illinois, USA - AD_UKC055_MetaT... | ecosystem: Engineered > Bioreactor > Anaerobic >... | reverse complement strand
GGGACAGGCGATGATCCGTGAGAAGAATGTCCAGACGAAGCTGGTCCGGCTCGGTCAGATCCTCAGAATCTTCATGGAAAAGGAGCAGGTCTCAAGCAGTTGGTTGAGCAAGCAATTCCAGACTACGCCCCGGACGATCCAGCGCGACCTGCTTCTGCTCAAGGAATCGGGATTCCCACTGCACGAGGTCCAGAAAGGCGTTCACCGGATGAGCAAGGATCTGGTGAAGAACCTGGAGGTCTTCGATGACACGGAGCTCGCCCTCGTAATCGCCCTCAAGAACATGGTCGGGCAGTTGGGCCAGCCCTTCCAGCGTGCGGCTGACGGCGTTCTGGATCGGCTCTACGATTGCGTGACCACCATGCCGGTGTTTGTGAAGATCGACGATCCCGTGCCGCTGGATAGCACCCTGCTGAACCGCATCGTGAAGGCCGTTCGGGAGAAACGGCGGGTGGGCTTTCAATATGCCCATGCAAAAGGTTCCGGGACGCATCCGGTCGATCTGGAACCCTACCGGGTCGTCTATTTCGGCGGCTTCTGGTACCTGATAGGCAATGAGCCCTGCACCGGGATACTGAAACGCTATGCACTGGACCGGATCAGGGATCTGAGGCTGTCGAGTGGCGTATTCAAGGGGGTCCCCGATGATCTTGATTCCATCCTACAGGGTAGCGCCAATATCTGGTTTACCGGCGAGCGTCACCTGGAGGTGACCATCTTGGTTGATTCTCGGGTCAGCCACTATTTCAAACGGCGGAAGATGTTCCCGACCCAGGAGATCAAGGAAGAGAGGCCCGACGGGTCGCTTGTCGTCTCCTATCGGGTCGGGCATTACGAGGCCATCCGCAATATCCTCAAGTCCTGGATCCCGAATATTGTGATCTTGGATCCGGAAGATTTCAAAAAAGAGCTGCTCGAAGATGTGAAGGGGTGGGTGAAGAAACAGGAGAAAGGGGAAAATCCGGAAGCACGCTAACTGGCCATCTCCGCTACTTCCTCTCCTTTTGCGGTGAGAAAGAAACTCAAAAGGATTACTACCGGATGATGGAGATCGTCTACCGGGCCTTCAAGCAGCCCAACGTCGTTGCCACGATCACCTGGCTTATCGCCAATGTGGGGCACAGGGTGAACTGCGTGTCGTGAGAAATAGGGATTGATGTCAGCGGATGGAGAAACACGCCGGTCCTTGATATCACGGCGCTACCCGTTGAGCGAGGTCAATCGTTTGCGATGATGCGATCCCCATTCCTTACGGGAGCGTATAGGGTAATGAAAAAGATTATTCAGGATGGCCTTAACTTCACCACTGTTCAACTATTGTATATCTTAAACATTGAAGATTACTGATTGAAAAAGAGTGATACTAAAACTAGCTGCGATAAAGAACTATTATAGTCATATTCAGATCCATATTCAGCCGTTCATTTCAGAGCATCTTTTATCGAGTCGAAAGTGAACGATAATGCCCAGCTAGCGCCAACGCCGAGAAGCGCCGAGGGTGAGCTGTAGCTACGGTTAATCTTGACCCCGACCAGTTTCTTGTTGAGTTCAATCGCCTTCTTGATTTCCCAATCGACCCAGGTGCTCTTGTGGGTGTGCTGTCCGACGATGCACAGGAACCGCGTAGACCCGTTTATCCGAGCCGAGATAACCCTGCGGACTGCAGCTACATCATTGCTGTCGACGGAAACATCAACCGATGAGTCGTAGAACGTGAAATCAAACTCTTTGTTCTTGTCCCATGCCAGCAGCAGGTTCTTGTAGTGGCGATCGTGGTCATAGTCGTAGCTGATAAATACCGTGGGCTTTGCCATATCCTTCCTCCTTTCTCTGGCTTCGCATGAAAAATCCCATTCTCAACGGACTTATTTCTGACCTCTTTTTGCTAGCTCCTGCTCAATCTCCTTGGACCATTCCTCTGCTTCATGCCGCATTTCCCGCGCTTCGCGTATAAGACGCAGGTTCCTGGCAGTCGTCTTGGGTTCCCAGAGTTCACGCACTGACGCAAGAGCATTGCAGAGAGCATATTGAGCTTTCTCTTGGTCTTTTGCCAAGACGGCTAATTCAAGAACAGTCGCATAATCCCAGTAATCAGGCTTGCCTGCAGCGATACGCCGCTCGACAGCATAGCAGACGACAGGTATGATTTGCGCGCGCCGTGGGTCTGGCGGCTCCTTGATTTCCATCAGAGTAACAACATTGATACCGGGGTAGGCGTCGCGCCAATCAGCTTCGAACCCTTTCAGGTAGGCATCGATGGCTTTATCCAGCAGCCCTCGCGCTAGGGATTTTTGGCCAGCTTTAAAAGCATCTTCCCAGCGATCCTTATAGATTCGACCGAGAATGCCATAGGTCTCGCTGCTGGGACCGCGGGTATCAATGAGTTCTTTAAGCACTCTCTCCGCCTCATCTCCCCTTCCATGTCGGTTAAGGGCCAGACCAAGCTGTTCCTGAACCATGACAGTCGCAGCAAGCGGCGGGGACATCTTCTTCACCAGCTCGATCATTTCTGGCCATGCTTCCACAGCGCGATATGAGAGAAATAGATCGACCGCGACGCCTGATTCACAATTTTGAATCTCACCTAATTCCTTCTCCACAGCTTGGACTGTCTTGAGGCCTTCTTTCCTCGCAGCTTCGAGTTTCTCTTTCATCTGCGCAGAGTATCTTACCCTGTCCCGGAAAACGTCTGTTTTTGTATGGTCAACCTCAGGAAATCCCTCAACAAGCTGGAAAATCGGGCTATCGGTACGGGCAGTTTTAGCTTCGTTCAGGCGCTTGACCAAAGCGGGTTTCACCACACCTAGATCCAGTGGCTTTCCATCAGGAGATAATCGATAAGGCATAGCGCGTAGAGGGGCGACATCGAAAGGGAGCTGAGAGCTTCCTTCAGCGAATAAGAGCACGGTGCTCCATTGACGTACTGCATGACGCACCCCCAGTTCATAAAAAACATTGGCATTGGCAGTTGTCAAATCAGCCACGGCGTATTCGCACAGGATTAAGCGCTCAAACATGGGCTTGTGGATGATCCCTCCGGTCATCTCTTCGTCAGCCCGAAGCGGTTCAAGCCCAGCCTCGGAAATAGCAGGTGCGATGAGTTCCTTGTAGACCGCATCGAAGTCGATAACAGTACCGGCAGTGCCCGGTTTCTTGCCAAATGGCATGAGAACAAAGCAGAGAGGTAGGTTCATAATTCACATCCTTAACAAACGTTCAATACTTATCGCTTTTGGCTCGCTTTTTCTATCGCAGCTGCTATCCCTTTCTGCGTCCACGGGATCACGGGAATCTTGAGTTCTGTGAGGGCACTGGGAATCTTCTTCGGCGGCGATTCGCCCTTATGAACCGCGATCACACCTTTGCCCATGCTTACACTCTCGCGAATTTCCCAATCCACCCATTTGCTGTCGGCAGTGTGCTCAGAAACATAGACCAGAGTCACCGATGACCGCTCGATCCTGTCCTTTATCCCTCGTTTTATGTACGCGGCTCTTTTGCTGTCAAATGGTTCCCGCAGGGACCAATCGTTGAATTCTATGTCAGAGCTTTCATTCTTCGCCTGACCGCGTAAAAGATTCACGTCGTTGAGGTCCTCGCCGACAAAGCTGATAAAGACATTGCATTTGGAGGGCTCTGCACCCTCACGCAAAGTTTTCTTTGCCAGCTCCTCAAGTCGGAAAAGGTCCTCCTTCGACGGGCCTCGTCCTCCTCCTCCTCCCATCGCTATTCCTCCTTCCTCTGCGCTGAGAATAGTTCTTTACATGAAACACAAATGCCGCAGGGTTCATCAAGACCGTTCTGGCATGAATAGGTGCCAGTAAGCCCATACCTCTTTGCAAGCTGGAGCACATCAGATTTATAGCATTGCATAAGCGGGGCAATGATTCGTATCTTTCTCCCCATGCAGAGCGAAAGCATCGCTTCTGCCTGGATCAGAAATTGCCCTGTTTGGTCCGGGAACAGATGGGTTTCCTCATTCAGGAGTCCAATGGCGACAGCGCTCGCATTCACCTGGTAAGCGTAAGCAGCGCCAGCCAAGAGAAATAGCAGGTTCCGTCCAGGCAGGAATGCATCTGCGAAGATATCCTTCTTCCTGTCCGTGATGCCGGAAGAAATATTCTCGCCGAACCCCGATAGACTCATCGCTACGGGCTCAGGGAGTCCATGCGCCGCAAGGATAGCTCTGCATGCACTCAATTCCTTCTCTCGTCCGAGCTGTCCATAATCGATGAACAAAGGGTGCTGGATGATGCCCTCCTTCTTTGCCAGTAACGCCATAAGGCTGGAATCTATGCCTCCAGAAACAAGTGTGACAATACTCATGCTCTCGCCTCCTGCTGATAAACCCTCATGACTATCCATACAGCCTGGTCGACGCAGCCGAGGGGGTATCCGGTGCTCTTGGCATAATATCGCAAGTGATTCTCATGTGTCTCATAGCTTTGCATGGAAGAGATAGCTCTAGTTGTCTGGTCGCGCAGACCAAAAAGACCCATAAACCGCAGAAGGTGGGTGTCAAGGATCGCCAGTTCATCTGTAAAGCCGATATTTCTTAAGAATAGGCTTGCCTGTTTAGGGCCGATCCCGACCCCAATTTCAACGATTGACCGCCGCGCTTCTCTTGCGGATGTGCAAGCCTCCAGCCGCCCCTTGAGAGAACCCCCATCAGAGTATATCGCCCAGACTGTTCTCGAAATGTGATTCGCTCTCATCCTTGCGAAACGATAGCGCCTACCTGCCGGAGCCCAGCCGGGACCATGCAAAGGCTGCCGGAGAACATCGTAAATCGCCTTTTCATAGACAGGAGCGCAGTATCGTTCTGTCGGGTTTTCAAGGAGACCTGCATCTCTAATCTCTTCTGCAGCGGCCAGAGCAATTTCATAGGGGACCTGGCTACCGAGGATACAGACCACAAGCTCGTAAATTAGCTTGGCCTCAGTAGCCGAAAGCCACCAAGATTCCCTGATGGATGGATAAATCTCCTGGCATATTCGACGGACTGCCAATTCGATGTTGGCTATATTCATTTCCTAGTCTTTCTGGGCTTTTGGTTCAGGTAAAAACTCTTGCAACTTCGAGTGAATTTCAGGAGGGATGAACCTCCTTTCCTCGATTCGCGCGAGACGTTCCTTCTCCGCCTTTTCCCTCGCCGCCGCATGGAGCCGGTCGGCCCTCTCAATGGCAAGGGGGATCTTGTCCCTCACCTTCTCCCTGACCGCATCCGGATCAAGGCCGAGCTCGACGCAGTAATACTCGAAGGGATCCTCGTTCCTGATGAAATAGACAGCGGAAACAATATCGCGCCACGTGGCATTGTTCTTCCCCTCGATGTCCTCGACGGCCTGGAGGATAATCGCCGCCACAAGATTCCTTTGCGCCTGTGGATCACTCATTGACTGCCTTCCTTTCGTTTTCGGTTCGTTTGAGTTGCGGTCCCGCGAGACCAATATTGTCGGCCCGGTTCTCGACGATGAGAGCCCGGGTCCTCGGACAGAAACGCGCCCTGGTCGCCCCGAGACTCGTGGGGAAGTATCCCCTCTGCTCCCCGTAGGAAGTGTAGCCGGGACCATAGATCCGCAAGTAGGACCCGGTGATGAGCCCCATGGTGACCTTCGATTTGATCTTGCTGCAGTCCTCGTTCGGGAACACCCGGGTGAAGGACTTCGCGAATTGCTCATGGACGTGGCCCATCATGACCAGGTCGGCCTCGACGGAATCGACCAGGTTTTTCAATTTGTTCAATTTCCCGCCGGCCGTGTTCGCCGCGCCGACACCGTGATGGACCAGGACCCGGAGCCTCGACATGTAATCCTCCGGAGGGACGGCAGAGTAAGAGATCCGGCACCCGCGGAATCCCGGCTCATGGACGAAATAGACGTCGCACCATCCGGAATAGCGCATATTCGGGACCCGGAGCCTCTTGCAGATGTCCTCATGGACAAACATCTCGGAGTTCCTGCTCATGTGTTTCAGCTCGTGATTTCCCAGGAGAAAACCGAGGCACTTCTGCCTGACGGGGGAAAAGAGGCCGACGATCTCGTCCGTGAGAATCGCCGCGATCTTCGAAAGGTCGTTGACCGTGATGTCCACGGAGTAGGCCTCCGGGTCGAAGCGCGGATCCCCGGGCATGATCCAGTCGGCATAATCGCCACCGACGAAAAACATCGAATAGGTATCCTGCCTGATCCGTTCGATGTCCCGCCGGATGTGATCCTTCGCGCATCCCCTCGTCCCCAGGTGAAGGTCGGCCATGTCATAGAGAGAAAATTCAGCGTCCCGTTTCCCGTATTTCACGATCCTGCATCCGGTGACTTCCATCAGCTCTCACCCAGCTCCTTCATGATCCGCCTGTAAGCCTTCCGGTCTATTTCCGGTTTCCCGCCCGCAAGCGAAACACCGAGCTCCCGCGCCTTGTTGTCGATCGAGGCCTTCGTCCTGGATTTCAGGATCTGCGCGAGCTGTTCCGCCGTGACCCCCTTCTCCGCGGCGTCCCTCAGGATCATGAGCTCCTCGTCGGTCCAGTATATCCTCGCCATTCAGCCCTCCCGGGAGATCCGGCGCGCAACCCGGACAACGAGACAGACCAACGCGAGGGCGATGAACGCCGCAAGGCAGTAAACCGCTGTCATCCTATCTCCTGAAAGTGATCGCGTATGCCGTGATGGCAAAAAGAATCATGATGAACAGAACCTCATGACTCGGCATCGCCTTGATCGTCTGGAGAATTTCCGTCATCAGGGTCATACCGGTTTCCCTATCCCGCCGATGAAGTGCTTGACCGATTTCCTTTCGATGCAATAGATACATTTCCCGTCGACGATCTCGTCCGTGTCCTTCCCGCAATTCGGGCAGACAACCGATTTCACCGGAAGGGGCGCCGGCCCCGAGCCGTTGTTCCCGCCCGCCGGCTGCACCTCGACCCCCTCGTCCTCCCACCGTCTGCCGTTGAGCCAGGTCGCGGGATGGGGGATGAAACGCCCGTTGTCCTCTTTCCACTGTTTGGTCGCCTTCTCCGCCTCAACCTTCGCGACCATGATCACCAGGAGCTCCTCGTCCGGATTGATCTTCTGAAAAGCCTTCAGGGCGTCGCCTCTCGATTTCTTTTTGGGGTATGCCGACCAGAACCGGTCGAACAGGCTTGCGGGATCTTTCTTTTCTTTACTTTCCTTGACTTTCCTCTGTTTGTTTCCGGTGCCGGAATTGCCGCTATCGGGGGCTTCCTTACCTATTTCCGGCGGAAGAAATAGGTCAATAGACGGCATTTCCGGCGCCGGGATTACCCTTTTTCGGTAAAGCGCATCGAGGCTGTCCACAAAACTCTGCATCCAGATGACCTTCGCCTTCTGCCACAGCTCGCGATCCAGGACATCCAGCTTCGCGAGTTTGCACATCATCTCCTGGCAGACCTCGTCGGTGACACCCATTCTCGCCGCCAGGTATTCGCGCCCCTCGTAATTACCGGCAAAGAAGTAATGGCCCTCCGATCTGCCCAGGACCTCGAGGAGCTTGTAAAAGGCCGCGTATCCCAGGGCCCCCCACGTGCTCTCCATGATAAAAAGGACCCTCCCGTGATCCACGTAGTGAGGGAAATAATCGACCGTCTGCTTCTGGTATCTGCCCGCCATAGTCCTGCCCCCTTTAAAAATATTCGAATGACCACTGTTTGTTTTTCCGGGTGACCGCGATGAATTTGAACCAGGGATATGTCGCCGCCGCGACCTTTGTCTTGATCCGCGCATCCTCCCGCCAGAAACCTTTGACTTCGTGAAACTCGAAGCGGTCATCATGGACAACCAGGAAATCGGGCGTGTAGAAAGTCTTGTCGGCAAGCCTCAGCTTCACGGCCTCGAACCGGTAATCCACGACAGCCCCCTGCATCTTCAGGCCCTCGAGGAAACTCTCGTATTGAGCCTCGGTCCTGTTCATGACCCCCTTCTTGAAGTGGATGGGCCTCATCGCGCCTCTCCATGACGTAAATGAAAGAAGTTGACACTCCCACAGCTAAAGCAATGGGATTCTTGGGTGATTAAACGCCAGTCTGTTTCCAGTAGACGAGTACGACCCCAAGCTAAGGGCATGCCATTGCCCCTCCTAGAGCAGTGCATATAGCACTCTAGGCTGATAGGCTGTTACCATCTATCACAGGTGCTTTGATGATATTCATTGCACCAACTCGGTCTCGATGTGTTTTGAATCCACATGAGCATTTATATTTTCTATCCCTTGCCTTGTTTCTTTCTGCACACTCTGGGCAGGTTTGACTGGTATATTTGGGGTCTACGTACTCTACTTTTATGCCTAAAATACCTGCTTTATACTCGATATACTGGGCTAAGCGATAGAATGACCATGTGTGCAAATTCTTTTCGTTTTTACGGCTTGTCCTTGCCGTCTGGCGTATACCAGATAGTTGCTCTAGGCGTATTGTTCCAACGCCTTCTTGAATGGCAAAATCAACGATTTGACGACTTGTTTTGTGGTCTTTATCTTTCATCCATCGTTGTTCTTTATCATCCAATTTCTTGATTGCTTGCGGTTTCTTTGCTTTGCCAAGTTTCTTGCGTTTGCTTCTAAACTTGCGTTTCATGTACTTGTTTTCTCGACCATTACCAAAAAACTTGGTTCTGCCTGTTTCTGTTACTGCAACTGCTGGACATTTAAGTCCTAAATCAACACCTAACACACCTGCATCTGTGCTTTCTGTATCCTCTATAGTTACAGCTATTTGAGCAATCCATTTGCCTGATTTCTCTGTGATTCTAAGCGTTCCAAGCTTGCCATTTAGTTTTTCTAATTGGTAGGTTGATAGCAACACAGGCACATTAATGCGTGTACTTTTGCCATTAACAAGTACTGGAAAACGCAAAATACCATCTTTCAATGTCCAGTTTTGATTATTCCATATGCAAACAGGCTTCTTCAGAATGCTTTTGGTCTTTGTTTTTCGGTACTTTGCGTAGACTGTTTTTGCATCTTGTATTGCTTGATTCTTCAATGCACTCGGAAGTGTAGCCGAAACTGTGCCACTTGTGTGTTTAATGTGTTCTTCGGCTTCAATACATTCAGAGACAATGGTGTTTATCAAACGAATATATTCGACTGTTGCTGTTTTTATATGCTCTCGTTGCTCTGATGTTGGAATTAACTTAGCTTTTACAGTTATTTGCACAGTTTCACCGGACGGCCCTTCTCTTTTTCTTCTTGACTTTGCCCCCGGCCGGCTTGACGACGAGGAGCTCCTTGCCGTAGAGGTCCTCCCAGGTGATCTCGCCTTTGGAGACGGCGATGATCTTCCTGGCCAGGGTGGGACTGGGGTATCTGTTCCCCGCCACAATACGGGCGACGCCGCTGTCTGTTATGCCGAGCAAAACTGCAATATCGAGGGTCCTGAAACCGCGCTTCAACTTCCATTCTTTAAGGGTCATGGACGGATATTATAACAGGAACGACTATTTGTCAACGATAAATTTTTGATCTGCGCGCCCTTCCTTCTGACCTCGTCTTGACATCCTCCCCGCCCTGAAGGACGGGGATTCCCAAAACAGCTAAGCTGCTTTGAGGGTTCCTGCTGCTGGCGGTATTACTGCGCCGCTCACTTCACAGGCTAACCGGGCGTGCCCCGCCCTTAAAATATTTCCCGCCGCATTGACATCCGCATCATCGGCAAAACCGCAGGCCACACAGACGAAATCAGACTGTGTGCGCCTGTTTTCTTTTGCCGTATGGCCGCATACCGGGCATTTCCGGGATGTGTTCTTCGGATCGACAGCAATCAGTATCCCACCGGCCCAGTCCAGCTTGTATTCAAGTTGCCGGCGGAACTCTCCCCATGCGGCATCCAGGATACTCCGGTTCAACCCGGACTTCTGCCGGACGTTCTTGCCGGGGTTGTGAATGCTGCCCTTTGCCGATGCCGACATATTTTTAACTCGCAAATCCTCGATGACAACCAGGCCGTGGTTTTTGGCAATCTCGGTTGTCGTCTTGTGGGTGTAATCCCTGCGGGTATTGGCAATCTTCGTGTGCAGCGCGGTGATTTTCGCTTTCGCTTTATAGAAGTTCTTCGAGAATTTAACCTTCTTGGCCAGTCGCCGTTGCAGCTTGGTCAGTTTCTTCTGATATTTTAGTAGAATCTTCGGGTTTTCAATGACCGTCCCATCAGACATGGCGCACAGTTTGGCGATCCCCATGTCAATCCCGACAGCCTTGCTTTTGGGAGTAGGGATTCCCTGCTCGACTTCGCAACAGATGGAGACAAACCAGTGCTTGCCATTGCGGGAAACGGTCATGTGCTTCGGCGTTCCGGCAATCTCCTGACTCTTGAAAAATCCGACCCAGCCAATTTTCGGCATAAACACCCGCCTGTTGTCGATCTTAAAACCTTGGGGGAACCGGAAGGAATCAACAGATTTGCCTTTTTTCTTCCGTTCGGGAAAATCGGACCGCCTCTCGAAGAAGTTTTTGTAGGCGGCGTCCAGATCGCGAACCTTCTGCTGAAGCACCTGGGACGGAACGGATTCAATCCAGTCGTAGTCTTTTCTCAAGGCAGTGACTTCCGGCAACTGGGAGAATGAACTTAAGGATTTGCGGGCAACGGTGTAGGCAAGGTGCCGCTGTTCAAGGCACAAATTCCAGACAAGACGGCACACCCCGGCGCCAGCGTGGACATAGGGGTTGTAGCCGGTCATGCCGCGCTTGCCCTCGAGCTTCTTGGCGTACTCCATGAACTCCCGCTTGCGGGCGTTCTGTTCAGG
>Ga0179934_1059321_pt1 | contig 10851 bp, 10 predicted proteins | sample AD_UKC055_sludge_FD_135923 | JGI IMG/M metagenome (GOLD analysis project Ga0179934, IMG submission 135923) | Active sludge microbial communities of municipal wastewater-treating anaerobic digesters from Illinois, USA - AD_UKC055_MetaT... | ecosystem: Engineered > Bioreactor > Anaerobic >... | reverse complement strand
TTGAAAAGCGGTGTTCGCACAGAGGGCACAGAGGGCACAGAGAAAAGGCTGAAGAAAGCTCGTGGGACCGACTTCCAGTCAGCCTGTCTCTCTGAGAAGGCCCTGGGAACGCCTGGGAACGCCAACTTTAAAGTTGGCTTGTTTCAAAGGTTAAACAGGTTTCGCCCGGTGGGCACGGAGAACACAGAGGAAAAACTGGCAAGGGACAAGGCTCTCCCAGAATAAGAAAAGACATGCCGGACTAAAGTCCGGCGTACCCAGGGCGCTCCTGCGGCTTCGAAACAAGAGCAAAAGGCGGATCGCGGGGTCGAAAAAAACACTTACCCCGCGATAACCCCGCCGGACCATCGTAGCGTAAAAAGAGCAAAAGGCGGACCTCATCCTTTTGACTTTTTCGCTACACCTCGATAGTATACCCACACTATATTATAGGGCAGGATTGTCTCTGCCAGGTCTTGAAGAGGGGGTGAACGGATGCTTCACGTAAAGGGGATTACGAAGAGTTATTCGACACGGGTTGTGTTGAACGGCTTATCCTTCGATTTGGAAGAGTCGCAGCTTTTGGCCGTCACAGGCGGCAACGGAAGCGGGAAGTCCACGTTGTTAAAAGGGATCGTCGGCGAGATCTCCTTTGATGAAGGATCGGTCACGCTTGACAAAGATGTGACCTGGGCGTATCTTCCGCAACAACTTCCCGAGACCGACCTGAACGCGATACAGTACCTGTTGTCTGTTTTTCCGCCCTTGACCGAGGCGTTCCATAAGATCACCTCCGAGTCTGATCCCTTTGCCTACGCAGAAGCTTTGGACGCGTTCCATTCCTTGGGAGGTTACGAGGTGGAAAGGGAGATCGACCGGAACCTCGCTTATTTCGGGTTTTCTGAATCTGACGGAAAGAAGGCTATGACGGCCTTTTCCGAAGGTGAAAAGCGCCTGCTGGGGATCATTCGTCTGATGCTCTCCGGGGCGAGGTTGTTCTTACTGGACGAACCGACCAATCATCTGGACATCGGTCATTGCGTGATGTTGGAGGAATACATTCTCCAGAAAAAAGAAGAACGGAAGGCTTTCCTTCTAGTCAGTCACGATCGGGCTTTTATCGATCGTGTGGCGGACAGGACCCTCTACCTAGAGCGTGGCGCATACTTCAGCGTCGAAGGAGGGTATTCTGCCCTCCTATCCCATAAAGAACAGTCTTTTTCCACCCAAGTCCGGCACGCTCAAACACTACAACGCAAGATTCGGCAACTGGAGCGCGCGATCACGCAAACGAAGCAATGGGCACAGAAAACAGAACGAAAAAAGCAGGACAATCCCCACGCGGACAAAGGCTATATCGGCCATAAATCCGCACGTTTGGCCAAGCGCGCAACCGGCGTTACCGGTCGCTTGAGCGCATTGGCACAATCGTTGAAAGAAGAGAAACCGTTTGTCGAGAAACCGATTAACCTCTCTTTCCTAGAGTATCCGGTCCCTTCGCGCGTGGTCCTCCGCGCCCAACAGTTAGAAAAGCGGTTTGAGGAGCGGACGGTTTTGTCCAATGTCTCTATCGATTGCTCGACCCGTGACCGGATCGGCATCATAGGAGAAAATGGGAGCGGCAAAACCACATTGATACGGATTCTTGTCAATGATCTGCCTGCGGACGCCGGTGACTGTTACCGTAACGACGCTGTCCGCTGGGTATACCTCCCGCAGGATATCCGGCAGTTCTTCGCCTACGAGGTGCTGATGGACAACCTGACGCGTTACGATCACTCCGAAGTCTTCATTCGGCAAGCGTTAGGCGCGGCTCGTATCCGAAATGAACGGGTCTTTTCGAAGGTGGGTGAGCTCAGTCGCGGAGAATTGATGCGGTGCGCGCTGGTCGCGGCGATTTTGGCGAAGGCAGAGTTTTTGTTCTTGGATGAACCGACCAATCATTTGGATATCGAGTCTTTGGAAGTTTTACACTCCCTGATCGAACAGTTTTCCGGCGGGGTTCTCTTCATCAGCCACGACCGGTATTTTATCGCGCAGCAGGCAAAAACCCTCTACTGGTTGACTGGGGGGAGTCTGCGACTTATGGAGGCTTAAAAGACTACGCCTACCGAATCATCGCGGCGCGCTAATGGGCCGTGACGTCTTTGAAATGGCGTATTTTCAAGTCCGGCAAGGTGATCGAGAGCACATCCACCCGAACGTGACAATACCGCTGTTCGGGATGGTGGTGGAGGTAGTGCTGTACCGTTAAAAGGATTCTTCTAAGTTTGGCCGGCGTCACGCGAGTGAACGGGGGCGGGTCTTCCTTACCGCCTTTGACTTCAAAAAAGACGATGTCCTCGCCATCCATCGCGATGATGTCGATCTCGCCCAAGCGGGTGCTAAAGTTCCGCTCCAGGATGCTGTACCCTTGTTTTCGCAGGTACTCCGCGCAGACCTCCTCATAACGCGCGCCAGAGCGTGACCCTTGTGAAAAGTCTTCACCCGAGGGGACACTTTGTGAGGGGCGCCCACGCGACCGTGAACCCGAGTCGCTCATAAGATCTTGGGGACCACGAAATATCCGTCTTGTTCCTCGTAAGCGTTCTCAAGGATTTTACGAGGGAAAGGGCGCGCCGCGACGACGTCTTCGCGGGTTTGGTTCACCAAATCGACAGGACGGACCATCGGTTCGAGATCCGAGACATCCACTTCGTTCAAAAGCTCTACGTAGTCCAGAATCCTCTCGATATCCGCTTGAAGTCGGCTCCTCTCTTCCGGACTCACCTTGAGCCTCGCCGCCTTTTCTAGGCGATGAAACAAGAGATCATCGATCTTCACGCTTGAGCGCCCCCAATACTTTCGTGATTTCTTTTAGATCATCGTGTAACACCGATTCTTTGTTGACGGCGTAAACCTTCTCGTAGACTTCCCGACGATAAATCGGCATATTCTTGGGGGCCGTAATGCCCACCTTCACGTTTTTTTCGTCGATGTCAACGATCTTGAGGATAATGTTCCCGATGGTGGTCTCGATGTATATCTCTTCGTCTTTTTTCCGGCTTAGGACGAGCATACTTCGCCCTCTTTTTTCGAAGCGGGTTCGCTCGCTCCCTCTCGTATGAGATGTCGTAGGCTATAATCACTGCGGTCTAAAACCAGCTGTATGGCTTTCCGATTTTCGGTGTTGATGATGATCGGGGCCAGCAGGTTGATCGTCATCTCTTGGGGATTATCTTGGGGTATCCGTACCATGTTCGTCACCAGTATCTTGTCTCGGTCCTTGATGTCCAAACGGTCGATCACGTCCTGCGAGATGTCGAAGGCGTAGTCTTTTTTCACCAACCACGGGTCGAGGACGGGGAAAGCGATTTCCATGCTCTCCACCGATATCAGCCATTGAACCGGCAGGGTTTCCGGCAACATCACCAGCGCGTACTTGTGCCAAGCCTCGAAGCCCGGAATCCCCGTCTCGAAGGTGAGAACCTCGGATTCTTCTATTTCTATTTTCCCTAATCGCGTGCTAAAGATCATAATAAAGAGCCTAATTCGTAAATTTTTCGGGGTGCATCAGCATATCCGCAGACTGGTAGATCAACCACGTCGCGGCATCCGCGTACTGCTCGATGTCGAAGAACTGCTGCTCGGTTAACCCCGGTTCGCTGGTCGCCACGACCAGGACTCCTATCGAGGTATTGCCGTTTTTTAGGGGGTACGCGAGGTAGCCGTTCACGTTAGCCGCTTTTTGGTAGTTTCTGGCGTAGATCGGGTCGACGATTTTTTCTACGACCTTTCGTATGTCTCCGGTGAAATAGCCCGTCCCGTTGTTGAACGCCATCGCCACGATGCTTTCATTCGCAACCAGAGAGAACCCGTACTGCATCAGGTTTTCGGGGATCCCCGTGTAGTCGTTGGGAGAGAAGCGCCGTTCGGCGAAGACGATGGGGATAATAGAAACGCCGTTGACGCCGTAACGCGAGTAGATTCCGACGTAGTTGAAGTGGTAGTTGTTCAAGAGGGAGTAGACCAAGTGCTGCAAGTTTTGCCAGAGCTCGGCCCGGTAATACCCTTCCGGGTGTTCCGGCGAGGTCCACAGGTAATTCGTATCCGGGTCATAAGTCGGGATATCCTTTTTGATCGTTTCGAGCAACAGTGCGATCTCCAGAGAGGGGTTTCTTTTGTACACCTCTCCCTCGACTTTCACTTCCACTAACCAATTGGCAAATAGGCCGGTCACCAAAATGCATAACCCTAAAAATATCCATTTTTTCATCCGTTATCCCTCCCGATTTTTCCGCTTTATTATAACACACCGAGCCCGCAGGCGATTCAGAAAATGCGCGTTATGTTATTTCGAGCTGGTCGCTGAGCTTAGTTAGTATCGCGAGACTTCGTGGGCTTCCGAAGTCAGCCCGCTGGTTACCCCGCGATAACTCCGTACGGTCATCGCGGCGTAAGCGCCCTTTCTTTTCGCGACGGCGCGATACCTCGACGTCATCGCGGTGTAAAGAGAACAAAAAGGGGATCGCGGGGTCCCTTCGGTTACCCCGCGATAACTCCGTACGGTCATCGCGGCGTAAGCACCCCTTTTTTTCGCGACGGCGCGATACGCTTCTATTCGAGCTGGTCGCGGGGCAAAAAAGCAAAGGGCGAATCGCAAGGTCTCAAAAACCACTTACCCCGCGATAACTCCGTACGATCATCGCGGCGTAAGCGCCCCTTCTTTTCGCGACGGCGCGATACCACGACATCATCGCGGTGTAAAGAGAACAAAAAGGGGATCGCGGGGTCCCTTCGGTTACCCCGCGATTACCCCGCACGAGCATCGCGGGGTCCCGTTGGTTACCCCGCGATAACCTTCTTAGTTATGTCACCCAATATCTTGACCCACGCTATTCCGAATCGGCGCTTTCATTTGTCTCTATCGGAATCAACTCCTGGCCTTCCGCCACGTCTTTTCGCCGTTCTTTCCTTCTCGTTTTCAGCCCATCTTCCCCCTGGTTGTATAGACTGAAGGCCTGGAAGAGGTTGTCCATCACTTTCCCATACAGCGTGCCTTTCGGATAGTTGCCCCCACGGGTCCGTTTCCCGACCTGGATCTTCATCACGATCTCCAACACCTCTTCAAGGGTGTCCACACACCAAATGTGAAAGCGTCGGTGTTCTATCGCCTTCAATAGTTCGTCTTCCAGTACCAACGAGTCCAAGTTGGCCTTAGGCAAGATGACCCCTTGAAAGCCGGTCAGCCCTTTCATTTTGCAGACGCTGTAAAAACCCTCCACCTTTTCGTTGATTCCGCCCACCGCCTGGGCTTCCCCCAGTTGGCTCATCGAACCCGTAATCGCGATGCCCTGCATCACCGGAACCTTCGCCAAAACGGACAACAGCGCCACCGTTTCCGCCATCGTCGCGCTGTCGCCTTCGATCGAGCCGTAGGTTTGCTCGAAAGCGAGGGTGCCTTTCACGGAGAGCGGGAATTTTTGGGAGAAGGTGGACTCGATGTAGCTTTCCAACGTCAAAATCGCTTTCTTGAATATCTTACCGCTCATATCGATCTCGCGGTGGATGTCAATGATGTTGCCGCTGCCTAGGGCGTAGGTCGCTGTGACTCGGGTCGGGATACCGAAGGAGTGATCGGGAAGGTCCAGGACAGTCAGGGCGTTGACCTGCCCCACCTGCTTTCCGCTCGTGCGTATACGGATGACGTCGTTTTGGATCATCTCTTCGATTTTTCTCTTCTCTAGGCTGGTTCGGGCCTTCTTCCTCCGAATAGCCTCCTGTACGGCCTTTCCCTCGATCGACCGGAGGTTTTCACGTCGGCTCAGGTGGTCGCTTTCGATGAGTAGGTCCGTGATACGCGAGTAGTCGCTCGAAAGCTTCTTGTGAGAGCTTGCAAGCCTCATACCGTATCGCGCCACCTCTCGAACGGCGTCCGCCTCCAATGGCAACAGACCTTTCTCAGAGACGGCAGAAGCCAAGTAACGCGTGTATTGGTCTCTGTTTTTCGGGGAGTCGTCTATCTCATAGTCGAACTCCACTTTATACCGAAACAGCTTGTCGAAGTCTTTGTCCAGTTCTTGCAGAATATCGTACAGCTCCGGTTCGCCTATGAGGATGCACTTGAAGGAAATCGGTATTTCTTGAGGTTTTAGCGTGGCCAGCGAGGAGAACCCATAACGCGTGTCCGCGTTCTCCACACCGGTCTTTTCGGCATAGAGCGTTTTCTTCAAGGTGTCCCAAAGGGAGTAGTTCGAAACCACGTCTCGGGCGTCTAAAACGAGGTACCCGCCGTTGCACAGGTGAACGGCGCCCGGTTTGATCAGGGTGTGGTCCGTATACAGGTATCCGCTTTTCGACAGGAACTCGATTTTCCCGAAGAGAGATGAGAAACTCGGGTTCATCTCGAATGTCACGGGGACGCCGACCGTTTTGCTGTGATCCACGAAGAGGTTGATCCGATACCGATGCAACAGGCTTTCCCATAGCTCAGGTTTGGCCAGTAAATTGGGGAGCTGCACCAAGATGTCCTCTATCACCTGCTCTTTGTACTGGAGGAATTCTTCGGACTGCTGATACTTCTGCTCAAATTCGTTCAGAATCGAACGAACGGCGAACTTGGCGCTGAAGCGGTTCAGTTCTTCGGTACGGGTCCGGAAGTCTTTTTCATACTCTCGTAACCGAAACAGGTACCCTTCCGCCAAATGCCTTGCCTTGACGCCGTTCTCCTCGATTTTCCGCTTTTCGTCTGAGCTGAGGGTGCCGTGTATTTCGTTCGTCAACGGTTTTCCGTCCCACAACGGAATTGGAGCGATACCGGTCGGGGTTGCTTGCAGCAGGTACTCCACCTCTCTCGCTTTTTGGGTGATCTCCGACCAGAGCCGCTTTTTTTGCTTTTCAAACTCGCCGTTGAGCTCCGAGAGCTTGCTCCGATAGGTCTCCGAGAGGAACACCCCTTCGAGCGATTTCAGCGCTTCTTCGATCATCGTCTCCCAGTCCTTTTTCAGGCTCTTGCCCAAACCGGGTAGAAGGGAGATTGCCACGGGAGACCAAGGGTCTTCGAAATTGTTCACATAAATCCAATCGTCCGGCGTTTTCTCTCTTTTCGCGTAGGATTCAAGCCATTTCTTCACAGAGGAGCGCCGTCCGGAGCCGCTGAGTCCGGTTACGAAGATGTTGTAGTTTCTGGCTTTCAAAGCTAGGCCGTCGAGAAAGGTATCTTTCGTTTCGTCGCTTTCCTCGGTGAAGTCCAGAGATTCAAGCTGCGAGGTCCCTTTCCACACATACCCTTTGTCTATGTCCAAATCCTCAGGCCGTAATTCTTTCAAGCTTTTTCCACCTCTCAATGATCCAGGAAGAATCGTTCCGCTTCGTCAACAACCTCTCTGAGACGTTCGTTTCCAATCTTGTCTTCCACGTTTGTTTCTTTACGCAGGAGTATAACATATTCGAGGTTGCCCTTCGTCCCCTTGATCGGCGAAAAGGAGAGTTTTTCGGGGGATAGGCCGCTGTCCAAAGCGTAGCGGATCGTCCGCTCGATCGCTTCGACGTGGTATGCGGGGCCCTTGACGATACCTTTGACGTTTTTTTGCGGCTCCAATTCAAACTGCGGTTTGATGAGAAATATCGACGGGGCGCCTTCAGAGAGCAAAGTAGAGGCCACAGGCAAGATCCATTTCAAGGAAATGAAGGAGAGGTCGCCGCAGATGAAATCGAAGGGGTGCCCGAAGGACTCGAAGGTCAAATAGCGGACGTTGGTTCGTTCTCGGACCACCACCCTCGGGTCTTGCCGCAGCTTCCAATCCAATTGTCCGTAACCCACGTCCACGCAGAAAACTTCTCTGGCGCCGTTCAATAGGAGGATTTCGGTGAATCCACCGGTGGAAGCGCCGAAGTCGCAACAGATGAGTCCCTTGACGGAAAGGCCGAAGGTCTCCAGCGCCCCTTTCAACTTCAGCGCGCCGCGACTGACGTACGGACAGTCGGTCTTCAAAACCTCGATCGAAGCGTCGGAAGGCACCTGCTTTCCGGGCTTCGTTTCTTTACGCCCGTTCACGATGATGTTACCCAATAGGATTTCTGCTTGAGCTTTCTCTCGTGACGAAAAATAGGCTCGATCCGTGAGCAATAGATCGAGCCTCGTTTGGTAAACGCGCTTGGGAGTTTTCGGTGTTATACGATTATCCGCCTGATTTCTTTTCTAAGGCTTTGGTGATATAGTCGCTCTGCCTTTGCCACGCTTGGATCGTCTTTTCCATAAAGGAAAACTTGGCCATAAGCGCCTCGTAACGTTTGGATAGTCGTTGGCTCAGCGAGATGATCTGCTGGTTCACCACCCGCAGCTGGTTGCTGATGGATCCGGAAGTGCCCGCGGTTTGGGCGATGTATCCGCTCCCGAACTTGGTGATATCGTAGAGTCTAACGGAGAGCTGAGTCGCGAAGCCCTTCACCGTGGTGTCTCCGAAGACCTCGCTCGCGCCAAAGGTCTTCCATACCGCTTCCGCATCGGTTTCCAAAGCGTTTCGAAAACGGGTTTCATCCAGCATAATCTGGCCTTTGACGATTTTTAAATATCCGCCGGTGAACCCATCCGAGGAACCGACACCGATATCGGTCAGAAAATCATAGGTCAGCACCGGATCGGAGTGTTGGTTCAAGAAGAAATCACGGAAGGACAAGGATTCGCCGGTCGGCGTGTCGACGATATTGAAGTCTTTTGTGCTATTCACGAAGACGCTGAAAACGCCATTTCCCTCTTGTATCTTCGAATGGATCGCGGGGTTGAGGAATCTGAATTTGTCGACGATCGATTGAACGGTGTCCGTGCCGTGGTATTCGATCGTATAAGGCGTTGAAGAGCCGGTGACCGTCACCGTTAAGGCGCCCCCCGTGATGCCGAAAGCGCTCAGGAGATCGGTTTTTTTACCGGTCACCTCCGTGGAGTAATAGACCTCGTGATTCGAGCCGTCCAGGTCCGAATAGACGAGAGAACGCAGACGGTTGAAGATGTCTCGGACGACCGGGTCGTTTTTCAGAGCCCCTTTGATGGCTTTCTGTTCCTCGGTCAATTTCTCATCGTCGGTCCTCGTGTTGTCCGTTTCCGGAGGATTCATCCGGAGGTAGAGGTTATTCATCACTTCGTTGTACTTTTCGATGAACTCCTTCATATGGTCCATCATTCCGTCTATGTCCTGGCCGACGGAAGCGTACACTCTTTCGGAGCTCGCGCGCTTGACGGTCACGGATATGCCGTCAAACAAGTTTTCGAAGAGGTTCGACGCCGACGTGACCGTCGTGGAAACCCCGTTGACGTCGACCGTAATCTGCGCTTCCCGAGCCGTTTGGTGGAATGTCCCATTCCGTAGGGCGCCGGGGTTATAACCGGTCGCCTTGCTGGGATCGATATGGAAAACTTCTAATAGGTTACTGTTATCGGCAACAGAAATGGAGACATCGGTATTTTTCGCGTCGAGGTGCAAGTACATCCTACCATCACGTTCTTCCGCCCAAGCGTGAAAGGAGTCTTTGAGATCGTCGGTCGAGTTGATGGCGTCGATTACGTCATCCAACACCTCGGTACCGCCAGATGAGGTGTAATCGACAAAGTAGTCGACGCCGTTCACGCTCAGCGTCAGCCGCCCGTCCACAACCCCCAACGACTGGAGCGTCGTCGTGCCGCTCTCCCCGTCGACGCCGGTAGAAGAGAATAGGGATTCGGTCATGTACAACATTTCGAGCAACCCTTTGGAACCCGCTCCCGGGGCATCGGAGATAGAAAGGGTATCCTCGGGATTTCTCGCTTGGATGTACAGGGCCAACGCGTCTCCGGTGTTGTTCGTCGCATAGTAAACGTCCACTTTTCCGGCTAAAGTGGGGTCTGTGTTGATTTCGTTCAGCAGGTCTGCCAAGGTTTGCGTGGTCTCATAATCGAAATGAATATCTGACCCATTGTAGCGAATGGTCAGCTGCCCGTTGGCCGTTATACCGGTTCCAGGGCCGTCAAAATTGGCGAGCGTATTCGTCGCTTTTCCGTTCGCGAAAAAGCCTGATTCATAGGACGTCGTCATCCCCATCACTTGAAGGAAGTCGCCGGAATCGGTTATCGAAAAGTCCACCGAAGCGTCGGCGCCGGAGATGAACAGTTTCACCCCCTCGGCGGAGTTCACCGTATCTACCTGCACCTCGGGGATATCGGCTCTGATTTGCGCGATCACCTCGGATAGGGTGTTCGAAGGGTGGTAGGAGATCGGGTCATAGGTCTTCCCGTTGACCGTCAACGTTAACGCGCCTTCGAGCGAGACCCCATTGTGGTATCCGCCGAGATTCTGCAACTGCGTCGAGCTATTCCCCGATACGTAGGCGGCGGAAAAATAGGTTTCATTTCGGGCGACCTGGTCGACGACGAAAGAAAAATTCTTCGCTTTCGCCGGAGGGGCTGCCTGAATCGTCGCGATCGACTCGTTGGTCGATTCTGTCTGGTACTTCAGGAAACTCGATTCCAAACGCCAGTTGTTCGTAAAAGTCCTGAACTCGGTTAACTCCTCGGACAGCTCGTTCAGGGCTTTTTGGCGGTTGGTCATCGCCTCTTTCTTCGCCGTGAGTTTTTTCAACGGCACGCTTTCGGCGTCGAGTATTTTGTCTATCAGAGAATTGGTGTCTATTCCGCTTGCGAGACCGCCGACGGAAGTGCGATTAATCACCGACGAATTGATATAATTCGTCAGATCAAAATTCGCCATATTCAGAACCCCCTTTTTTAAGGGACTTTACGCTCGTTCGTCCATCAAGGCGCCGATGAATTCGTTGAGGTTTTGGATCAGTCGGACGATGTCGGCCGGAGGAATCTGCCGTACCATCTCGCCGGTGTCTTTGTTCACGATCTTCACAATGACC
>Ga0179934_1078017_pt1 | contig 11327 bp, 10 predicted proteins | sample AD_UKC055_sludge_FD_135923 | JGI IMG/M metagenome (GOLD analysis project Ga0179934, IMG submission 135923) | Active sludge microbial communities of municipal wastewater-treating anaerobic digesters from Illinois, USA - AD_UKC055_MetaT... | ecosystem: Engineered > Bioreactor > Anaerobic >... | reverse complement strand
GTGGACCTGCCCCGGAACAAGCGGGTAGAGATAGGCTTGACCTATATCTATGGCATTGGCCGGGCCACAAGCAACGAAATCCTGCGGAAGAGCAGTCGTTCTGGCCGGCCGCTGCAGCATCGCCGCCGAGGCCCGCAGCGTGAACCAGAAGGGTCTTCATGTGAGCGTGAGCCTCCCGGATCAGCTTGCCTCGATGGAACAGGACATACGCGACGAGATCAGGAAGAGGTATTCGAGGGGCCGCATCGATCTGAGGCTCACGGTCGAAGCGGCCGGCTCCTCCGGAGATGCGCTTCCCGTCGATTTCGAGAGGGCCGGGAAGCTGGCGGAGGCAGCGGCTCTGATCGCAGCCCGGCTCGGGCTCGACGGCGGCATCTCCGCTCTGGATCTAATGAGGCTTCCCGGCGTGCTCAGGGCCTCCTCCGAGCCGGAGGCTCCCGATGCGGGCCCTGTCCTGGAATGCGTGGCGTCCTGCCTCGACGACCTCACCCGTTCGCGCAGGGCCGAAGGGGAGGCTCTCGCGGCCCTGATGTCCGAGCACCTCACCAGGATCGGATCGCTCGCCTCGGAAGTTGCGGCGATCCAGCAGGAGGCCGTGCCCGAGGCATTCGAAAGGATGAGGGAGAGAGTCGGGAAACTGCTGGGAGATTCCTCCAGGGTGGACGAGCAGAGGCTTCTCCAGGAGCTTGCCGTCATGGCCGACAGGCTGGATGTGTGCGAGGAGCTGGAGAGGCTTGGATGCCATGTCTCCTCCGCGCTCGATCTCGCCTCATCCGACGAGCCTGATGCCGGCAGGAAGCTTGGCTTTCTGCTGCAGGAGCTCCAGCGCGAAATCAACACGCTCGGCGCCAAGCTGGAGACTCCCGCCGGAACCATGATCGTGGTCGAGATGAAGAACGAACTCTCCTCACTGAGGGAGCAGGCGGCCAATGTCGAATAGGGCGGGGATGCTGCTGGTCCTTGCCGGCCCCTCGGGCGCCGGGAAGACGACGCTCGCCAGGAGGCTCGTTTCGGAAGCCCCGGAATTCGAGTTCTCGGTCAGCACCACCACGCGTCCGCCGAGGGGCGGCGAGAAGGAAGGCCGGGACTATGACTTCGTGACGGACGACGAATTCGACGAACTCGTCCGTGAGGGATTCTTCCTGGAATGGGCCCGTGTCCACGGGTACAGGTACGGCACGTCCAGGGGCTGGGTCGAGAAGACACTGGCAGCCGGCCGTTCCGTGATCCTGGACATCGACGTCGTGGGCGCCCGGAACGTAAGGGCGGCGATCCCGGGTGCCGTGCTGGTCTTCGTCCTCCCTCCCTCGGCCGGCGTCCTGGCTGGCAGGCTCGAAGGCCGTGGCACGGAGAGCGGAGAGGATCTGGCCAGACGGATGTCGGCGGCCTCCGTCGAGATGCGCTGGATCGGCGCCTTCGACTTCGTCGTCGAGAACGACGGGCTGCCCGAAGCCTCGAGGAGGCTCCTCTCGATCGTGGAGGCCGAGGCGTCGCGCATCGGCGGGATTCCATATCCGTCCGCGGCCAGGGCGCTCGATCCCTCGATGCCGCCTCCCGTCTCCTGGGAGGGCCGGAGGGTGCTCATAGCATCCGGTCCCACCAGGGAATACATCGACGACGTCAGATTCCTCTCCAACCGGTCCAGCGGGGTGATGGGCTGCGAACTCGCCTCCGCCTTCAGAGCTGCGGGCGCTTCCGTCACGCTTCTCCTCGGGCCCTGCAGGGCCGCTCCCCCCCGGGCGGTTACGCTCGAACGCTTCACGGACGCCTCCGGGCTCTCCGCCCTTCTGCACGACCTCGCGCCAGGCCACGACCTCCTCGCGATGCCCGCCGCAGTGGCCGATTTCAGACCAGTGCGGAGGATGGACGGCAAGCTGCCCAGAAGCGGCGGCGGGATGATGCTCGAACTCGAACAGGTCGAGGACGTCTCCGCGTCCGTTTCCGGCCTCTGCCCGCTCCTCTCCTTCAGCCTCGAGTTCGGCGACAGGGACATCGCGCTGGAACGCGCCCGGAGGAAGATGTCGTCCAAGGGCGCTTTCGCCTCGTTCCTCAACTTCGGCGACCTCCCCGGCTCCGGCATGGATTCCGATGCGGATTCGGGCGTCCTCATCCGCGCAGGGCGCGAAGATGTCGAAATCCCCGAGGGTTCGAAGCGGTTCGTGGCGGAGATGATCGTCTCCTCCCTGGGCCGCCCGCCCTCACGAGGAGTCTGACCTGGACCCGCTCTGGTCGGCCGTCGCGAGTTTCGGACTCGGGAAGGTGCATTTCCCCGGTGGAAAGATGCCCGACGGATGGAGCGGGAGTGACGCCGACGGGGATGTGCGCGCTCGAAGGGGCCGGGAGCCGGATTCTTCCGACGGCGCGAAGACTGCGATGGATGCCGTGAGGGCGAAGCTGGGCGACTGCTCGTCCTGCAGGCTGTCGGGCACGAGACGGAATCTGGTCTTCGGCGAGGGTGATCCTCGTTCGGGCATTCTCGTGGTCGGCGAGGGGCCCGGTGCCAGCGAGGACGAGACCGGCCGGCCGTTCGTGGGGAAGGCGGGGCAGCTTCTGGACAGGATTCTCGCCTCGATCGGCCTCGACAGGGAGTCCTGTTTCATCGCGAACGTGGTCAAGTGCCGCCCTCCCGAAAACAGGGTGCCCTCGCCCGACGAAGTGGAGGCCTGCGCGTGGGTGCTCGACGCACAGATCGACGCGATGCAGCCGGGGGTCATACTCGCGCTGGGTGCGACCGCCGTATCGAGGCTCCTCGGCATCAGAGCCCCCATCGGTCAGGCGAGGAACTCGGAACATTCCTACCGGGGAATCCCGGTGATAGTCACGTACCACCCGGCGGCTCTCCTGCGGACTCCCGCGCTCAAGAGGCCTGTGTGGGAGGACGTGAAGAAGCTCCGTCGGCTCATGGAGCGCGGCGGGCTGCCGAGGAAGTGATTCTGCATGGCTCCTGATCCGGAACCGGTCGCCCCGAGAAGCATCGAGGCCGAGAGAGGCGTTCTCGCCGGAGTGATGACCGACCCCGAGATAGCCGTAGAGGTCTTCAGCATACTCAATTCCGAGGATTTCCACGACTCGAAGCATGCCTATGTCTACAAGGCGTGCAAGGCTCTCGACGAGAGGAACAGGTACATCGACATCGTGACCGTCGCGGAGGAACTCGAGAGGAATAAGCTGCTGGATCTGGCTGGAGGGGTGGACTATCTGACCGAGCTTGCCGCCGACATCCCGATCCTTGCCAGCGTGAAGCAGTACGCAGAGATCGTCCGGGAGAAGGCCCTGCTGAGGCGCCTCGGCGCGGCGAGCCGCGAGACTATCAGGGAGATCGCGGAGGGGAGACTCATCCCCGCCGAGATAATAGACCGCGCCGAGAAGAGGGTCTTCAATGTCGGAGAGAAGCTGGTCGATCAGGACTTCCTGTCGATGCAGGAACTCGTCGGACTCGGCCTGAAGGAGTTCGAGAAGCTCAACGCATCCAACAGCCATGTCACCGGCCTGAGCACCGGCTTCGACAGGCTGGATGCGATGACTACGGGGTTCCATGGCGGGGAGCTCATAATAATCGCGGCGAGGCCCTCCGTGGGCAAGACGACGCTGGCGCTCAACATCGCCGTGAACATCGCCCGACAGGAAGGCGGGACGGTGGGCTTCTTCAGCCTGGAGATGACCGGCAGGGAGCTGATCAAGCGCGTCATGTCCGCGGAGTCCATGGTCGCCCTGCAGGCCTGGGTCGGGGGCAACATCTCTAGCAGAGCCATGCTCGACTTCACCAACGCCTGCGAAAGGCTCTCGAACATGCCGCTCTACGTCAACGAGCACACCGGACTCACCTCCCTCGAGCTGAGGGCCGGCGCCAGGCGGCTGAGGAAGAAATGCGGGGGCCTTGCCGCCGTCTTCGTCGATTACCTCCAGCTCATGAGGGGAGTGGGCGGCGAGGAGAACCGGCAGCAGGAGATCGCACGCATCTCCGGGGATCTGAAGGCGCTCGCCAAGGATCTCGACGTGCCCGTTGTGGCTCTCTCGCAGCTATCGCGGCGGGCCGTGACCGACGGTCCCTCCAGGGTGCCCAGGCTCCAGGATCTCCGTGAGAGCGGGGCGATAGAGCAGGACGCAGACCTGGTTCTGTTTCTGCACGAGGACTCGAGTGACGAAACCCTGTCCGACACGGGATACCGGGAGGACAGGAACGTGCGTCTGATAATCGGCAAGCAGAGGAACGGCCCACGGGGCGAGATCGACATGACCTTCCAGACCAGGTTCGGACGATTCATCGAGAGGCCCTGGGACCAGGATTGAAGCAGCGCAGGCGTACTTCGTTCTTCTGCACGCAGTGCGGCAACGGCAGCCCGAACTGGAGCGGGAGGTGCCCGGCCTGCGGTTCCTGGAACACGATGGTCGAGGAACCGGTACAGGAGGGGAAGGGACGCCTCGGAAGCCCCTCGCGGAAATCCGTGGAGGCGGTCCGGATCGATTCCATCCCCGAGGAGGACGGGGAGAGGATTCCAACCGGCATCCCGGAGTTCGACAGGGTGCTGGGAGGTGGGCTGTTCAGAGGGTCGATGGCTCTCCTCGGGGGCGAGCCCGGCATAGGCAAGAGCACACTGATGCTTCAGCTCTCCGCCTTTCTTTCCGGAGCGGGCGAAACCGTGCTCTACGCGACCGCCGAGGAGTCCGCCGGGCAGATCGCGAGCCGGGCCAGGAGGATCGGCTGCGCGAGCGGCAACATCCTGATTCTTCCGGAGACGAGGCTCGAGGAGATCGAGTCCGCTCTGGAGCGCACGGGGGCGGGGATACTCATCGTCGATTCCATTCAGACCGTCTATTCGGAGGCGCTGACCAGCGGGCCCGGATCGGTTGCGCAGGTGAGGCACTGCGCCGCCGAGCTGGTGAGCCTCACCAAGCCCCGGGGGAAGACCAGCCTCATCGTGGGCCACGTGACGAAGGACGGCTCCCTGGCCGGGCCGAAGGTGCTGGAACACCTGGTGGACACCGTGATCGGTTTCGAAGGAGACTCCAACAGGCCCCACAGACTTCTCCGGTCTCTCAAGAACCGATTCGGTCCCACGAACGAACTCGGGGTGTTCGAGATGACCCGGCAGGGCCTGAAGGGGATCGCGGAAGCCTCGGCCTTCTTCCTCGGCAGGAGGCAGGACGGACTGTCGGGCGGCGTCGTCTGCGCCGTGATGGAGGGGACCAGGCCCTTCCTCGTCGAGGTACAGGCCCTCACTTCGCCGACCCGGTACGGATTTCCCCAGAGGAGCGCCAACGGCATCGACTCCAGAAGGCTGCCGATGCTCCTCGCCGTCCTGGAGAAGCGCTGCGGCCTCGAACTCGGCGCCCAGGACGTCTATGTCAACGTGGCCGGAGGCGCGAACCTCTCCGACCCCGGGGCGGATCTGGCCATCTGCCTCGCAGTGGCTTCCAGCAGACTCGATAGACCCATTCCGGCCGGGCTCGCGGTTTCGGCCGAGGTCGGTCTCGGCGGGGAGCTGAGGCCGGTTTCCGGTTTCGACAGGCGGCTCAGGGAGGCCAGGTCGCTTGGATTCGACCTCTTCGCAGGCAGCACCGAGGACTGCGCGGAGGCGGACGGCGCCCTCAGAGGGCATTCAACACTGAGCGGCTGCATGGAGGACATTCTTGCACCCTCCGGACGCCGCTGACACTGGAGGTATGCAATCGTGAAGACCGAAGGATGGGGCCCGAGGCTCCTGCTGCTGCTCGTTCTGTGTGTGGTGGGGGTTTCGGCTTCCACCAGCGACTGGCGCCTCGGCCTGCTGCTCGGCCTGGCTGCGGGCATCGCGGCCATTGTCATAGAGACGAAATTCGTGAAGCTGCCCGTCATAGACGTCGTCTACACCATGGTCGGCGCCGCCGCGGGGATAGGCATCGGGTTGCTGCTGATGCTGGTGCTGCGGCTGGGCAACGTGAGACTGGGCTCGGAGGACGGGGTCGATCTCTTCCTGCTGATTCCCCTGGCCCTGGGATACGCGTTCGCACAGGTAGCCTTCGCCAAGGTGCCGAGAGCCTCGGGCGCCCCGGGCCGTGAGACGGTCGTTCCTTCATATGTCCGGACGGCGGCCACGCTGGTGGATCAGTCCTCGATAATTGACGGCAGAGTGGCCGATCTGGCGCTCGTAGGCCTCCTGACCGGCCCGTTCGTGGTGCCGGCTTCGATCAGGCCCGCGCTCGAGAACCTCATGAAGTCCAAGGACATAATCCAGAGGGGCAGGGCCAGGAGAGGGCTGGAGACGCTCGAAAGGCTCGAGGAGGCGGCCGGCAAGTCCGGCGGAGTCGAGTACAGGGATTTCGGCGATCCCGAGAAGGAGAGCTTCCGCATCCTCGACTGGCTCAAGCGGGAGAGCGCCTCTCTCGTCAGCGGGGACTCCGCGATGCTCGACACGGCCGCCCGCGAGGGCAACAAGGTGATCAGGCTCGACGAGGTCGGCGCGGCGGCCCGCGCCATAGTGCTTCCCGGCGAGAAGGTCAGGCTGAAGCCCGTCAGGAAGGGCCGCAATCAGGGCCAGGCCATCGGCTATCTCAATGACGGAACCATGGTGGTCGTCGAGGACGGCGAGGAGTTCATAGGAAAGACCATCGACGCCGTGGCACACACCACCTTCCGCGCCTCCGGCGGGACGATGGTCTTCTCGAGGATCGCCCAGCATCCCGAGGACGAGATGCATGAAGTCCCGGTCGACGCCGGCCCGGTCGAGCAGGGAGAAGATGACTCCGACTGAGGCGGTCCGCTGGGGCTGCATAATCGTGGCCGCGGGCCGCGGAGAACGCTTCGGGGGCAGCCTGCCCAAGCAGTTCGCCCCTCTCATCGGAAGGCCTCTTTTCAGGTGGAGCCTGGAAACTGCGTTGTCGATCGACAGGATCGGGGAAGTCTGCCTCGTTCTCCCACAGGGTGAGGAGAGCGACCCGGAGGCTGCGAAGCACCCCCGGGTCCGGACCGCACGAGGCGGCCCCCGAAGGAGGGACTCCGTGGCGAACGGCCTCGAAGCTCTCCCCGGCTGTACGCACATTCTTGTCCACGACGCCGCGAGGCCTCTGGCATCGCGTCCGCTCTTCGAGAGGGTCATGCGGGCGTGCGAGGAGACAGGGGCGGCGGCACCCGGCATACCCGTTGCAGACACCCTAAAGAGGGTCTCGGACGGGGTAGTCGAGGCCACCGTGGACAGATCCGGGCTTTGGCGCAGCCAGACTCCCCAGGGATTCGAACGGGGTCTGCTCGAGGAGGCTCTGGCGCTCGAGGGGAACTTCACCGACGAGGCACAGGGGGTGGAGCTTTCGGGACATCCCGTAAGGATCGTCGAAGGCGACGAAGCCAACGCGAAGATCACCTCGCGGGGCGATCTCGTCCTGGCGGAGCGCCTCGCCGGTCCGCCCCGGTCGGTGACGAGGACGGGCGTGGGGCTGGACTTCCATCCCTTCGCCGAGGGAAGACCCCTGATCCTCTGCGGGTGCAACCTCGCCGGATTCCGCGGTCTCGAAGGTCATTCGGACGGCGATGCCGCGCTGCATGCAGTGATGGACGCCATTCTTTCGGCGGCCAGGCTGGGCGACATAGGAACACTGTTCCCTCCGTCCGATCCTTCGTATGCCGGAGCCGACAGCGCCGTTCTGACCGGGCGGGTTCTGTCCGAGGCGCGGAAGGCGGGATGGGAGTTCGCGCTGCTCGACCTGACGATAGTCTCCGAGCTTCCGCGCATCTCTCCGCTGCGCCAGGAACTGCGCGGGAGTCTCGCCGGAATCCTGGGCGTCCCTCTGGACGCGGTATGGGTGAAGGGAACCACGACCAACTCCCTCGGCGCACTGGGGCGCGGGGAGGGGCTGGGAGCCCTCGCCTTCGTCGAGATGCGAAGCACGGGTGCCGGAGCGTGATCTCCTGGCTGCTGGCATGGCTTCAGAGCCATCAGCCCGGCCCCTGGGTGTTCCCGGCCATGGGCGCCATCGCCTTTGTGGAGACGCTCTTCCCGCCGTTCCCCGGAGACGTTCTGTTCGTGCTGACGGCAGGCTGGGCCGCAGGTACCCTCCCTTCCACGAATCCGCTGCTCGTGCCTGCCGTATCCGGCTTCGCCGGCTGCCTGGCGGCTTCACTGATACTCCTCCTCCTCGGAGCGAGACTCGGGAGGGGGCGTGTGCGGAGTTTCCTGCTGGCCCGTGTCGGGGTCGGGAGGCTCGAGCGGGCGGAGCGCCTGGTCTCGGAGCGCGCTCCGTTCATTCTCGTGGTCAGCAGATTCATGCCCGGAATCCGCTCCGTGCTGGTCATCGTGGCGGGCTACTCCGGGGTGGGCCTCTGGAGGGCATCGCTGTACGCGGGTGCGAGCGCGCTGGCATGGTATCTTCTGATGGCATTCGCCGGCAGGGAGCTGGGATACAGCCTGACCGGCCTGGAGAACTTCATGAGGAGGTATGAGATCGTTGCCTGGGCGGTCGCCGCAGTGGCCGCCGCGGTCTGGGTGACGGCCAGGAGGGCCGGCGGGAGGAGGTCGGAGAAGTGAGGATCGTCCACGTGTCAGCAGAGGTGCACCCGTTCGCCATGACCGGGGGGCTCGCGAGCGTGGCTTCATCGCTGCCTTCCGCGCTCCACGGGGCCGGGCACGACACCTTCGTCATAACTCCGCTGCACAGTCAGGAGGGCGTCGACCTGGAATGGCTGGACGGACCCTTCCGGACCCCGGACGGCATGGAGTTCGGCCTCGGGAAATCCGTGATCCCCGGTTCGGATTGTCCGGTCGTGTTCGTGGCGAGCAACGAGTACTTCAACAGGCGGGGTCTGTACGGGCCCACCGGTTCCGAAGCCTGGCCGGACAACGCCGCCAGGTTCTCCTTCTTCTGCAGGGCGGCCCTCGAGGCCGTCTCGAGGCTCGGCGGCTGCGACGTACTCCACTGCCACGACTGGCATGCCGGGCTGGTCCCCGTCATGAGCAGGCTGCAGGGCGGCCCGCCGGCGGTTTTCACGATCCACAACCTGGCCTTCCAGGGAACCTTCCCGCTCGATCAGTTCGCCGCTACCGGGCTTCCCACCGCTATGGCCGGTCTGGACGGCCTCGAGTACCACGGCGGATTCAGTTTCATGAAGGGCGGGATCCTCTTCTCCGAGCGGGTGACCACGGTCAGCCCCACCTACGCATCGGAGGTCACGACCCCGGAGGGCGGATTCGGGATGGAGGGGCTGCTCCTGCAGAAACGAGGAGAGGGCCGTCTCGAGGGAATCCTGAACGGCATCGACAACGAACTCTGGGGCCCCGAGGACGATCCGTCGATAAGCCCCTGGTTCACGCCGGACAGCCTTCGCAGGAGATCCGCGTGCCGCAGTGCGCTCCTCGAAGAATGCGGACTGACCCTTCCCGACAGCGCCATCGTGGCCGGGGTGGTATCCCGTCTGACATGGCAGAAGGGTCTGGATCTGGTCCTGCCCGCCCTGGAGGGGCTGATCGCCGAGGGCAGGCTCTCCCTCGCGGTCCTCGGAACGGGGGAGTCCTGGATCGAAGATCCTCTCTCGGCGGCTTCCCGGCGTTTTCCAGGCCGTGTCTTCTTCAGGCGTGAATACGACGACCCGCTTTCGAGGAGGATATACGCCGGATGCGACATATTTCTGATGCCCAGCCGGTTCGAGCCGTGCGGCCTGTCCCAGATGATCGCGATGAGGTACGGTGCGATCCCTGTCGTACGCCGCACGGGAGGGCTGGCGGACACTGTCACCGACATCCGGGAGGGCGGCTGCGGGATAGTGTTCGACGGGAGCGAGCCCGAGGCGCTCAGACAGGCTGTGGGAAGGGCTGCGGAGGCCTATGGCGACGTCCGTTCATGGAGGGCGATGCAGCGTTCCGCAATGCGCATCGACAACTCCTGGACGGCCAGGGTGCCGGCCTACCTCGAGATCTACAGGAAAGCCTCCAGCGGGGGATGGATTGAGAAGAATCACGGCTGCCGTGCGCCCGGACGGGATCTCCACCGGGGGAACACGGACCGTTGAATCATCAATGGAGGTCAGATGAACCAGATCGCGCTCGTCGTCATACTGGCCGGAGGTCTTTCGGGCAGACCGGTCGATCTTTCCGGATGGATGTCGATGGCTCTGGCGGGCTCCGGCGAGATCATCCAGGCGGATGCCGGTCTCGAACAGGCCGACGCCGCCTACTCTATCGCCAGGTCCAGCCTTCTGCCCCGGCTTGTCTTCAGCGCGTCGGCCGGGCATTCCTGGTCCTCCATGGAGGTCGAGCCGGCCGGTCATGTCGATACCGAGTCGGATCACTACACGGCGGGGTTGACACTGAGCCAGGAGATTCTGGGTTCTGGAGGTTCGAGCTGGCTCTCCCTGCGATCCGCATCGCTGGGCAGGGAGAAGTCGGATCTTCAGCGCAGGGCCGCGGTCCTGTCCCTGGAGCGTTCGGTCGCCGCCGCATACTATGGCGCTGTGGGCGCCGTGGAACTCGTGGCTGCCTCGGAAGCCGCGCTCGAGCGGAGCAACGCCCTGCTAGACAGGATGGAGATGCTCTACGAGCTGGGCGCCGCTCGCGAACTGGAGCTGCTCGAGGCAAGGATGCGTGAGTCGGCCGACCGGCTGGCCCTGCTCAGGAACGAACAGGCCCTGACCCAGTCGATCACCGAACTCAGGAGGACAGCCGGAGTCAGCGGAGACACCACCATGACGGTCGACACCTCCGCGGTTCTGTCCCCGCTTACCCGTGAAGCCATCCTCGCCCTGCCCACGGACTACTCGGAGAATCCGAGCCTCAGGGCGGCCGATCTGGCCCTCGAGGAGTCGACCCTCGATCTGAGGGCCGCAAGACGCTCCTACTGGCCGTCCCTGGTCGCCAGCGCCTCGTGGAGCTGGAGCGACGACGAGTTCGAGCCGGAGGACGCGCACCTGAACGACACTTGGAACGTCGGAGTGAGCCTCACCTGGTCGATATTCGACGGATGGCTCAGGGAGGGAAGGATCCAGTCCGCCGGAGCCGGAAGGCTTGCGGCGGAAGCGGTCGCCGGTTCGGCGGAGGGCGATATCGAGGCGGCTGTGCGTGCCGCATGGGACGAGCTTCTGGCCTCTTCGGACAACCTCGCCCTCGCCGGGATGACGCTCGAGTACGCTACGAGGAGGATGGAGCTTTCACAGTTGAGCTACGAACTCGGTGATCTTGCCGTTACGGACCTGCTGGACGCCCAGGCCGACCTCTCCGAAGCGGAGGCCAAGCTGGTAAGCGCCAGGACGGCATGCCTCGTCGCCGAGGCCGGTTACTGGGTACTTCTGGGCAGAAGCCCGAGACTCGGGGAGTGACAGTGGCAAATCGGAAAAAGAGCAAGAGGTGGATCTGGATAGCCGTCGC
>Ga0179934_1292698_pt1 | contig 11447 bp, 10 predicted proteins | sample AD_UKC055_sludge_FD_135923 | JGI IMG/M metagenome (GOLD analysis project Ga0179934, IMG submission 135923) | Active sludge microbial communities of municipal wastewater-treating anaerobic digesters from Illinois, USA - AD_UKC055_MetaT... | ecosystem: Engineered > Bioreactor > Anaerobic >... | reverse complement strand
GTTTTATGGTATTCATCCTGAAATTTTTCTACGGAGCGATCGATGAATCCGGAAATCTTTCGGGAATACGACGTCCGCGGTCTCGTCGAGCGGGATCTGGACTACGAACTGGTCTACAACCTCGGAAGGGCTATCGGCACTTACGGAGGCGAAAGAGGCGTCCGGGCCATGGTCCTGGGGAGGGATTGTCGCCTCAGCTCGGAGGAATACGCTGCGGCCATGAGGGAAGGCCTCAAGGCAACGGGGATGAATGTCACCGACGTGGGGCTCTGCGCCACCCCCATGCTCTATTTTGCCATCCGGCACTACGGGAGCGACGGCGGCGTGATGGTAACGGGGAGCCACAACCCGCCGGATTTCAACGGCTTCAAGATCTGCGTGGGTCCGGACACGATCTACGGCGAGGATATCCAGGCGCTGAGAAAAATCATGGAGGGTGGGAGATTCGCCGCCGGACGCGGATCCTCCGGGAAGGCAGAGGTGACGGGGGCTTACGGTGATTTCCTTTACAAGAATGTGACGGTCCGCAGGGGGCTTCGGGTCACCGTCGACGGCGGAAACGGCACGGGCGGGCATTTCCTCGTGCCGATCCTGGAGAGGCTCGGCTGCCGGGTCACGGGCCTCTATTGCGAGATGGACGGCCGTTTTCCGAACCACTTCCCCGATCCCACCGTTCCGGAGAACCTCGGGGAACTCATCCAGTCTGTTCTTCGTGAAAGGGCCGATTGCGGCATCGGCCTTGACGGTGACGGCGACCGGATCGGCGTCGTGACAGACAAGGGGGAAATCCTCTGGGGGGATGAGTTGCTGCTTCTTTTCTCCCGCTTCGTCTTGAAGGAAAGGCCCGGCGCTACCATCATCGGGGAGGTGAAATGCTCGCAGCGGCTCTACGACGACATCGAAAAACACGGCGGGCGGTCCATCATGTGGAAGGCGGGCCATTCCCTCATCAAGGGGAAGATGCGGGAAGAAAAGGCCGTGCTGGCCGGTGAGATGAGCGGTCACCTCTTCTTTGCCGACCGCTATTTCGGCTATGATGACGCCCTGTACGCGGCCGTGAGGCTGCTGGAAATCCTGTCCGGCACCGAACAGAAAATCAGCGAGCTTCTCGCGGATGTCCCGAAGAGCTACACGACGCCGGAAATCCGCATCGACTGTCCCGACGCGCTCAAGTTCGTCGTCACAGGGGAAGTGAAGAATTATTTCAAGAAGGATTACCGGGTCATCGAGACCGACGGCGTGCGCATCATCTTCAACGACGGCTGGGGGCTGGTGAGGGCCTCGAATACCCAGCCCGTCCTGGTTCTTCGTTTCGAGGCGGCCACCCCTGAAGCCCTCGCCATGGAGCGGAAAAAGGTGGAAGGCGTGCTCAACGCGATTCTGGAAAAACTGGGTGTGGGCACCCGGGGAGTCTGACGGTTCCATGAAACGCTTGCACCTGCGGCTCATCGCCGTCTTGTTTTTCTTCTCGTTTTTAACGCCGGCGGCCTTCTGCCAGGTTGCGGCACCCGGAACAACCAGTGCTCCGGTGGCCCCCCCTGCCGATTCGCACTTCATGAAGCTTTCCGTCGGTCATGCCATTCTATGGGTAGAAGTTGCCTGCACGGCGGATGCACAGGCCCGGGGGCTCATGTTCAGGAAAAGCCTTCCCTGGGACCGGGGGATGCTCTTCGTCTATGAGAAACCTCAGCGCCTCGACTTCTGGATGAAGAATACAACCATTCCCCTCGACATCGCCTTTATCTCCGCCGACGGAATAATCGCGGAGATCCTCTCCCTGACCCCGCGCTCGGAAAAGGCCCGTCGCTCCCGCGCTCCGGCCCTTTATGCCCTCGAGGTGAACCGGGGCTGGTTCAAGAAAAAAGGGGTCAAGGTCGGCGACAAAATCCGCTTCTGAAAGAAAAAGGCCATCCGGTGAGATGGCCTTTTGACGCTTCCGGTGCGTTGCGCCCGAAACCAATTCTTCCGGGGCCTTCGCCGTGCACGGACTCCGGGAACTTACCTTCCGCTTTCCACGATCTTGACCGGAGTGCCGGCGGGCAAGGTCTGTCCCGGCGCCATGCCGTTGAGAATCAACAGGTCCTTCATCTTGTCGTCAGGGACACCGAGCGCCCGGAGGGCATTCTCGACGGTGTCTGTCCTCTTGGCAATCCGGATCCTGATCCGGTCCGGCTGGACGCTGAGCTTTTTAGGATCCCTTATCTCCTCGAACCCGCCGAAGGTCTCTTTGAACGTCTGCTCATACTGGGAAAAATTTCGCTGGGAACTCATGCCCTGGAATGCGAAAACAGCCTCTTCTTTCTGTATGAACAGGGACAGGACCCTGACGCTCCCCTTCTGGCTTGTCACATCGGAGAGGACGCGCCGGGCCGGAAACCCGTGAACGTGAATTTCCTCGTTCTGGAGGACACGGGCCTTGTTCTTGGAGACAAATTTCTGTGCCGCCTCAGCCGGGGTCGTTCCTGAGGCCCCGGAAAAGAGGATCACGGCGTCTTTCTTTTTGCTCACCATCTGTACGGCTGCAGGGGTGTCATTGACCTTCCAATCCTCCGGCACGGGGAACTGGAACCTCATCCCGGGGTGGTAATAGAAGCCCCCCTCCGCGAAGCCCTGCCCCGGGTCATCGCCGTATATGATGCCGTCGATGGCTTTCAAGTAATCGTCCCGGTCGATCTTGGGGTCCCTCAGGCCTGTCTTCCGCTGCATCTCTTTTGACTGGATCCGGATGGCATTTTCACGATCCTCGGGACTCGGGTGCGTGGAAAACCAGCTCGGCAGTCCGCTTTTGTCCGATTTGGGGTCCAGGCGCTGCAGGGTTTCGAAAAAACCCGCCATCTGCGAGGCGTCGTATCCCGCCTTCGTGGCATATTCGACACTCAACGAGTCCGCTTCCCGCTCGTCGTCCCTGCTGAATTTCAAAAAGAGGACCCCGACGCCTAGTTGAGCGAGGCTGGATATGTCCGGGATGCCCAATATCTGGAGGCCGATGGACAGACCGGCCAGGCCGTATTGAGCCATCTGGGCTTTGCTGATCTGCTGTGCGGAATGACGGGCCGTGACGTGGCCGATCTCGTGCCCCATGACCCCCGCGAGTTCCGCCTCACTGTTCAGCTGGGCCAGGATTCCCCGGGTGAAGTAAACATAGCCCCCGGGGGCGGCAAAGGCGTTGACCACGGAAGCGTCGAGGATCTTGAAATGCCATTCCAGATCGGGGCGGTGGGAGAGCCTGCCCAGGCGCTGGCCCATGTCATTGACGTAGGCCGTCATCTTCTGGTCATCGTAGAGGCCGTATTCTTTGATGACCCCGGCATCGGTCTGACGGCCGAGCTTGACTTCATCCTCTTCACTGACGAGCATCAGGTCCCGGTCGCCGGTGGCGGGGTTGACGGCGCAGGAGACGGCCAGGATCGCTGCCCCAACCAGAAAAATTCCCTTCGCGATTGTCAGCAAACGCTTTCTCGTCATGTTTGACACCTCGAAAATGTGCTTTTCACGGGTTTTTAACATCCGGGACATCCATGACCGGCATGCCGTGCTCGACGAAGATCAACCGCTCCGTCTCAAACCCCCAGGCCCTGGCTCTGGAAATGAGGCCGGCGAGGACCTGCTCGTCCAGCGTCTTTTCCCGGGAGAGAATCCACAGGTAGGACCGGTTGGGGCCCGTGACCACGGCGTAACCGTAGTTTTCCCTGTCCAGGGCGATGATGTGATACCCTCCCCAGAAAGGACCGAAAAAGGATACCTCCAGGCTTCCGACATGCTGCTCGCCGCTGGGACGGGCTACGCCCCTGATTTCACGCCACTGACCTTTTCGAACGTCAAAGCCCCGGTTCACGACCTCGATTTCGTCCCCGCTTCCTCTCGAATACTCGGCCGTCACGTTGGTCAGACCGCGTTCGAAGGCGTGGTCGAGCCTGGCGATTTCGTACCACTTTCCCAGGTAACGTCCGGCGTCGAAACCGTCGACGGCCTGAAGGCCTTCGGGGATCCCGGTGCACCCCAGAAGGATGAGCGCGATGCCCCAAAAAGCGATGCGCAATCTCGTGCTGTGATTCATGGTCCGATGATGTTGTGGAAACGAAGCCGTCGCATTTTTCGGCAGCCATCGTCTGATCATGGTCGGGGCGGCAGGATTTGAACCTGCGACATCCTGCTCCCAAAGCAGGCGCGCTACCAGACTGCGCTACGCCCCGATAATAAGACTCATGGCTCAGGGCGAAAGGCTAAGGGTATTTTTAGAGAAAATGTTGATTTACGGCCTTTGCCCTTTGCCTTTGGCCTTTTGCCTTTCTTGATCCACCCACTCCCTGAACCTGGCGAAGGCCTGCCCCCGATGGCTGACGGCGTTTTTCAAATCCGGGGGCAGTTCTGCCGCCGTCAGGCCGATCTGCAAATCTTCAAAGACCGGATCATAGCCGAAACCTCCCTTTCCCCTCGGTTCGAACAGGATCCTGCCTGGCCATCGCCCCTCGAACGTCTGATAGGTCCCGTCGGGCCGGAAATAAACGAGGATACATCGGAATGCGGCGGTCCGCTTTTCCAGCAAGGTCCCTTCGAGTTCCGCAAGAAGCTTCCGGATGTTCTTTTCGTCTGTCGCGTCCGGCCCGGCGTAACGGGAGGAATAGATGCCGGGGGCGCCCCCCAGGGCATCCACCTCGAGGCCCGAGTCGTCGGCAAGAACGGTCTCTCCGGTGAGCTTTGCAACCGTTCTCGCCTTTAAAAGGGCATTCTCAAAAAAGCTCTTCCCGTCCTCAGTGATATCCGGGATTTCCGGAAAGTCCCTGAGGGAACGGACTTCGAGGTCGGTGCCCCGGAGCATCGACTTCAGCTCCATGACCTTGCCCGGGTTTTTTGAGGCCAGTACGATCTTCAGTTGATCATGTCCCCTGCAAGTTCGATCTGCTTGCCCGTCAGATAGGCGCTCCCCAGAAGGGCGAGATCGATCATCTGATCGTGCAGTTCCCTGGAAAAGGGCGTTCCCTCCGCCGTGCCCTGGATCTCAACGAAAAGGCCGCCCCGGGTGATGACGAAATTCATGTCCACCTCGGCTGAGGAGTCTTCCTTATAGTCCAGATCGAGAAGAAGCCGCCCCTCCACAAGGCCCACACTGACGGCACAGACCAGATTCTTCACCGGCATTCGATGGATCAACCCGTCGCCTTTCATCTTTCCGAAGGCCTGGATCAGGGCGAGGCAACCTCCGGTGATGGCGGCGGTACGGGTGCCCCCGTCGGCCTGGATGACGTCGCAATCGACAACCAGGGTCCGCTCCCCGAAAGCGGTCAGATCCGTCACGGCCCGCAGGGATCGACCGATGAGCCTCTGGATCTCGAGCGTTCTCCCGCCCTGCCGGCCACGGACCGCCTCACGGGTTGTCCGGACGTGCGTCGATCCGGGAATCATGGCATATTCCGCGGTGACCCATCCCCTTCCCGTGTTTTTCAGGAAAGGCGGGACCGCTTCATCGACGGAGGCCGTGCAGATGACCTTCGTGTTCCCCATCTCAATCAAAATGGCCCCTGCGGGATACTTGAGAAAGTCTCCGGTGATCCGCACTTCCCGCATCTCGTTCCATCGACGTCCGTGGGCTCTCATCAAAAGTATTCCTTGATGGACTCGGCAATCGCATGAGAAACGAACCGCTGCATCCCGTCGTCGGCCAGCTTCTTGCGGTCCTTCGGGTTTGTCGCAAAACCCACTTCCAGGGCAACGGCCGGGATGTTGAGTCCCTGCAAAACCAGGACGGGCCCTTCGCGAAGCCCGCGGTCCATCCTCGGAAAAACCTTTTCCATGTGCACCTGAAGGATTTTGGCGAAACGGACACTCTCGTTGAGGTGTTTGGTCCGGACCATATCTTTGACGATCTCGGAAGACGCGCTCTTGTCCCCCTTGGCGGCCGTCGATGCCCGGAACCCCTGGAAATAGACCTCGAAACCGGAGGATTCCCTGTCGAAACCCGCATTGATGTGAATGCTCAGGAAGAGATCCGCTTCCGATATGATGGCCTCCCGGACCCGATCGGAACGGGGCACATCGACATCACCCATTCTCGAAAGCCGTATCCGTATCTTTCTGGAGCCTTCAAATTCCCTTTCGATGAGCCGGGCCATGGCGAGGGTCACGTCTTTCTCCATAAGCCCCGTCGACAGCCGGACCCCGTCGTCCTTTCCGCCATGAGCCGGGTCGATGAGGACGACATATCGCCCTTCCCTGTCCTTTGCCGTGACCGGCGTCGGGTACAGACAGACGCTGAACATCAACATCAGGAAGAAGCATATCCAAAGGTTTGTTCTATTCATCTGCAAGTCCACTTTCTGCGACGGTGCGGGAGAAAAACGCTTATACAGTAATCGATCGCCCCCTGTCAACGGGCCGGTCCATCTCAGTGCATTCTTTTTTTGTCCGTTTTCACATCCGAGACCCGCACCCGCTCCACGGATATGACGCTTTTGAGTTTCTTCAAAGCCGCCACGACCTGGTTGAAGTGCTTGAGGTCCTGGACTTCGATGTCAAACTCGCAGACGGCGATCTTGTCGGGAGTGGTGTCCACGGTCGCATGGCTGATGTTGATGTCGAGTCCGGATATACTCGCACTCAGTTCCGCCAGAAGTCCCTTCTTGTCATGACAGACCACCCGCGCGTGGACAGGGTAAGTCTGCTTGTCCCGGACGTTCCAGTGAACCTCGACGAGCCGTTCCGGATCGAGATCCTGAACCATCAGGCAATTGGTGGTGTGAACGATCATGCCCCGGCCGCGCGAAATGTGCCCGATGACCTCGTCCCCCGGCAGGGGATTGCAGCACTTCGCGAATTTGACCATGATGTCGTCGATACCGGTAATCGAAATACCGGCCGACTCCGGTTTTCTGAACTTCTTGAGGATCTTCTCCGGCAGGGAATCCTCCTGTTTTTCCTCGCCGGGCAGAAACCGATTCACAATGGCGCGGGCGGATACCTTCCCGTAGCCGATGAGCGCCATGATGTCGTCGATATCGGTCACGGACTGCTCTTCACAGACTTTCTTCATCTCGTCGGACTTGAGAACCTGGGCGAACTTCATGTGGTGCTTCTTGAATTCTTTTTCCAGGATGTCGCGGCCGAGAGCGATACTGCGGTTCCGCTCCTCCGTCTTGATCCAGGCCTTGATTTTCGATATGGCGCGGGACGTCACGGCATGCTTGAGCCAGTCCTTGCTGGGGTGATGCCCGGCCTGTGTGACAATCTCGAGGGTGTCCCCGTTCTGGAGCTCATACTTGAGAGGAACCAGGTTCCGGTTCACGCGGGCCCCGATGCACTGATTGCCCACGTCCGTGTGAATGCTGTAGGCGAAATCAATCGGCGTCGCCCCCTTGGGAAAAGCCTTGACTTCCCCCTTCGGGGTGAAAACGTAAACTTCGTCCGGGAAGAGCGCGACCTTGAGGTTTCGCATGAATTCCCGGGGGTCCTTCAGGTCCTGCTGGACCTCGAGCAGGTCCCTGAGCCTCCGGATCTGCTCTTCGTCCCTCCCCCGGAGCACGTCGCCTTCCTTGTATCTCCAGTGCGCAGCGATTCCCGATTCGGCCCACAGGTGCATCTCCCGCGTCCGGATCTGGATCTCTACGCGCTCCCCGTAGGGGCCGATGACCGTGGTGTGCAGGGAACGGTAGTTGTTGGCCTTGGGCATGGCGATGTAATCCTTGAAACGGCCGGGGACGGGTTTCCACAAGGCGTGAACGACGCTCAGGGCTTCGTAACACTCTTTGACCTTGTTGGAGTCCAGGATGATCCGGAAGGCGAGAAGATCATAGACCTCGTCGAGATCAATCTGCTGCTCCTGCATCTTCTGGTAGATGCTGAAATAATGCTTGGCCCTGCCCTCGACTTCGCCCTTCAGGTCGTAGTTCCGGATCTCCTTTTCGATGATCTCCCGGATCTCCTTCGTGTACTTTTCGCGACCCTCCTTCTTCATGGCGATCCGCCGGGCCAGATCCTCATACTCCGCCGGTTGGAGGTGCTGGAAGGCGAGATCTTCCAGTTCCGTTTTCATCCAGTTGATGCCCAGGCGGCTGGCCAGGGGCGCATAGAGGTCGAGTGTCTCCCGGGCGATGTACTTCTGTCTGTCCTGCGCCTGATACTGCAGCGTCCGCATGTTGTGGAGCCGATCGGCAAGACGCACCAGAATGATCCGGATATCCGCCGACATGGCCAGGATCATCTTCCTGAAATTTTCCGCCTGACGTTCCGCCTGGCTGGCCAGGGTGATCTTGCTGATCTTCGTGAGGCCGTCGACCAGGAAAGCCACGTCCTGTCCGAAGGCCTTTTCGATTTCCTCGAGGGACGCCAGGGTGTCCTCGACGGTGTCATGAAGGATTCCAGTGGCGATGGAAGCGGCGTCCAAATGCATATCGGCCAGCATATTGGCCACTTCCATGGGGTGGGTCATGTAGGGCTCTCCCGAAAGCCGGAGCTGTCCCTGGTGCACGGCAGCCGAATAGATGTAGGCTTTCTCGATCATCTCGAGATCGGCCGGTTCGAGATATCGCTGCACTTTGTCCAGGATGTCCGTGATTCGGATCATGTATGCTTTCGCAGTCCTCTTCTGACCATGCCGGAGAGGTAGGCCGGGATCTTCTCCAGTTTCATCGACTTCGTCTTACCGGTCTTCCGGACCATGACCTCGGCCTCGCCCTCCGCGAGCTTCTTGGGCCCCAGGGTGATGCGCAGCGGGATCCCGATGAGGTCGGCATCGTTGAATTTCACGCCGGCCCGCTCATCCCGGTCGTCCAGAAGGACCTCAAGGCCTCTTTTCCTGAGCGCCCCGTAGAGGGTTTCCGCCGCGTCCGACAGGGATTTGTCATTGACGTTCACGGGGATGATGATGACCTGAAAAGGGGAGACCGACATCGGCCAGATGATCCCTCTCTCGTCGTTGTTCTGTTCGATGATCGCTGCGACGGTCCTCCCGACCCCGATGCCGTAGCAACCCATGACCATGTATTGCTCCTTGCCGTTCTTGTCGAGATAGGTGGCCCGCATGGCCTTGCTGTATTTGTCACCCAGCTTGAAGACGTGCCCCACCTCGATTCCCTTGGCAAACCTCAGGCGGCTCCCGCACCTCGGGCAGGGATCCGTCTTGCGGATGATCCGCAAATCGGCGCAGGCTTTGACCTGGAAGTCCCTGCCGACATTGGCATGGATGACGTGGGTGTCCTCTTTGTTTCCGCCCATGACGAAGTTGACCATATTCATCAGGGAGTAGTCGGCGTAGATGTCGGCTTTGATGCCGATGGCGCCGGCGAAGCCCTTCGGTGATCCGGTGACTTCCAGCACGATGTCGTCGGTGGCCATTTCCAGGATGTCGCACTTGAGAAAACTGCGCAGCTTGGCCTCGTTCACTTCTTCCTCGCCGCGGATCAAGACGGCCACGGGCCTGCCGTCGGCCTGGAAAATGAGGGTCTTCACGATCTGTTCCGGCTTGACCTTCAGGAACCTGCTGACCTCTTCAATCGTGCGGACGTTCGGCGTGTGAACCGCCTTCAGAGGAAGAAAGGCGGAGGGGTCCGGGGGTTTTGCCTCCGGCTTCGCTACTTCGGCTTTTTCGAGGTTCGCGGCGTAGCTGCATTTCTTGCAGAAGATGAGCAGGTCTTCCCCCGTTTCGGCAATCACCATAAACTCGTGGGAGAAACTGCCGCCGATGTTGCCCGTGTCGGCTTCGACGGCCCTGAACCGGAGACCCAGGCGGCTGAAAATCCGGCTGTAGGCATCGTACATTTTCTGGTAGCTGATGTCCGCTCCCTCCGAGTCGATGTCGAAGCTGTAGGCGTCCTTCATGTCGAATTCCCGGCATCGCATGACACCGAAACGCGGCCGGATCTCGTCCCTGAATTTCGTCTGGATCTGATAGAGGTTTCGGGGCAATTGACGATAGGTTTTGATCTCGTTTCGCACCAGGTCCGTGATGACTTCCTCGTGCGTCGGACCGATGCAGCACTCGCGGTTGTGACGGTCTTTGAACCGCAGGAGTTCCTTTCCGTACATTTTCCATCGGCCTGATTCCTGCCAGAGTTCGGCGGGCTGCACGGCCGGAAGATACACCTCCTGGGCGCCGGCCCGATCCATCTCCTCCCGGATGATCTCCTCCACCTTCTTGACGACGCGGTATCCGAGCGGTAAAACAGAGTAGACGCCCGTTGCGAGTTTCCGGATCATTCCCGCACGGATCATGAGCTTGTGGCTCGCAATTTCCGCATCCGATGGTGTTTCCCTCACGGTCGGCAGGAACATTTCAGAGTATCGCATGTGTATTCCCCCTTTCAGCCATCATCTTGTCAATCTCATCCATGAGCGCGGATATGAACTCTTTTTCCCGGACCTTACGGATCACTTTCCCTTTTCTGAAGAGCAGCCCCGAGCCCCTCCCCCCGGCGATGCCGATGTCGGCCTCTGCAGCCTCTCCCGGACCGTTGACGACGCACCCCATCAGGGCGATCTTGAGAGGTTCTTTCATCCCCGCGAGTTTTTTTTCGACGTCGCTGACGAGCCGGTCCAGATCAATCTCGCAGCGTCCGCAGGTCGGGCAGGAGACGATGTCAGGACCCACCCGCCTGATGCCCAGGGCCCTCAATATGCCGTAGGCGATCCTCACTTCATTGACGGGATCCCCCGTGACGGAGACCCGGACCGTATCGCCGATCCCTTCGCTCAGCAGAAGCCCGATGCCGAGGGACGACTTGACGGCCGAAGCAAGAACCCCGCCTGCCTCCGTGACACCCAGGTGGAGGGGATAACGCGTTTTTTTCGACATGAGGCGGTAGGCCCTGACCATTGTGGGAACATGGGAGGATTTAAGGGACACCTTGATGGCGGTGAAGCCCAGGTCTTCCAGGAGGGCGATATTGTCCATGGCGCTCTCCACGAGTGCTTCGGCCGTGGGTCCGCCGTGCCGGGCCAGGATGTCCTTCTGAAGCGATCCGGAATTGACCCCGATGCGGATGACGGCCTTGCACCCGATGGCGGCCGCCACGATTTCGCGGATTCGGGCGCGGCTCAGGTTTCCGGGGTTGATCCGGATTCCTTCGGCCCCCCTGTCCAGCGCTCCAATCGCCAGGCGGTAGTTGAAATGGATGTCCGCCACGAGGGGGAGCCTCGAGGCTTTCCGGATCGCGGCAAAGGCTCCCAGGGCCTCTTCGTCGGGAATGGCCAGACGGACAATCTCGCAGCCGTGGAAATCCAGTGCCCGGATCTGCCGAAGCGTCCCGCGGATGTCCCGCGTGTCCGTGGATGTCATCGACTGGACGACCACGGGCGCATCGCCCCCGATCTTCACGGGGCCCAGAAAAAGGGCCTTCGTCCTTTTTCTTTTTTTTCCGAGTGGATCCGTCTGCATCTGTCCCTGTTTCATCTTTGCTTTATGATTATTTAAAATAAGCACATGGGGTTATAAAAGCAATCCGGAACCCTGCAGGGTT
>Ga0179934_1116854_pt1 | contig 11847 bp, 10 predicted proteins | sample AD_UKC055_sludge_FD_135923 | JGI IMG/M metagenome (GOLD analysis project Ga0179934, IMG submission 135923) | Active sludge microbial communities of municipal wastewater-treating anaerobic digesters from Illinois, USA - AD_UKC055_MetaT... | ecosystem: Engineered > Bioreactor > Anaerobic >... | reverse complement strand
TTTTCTACTGAGATGATGAGCTGGTATGTCGAGGCAGATGGATTACTTACTCTCAATCAGAATCTAATTCAGTTTACGAATTCTACATTTGGAGCAAACCTTGGTCTTTCCATCAAGAATTCTGCAGGTTTATCTTTAGGTTTTACGCTGTCTTCTGTGAACTCTTCATTCTGGCGATATTATGCGTCTCTGTTTCCAAAATCAGATGATTTTGATCCCGAGGACTATTCTAAAAACCTCTTTGCTGACCTTTGGGATTCGGTGTCTATCTGGGATGCTAACAAGCTTAAAAATACTCTTTTTAAGTTGCAGGGTCTAAAGCTAGAGCTTTCATTGGATGCTCATGATTGGGTATTATCCGCAAATATACTGGCTGAACCAACGCTCGTAACGGCATCTTCGACTCAACCATTGCCACATTACGAGATGGAAGTGGCATTCAACCTTGCGGTTACGTGGAAGGATATCTCTGCAATAAAGAGTTCGATAAATTACTCAGAAGGTGCATTCAAGCAATGAATATAAGCCCTAGCCTTATTGGGAATTCGTCGAGCATAGAGGCTCAAGATCTAAGAGACCAACGCTCAAGAGAAAAGAAACAACAGCCAAAAGTGCGCATGAGATCTGAAGGCTGGAAAGAGCCTCCAGGTATTAGTATATTATTAAAGAATATGATACTTAGACAGGAGTGCGATTGAGTCCTTCACATATTGTGCTCGAAGATACCGAGGTATTTGCCGAGCTTTGTGGCGCTAACGATTACAATCTATCTGTTATTGGGAGCCTATTGGGGACTCATGTGCTAACAAGGGGCAATGAGCTTTTTGTGGATAGCGACGACCCGGGAATACTCAATCTTTTCTCACGCATTATCAGCGCAATTGGAGATTCGATAAAGGAAGGTGTACCGGCTACTCCGGAGCTCATTATTGCTCTGCATGCGGAGCTTACACCGGATGGAAGTCAATCTTTCAAAGCTACGATAGATAATGCTGATGAGGAAAATGAGAGCGTAATTTCCAGGTTTCTCGAAAACTGCATACAGATACCGAATGGTTTTGGTAAGGTATTTCCACGGTCTTCGGGACAGAGTCTTTATCTTAAAGGCATTGCGTCACACGACCTCATCTTTTCTATAGGGCCAGCAGGGACCGGCAAAACATATCTCGCCATGGCCTATGCGCTGCGGGAGCTCTTGACGCGATCGAAGAGAAAACTGATTTTAACGCGACCAGTAGTAGAGGCGGGAGAAAGCCTTGGTTATCTTCCGGGTGACCTCGAGCAGAAGATAAATCCCTATCTCCGCCCCCTCTACGATGCTATGGAAGCATTGGTCCCATACGAGACCATTAGGCGACTCGAAGAGAGCAGGGCAGTAGAAGTTGCACCACTTGCTTATATGCGTGGCAGAAGCCTCGCTAATTGCATAGTCATTCTGGACGAAGGTCAGAACACAACAAAAGAGCAAATGAAGATGTTCCTTACTCGGCTTGGAGAGCACACAAAAGCGATCGTTACAGGAGATATCACACAGATCGATCTCCCCAAGAAGACAGATTCAGGTCTTATTCATGCCATAACTCTCCTTGGAAATATCGATGAAGTATTCATAAGCAGGCTCGATGCTAGCGACGTGGTTCGAAGCTCTCTAGCCAGGAAAATTATAGAAGCCTATGAAAAAGAATAATCGAGAATCCTGGTTCTTTGAGCTGAAAAAATCTCTTCGCTCGGTACAACCGCCCTTATGGTTCTTCTTTGTAGCAATTGCCATAGCGGCAATTGGTCTGATCCTGGTCGGACCATCATCGATTTCAAGTCGTAGCTCGCTTAAGGCAATAAAAGTAGGTGAGATTGCCGAGACCGATATTTATGCTGGCAAAGACACTATTTATATCGACAAAGAGGCGACACAGAGAAAGATACAGGCTGAGGAGAGATTGGTGCTTGCTGTCTTTGTGATGGATGACAAGATCACCGCATCTATTCGCGAAAAGGCTGAAGAATTCTCTTCATATTATTTGCAGCTTCTGGGTAGTGAGTCTGGAAGCATCGATGCATTATCGTTGATGCTTAGCAGCCGCTTTCCTGATCTATTGCAATCCGACAGATATAAGACTCTTGTCAGCGCGGAGCTAAATGCTCAAACCTTTGTATATTTGAGCGATATTGTAGAGAGTCTCTTGAGCAAAGGCATTGTCTCCGTGCCTGAAGGTGTCTTCGATCGATTCAATCCGGATTATTATGAACTGGTAAGAATGTTGAACGGTAGGGAAGAGAGTGAAAAAATCGCCGTGAGAAACATGATTACACTTGCCAATCTTAATAATCGCCTGGAAGATGAAATGGATGCTAGACATATTCCCGAATCTCTAAAGCAATATGTGAGGCTTTTAGGGAAGGCGCTCTTAAGAGAAAACGCTTTTTTTGATCAAAACCTCTCGGACAAGAGGCTTGCTGCGGCGCGCGCTCGTGTGGAGCCAGTGACTCGCTTTGTAAGCAGGAATGAAATCCTGGTGCGAAAAGGAGAGCTCATCACACCAGAGGTCTATCAGCAGATAAAGACTATTCGTTCTTCTATCCTTGTTTCGGACATCGGTGTACTTCTTACAGGACTCGGGCTCCTTTTGATAGCGTCTTTGTTAGGCTTTATTCTGTCTAGGATGCCTGACTTATCCGATTTTCCTGTGGATCGCTCCTCACTTATATTCTTGTTGATTTCTTTTCTCATTCTTTTCTATTGGATTCTGGTAATTCAGAATTTATTGAACGGGAAAAGTCCTTCTCATGGAGCTCTTTTTGTCCCGGCGTCATTGTTTGCCGGTCTTGTTTCGTTGCTCTATGGAGCACGAACAGGCATTTTCTTTAGTCTGGTATCCTTCTTTCTTACGGGTGCCGCCACAAATCTCAATGCTCAATTTATGATCGGCATTCTGTTGGCTGGAATTTCTGCAACACTCATTATGCGCACAGCACACACTCGTATTATGCTTGCCAGAGCCGCTGTCTTGCAGGCTCTTGTTCAAGCGATTCTGGCAATTATACTGCTTTTGAATCAACAACCGAGTGCGGCCGAAGTCTTTCAGTCTATGGGTCTGGGGGCACTCAACGGATTCGCAGGTGGATCCTTTATCCTATTGCTTTTACCTCTCTTTGAGCGCCTTCTTGATCGGTCAACGCAATTTAGACTCATGGAATTGGCGGATATAAACGCTCCTATTATGAAAGAGATGTTAATGAAGGCTCCCGGCACTTATGCTCACTCGATGAATGTGGCAAATCTCGCGGAAGCCGCTGCTAAGGACATAGGCGCAAATCCGCTTTTAGCGCGCATAGGAGCCTACTATCACGACATCGGAAAAATTGATCACCCGGAATATTTTGCGGAGAATCAACAAGGCATCAACCTGCATGATGATATCAATCCAACTCTCTCTGCAAGCATAATAAGACGCCATGTCAAGGATGGCATAGAGAGAGCTCGAGAAATTGGCCTGCCTAAGGAAGTCATCGAAATAATAGGGCAGCACCACGGCAACTCTGTAATGGAAGCAATTCTAGTCAAGGCAAAGAATAACGCGGCACAATTCGATTTGCAATCTTACAGCTATCAAGGCGAGCGGCCAAAAAGCAAAGAAGCAGGGATAGTCATGCTTGCCGATAGTATCGAGGCAGCCTCTCGCTCTCTCAAGAATCCAAGTGCGGCAAAGCTTGAAGATCTTATACATCAATTGATTATTAAGAAACTCACCAGTGGTCAGCTCTCTGATAGCGAGCTCACATTTAATGATATTGAGGTCGCAGAAAAGACCTTTTTGCGAATTCTCCAATCGCAGATGCATACGCGCCTGGAATATCCGGAGCAGAGAAAACAATGAACACAAACGAAGTATTTTATTCGATGATTGGAATTGATGAGCCCTCTTGGGCACAGAGATCCGCGGACTATGCACTTTCTGTCTTAGATGCGCTTGAAAAGAAAGACTGGCAGATCTCATTGACATTCTGCGATGATGATACAATACAAACTCTTAACAGAGACTATCGACATGCAGATTCGCCTACCGATGTGCTCTCTTTCGTTCTTGGTGAATACGAGCCTATCGAAGGCGGTGAGAGCATCTATCTCGCAGGCGACATCGTGATAAGCATTCCGGCTATTGAACGCAATGCCAAGGAATATGGGATTGGAGAAGATGAAGAGTTGCGCCGTCTCATTATTCATGGCATCCTGCACTTGTCCGGCATGAGTCACGAAGATGATTCGCCAGATCAGCCGATGCTAATTCTTCAAGAACAACTCCTAAAGACATTGGGAGGAAGCGTTATTATATGAATATTCTTTCACAACTCTTTGGTACACACATAAAGAACATTGAATCAAAGAAAGAGGTTGTCGAAGAGCAAAGAGAAATGATCGAAGGCGTTGAGCATCTTCCGGAGACAATTGTCAGAGATGTGATGGTTCCGCGGACCGATACAGTGTGCGTTGAAGATACCAGCCCTATCGATGAAATTCTTGAGACTTTTGTGGATTCCGGGCATTCGCGAATTCCCGTATACTCAGGCACTATTGATAATATAGTCGGTATCCTATATGCGAAAGATGTTCTGGCAGCACTTGTGAAGAAAAGGCCTCTGGAAGTGAAGAGTCTAATGCGCCTTCCCTATTTTGTACCGGAGACTAAGAGAATCGATACCCTTTTGAAGGAATTCAAACGCCGTCATGTGCACATAGCCATTGCAGTGGATGAATATGGAGGGACTGCTGGCATAATCAGTCTTGAAGACATAATAGAAGAGATAGTGGGAGAGATTCAGGATGAATTCGACGAAGAAGCGGAGCAGATTGTGCTTATCGGAAAGAACCGCTGGTCCTGCGATGCTCGCATTCATCTGGAAGATCTCAACGATGTTATCGGTGCCGAGCTACCTTATGAGGAATATGACAGTCTAGCTGGCTATGTTTTTGACCTTTTTGAGCGAATTCCTTCAAAGGGCGAGCAGGTTACGGTTGGCGATCTGCAATTTACCGTTGAAGAGATGGAAGGGCACAGACTGACAAAAATCTGCATTGAAAAGCTTGACATGAGCCAGGAGGACTCTCCTTCTATGCCTATGCATGTTTCATAAAATGAAACATAGCCCTAAATCCCAATTTTGCTTGCGGAAATCGATAACGGGGTATAGAATCATAATAGTGATCTTTTCCTCGCAGATCAATTAACAACAATCCCTAAAAGGAGGGAGAAATGAATTCCTACATAAAAGAAGTGCTGGATGGGCTTCACGCTCGATATCCATGGGAGAGCGAATTCTTGCAAGCTACTGAGGAAGTCCTCGAATCGATTACTCCCCTCATCGAAGCAGAGCCAAAATATCGCCAGCAAAAGATACTTGAGCGGATCGTCGAACCCGAGCGAGTAGTGATATTCCGTGTGCCATGGGTAGATGACAAGGGCGAATATCATGTCAACCGAGGCTATCGCGTTCAGTTCAACTCCGCCATTGGGCCTTATAAGGGTGGTATTAGATTCCACCCCAAAGTCACTCTCTCCACTCTCAAGTTCCTTGGATTTGAGCAGGTATTCAAGAATTCGCTCACCGGTCTTCCTATGGGAGGAGGCAAGGGCGGTTCGGATTTCGATCCGAATGGCAAGAGCGACAATGAGATCATGCGCTTCTGCCAGAGCTTCATTACCGAACTATTCCGCTATATAGGCGCAGATACGGATGTGCCTGCGGGCGACATCGGAGTAGGTGCCCGTGAGGTTGGCTACATGTTTGGCCAATATAAGAGAATCGCGAATGAGTTCACGGGTGTCTTTACAGGCAAGGGCTTGACTTATGGAGGTTCGCTTGTCAGGCCGGAAGCCACTGGCTTCGGTGCGGTATATTTCGCTGAAGAAATGCTCAAGACCATGGGTGACACATTGGAAGGCAAGACGGTGGCCATATCTGGGTTTGGCAATGTTGCATGGGGCGCATGCATGAAAGCTAGCCAGCGCGGCGCTAAGGTGGTTACCATTTCCGGGCCGGATGGCTATATCTATGATCCGGATGGAGTAGGGACAAAAGAAAAGTGGAACTATCTCAACGAGATGCTCATAATAGACCGCAACAAGGTTGAGAGCTATGTCAGAAAATTCCCCAACGCCGTGTTCCACGAGGGCAAGAAACCGTGGGAGCAGAAGGTAGACCTAGCGATGCCTTGTGCTATTCAGAATGAAATGAATGGCGAAGATGCAAGAATGCTAGTCGAAAATGGTGTCAAGGTCGTTGTCGAAGTCTCGAATATGGGTTGTATGCCAGAAGCTTGGAAGTACTTCATAGAGAAGAAGATTCCTTTTGGCCCCGGCAAAGCGGCAAATGCGGGCGGTGTAGCGACAAGCGGGCTTGAAATGAGCCAGAATTCGATGCGTATGTCCTGGAGCGCCGAGGAAGTTGACCGACGATTGCATGAAATAATGACAAACATCCATAAGAGTTGTATTGAAACCGCTGCAAAATATGGCTTCGAGGGCAACTATGTAGTAGGCGCAAACATTGCCGGATTCAAGAAAGTTGCTGATGCTATGATTGCGCAAGGACTCGTGTAGTTGTAGAGGTTTTTGTATAGATTCTATGGGAACCAGGGTCGCGAAACCGGGGAAGGTTTGCGGTAGCATACAAGCCCCGGCATCGAAGAGTGCCCTTCAGCGCGCGATCGCTTGTGCCATTCTAGCACGAGGAATAAGCCATATAGAGGCAAGTCCTGTATGCAGCGATGCGCGCGCTGCAATTATCATTGCAAAAGAGCTGGGAGCAAAGGTTAAGGAAGAAAAAGGGATTCTCGAAATCAAAGGATCGCCCCTGTTTCATAAAGATGCCAAAGGCAAATTGGCCACTACATCGCAAAAAGTATGCTATCCAGGCCTGAAAAACAATGGATTTCAACCATGCTTACCCCTAGTCCTGCCATGTGGAGAATCAGGGCTTTGCATGAGAATGTTCTCTCCCATTGTTGCTCTGTTGGACAGAGAGGTAGAGCTTAGGGGAGAAGCATCTCTTTCTAGTCGGCCTATGAATATGGTCGAGGAGTCTCTAAAAAGCCTTGGCATCTCTTGTATATCGAGAGGCGGAGTTCAGCCTATACGAATCCAGGGTCCTCTTCATCCCTTGAAGAGCAGGATCGATGCTCTAGGGAGCTCTCAGTTCATTACCGGCCTTCTTATGGCTTTGCCTCTTTTGGATGGTGATTCAGAGCTAATTGTAGATAATCTTGTAAGCTCGGGATATCTCGATCTCACTATTGAAATATGTGCCGAATTTGGGGTCGAAATAAAAAGAAATGCGAATGGTGCCGGCTTTTGGATACCGGGGAATCAGGTCTATAAGGCTACTGATTTGATTATTGAGGGCGATTGGAGTGCCGGTGCTTTCCTGGCTGTGGGCGCTGCAATAGCAGGAAGTGAAGAAGGCCTTGAGATCCATGGTTTGCATCAAGACTCAACACAGCCTGATCGCGCCATTGTGGATGTTCTAACTGAAGCAGGGGCTCAAGTGCAATTCAAAGGCTCGGATTGTATTGTAAGAGCAAGCGCCCTTGCTCCCTTTGATTTCGATGCAACAAATTGTCCGGACCTTTTTCCTCCCCTCGTAGCCATGGCAGCTGCCATTCAGGGCAGGTCCTGTATCAGAGGGACAAAGCGGCTTTTATCCAAAGAAAGCAATCGCTCAGTAGCATTGTGCAAGACATTTCGGAAGCTAGGTGTAGATGTAACATTGCAGAACGATGCGATGTACATAGTAGGTGGATCTATTCATGGAGCTACTGTTGAATCATATGGAGATCATCGTATTGCTATGGCAGCCTCCATCGCAGCTCTTGTAGCAAGTGGCGAAGTATCCATCGAAGGGGCAGAGTGTGTATCCAAGTCCTGGCCGGGCTTTTTTGATGATCTTTCTTCTATAGTGGTTTCTTGATTATCACTTCGCTAGTTTAAGGCTGAAGTGCCAAAAGAGCTTAGGAGTCCAATAAATATCGATTCGATCCATGTGAAGGGTTAGCGGCGATTCAGAGATTCTTGTCTATTGTTCTATATTAGCGCGCAGCTTATCAAGGAATTTCTTCATTTCATCATAATCTCGCTGTCGAATTATATGGGTCAGATAAGCTAATTTAGAGTTTATAAGCTCCAGTTGGCGTATGGTATAGGGATTGAACATAATCTCTGTCAAAAGACGATCATCTTCCGATAGCAAGCCCTTTGCAATTGCCAGGTGTCGTTTAAAGTTCGTTCCAGGCGCATCTTGCTTTTTCATGCAGGCTGCAAATACCATTGTAGAAGCAAAAGGAGTAGCAAGCGAATAGGCGACAGTCTTGTCATGTTCTTCAAAGCTATATTCAAAAATGCAAATTCTTAGGCTTGAATAGAATCGACGAAAGAAATCCGCGCCCTCCTTGCTTGATTCCGAAATAATGATTGCACTTTCTTCATGAAGGTCTCTGATATTTGCAAGGGTTGGTCCGAACATGGGGTGGCTCGAAACAAATGGATGTCTGCAATTTTCGTAGTATTCTCGAAAGCCTGTTTTTACGCTTGCTATATCGCTAATGATGCATTGAGAAGGCAAATATGGAAGAACTGCGTCAAAGGAATCAAGTGTCAAGCCAAGAGGTACACAGTTTATAAAGAGCTCGGGCTTGAAATCGGCAAACTCCTCTATGGCAAGCGCTCGGTGTACCTTGATAAAATACTTCATCTTCAAGAGATCGCTGTCATGAACCATGACTTCATTATTCCAACAGAGCTCCTCCGTGAGCCACGCGCCCATTCGGCCTGCGCCGAGTATTGCGATTCTCATGATTCTACCCTCATTTCATGATAGCATCCCAGGATTTTAAAATCTTCGGCAATCTCCGGAACTTTTTCCAGCGCCCGTTGCACTGGAGCTGAAGAGAGTGAACCCTCAAAGTCTATGAATATCGCATATTTTTCCGGAACATCGGGCACTGATTCTATTCGCGTTAGGTTTATATTTTCTTCAGCGAATACCTCGAGCACTGAGAATAGAGCACCGGCCTTGTTTCCAGCCGTAAAAACAGCGGAACACTTGTCGCCCTCAACCCCGTTTTCCTCTGTCGCGATAATAAAGAAGCGCGTTCGATTATGCGGAGAATCTTGAATATCCTCTTTGATTATTTCCAGGCCATAGAGATCTGCTGCAAATTTGCTTGCCACAACGGATACACCCTTGGGTCTTTCCTCCGCAAGGGCTTTTGCCGCGCCCGCCGTATCAAAAAAAGGCTCTGGGTCCAGATGGTTCCTTAGCAAAAAATTGCGGCATTGTGTTAAAGCTTGCGTATGAGATCGAGCTATTCTCAATTCACGATGATCGGCTCCGGGAATTGTGAGCAGACAGTGTCGAATTGGCAAGTCGATAGCTGCAACAATTTTTAAGCGTGTATATATAAGAATCGAATTTACCGGCCCTACAATGCCTCCAAGCGTATTCTCAACAGGAACGATGCCATAGTCGTAGATACCCTTCTCGACACCATCGAAGACATCCGAGAATTCACAACACGGAATGGTCGCCGCTGTTGGCATAAGCAATCGCAGGGCAACTTCCGAATACGCTCCGTGTTCGCCTTGAAACGCTACAGTCTTAAGGCCGGCATCCTGGAGGTGTCGGCATTCCGATATTATCTGCTCATAGAGATGAACCGAGAAATGCGGATCCAAGAGGCATTGACTCGAGCGGCGAACCTTTTCAAGGACAATCTGCTCGCGCACCGGATCCAGGGCTACTGACTTGAAGTGCCTCGCAATAAGTGATTTTTCCATTCGCTCATTTAGGAGCGAGAGTATTTTGGCATCTATGCGATCGATGTCACTTCGAATATCATCGAGATTCATGATTTCCTCCATGGGATATTGGATATAAACGGAGCTTCTGCGCGTGCCACAAGAGCGAGATCGGCCAGAGCACAGGCCGTGGCTGCTTCCAAGACTACCGCGCCTCGAAGAGCGATGCAGGCATCATGCCGTCCATGAATTTCAAGATTAACCATCTCATCGCGAGAAAAATCAAGCGTGTTCTGCGTAGAGGCAATGGATGATGCTGGTTTTACCGCAACTCTTAACAAAATATCATTTCCATTGGTAATACCGCCATTGATACCGCCCGCTCCATTGCGTGCTGTTCTTCCATGCAAGTCTATGAATGGATCATTGTGCTGGGAGCCGCGCATTTTCGCAGCAGCAAATCCATCGCCAAATTCCACGCCACGTACGGCCGGCACTGCAAAAATATAATGGCTGATTATGCTCTCGGCAGTATCGAAAAAAGGCTCTCCCCATCCGGCCGGTACTCCGGATACTCTAATCTCCACAAGAGCGCCTATCGAATCTCCAGATTCTTTTGCTTGATAAATTGCTTTGTCTATATCTCTAGATCCACCGGCTTCGAGCAGCCTTGTCCGAAAAACAATATCGGAAAAGCTGTTGAGGATTTTCTTTGCGACAACGGCTGCGGCGACAAGGCCAATGGATACACGCCCTGAGAAATGCCCGGATCCTCTTGGATCTTGCCATCCCTGGAATTTCATCATTGCGCTGAAATCAGCATGACCTGGTCGCGGAATATCTATAAATTGCTCATAGTCTGAGGATCGGATATTCTCATTTCGGAATGCGATATGAATAGGCGCGCCATTTGTATGACCCTCAAAGACTCCCGATAGAAGAATCGGCTTATCCGATTCCGTTCTTGCCGTTGTTCCTTCCGCCCCTGCCTTCCTTCGATTCAGATCTGCTGCAAAATCTTCTTCGGTTAGCGAAATACCGGCTGGGCAGCCATCGATTACAACTCCAACGGCTTTACCATGAGACTCACCATAGAGAGAAATACAGAATATTTTGCCTATCGTGTTCATGATTCCCCTTATTATCTCCAGAAATGCCTAAGCTCCCAAGAATTCCGCTATATATTGTAGTGCAACAGGCTCGATTCGGATATCGCCAATATTTCGTAGCAGTGCGAGATCGATGCTCTCTCCCCGCCTTTTTTTGTCAGCCCGTATAAGATCGTATATTGCCGCTGGACGAATATTGCAGCCAGCAATCGCAGAAACTTCCGCAACATTCGCCGGCAGACCAATACTATGCAAAAGCGAATTTATGCGGGCAGCGATATCCGGATCCAGAGCGCCGCGAGATACCGCAAGATCGTTTGCCATACCAATCCCAGTTGCCACCGCAAATCCATGAGGAATCTCTGTAATAAGCTCAATTGCGTGCCCAAAAGTATGGCCATAATTCAAAGCATGCCTAAGATAGTTATCATAGGGATCGGCATCTACATACCGGATCTTGACCTGCTGAGATCGCTGAACGAGCTCCTCCCAAAGCTCGGCATTTATTTCGGTGAGCGATTCTTCCGAATTCGCAATTCCTTCTAGAAAGCGGAAATGCTCTTCACTATCGATGACAGCATGCTTAATAGCCTCTGCCATGCCCGATAACAAGTCTCTTGAAGGCAGGGTTTCCAGCCAGCCGACATCACAAAGAATCAGTCTAGGAATATGAAAGCTGCCAATAAGATTCTTTGTAGGACCTATATCGATGGCATTTTTCCCTCCGATAGATGCATCGATCATTGCAAGCAAGGTGGTCGGAACAAGCGCGATATCAATTCCTCGCATCCATATATGAGCCGCAAGCCCAACCAGATCACTTAGAGAACCACCCCCAATGGCCACAAGCACTGTATCTGGATTAGCATCCAAATCTATCATTTGGCGACACACAGTCTCCAAAACCGAAAAATTTTTGCAGGCTTCGCCATCGGGGACTTTGATCCAGC
>Ga0179934_1011505_pt1 | contig 11953 bp, 9 predicted proteins | sample AD_UKC055_sludge_FD_135923 | JGI IMG/M metagenome (GOLD analysis project Ga0179934, IMG submission 135923) | Active sludge microbial communities of municipal wastewater-treating anaerobic digesters from Illinois, USA - AD_UKC055_MetaT... | ecosystem: Engineered > Bioreactor > Anaerobic >... | reverse complement strand
CATCATTGCTTTGACGCGGTGCGGTCTCGTTTCTGTGCCAGAGCCAGAGCTCTCGCCCTACATCCTTGGGGAATATCTGTGTGATAATTAGCTTCCGGTCGGCGGCCTGATTTTGCCGCTCGTGCTGGTACCTGCAACAGGTGCAGCTCTTCCTATTGCCTTAACAACGATGTCGCTTCCATCACGAGAAAAAGACAGCGTAAAATCACCAGCACCGGTTCCGAGGGCAGCGTTGGTGTAACTATCTAAGCCAGGCCACCTGCTGTTTTTCAGAAGCTCCTGGGCACCATACTGGGTGACCCTGGCTTTACCCTCGGCCACGGCCCCCACCGCCGCTCTGATCTTGGCCTCTTCCTACAGGCTGAAGTACTTCGGGATGGCGACGGCAGCCAGGATCCCGAGGATCACGAGAACGGCGATGATCTCGATCAGCGTGAAACCTTTCTGATTTTTGATGAGCATTTGACTACGCATCTGAAACCTCCTTGAAACTCGTTTATTCACCATTTATTATTAGAATTCCTTTTCTCGAGAACCACCAAACGCCATCCTCTAAAGAACCTTTTTATCTCCTACGCGGGAGAGACATGCCCTTAAGGTCCGTGTCACGGTAGGATTTTAGGCAACCCGTAACAAAAAATCTGCCCGCGATAGCTATGTTATAAAAGAACCTGTCACTACATCCTTGATTTTCAGCGACTTTTGGACGCCGTCAGAGCATCGAATCAGCATGAACCATGCCATGTCCCGGATAAAAGACGGGGCAAAACAAGAATGGTGAGTGAATTCATACCATTATCAATCAATTTTCACCGGCTTGCCTTTTTTTTGAAACCTGAAAAATATAAAATACTTACAAATATTGAAGCAAGCCCTCCAATTTATGTAGATTTCTTTATGGCCGTGACATCAATGTCGTATTTCTTGATTCTGTGCCAGAGGCTTCGCTCTTTGATCCCGAGAATCTGGGCGGCCTTGACCTGTATACCGTCGGCCCTGATCAAAGCGTCAACGATTATTTTCTTCTCAATTTCCTGCAGCCTGTCGTCGATGGACGCCGTCTCGGGCAGTTCATTCGTGATCTGACCGACGACACCGCCTGTAATCTGGGGGGGGATATGATGGATCTGGATGATGCCGTTTTCAGCCATGACGGCAGCCCGCTCAATCGTGTTTTGAAGTTCCCTGACGTTTCCGGGCCAGCTGTAGCCGATCAGGGACTGCAGCGCCGCGGATGAAATATTCACGGGCTTTGCCGCCCTGGATAGAAAATATTTCGCCAAAAGGGGAATGTCCTCTCGCCTCTCCCTCAAGGGCGGCAGGTACAGGGAAAGAACGTTGAGCCGATAGAAGAGATCCTCCCTGAATGACCCGTCCTGGACGAGCTTGGGGAGTTGCTTGTTGCTCGCGGCAATGAAGCGGACATCGACCCTGATGGATCGGGTGCCACCCACCCTTTCGAATTCCTTTTCCTGGAGAACGCGAAGCAGCTTGGCCTGCGTGGTAAGCGGCATGTCCCCGATTTCGTCCAGGAGAATGGTCCCGCTGTTGGCCAGCTCGAACTTTCCTTTTTTCTGCGCCGTGGCCCCGGTAAAAGATCCCTTTTCGTGGCCGAACAGCTCGCTCTCCAGCAGCCCCTCGGGTATGGCCACACAGTTGAGCTTGACGAAGGGTCGATCCTTCCGCAGGCTGTGCTGATAAATGCTCTGGGCGATGAGTTCCTTTCCCGTCCCGCTCTCTCCCGTGATGAGGACCGTCGCGTCCGTCGGCGCGATCTTCAAGACCTGGCTGAAGATGCCCCTGACGGCCTTGCTCTGCCCGACAATTTCGGGGAAAAGCTCCTTGGCTTCGACCTTGCTCAGGATGTTGCTGACCTGCTCGAAGACCGTGTTGAACTGCGCCAGATCGTCCCCCTTGGAGCTCTTCACGCTTTCAACCTGGGATTTCGGGAATACGGGGAGGTTCTCCGTCTTCTTGATGAACTGCTTGATCGGTCTCAGGATGAGCCACGTGATGAACAGCGCGCAGAGAAAGGTGAAGACGGTGATGCCCAGACCCCACCACTGAAGGTAGGATAGGGACTCCACGGGAAACTGGGCATAGGACACCATCATCCGGTAGGTGATGATGATCGCGAAGACGGCAATCCCGCTGAAGATCACCGGAATGAGAACGTAAAGACTGACGTTGATCTGAGGGCGCTTCATGTCATTGAGTGTCCGTGTTGCGCAAAAACGATTCCCCGGGCTCATACAATCCCGTATACCCCCTTGCCGGGGCAGCGGCAGGCGACTCCCCGGAAGGCATATCAGAATCCCGTCCGCGCGACCTGCGTGAGGTCCCACATCGGAAGGAAAATGGCCATGGCAAAAAAGCCGACCACCGCCGCAAGGCCGACGACCAGAATCGGGCCCACGGCTTCGGATAGCCGCTGAACGGAATAGGCCACCTCGTCATCATAGTGGGTCGACACGGCCTTCAGCATTTCATCGAGCTGACCCGACTCCTCGCCGATGGAAACCATCTGAATCACCATGGGGGTGAAGTACTTTGCCACATTCAGGGGGCCTGAAATGCCCCTTCCCTCCTCCACACGGTCCCGGACGCGGTCGAATTCCCTCGCGATGGCGGTGTTGCCGATGGTCCCCGAGAGGATCTGCAGGGACGTCATCACGGGGACACCGCTCGACTGGAGGATGGAAAAGATGCTTGCGAACCGCGACATGGCCGCCCGGATGAAAAGGGTGCCGATGAGCGGAATGCGCAGGATGAAGGCATCCCTCGTGTATCGACCCACCGGTGTCTTGAAATACATCCGCAGCGCTATCCCCCCCAGGACGACGGCGGCCAGGCAGATGTACCAGTAGTTGCTGAGCACGGAGTAGAGCACCATGCTGACCTTCGTCGGCCAGGGAAGGGCGAGCCCCGCCCTGGAGAAGATCGTCACAAACCGGGGGATGACGAAGGTCAGGAGCACGAAAAAGGCCACCCCCAGAGCAATGAGCACGATGATGGGGTATTGCATGGCTGACCGGATGTCCGACTTGATCTTGTGCTCGTGCTCCAGGATATAGATCATCCGCTCCAATACCTCGGGGATGTTACCGCTGGTCTCGCCGGCCTTGATCATGCTCCGGTAAAGGGGTGTGAAGGTGTCGGGATGCTTCGACAGCGCGTCCGACAGGGTGGCGCCTTCCTGTATGTCGCCGGCAATTCCCGTGATGATCCTCTTCAATTTCGGGTTCTGCGTCTGATAACCGAGAACCTCGAATATTCGCATGATCGGCACACCCGCCCTGAACATGGTCCGGAACTGCTTTGTGAAAAGGATGAGCTCCGAAGCCTTGACCGACGCCAACCGGGACTGGATGAAGTCGAAGGCCAGGCCCCGGCCGACCCCCCCCTCGGAAACCCTCTTGACCTTTGACGGGATATAACCCCGGGTGGCGAGCAGGGTGTTCGCCATCTCGGCAGACTCCGCTTCGATGACCCCCGACAGGGCCGCGCCGCTTTCCGCGATCGCCTCGTATGTGAATTTAGGCATGGGATCCTTCCGTTCAAAAATAATCGCACGAGAGAGAAAAATTCAGACCATGACGGCCGAGGCCGCTTCCTCCAGTGTCGTGACGCCGTTGAGGACCTTGATAACGGCATCCTCCCTGAGGGTCCGAAGCCTCCCGGCCTGCTTGGCCGCGCGGTGGATCTCCTGGGCCGAAGCCCCTTTGATAATCATGTCCTGAATGAGGTCGTCATTGAGAAGGATTTCGAAGAGACCCGTTCGCCCCCGGTAACCCGTTCCCATGCAGGCGGGACATCCCCGTCCGCGCTGGAACTGACCGTCCTTCACCCCGTTGAGTCCCCAGGCCTCGACCACCTTCTCGTTCGGCCGGTAGGGCTCCTTGCAATAGGTGCAAATGGTCCTCACGAGCCTCTGGGCAAAAGAGACGAGCAGGACCGACGAAACGAGGAACGGCTCGATGCCCATGTCGAGAAGCCGGGTGATCGCACCGGCGGAATCATTGGTGTGAACGGTGCTCAGGACCCTGTGACCCGTCAGTGCCGCCTGCACGGCGATTCCCGCCGTTTCGCCGTCCCGGATCTCGCCGACCATGATGACATCCGGGTCCTGCCGGAGAATCGACCTCAACCCGCTGGCAAAGGTCATCCCCGCCTTCCGATTCAGCTGTACCTGCCTCACCCGCTCGACCCTGTATTCCACGGGGTCCTCGAGCGTGATGATGTGAATATCGGCCCGGTTGATTTCCTTGATGATGGCGTAGAGGCTCGTGCTCTTGCCGCTGCCGGTGGGCCCCGTGCTGAGAATCATGCCGTAGGGTTTGTTGATGATGGAGTCGACCTTGTCCTTGTCCTCCTTGGACATGCCCAGACGATCCAGGGAGTAGACGCCGGCACCCATGTCGAGAAGTCTCAAAACGAGGTTTTCCCCGTAGATCGTCGGGATCGAGGAAACCCTGACGTTGATCTCCTTGTTTTCCATTTTGACCGTGAATCGCCCGTCCTGCGGGATCCTCGATGTGGCGATGTCCATATTGGCCAGAATCTTGATCCGGGATATGATGGGCAGGAACATGGCCTTGGGGGGCGCGGGGACTTCGTGCAGCCTGCCATCAATCCGGAATCTCACCTGGACATTTTTCAGCTGCGGGCTGAGATGGATGTCACTTGCACTTTCGCGGACGGCCTGCGAGATGATGGAATTGACGAGGCGCACGATCGGGGCTTCCTCGGCCATCCCCTGGAGAGAGCTGACCTGCAGATCGTCCGTCGAGGGCCCCGCGATGGCGTCGGCGTCGGCACCCGAATCAATCTTGAGTTCCTCGATGCTCTCCAGCACCCCGCCGATTCCCGACTGCATCCCGTAGACCTGCCCGATGAGTTGGTTCAACTCGCGTTCCGTGCAGACCACGGGTTCCACCTCGTGGTTGGTGAGCATTTCAATGGCGTCCTGGGCGTTGATATCGACAGGGTCGACCATCGCGATGGTCAGGAGGTGACCCTTTTTCTTCAGCGGAGCAACCTGGTATTTCTGGGCGATGTCCGAAGGCACAATCTGGACGAGGTTGATGTCCACGGGGTACTTGTCCGGATGGTACTTCTCTATCTTCAACTGCTGGCTCAGGACGCTGATGATCTGGTATTCCGTCAGGGTCCCCTGCTGCATGAGATACTTGCCCAGCTTGAGGCCGCTCTTCTTGTGATCCGTCAGCGCCTGATTGAGCTGTTCATCCGTCAACAGCTTGGCCTCTACGAGCATTTCCCCCAGTTTTTTCCTGACTTTCACTTTCCCCACCTTTCCTTGCATGTGTCATCCCAGATCGGCGAAAAACACGGTTCCCTCGCCCCAGTCACTGACGATCTCGGCGGATGCGGCGATTTTCTGCGGAAGATTCCTCATCGCCCTCCGGGCCGACCCTTCATGGTTGAAACCTTCTCCCAGAAGGACGGAGAACCGCAGCCCTCCCTCGCGGCTCCAGAAAGGAAGTATCCTGGTCCGGGCCACGCGGGCCGTGTAATGATTGACGTACTCATACGCATCTTCCAGTGTTTCCATCTCCACGAGCTGCACCCAGTAGGCCGCATGCTGATCGGGCCTCGACGGGGCCGGGAGGGCCGGAAAGCGGATCGTGTCCCCGACCTTGACCTTGCTGATGTCCTTAAACTTCACGTTGGCCTTTGAAAGACCCTCCAGGTGCGTCTCGGCCGATGAACCGTAGAGCTGCCGGAGGACCTGCATGCAGGCATTTTTCTTCTTTACGGTGATCCGCCCCAGCGATTCGGGTATTTCTTTTTCCCGCAAAGAGGCGGCCGAAGGAGGCGGTATGGGAACCGCAGGCATATCCAGGGCAAGTCTCGCCGACGGTTTCTCCGCCGTTCCCCGGGGGTCCTCTTTCAGCCCGGTACTCGAATCGCGGGGTACGTCCCCCGCTGAAGGCGCTGTCGCAGGCAGGTTTTCAAGGGACGCCTCCCGAAGCACCTGCCCCTTTCCGTCGCCGTCCACGGCCGGTTCAACAGCAGGAGTCCCCGGGCCCGGCGCACCCCTGTAAAGCGCGGTGATGCCGGATTCCTGCACCGCCCTCGTCAGCCAGGTCGACGGTTTTTCAAAGGTCAACCCGAGGACGAGGGCCGCAAAGGCGATACAGGCGGGGACGAGGGCGAGCCGCCATGTCCTGACAACGGGCCTCACCGGCGCCGTGTCTTTGATGCATGATCGCACGAGCGACCAGTCGGCCCGCTTCCGGTCCTCAACGATCATCTTCAGGAGAATCTGGTGACCGAGCATCATGATCTTCCTAGGGTACCCGCCCGTGGCCCTGTACACCGCCCACAGCGCCGGCGCGGTGAAGAGAATCGGGTTTTTCCCGGCCTCGCTGGCCCTGTCGATCCGAAACCGGATCATGGCCCGCGTCTGGCCGAAATTGAGCGGGTTCATGACGTGACAGACGTTCACGCGGTCGGCGAAATTGGCGTGTTCATCGAGGGTTTTCTTGAATTCCTTCTGGGCGAAGACGACGATCTGGAGGAGCTTGGACGTGTTGGTCTCGTAATTGAGCAACTCTCTCAGCAATTCGATGCAAAAAGGCGGAAGTCTCTGACCCTCGTCGATGATCAGCACGATAATTCGGTCTTTTTGGATTGCCTGGTGGAACAGATAGTCCTTGATGTTTTCCTTGAGCTGCCACTCGCTCGACGCCGCCTCGCGCGTATAGACCCCGAACAACCGGGCGACGGCGACGAGAAACTCTAGGGCGCTGCCAAAGTCGGGATCGAGAACAAGAAACATCTCGACATTGCCCTCACCGCGGAACTTCCGAATGAGCATCCGTGAAAGGGTGGTCTTCCCCGTTCCCACGTCACCCATGACAACGTTGAGGCCCCGGCGGAGCCGGATGGAAATCTCGAGCTTTTGCAGGCACTGGACGTGCTGAGGGGCTTGATAAAAAAGATCAGGCTCGGGCGAGTTGGAAAAGGGCTCTCTATTCAACTCTAACAGTCTGTAGTAACTCATTCCTTTATTTGTTTCGAGGGGGCCTCACCGGATTTGACCGGATTTTCCGGCAAGGGGGGTGCTTCCGACGGCACCTCCGTCTTCGGGGCCCCGCCCGCTACCTGCGTTTTCAGGATGTGCGGCGTGATGAACACGAGGACTTCCTGGAACTGATTCGACGTCGAATCCGTCGAAAAGAGCCAGCCGAGACCGGGGATATCCTTCACACCGGGAATGCCCGAATTGCTGCCGAGGATTGTCTGTTTCGTGAGACCGGAGATGACGATGGTCTCCCCGTCCTGCACGATGAGCGTGCTTTCCGTTTGTTTCTTGATGATGTAGGGGTTCCCCTGGACGGTCCGGGTGGTGTCCACCTCGTCCTTCTTCACCTTGATCTTCATCTTCAGGTTCTTGCCGTCGATCACATGCGGTGTCACCTCGAGTCGAAGGACGGCGTCTTCGAATCTCACCTCCTGCGTGACCGTCCCCCCCGTCGAACTGGTCGCCACATAGGGGACCCGTTCACCGTTTTCGGTGTAGGCCGTCTGGTTGTCGAGGGTCGTGATGGAGGGGCTCGAGAGGATGTTCAGCTTCCCGTCCGTCTGGAGGGCCTGCAGCTGCACTTCAAGAAAACTGCCGCCGATGGTCCCGAATATGAGCCCCAGGGAGCCGGAGCCCCCGGCCGCGGCGATCGCTTCAGCGCTGACAGGGAAATTCACGGCGTTCCCCTGCCCGCCGATCCCGGTCTGGCCGAAGGTCGGGGTGTAGGACCCGGTGAGCGGGTTGGTCCCTGCCGTGCCCCCGGAACCGCCGGGCGTGACGAAGTACTGTTTGCTGTTGACGGTGTTTCCGTAAATGCCGCCCCACTGCACACCCAGGTCGCGGGCCGTGTCCTTCGTCGCCTCGACGATGTTGGCCTTGATCGTGATCTGGGGTATGGGCTTGTCCAGCTTCGAGAGCATGGGCTTGATCCGCTCGAGGTCATCCCGGGTGGCCTGGATAATCAGGGAATTCGTGTGCTCGTCCACCGTGACGGATCCGCGAGGCTTCCCGTCCTTTTCCTTCGTCAGAAATTCTTTCACGCTCTCCTTCAACTTGCCGGCGTCGGCGAAATCGACATTCATGACCATGGTGACGAGCTTCTGGGCCCGCCGCCTGTCCACGGTGGACGCCAGCTTGATGTCGTGCTCCATGTCCTCCACCGTCATCACCCGGATGATGTTCCCCTCCCAGGTGTAGACCAGCCCGTTGGTCCTCAGGATGCCCTTGAAAGCCTCGTCCCAGGGCTCGTTATTGATGTGAATGCTGCTCTGGCCCTTGACGCCGGATTTGATCAGGATGTTCTGGTTGGCGGCCTGCGCCATGGCCCGCAGGATGACGTTGATGTCCACGTTGTGCATCCTGAGGCTGACCCGCTTGGTGGGAAGAGGCCGGTCCCTTGTCGCCATGACCTGCTGCTCTGCAATCTCGTCGGGTCCCATCGGCGGCGTCTCGATGACTCGTTCCCTGGCCGTCGGCGATTGCCCCTTGGATTGATCGGCAAGGGTGCCCCATTTCTCAAAAAACGGGTCCTTCTTAATATCGGTTGCCGGGGCGGAACATGAAATAATGAGGCCCAGGCCGACTACAAAGACCCAACACCAGGTTCTTTTTTTCAGTCTTGTCAAGTTCAAGGCTTTTCTCCTTAAAAAGTCTCGTCCTTCAACGGGATGGTGATATTTCTGCTCTGTTCCCTGTCTACGACGACGACCCTGGTCGAGTCGATCTGCCTCACATAATAGGAGCCCGCTAATTCGAGCTTGTCACCCACCTCATAAGGGTTGCCGTTGATGACGGCTATCCGTTTCACCCCCAGGTCCACAAAACCGGAGTAGACGATATCCGGACCCTTTCCCGCCCCGGCCGATTTGTCCTTTGCAGAGGCGAGGACCCCCTTGTAGAAAGGGTCCGTCTCCCAGTTGGTTTCCGCCCGCGCGATCACATAGGCATCCGGTTCCGTCGCCGGGTCTTTCTTCAGGCTGTTGGCGATCTCCGCCATCATCTTCGCCGAATCCGCGGGCTTGCCGCCGGTCACGGCCACCTTCGGGGCCCCCGGTCCCGCTCCCGAGAGGAAAAAATAATAGCCGGCGAACAGGATGCACGCGAACATGACGGCCAGAATGATCCTTTCCCGTTTTTTCATTCCATCAGCCCCGGCAGACGACGGGGTTGCCCCGGACCCCGATCAACAAAAGATCCCCCTGTTCGATCCATCATCCCACGGACACCCACAATTTGAGGTGGAACTCTCTGCCGCCCGGAATGGTCTGTATCTGGATTTCTCCCAGATGCTCCAGGTAAGGCACGTTTCCTAGCTCAATCAGATAATTCCTGAAATTGAAGAAATCCCCTTTTAAAGCCGCGTTGACCACCAGCAGGCCGGATCCCCCCGCCAGTGAATTGACATCCGGTGTGATGGAAACGACCTCGAGGTTGGCCCTCTTCGCCAGTTCCCCGAATATCGACGTAATCTGCTCGTGTTGTTCCCTGGGCAACTTGGCTTTGGCGGGGAAGGGCAAATGCTTCTTCGTCTTGACCTTGATCTTCTCGATGAGATCATTATAGAGAGGCGCCATGATGCGCTGTTCCTCGATATCAGCCTTGATTTTCTGGACGTCACGGTCCAGATCGTTCAGGGACCGGACGTTGTAAAAGCCAATGACCAGGAAGATCACGATGATGATCACCCCGACCAGCAGGGAAGAGAAGCTTCCTTTCAACGTTTCAAATATTTCCTTTGGCTTCATGCGCCGACCTAAATCACTTTGACCGTCAGGTTGAACCGCAGAACCTCGCTCTGCCCCTTGTTCAAGTAATAGGACTCAACGCTGGTTTTCTGAACCTTGGTGTCCTTGAACAGGGGGGAACTCTGCAACTTGAGCACGTAGGACGAGAGGAGGCTTTCCAGCTTGGCCCGATCGCCCAGGACGATGCCCTCGACCTCCACGTTTCTCACCTTCTCGACTTCCTTGGCGGGCTCCTTTTTGGGGGCGACCGCGGGATTATTCGCGGCGGGGAGGGGTACCATATCCGTTCTCAACTTGAGCAGCCGGATATGGGAGGGGGTGAGGGTCGAGAGTTCGCTGATGACCGCCATCCCGAGGTACCTTTCACTGTAGCTCCTGGTGACCCCCTGTTCCTGCTTCACCTTGGTGGCGATTTGAAGGATGAAGTTTTTGTCGATTCTCGGGTTGTAGCGGTCCAGTTCCTTCCCGAGGCTTTCATAGGTTGCTTTTTTCTGATCCGCCAGGTGGAACTGCCAGTAGAAGGCGCCCGTTCCCAGCAGGATAAAAAGTAAACTACCCATCATAATGACGCGGTTGACCCGGGTCACCTTGACCATCTTCTCCTTGGCTTTGTACGTGAAGATGAGGTTGGGCGTGCGCGTGTTGTCCGACAATGCCAGCCCCACGGCCGGCGCAAAAGCGACCCTCTCCGAAACGGAAGCCGGGGGGTTGACGTCGTAGATGGAGGGGTTGTCCGGAGACAGGACATCCATGATCCCGCTTTCGATCCCCAGTTGATCGCCGATGTAGTCGACCAGCGGCTTGTAACCGTCGATGACGCCGGCGATGTAGATCTTGCCGACTCTCTCCGCACCGACGTTCGCAAAGGTCCTCTCGACCTGCCTGACGAGCCGCTCGATGGCAGGCAGGATCATGGAGAAGATTTCCTCTTCCTTTAGCTGATGCCCGGCGTCCTCACGACCCAGCGGCGGGGCATCCGGGTTGAGGCTCATGAGAAGCTTATGCGCCTGTTCCGTCGTCAAGCCCCTGTCGGTCTTCGTCAGGGCATCCCTCTCAGCCGGGGCTTTCTTGATCTTCTCATTGTAGGTCTCAACGAGCGCCTCGACCATGCTGTTGAGCCCCGCCTTTATCCCGCGTGTCAGCACCAGGTTGCCCTTCGTGTACATGTCGATGCGTGACCAGTCCCTGCCGATGTAGAGACTGGCCGTCACATCCCCCACGACCGGGACCCACTCGGTCCGGAAGAGATTCTGGATGGCAAAGGGGGCGATGGTGACCCCGGCCAGATGGTAACCCGCGTCGGAGAAGAGATCCTGGACGGACTGCACCTCGGAGCGGGGTGTCGTGTGGACCAGGACGGAGAGTTTCTGAACACCCTGCTCGGTGATGTCCCCCTGGACATCGTAATCGAGGATGGTCTCGTTGTCCTCGAAAGTGACCTCCTTTTTCACGGTCCAGTAGACGGCGTTTTCCACCTGTTTCGGCGGAACCTTCGGTATCTTGATGAACCGGACATCGACTTTTGAGGAGGGAATAAGACTCCAGACCTTGAGATTCTTGGGGGTCCCGCAGAACTTGTTGAGCTCCGACTTGACAAAGCCTGTAAATTCGAAAGAGCCGACCGATGCCTTCGGGAGCGGTACGGATCGGTAATCAACCAACTTCCACTGATTTTCGGCGGTCTCCTGGATTTTAACCATCCGGAGGCTCTGGCTCCCGATATCAACACCCACGGTTACTTTGGAATCGAAGGGCCTGAAACGGAACGCCTTCAGGGAAGGCCTCTTCGGTTTAACCCTGATCGCATCATCCGTTATTTCAATGCCGGAATCCTTTTTTCCGCGAATGATGTCCAGCAGTTTCTCTGTCGAAGAGATTTCTCGATCCGATTTCATAGTCATCCCAGTTCGGTCACTGCCCCTTTATTCCAGGGATGGAATAACTTCCTGCGTTCAACAAAAAGTGAAACCGACCAAAATATTGGAAAACATTATCTAATTAATCACATTTGTCAAGAATTTTTAATGCAGACCCACTCTTCGCCGTCACCGGGGGAAAACCGACCACTTTTCCCCGCATCCCCACGGGGAAACCACAAGATATTATTTATGCTTTTCAACTTCCTAATTCTGAAGCTTACATCTCCAATTTTTGAAGAAAT
>Ga0179934_1286468_pt1 | contig 12232 bp, 15 predicted proteins | sample AD_UKC055_sludge_FD_135923 | JGI IMG/M metagenome (GOLD analysis project Ga0179934, IMG submission 135923) | Active sludge microbial communities of municipal wastewater-treating anaerobic digesters from Illinois, USA - AD_UKC055_MetaT... | ecosystem: Engineered > Bioreactor > Anaerobic >... | reverse complement strand
GGAATATCTGTGGGCGAGATTTCCTGAATATGCTGTCTTTCGCCACGCTGATAATCAGAAGTGGTTCGGGATCGTGATGAACATATCCTATGATAAGATAAACAGGGATAAAAGCGGTATGGTGGATATACTAAATGTCAAGCTCGATGACATTCTCCTGCGTGATTTATTGATACAGCAGGACGGCTACTATGTCGGCTACCATATCAGCCGTGGAAACTGGATCTCTATCGTGCTTGACGGCACAGTTCCGCTTGATGCGATCACACATCTGATAGATGTGAGCTATAACGTGACGGCTTCTAAAAAGACGAAGCAAAAAATCAGACCGCCAAAAGAGTGGCTGATACCCTCAAATCCGAAATACTATGACATCGTTCACGCCTTCGATAATACCGATGTCATTGACTGGAAGCAGGGCGCAGGGATCAAGAAAAATGATACTGCTTTCCTGTATGTCGGCGCACCTGTGTCGGCTATTCTTTACAAGTGCAAGGTCACTGATGTGGATATTCCATATGATTATCATTCGTCTGAACTTACGATCACCAAACTGATGAAGATAAAACTGATAAAAAGATACAAGCCTGAGCAGTTTACATTTGAACGGTTAAAATCAGAATATGGCATTTTTGCAGTCAGAGGTCCGAGGGGAGTTCCGAATAGTCTGAGTGCTGCGCTGAAAGGAAAATAATATGCACGATATCTGGAATCCGTGGCACGGCTGTGTCAAAAAAAGCGAGGGCTGTGACCATTGCTATATGTATTTTCTTGACAAGATGAGAGATCAGGACGGTTCAAATATATATCGGACTAAGGCAGGCTTCAACTACCCGATACAGAAAGACCGCAAGGGAAATTACAAGATAAAAAGCGGAGAGCAGATAAGAGTTTGTATGACCTCAGATTTCTTTCTTGCCGAGGCAGATGAGTGGCGTGATGAAGCGTGGGAGCTGATGAAGATCCGCAGCGATGTGATTTTCTTTCTGCTGACAAAACGCCCCGAACGTGTGGCAGAGCATCTTCCAAAAGACTGGGGTGACGGCTGGGATAACATCTTCTTTAATGTGACAGCCGAAAACCAGCGGCGTGCGGACGAACGTATCCCCATACTGCTTGAACTCCCTTTCAAGCACAAGGGCGTGATGTGCGCTCCATTCATCGGTCAGGTCAGTATAAGAAAATATCTTGAGACCGGGCAGATCGAGCAAGTTCTCTGCGATGGCGAGAACTACGACGGTGCAAGACCTTGTCACTATGATTGGGTTAAGCTCCTGCGGCAGGAATGCGTGGATAATAATGTGACCTTTGTATTCTGTGGAACAGGACGGCGCTTTGTCAAGGACGGGAAACTCTACAAGCTGGAGGGGAATATCCAGTCGCAGCAGGCAAGAAAGTCAGGAACGAGCTTTCGGGGAAAGCCGATACATTTTGACTTGTATGACAGCCTTGGATACCCTGTCAGAGATGATGACAGATACAAGCCTTTACTCAGAGAACGCTGTGAGACCTGCGGTATGCAGATGTGTTGTAATGGATGCAGTAACTGCGGAAAGTGCGAATAATAACAGTCTAACGGCAGGCTTCAACATCTTTACATTCCTTGCCAACTGGATAAAGCTCGTCTGCTTAAATCTTCCGTTCGCATTCTTCTCTCAGCTTTTCTTTATCCAGCCGCTGATCAGAACGTGCTTCAAAGCTATATTCAGAAGAAAAGCCGAAACAGCTCAGGCTGTAAAGACGTAATATTTGTGCAAAACTTCCTTTGCATTTTCTTTTGGAAAGTGCTATAATTATATCAGAGAACGTGTAGCAGTTACTGCGTAAGTCCAGTTACTTGCTTCACGTTCTATTTTTTTATGAGGTGATACTTATGTATAGCACAGGTGATATTGTAATGTACGGCTCATTCGGTATATGTAAGGTTACAGCGATAGAAAAGCGTGATCTTACAGGAGAAGAACAGGAATATTACATTCTTAAACATATAAATTCTGAGAAAAACATCTTCTATGTGCCAATCAATAACGTCACGGCTCTCAGCAAGATGCACCCGATATGCTCAAAGGCTGAGGTCGATGAGCTGATCTCCCACATGGACTCCGAGAAACTTATATGGATAGACAACGACATCAAGCGTAAGGAAGAATACAGCCGCATCATTAAAGATGCTGACAAACATGAGATCATACGACTTATCAAAACGCTATACCTTCGCCGTAAAGAGCTTGCTGTAAGCGGAAAGAAGCTCCGCTCCACAGACGAGAACTATCTAAGCCTTGCTGAAAATATGCTCTTTGAGGAGTTTGCCTACGCTCTTGATATCGACAAAAGCGAAGTTGTTGAATATATCGAAAAGCATATCGCCTGAGATTTGTGAAAAAACACAATTTGAAAAATCACGGAATATTTGATATAATCAGTACATAACGAGTAGCGATCCTGCGCAAGTCCGGTTATTGCTGCTCGTTTTTTTAGAGCCTGTTGGCAGACTTCTGAAAAAATACGCCGTCCCGTGTATCTGATATTCAGCGACGGTATCATAACAATGTTCGGCGATACAGTCAATGAAGAAACATTCCTCAAGTATTTCGTTTATCATGGGTGCGTGAACTGTTCTTGCATCAGATGTGCTAAATCCGCAGTTTTTAGCTTATCGGCATTATATCCTGATTCTACTCCGAGATAATCAGCTTCGGTGATCTGATCTGTATTCGGAAAGCCGAGGACAAATCGGTGCGCCAGTCAGCAGTGCGGAGAATACCCGTCTGTGAGTGATAAGAAATACCGCAAGCATGATGATACAAATGTCAATGAGCGTTCTGATCGTGCCCTTCATAGTGAGCTTCCATTACGCCTTATTAAACTTATCCTTACCCTGCTTGCATCTGGGACATTTCCAGTCATCTGGCAGATCCTCAAAGGCTACACCGTCATGCTCCGCAGGATCGTAAACATATCTGCATATCGAACAGACATACTTTCCGCTTGCCTGCATAGCCGAGAAGTCCACCTCTGCAAGAACAGTAGGAACGGGATCATCAAGATCCATAACACGCTTTTCTTCAAGGTTCTCATAGCCCTGGGGAGTGTGAGTTCCGCAGTAAACGGTAGGATTGTTGCGTACAAATTCACGCACACGGTCAAGTGTTTCTCTTGCGGCAGGAAGGTCATCGAAAACTACAGAGAGCTTGTTCTCATAAAGCGCTTCGTCAACATAGGTGATGTCGCCCTCAAACATATAGAAAAGCCCTTCGTTTTCGGCTACGATAATGCTGTTGCCGTTGGTGTGTCCCTTCGCCTTGATGAAGTAAATGCCGTCTGCGATCTTCTGACTTTCGGGGAAGTTGTGATATGCACCGTCTGTGAATGTGACAGGAACGATGTTCTGGAGTCCCTGCAATTCGTCTGCGGAAGTTTCATCAGCATTCACATATATCTTTGCATTCGGGAATGACTTTAATTCACCCGAATGGTCTGCGTGCTTGTGTGTGAGCAGAATCTTTGTGACCTGTTCGGGTTTGTAGCCGAGAGCCGAAAAAGCCTCCATATAACTGCAAATATCTTTTCCTGTGTAGGCAGGACTGTTCTCATCGGGGGCTTCTTCGGGAGTGCCTGCCGGCAGACCTGTGTCAACAAGAATTACCTCATCGCCTGTGTCGATAAGGTAGTTTTGCAGACTGCCACGATAGCGGATATTCTTGTCGAACTTGTCCGCACCTTCCTCACCGCCCATTACAAAGGGCTGTCCATAGAATCCGTCTTTTCTGAATTTTACTGCTTTTATTTCCATGATATTTTCCTCCTTACGATAAAGGCTGCCGATGTCAACCGACAGCCTTATTTCTATACTTACTTTTCAGCAGGCTCCCACTTGCACCTTACGGGCGAAACAATAGAGCCGTCTTTCTTCATTGCCTCCATAGTCTTGTCAACGACCTTGCGGTCAAGACCTGTCAGCTCGGCGATCTTGCCTGCATTCAGCGGCTCGCCCGCCTTCTTCATAGCGTCAAGTATCTGTTCTTTTTCTGCCATTTGTATGACCTCCTCAGAGTGATATTTCTTCCTTGTTATGCTCATTCGGTGAGCAGTTTATCAGCTTTTCGGGCGTGATGATAACAGCACATTTCAGCGGCATTGCCCCCTTGAATGTATCCTCGGTCAGCTTCTGATAGTGGTCGTATGCTTCGCCCTCGGTAACAAGTTCGGCAGTCCCTTTTATCTGATACGCTTCACCTGTCAGCGGATCGGCACATGAAACTGCAATTTTGCCGTTCGCTCTGATATTTTCAAGGGTGGTTTCAAGCAGTACCGCACCAACTGCAAGCCTGCCGTCATCACACACTCGCTTAAATCCCACGGGAACAACATTCGGCTCATCACCGTATGTGGCTATATGCCACAGATGCTCCTGAAACAGCTTTTTTACGTTATCGGGGATCATAGCTGTTACTTCACACCTGAGCGTTGAGCCAGTTCTGCATACCTATCTTCTCGATCAGCTCAAGCTGCTGCTCTGCCCAGTACATATCCTCTTCCTCGTCCTGATAGTACTCCTTGAGGATATCAAATGTGGTGTAATCGTCACGGGCTTCCTCGACCAGTGTTTTCAGCCATGCAAGACCGTCCTTAGACACCTGAAGATCGTACTTGATCCACTCAATAACATCGGTGTAAACGGGTGCTTCCTTCTTTGCGCCGTTCTTCACCTCACCGCCGAGATCAAGGATACGGTCGATGCACTTGTCAACATAGCCACGCTCCTCAGTTGCGTGTTCTGCGTACTTTTCGCCCAGCTTAGAAAAGCTCTGTGCTGCGAAAATTTTGGACTGGATAGCATGGCCGTCAGCCTGCTGTGCAAGGTCTGTTACGATGATCTGTAATCCTTCGAGAATTTTCTTTGTATCTGCCATTTGAATGACCTCCTGAATTTATTTGGTAATTCTATTGTAACAGAAAAACGGCTGAAAGTCCATTTAGAATATCAGCCGTTTACAAAATGATTTTGTATTTTACGAGAATTACAAAATTATGGGTCGTATAAGTATTGTTTCAAGGGTTCAGGCAGACTATGTTCCCATATCTCAGCGACTTTTTCGGGGGGGAGCACCATATCACCCATGAGCCAATCCAGCATATGGTGGACTGTGCCATAAACATAGACCTTTATCATGCCGTATATCTCATCGGGGATATATTCGGTCATCAGCTTTTTGCGGACCTCGGTCAGCATCAGCTCGCTGTTGACCTTTTGTACATACAGCATGAAGGAATCGTGTCCGCTGGTGTGGCGAAGCGCATTGATGATGTACTCCCTGTTTGCAGCGAAATAACGTGCACCGTCAAGTAAAGTATCCCTCCACGAATAACCGCTATCGCCGATCTTCGACATGATCTCACCGGACTCATGAATGTATATCCACACGATGAGATCATACTTGTCCTTGAAATGATTGTAAAAAGTCGGCTGCGACATTCCGCAGTTGGAGGTGATCTCGGTTATGGTTATCTTGTCGATACGCTTCTCCGCTGCAAGTTCCTGAAAGGACTCTGCGAGTATCTCTTTTGTGGTCTTTCGCTTCATTGGTTCACCGCCTGTTTACTTGGATATTACTATTATAGCATTATTTGACGGTAAGTTCAAGTAAAAAAACTATTATTTAAGATGTTAAGACAGTATTGTGTGCCATATAAGCAAATCTTCATATTGATACGATCAAACACCTACTTGAAAAGAACTATGCTGTCCGTTATAGAATTGCAAGTATTTTGTGATAATAACTTATCCGGTACAGTACGCTTTATTATTCCCGAATCTCTTCATCAAAGCCACACCGTCCTTGAAACCGCTATAAATCAAATTGTTACGGCAGAATAATCACTGCTATTTGGAAATCATACAACACTATCATTACTGACCATTCTATTTTCATCAAAAAATATATTTCTCATATCATTCGGCATCGCACAGTACATCATCTTAACAACCGTCTCAGCCGAGGTAGTATTATCGTTCAGCAGCCATTCTTTCGTCATACCGACGCAGCCGTAGCAATACAACCGAATAGAGTATCTAAGCAGAGTATCGAGTACATCGGTATTCAGCTTTTCTTTTGCGATCAGTTCATACCGCTTGACAAAATATTCCAGCATATACTGCCATAAAGCGTTCTGCGATACATCATCGTATGCTCGTTTATAAAAGATAAACTCCTGCCGCATTTTCGCCATTCCCTGCGCTGCGGATTCTGCTGAGATAACGTCCGTTTCGTAGGCATCGCTCAGGAATATCCACGCCACAAGGTCGTACTTATCCTTGAAGTGATAGTAGAATGTGGGACGCTCGATCTCTGCAACACGGCATATCTCGGTCACTCTGATCTTGTCCAGGGGCTTGGTTTTCATCAACTCTTTCATTTTGTCGGCTATCCATATTTTAGTCCGTTCAGCCATTTTTATCACGCTCATTTCTTACAGAATTTGAAAAGTGTAAGACTTTCTATCAATATTATAATTCTGTATATTGATAAAGTCAAGCCCTTCGGGTAAAATTAGAGTAACAAAGGCGGAAAGCCTGCAAGAAAGGAAATGATCTCATGAACAGAGTATGTGAAATTTTAGGAATTACAAAACCCGTCATTCAAGCACCTATGGCTTGGATCACCTCATCAAACCTCGTAGCCGCTGTATCTAACGCTGGAGGACTTGGCGTTCTCGGAACAAGTGCAGATTTTACCGAGATCGTCAAGGGCGTAGAGGAAACAGTAGAGGAAATGCGAAAGACGATCCGCAGAACAAAGGAGCTTACCGACAAACCTTTTGGTATCAATGTATTCCCGAAAGCGGCAGACCCCTATGGTTTCAGTGAAGCGACTATCAGACTTGCAAAAGAGGAAGGTGTAAAGGTACTTGTCGTTGCTGGAAATGTTTCCGCAGATGAGATAAAGGCTTGGAAGAATGACGGATTCATCGTTATCATGCGTGAGCCAAACCCCACCGTCCGTGGTGCTATCGAAGCTGAAAAAGCAGGAGCTGACATCATCGTTGCGACAGGCTGTGATGAGGGCGGCTGTATGCCGTCGCTCACTTCCGGAACAACTGCGGTAACTGCTCTGCTTTCAGAATATGTGAATATCCCCGTGCTTGCGGCCGGCGGTATCGTAAATGAGAAAATGGCTCTCGCCGCAAAGGTGGTGGGCGCTGAGGGCGTATTTGCCGGCACACGGTTCATTCTCTCAAAGGAGTGCAGAGCTGCCGAAGCTACAAAAGCCGATATTATGGCAACTCACCCCGATGACTATATCGTGTTCACACAGATGAACGGTAATGCCCGTTGGAGAACAACTCCCCATAAGCACGGCATTGAAGGACTGGAAGCAAACAAGCACGGCGACCTGAATCCTCCGTCGGGCAGCTTTTTCTATGGTATGCTGAAAGGCGATCCCGATGCAGGCGTGAACACTGTTGCCAATGTTACAAGCCTTATAAAGAGCATTGACAACTGCGAGGATATTGTGAACGAGCTTTCAAGACCGTTTGAGGAGGGATAAGTATGGATTTTCTTGAACTTGCCAAAAACCGCTATTCGGAGCGTTATTTCGACCAAAGACCGATCGAGCAGGAAAAGCTCGACAAGATACTTGAAGCAGGCAGAGTTGTTCCGACAGCCTGCAACTATCAGCCGCAGCATTTTTATCTTATCAGGAGCGATGACGGTTTGCGCAAGCTGAAGACCGTCACACACTTTCACTACAATGTGCCGCTGATGATCTTGGTATGCTATGATCTTCGCACCGTTTGGAGAAATCCCTCCGACCGCTATTATCGGGACTACTATTCCGGCGAGCAAGATGCTTCTATAGCCGCCACAACGATGATGTATGAAGCCGAGGAGCTTGGAATCCACACCATTTGGATAAGAGGCTTTGACTCAAAGACCGTTGCCGATGTGTACGGTCTTCCGGAATACATGATCCCTGTGATGATGCTCGGACTCGGATACCCGAACGAAAAAGCCAAAGCCAACGGCTGGCACTACAAAAGAAATCCCATAGAAGATTTTGTGACAGAACTTTAAGGAGGGAGATCTATGCACTATACAGGAACAGTATACCGCAACCCCTATTGGGAGACATTTCCGCTTTTGCAGATCACGCAGGGCTGCACCCACAACAAATGCAAATTCTGCACCATGTACCGTGATGTGCCTTTCAAGATGCAGCCGATGGAGTGGATCGAGGAAGATCTCAAAGAGATTGCAAAAGTCGCACCTAACGCAAGAACGATTCAGCTTCTCAGTGCCAATCCGCTTGCCATGACCTATGACAAGCTCGCACTAATACTTGAAATGATAAACAAGTATCTGCCAAAAATGGAGTACATCTATGCGGCGACCAGAGTGACCGACATTCGCAATAAGACCGTAGAACAGCTTAAAAGCCTGAAAGAAATGGGCTTGCGTGAAATATCCCTCGGTATCGAAAGCGGCGATGACTGGACTTTGGAGCGTATCAACAAGGGCTATACTTCCGCAGATATTCTGGAGCAATGTCACAAGCTAGAAGAAGCAGGCATTGACTACTGGATGACGTTTCTGAATGGTGTGGCAGGCAGAGAACACAGCCACGATCATGCTGTCAATTCCGCAAAAATATTCAGTCAGTGCAAGCCGATGCTGGTCGGCACGGGCGGTCTGACACTGTTCCCCGGCACACCGCTTCTGGAAGAAGCGCAGAGAGGGGAGTTCACACCTCTTTCTGAGAAGGAAATGCTGATCGAACTGAAAACATTTGTGGAGAATCTGACCTGTGACTGTTCATTCATCACGCACCACACCGTTTCGGGCAAAAATCTGACAGGTCCGGACTTCCTTAAACGCAAGGACAGTATTATCGCAGCACTTGAATACGAGATAGAACATGGTGATCTTGATGCTATGGCGGCGATCAGGGGCAGGAAAAGGACTTTATAATATTAACACCGAGCTGTAAGCCCATGCTTGCAGCTCAAAATTAAAAGCCATCAATTCGACAATCAGAGAAATATAAAATACGAGAAATGAGGTAATGTTATGAATTACAACGGAAACATCTACCGTCCGCCGATAGAGGCGAACACTTTGCTTATACCCGTGACCGAGGGCTGCACTCACAACAAATGCACCTTCTGCAATATGTATCAGAATGTGCCGTTCCGTATGTGGTCGCTTAACGAGGTGGAAAATTGTGTAGCTGAGGTCAAGTCTCGCTACGGCAGGCTTGCTGAAAGCATAGACCGTGTTTATCTTGTGGGTGCTGACCCCTTTGCGCTGTCGGCAGAAAAGCTATTGGAGCGCATTTCGCTGATAAAAAAGTATCTGCCGAATGTGGCGATCATCACTATGTATGCGAGGACGGACAACATCGCCCACAAGAGCGATGAGGACTTGAAACGTCTGAAAGAGGCAGGCGTGAATGATCTGTATATCGGAGTGGAGTGCGGGCTGAATGACGTGCTGGCTGACATGAACAAGGGCTATTCTGCTGATGAAACAAGGGAGCAATGTCTGCGGCTGAATGCAGTTGGGATAAGTCACTGTGACCTGCTGATGCTCGGCACGGCAGGCAAAGGCAGAGGTCTTGAAGCCGCAGAAGCCACCGCCGCCCTTGAAAACGAGATAAAGCCCACAAAGATCCTGCTGAACACGATGTCGGCATTTGAGGGAACTGAGCTTGATAAGGATATTGAGGACGGCAGATTTGTTCCTGCAACTGAAAAAGAGATATTGCAGGAAGAGTACGCCTTTTTGCAGACGCTTGAGCTGCCGGACACCTATTTCTGGGCAATACACCCACTTGATTCCGTAGGCGTTGAGGGTGTGCTGAAAAACGACAAGGACAGAATGCTTAACAAGCTGGGCAGAGCCATTGAAACAGTCGATAACAGCGCATACAACAGAGTATCCCGCAGGGGTACGCTTTAAGGAGGTATTACTATGAAATTTGCAAGCGGCATCAACCGTCCGCCCTACGAAACGGCTGACGGATATTTGCAGACGACGGAGGGATGTTCACATAATCACTGCCTATTCTGCACCTATTTCAAGGACAGGCAATTCCGCAAATCAACCATAGAGGAGATCGAAGCGGACATTAAGCAGATACCAATGTATTTCGGTGCTCCGAAGCGTATCTTTCTGCAAGGCGCTGACGGCTTTGCGGCGGACTATGATGTGCTGATGAAGACTGCCGAGTTGCTGCACAAATACGTTCCCTCGGTGGAAACGATAGGCGGTTATGCGAGGATAGACAACTTCTATGACAAGACCGAGCAGCAGCTTCGGGATATGGCAGAAGTTGGCTTTGCAAACTCGTATATCGGTGTTGAGTCGGGTGATGATGCGGTCTTAAAGCGTATCAACAAGGGCTATACAGTGGCAACGGCACTCCATCAACGTTTACGATCGTGCTCTGAACGGTGAGGATGTTGCCTTGTATATCAGATCTCCTCAGGCCTCTGATCTCGGACATTCGCAGCGCGCACCACATTGCAAGCAGGCAGGGGAGTTCAATCTCCGTTCCGATTATAGCTTTCAGTACATCTTCAACAGGAGGGAGCTGCCATATTATCAACTCCTAATAATTGGACATTTTGAAGGAGTTATGATATACTTAACTTGTCTAAGGTTATGATTATATCATAACTCCATCCCCTGCGGTATTTTCGGTACCGTGGGGGATTTCTTTATTTATATCAGGTCGTTTATGCAGATATTAAGCTTTCCGTCGTAGATGCCGACAGGAATAGCTGTATCAAAGGTGTAGATGTTGGGAAAGTCGCTTTTCTCGAAGAAGTACACAAGGACCTTGCTATTCTTCGGGTCAACTATCCAGTATTCACGGACTCCGAATTTAGAATAGAGAGCCAGTTTCTCAACGAGGTCGTCACGCCGGTTAGTGGACAGCACTTCGATGCACCAGTCAGGCGCTCCGTAGCAGCGCTTACCGTCCATTTTGTCGCTGTCACATATGACCATAACATCAGGCTGTACAACATTATAGTCGTCAAGCTTTACGTCAAACGGTGATATCATTGGCTTGCAGCTGCCATTATTAGCTTTGATAAATCTGCGTATCTCGGAGGCTATTCCAAGAATCATATCCTGATGTACCTCTGATGGAGCTTCAAACTCTATAAGCACACCGTCTCTCAGCTCAACGTGTTTGTTAGTTTCGGGAGTTTTGAAGTATTCCTCCGCAGTCATTTTGTGTTCGGTTGGGGTTGGCATATTGATTCTCCTTTCATGATATTACTCTGTTCGAGCAATTGTTAAAAATACGTCGGCTATTATCTCATATCTAACCTCTCAAAAACAAGTGTTGCATGTATTGTATTTCCTCCTAGAAGTCCTTTTGATACGGATGGTGTAGTGGAAATTGTATGAAGCCTGTAGCCTTTAGCAACCTGTTTATTTATTAAGTTCTGCAAGTTGAGAAGATCGAAGACTCCCGAACCGCCGCCAAGTAATTTTTCGTTTAATTCAACTTGCTTTACAACATAAGGCTCGCGCGAAACCCGTTCACCTGTGCCAACTTTGTTATCAAATCCAAACATATAATTGCTCCTTTCACACTAATCGTCTTTTAATCTCGATCACTCTGCCAACGATTTTGATCCTGTTCATATCCTGCTTCTCGAATATACGTGGCGGATAGTAGGGATTGATACTTTTGAGGGTGATCTTTGTATTATCTATCTGCACCTGCTTCACAAGGCCGTCTTCGTTGTCAACAGTTACAACTGCGTAGCATTCGGCATCAAGTTCAGACTGTTCCTGGACGAGGACGAGGTCCTTCTCATGCAGCTCTGGCTCCATGCTGTCGCCCTTAACTTCCAGCCAGAAATAATCGTAGCCGGTTTTCAGACTGCTCCCGTCGGTGCGGATATACTCGCTTATATTATCCTCAGCATGGCAGCTGTAGCCTGCTGCAACCTTACCGATCAGCGGCACAAGCACCGTGCCTTCTTCGGTGTAGGGGATTTTTGATATTTGAGGTTCTTCTTGAATGTCGAGAAATTCTGACGGGCTGACTTGAAGTGCTTTTGCGTATTTTTCAATTCGATCACGTCGCATATTTTTTATATTGCCGCTTTCATATCGGCTTATTGTAGCTTCTGAAACCCCGACAAGTTTAGCAACTTCGAGCATTGTAAGATTTAATTCAATTCTGCGTTGTTTGAGGTCTAACATAGC
>Ga0179934_1141717_pt1 | contig 12590 bp, 11 predicted proteins | sample AD_UKC055_sludge_FD_135923 | JGI IMG/M metagenome (GOLD analysis project Ga0179934, IMG submission 135923) | Active sludge microbial communities of municipal wastewater-treating anaerobic digesters from Illinois, USA - AD_UKC055_MetaT... | ecosystem: Engineered > Bioreactor > Anaerobic >... | reverse complement strand
GCCAGTCATCCATGAACGGTCAGCCCTTCAGCCGTGCCACCAGAAGCACGGCGTCCTCTCCCTCCACCCTGTCCCCGGGGAAGACCGCCGTCTTCACGGAAATTTCCATGACAAGGCCGTCGGGCTGCAGGGTCTCCTTTTCCAGGGCCCTCACTTTGGACTCCAGAACTGAGCAGCCCTTCTGTCCCGTCTTGGGGAGAAGAAGGAGAAGATCGTTTTCCGCCGTCTTGGTGCTGATATCGGTTTTTCTGATGCTCTCCCGAAGGCGCCTCGCCAGGCTCTCCATGATTTCCGTCACCTTTTTCCGGCCCAGCTTTTCCTTGACTTTTTCAACGTTGGGGAAGGAGATGATCATGAGGCTGAAAGGCTCCACGGGAGGTCTCCCTGAGAGCTGGAGCTGCCAGTCGAGGATATGGCGGAAGGGCTCCGGCTTGGTATAGTTCAGGGCGTCGAATACGGAATACATGTCATCGGTGTTTCCGCTCCTGACGGCAATCACCCCCTTGTCGGAAAGGGAATACTCCCTGAAGGAGCGCACCGACAGGCCATCCGCGGGGCTCCATGCGCCGCAGAGAAAACACCTGCACGAGACATCCGGTTCCGCAAAGGTCTGGGAACAGGAGCTGCAGAGAAAATTGTCCATGGGCCTGTCGTAATCCGAACCGATATGGCGCAGCCTTGCCCCGCAGAAGGGACACTGCATGGGCCCCTCCCTGACAAAGGCCTCCTGGGGACCTACCCTTCCGCACGTGAAACAGTGAATGAAGGGAACCTGGCGGATGTCCATGCTTCTGCAGAAGGGGCAGACATCCACGTAATTCAGGTGGGCGCCGCCGCATTTCGGACACGCCCTGATCCTGTCGGCAAGAGACTCTTCCTCGATGTAGCCTTTCTCCAGCAGTTCGGATATCCACCTGGACGAGTCAAGCAGCCCTCCGGAGAGATGATCTGCAAGGGGATAAGAATAAAGCTCCCTGGAAAGAGGGTCAAGAAAAGGCCGCAGTTTTTTTCCCTCCCGGGAATAGAGAAAGGCCAGGAGCCTGAGATCGAGACTTTTACGGAGGGCATTTTCGTCCACATCCCTCAGTCTGTTCCCAATCTCCCTGGCCAGATTCTCCATCTCCTCTTTCGTCCTAGCCGGTCCATCCGCCGCCTCCCGGTCACCGTCCAAAGGAAATTCCTCCAGAAAAAACGGGCAGAAGGGCCGTTTCGTCTCCCTTCCGGAGCTCCCTGAGCATATGGCCGCATTCGCTGCCGGACCCGCACCTGCCGAGGACAAAGCCGTCAGGGAGGCCTCCGCCGGATGAGAGGGTAGCGGAAAGGTCCCCGGGATCCGTGAGAAAGAAAAGGTTCATTCCTGTATCATGCTCGTTTCCCTGGTCTTTCATGCTTTCCCTCCTGTCATGATTCCCCGGAGAGAAGCTGGAGACTCTTCCGGAGAGAAAAACCGAAATGGACGGACACCGGCAGTCCCTCGACGCGAAGGTGACCGGCAAGGGGTTCATCGAGATCGATCCTGACGAGCAGGGTCTGCTTTCCCTCCGCCAGAACGCCGGCGAGTTCCGCCGGAATGCGGGCGGCGATTTCGGGCGCCGCGGAAACCATGCCGGAGACCGAGAGGCTTCCCGGCAGGCGTACGATAACCTTCTCGCCCTCTTTCGCATAGAAAATGTGCCGTGGCTGAAGGTAGGCCATCACCTTCAGGGACTGGGGACGCCCCAGGAGAACGAGGGGGGTCCCCCCGGCGACGGATTGCCCTTCGGTGGGAAAAACATCCAGCACCCGTCCTTCGCCGGGACTGACCACGGAGAAAAATCCCTTCCGTTCTTCCAGCCCCTTCAATTCCGCCTCAATCTGGGCGATCCTGGTATTTCTCTGGGCTGCCGACTCCTGCCTAGACATATCAGGCGCCTGGAGAAGGGCAACCGATGCCCTGGCCTCCGCAAGAGCTGCGAGGGCCTGCCTGTACCTTTCCTCGGCAGCGTCGGCCTCGGCCCTTGTGGCGGCTCCCTGTCTGAAGAGAGACTGTATCGAGTCCCTGTACCCTTTCTGGTACCTCACGCCCTCCTCCGCTATGCGGACTGTTGCAAATGCGGCCCTGGAAGGAGAATCCCCCGCGGCGCCGGGCACTCCGGTCTTCAGCGCCTCAAGCTCCGCCTGCAGGACGTAGATCCTCTGGGTCACCACAGGATCTTCAAGGCGCATGAGCAGATCGCCGTGAGCCGTTCTGGCCCCGGGGGACACGGAGATCCTCTCCACCACGGCCGGGAAGGGACTGTTGATGCTGACCTTCTCAAGGGAAATCACCCCCGGGGCATTGATGAAGAACATGGCGGCCCCGACCCGCCAGAGGAGAAAGAGAAGGGGCGTCGATATGACCAGGACGAGGATGTACCACCTCCATTTCGGTACTGCCCGCTTCGCCGGGCCGTACCGGACGGGAAGCCCTCCGTCCTCGTCCGGATTCTGCTTTTTAGGTGAAGTAAACCTGACTTTCATCGTGCCATCTCCCTGTAGTTTTCCCATGATTGCACGACCGTACCGGCAAAAGAGGGAGAAGCCAGTTCCCCCTGAAGGAAATCGACCGTCTCGAGGAAACTCTTTTTTCCTCCCCTGAAAAAGCTTTCCGTGCCGGACAGCTCCCTTTCCACGGAAACGGCGAGGCGGAAGCGCAGCCTCGGCCAGGAGGAGAGTATGGCTTTCATCCTCGAGGCGACGGCATCAACCTTCGTGGAATAGATCATCACGGCGATTTCATTTACTCCCGCCGCCCCGAACTCCCTGGCGGCAACGGGTCCCAGGCTGCCCTCGAGATAACGGGGGTGGACGGAAAGGGAAACGGGCAGCCGGGTTGCCCTCCTCACCTCGCGGACGGTCTCCGCAAGGGACAGAAGCAGTTCCATGCGCCTTCTTTCGGCGTCCGGGAGCTGATCCGGCTCCAGGTCAAGATGGATTCCCGAAAAGGCAAAGCCGTCCAGCTCCCTTACGAGACCGGCAAGTTCCTTCCTGTGGGCGGCCAGGATCCACACAGGGTCTCCGAGAAGCAGTTCAGTACTGATGCCGCTCCTGCGGGCCGCTTCAAGGGTTTCTTCCAGGCGGGCCTTCCCCCCTTCGGTCCTCAGGAAGGCGATTCCCCTGGGCGAAAATGAAACAAGAACCCCTGAAGCGCCTTCCTTTGCGGCCCGGTCGAAAAAGGCCTTCCCCTTTCCCGGATACAGCAGATCGTCTCCCTTCCAGAAATAAAACACCTTCCCCGAAGGCGAAAGGGGGGGCTTTCCGGCAGCAGGAGCTGACGAAAAGGCCGTCGCGAAGTGGAGCCATGAAGGAGCCAGGAGACGAAGCCGTTCCGGTTCTTCAGGGAAAAAGGAGGCTATTATCTTTCCATCTCCGCCGCCCGGGGCTTCAGGGAGCATTCCGAGGAGTTCACAGTGCGCCTGGAGCAGTGCCCCTTCGCTGTCAACAAAAGCCAGTGCGGAGGAAAGGTAGATGAAGAGGCTCCTGAAGAGCTGCTCCAGCATATCTCCGGGAAGAAGCCCGTACCTGAGCCTGTCCGCCCGGACGGACTCCGCGGCTGTCCGGACGTTGGCCATGGCAAAGGTCCGCTGGGCAGCGGCGGAGTCGAACCGGGCAATTCCTCCCCGGATGTCCCCCACTATGGCGAGACGCCTCGCTTCCATTTCATGCCCGGCTTTCTCTGCCCCGGCCAGGGCGGCCCGTCCTGCGGCGGATGCCGCCCGACCTTCCCTGATGGGGACATCGAAGGCTATGGACAGAAATGCCTCCGTACCGTTCCTCCCCGGAAACTCTGATGAAAAACCGTATCCCGCCCTGAGGTATGCATCGTACTGGGCCCCGGGTACCCGGCGCGCTATCTCCCGTTTTGTCTCCGCAGCCTTTGTGAGAATCTGCAGTTCCCGGTTCTCCTCCCCTGCGGCCCTGGCAAGAACGTCCTCGGAAAAGAACAAGGGCTCAAGGCGCGGGAAAAGGGGCTCAAGGCCGAAAAGCCCCTTCCGGCCCGTCGCCTTCCTGATGAGGGCAAGGCACTCCTCTTTCAGCAAAGCGCCGGCGGCAGCCTCTCTGCGGGCGAAGGAAAACCAGCTCTCCATCTCCAAACGGTCCCGTTCAAGAAGAAAACCTTCTTCAGTCCTCCTGGCGAGGAGGGGCATGATCCGCTCCTCGAGGGCGAGAAAACGCTCAAGGAGCGCATTTCTCTCCTGGATCGTCCACAGCAGGGCATAGGCCTTCCTCAGAGCGATGAGGTTCGCTTTCCGGACCGCGAAAAGGCGAAGTTCCTCCCCGAGGGATATTATCCGGTTTTCCAGCTCCCTTATTCGCTCCTTTTGCCAGGTGCCGAAGAGAGGAATGGAAATGCCGCCCCTGGCCCACACTTTTGTGTAGCCCTCCAGGGCAGACGTTTCGCTTCTTGAAGCGGGCTCATTCAGCCCTCCGAGGGAGAGTTCGCCGAAAAGCCTGGGCCCCCCGGTCATCTTCTGCCGTTCTTCAACGGCCCTGCTTTCGGACAGGGAAGCCGCAGCCGCAAGAACCTCGGGAGAGGATGTCAGTTCCCTCTCGAGGTCGGGAAGACCGATCCGGAGTTCAGCCCGGCTGTTTCCCCGGAGAAAAAAAAGCACCAGCAAGGCAAGCAGTATTTTTTTCATGTCAAAACTCCCCGTTAAAAATGAACAATGCACTTTCTTTAAATACAACTCAACATTCTCAGGACCTTGAAAACCGTAAATCGTTGTCATGACATGGAAAAAGCCGATAAAATCCCTATTTTATTCCTCAGGAAGCCGGGCGTTTTCCGTACGAATTCCGTAAACATCCGCTCCAGGATGGCTTCCGTCAAGGCTATTCCGGCCCTGACGGCGGATCTCAGCATCTCCAGAAGAAGGGCGAGGGACGCGATGAACGAGATGTCCTCAAGCTCTTCGCAGCACCTGCAGAAGAGTTCTCCGTACGCACGGTCGTCTTCAGACCGCCTTAACTCGAAGGAGAGCATCATGTACCTCAGGAAGACGATGCTCGTGTGGGCCACCATGGAGTCGTAGCTCCTGGTCTGAAACTCCTTCGACAGCCGCAGAACACTCTTGCAGGCCTTGAAGAAGACCTCTATGGACCAGCGCTTCCCGTAGATCCGGACAACTTCTTCGTCGGGAACGGAAGTATCCGTGCAGAGTATGGCCAGCCACTCACGCTTCGCGCCGCTCTTCCTGTTCCTCACGAACACCACCTTGACCGGCAGTGGAGGTTCCGGAGAGTTCTTCCCGTTGTCCACCTCCACTAGTACGGAACCGAGGATGTCCCTTTTCCCGAAGACGGAGTTGACCTTCTCGTACAGCCCCGAGAGCTTCATCCGCTTCTTCGTTCCGTCCTCCCGCCCTACGAGGAACTGCATGGAATTGAAGTCCTTGACCATGGCGATGGAATGGATGCCTTTCCTGTGTACGGAGTGCAGAAACTGGTTGGTGGCAAACCAGGAATCGAAAAGAAGAAAATCGGCATTTATGCCTCCGGAGAGTGCGGACCCCAGAAGGGTGAGAGCCGCTTCCGGCGTCGTCATCACCGCTTCTTTCCGTCTCCGTGCCCCTGAGGTCCTTCCGTCGGTGTCCGAGGCTCCAAAGAGTCGTTTCTCCTCCTTTGCCGAAGCAAGAAGGGAGAAGGCCAGAGGAAGAAAGGATCTTCCGTCGGACCAGCCGAGGGTGAGCATGCGGAACCCCCTGAAATGGCGATGGTCGCAGTGGTCGTAGCACTTCGACAGGAGCTCCACCTTTTTGCTCCTGTTCCTCGAGTAGGCGGAATCGTCGAGAACCAGTACTCGGTCTCTTCTCTCCATGGTGAGAGGGAGAAAGAAGGTGTCGAGAAGCCTCTTCGCGAGGACCAGCAGGAAACGCCTCCAGTTGATCCGGGATTGGGAAAGGAAGCGGTAGAACGTGTCCTTGCCCCAGGGCAGGCAGTTCTCGCGCATCATCTCGAAGAAGGTCTTCCTTAGGAAGACGAGAGCGAAAAGAAACTGCAGGATCCTGGCCGGTGGAACTCCCTTTCCCGTCCTGGCTGAGCGATTGAAGAGCCCTGAGATACCGAAGGTGCGAAAAAACGCTGCGGCGGAACAAAGAGTATCGTCGTCTGAGTCGGCATGATGTAAAATGGGAGTCACGGGAAGGCCTCCTTTTTGTAGTTTTGTTATCTCGCGACTACAATTTTACAAAACAGGGGCCTTCCTGTCATTTTTATCCAGTCATTTCAACGATTTTTCGGCTGTCAAGGTCCTGCGAAAGTTGAGATACAAATAACATTCCCACAAATCAGGCTTTAAAAAATACCACCCTGAAACATTTCTCAAATTGTTATAACATTACAAAACACATCGTGTCAATGGGCGAACTCTCAGTTATGGATACGTCGAAAATGAGTGACGGATTTTCGAATAACTCCCTGAATTTTCCTGTTCGTATTCAGATTCGCTTTCTCCGTGAAAGTCGTATGTTTTCCTACAAAAAGAGATCCCTGGGAATGGCTGGACAGGAAATCCTCGCAAATCCCAGGGAACCCGGGGATTCCTTTTTTCCCGACAGGCGGTCCTTCCGATCCGGACATGGCGTCTGGAAGCCTCTTATCTTTCCGGGAAAGCGGGCCTCCTCTTTCCTGCAACAAACCCCGCGAGAGCAACCAGCCCCGAGAGGGCCAGTCCGGGCAGCAGGGGATCCGTGCCCTTGAAGAACGCCGCCCCGATGAAGACCCCCGCAAGGCCGCAGGTTCCGGAAAGAAGGCTCCAGCCGGAGGGCAGCCTCCCGGGCAGAAAGACTGCGGCGATGAGGGGAATGATGATGCCCGCCCCCTTGATGCCCATGCCCAGGTACGCCCACTGGAGGATCATGCTTTTCCCCGCCGCCAGGGCGATCAGACCGGCGACGATGACCGTTCCCAGGACGGTGATCCTGCTGGCGAAGAGGATTTTCGCGTCGTCGTAGGCGGCCGCCCGCTTCGTCTTCAGGTACATGTCCCGGGTGAGGTTGGTGGCGACGCCGAAGGTGATCCCCACAGAGGTCCCCAGGACGGTGATCATGATGCCCGACCACAGCAGCCCGGCGACGAGGGGGTGGAAATAGGTCCGGATGAAAAAGGGAAGGGCCTGGGATGCTTCCACAGGCACCCCAGAGTTCCGGAGGGCGAGGCCGATCCAGACGCCCAGAAGCCCCAGGGGCGGAGTGATCATGGAGGTCCAGAGGCACCCCTTCCGGGCGGTGGCGTCGGAGGATGCGGCGTAGACAGCCTGGATGTAGATCTGGCCGCACAGGACGCCGCAGAGGAGCGATGTGAAGGCGCCGAGGTCCTTTGCAACGCCCCGGGCGAATATGTTGAAGAAGGGGTCGGCGGGAAGGGACCGGACGAGCACCGAAGGGGTATGACCTGCGAGGAACGCTGCCCCGACGCAGAGGACCATGACCCCGTAGAGAAAGATGATCTTCACCTTCCCCAGCCTGCTGAAGCTCTTGATCCCTCCCCCGTAGGCAAAGGCCAGGATGAGCACCGCCATGAAAACGGCGGATACCCAGGCGGGGAAGGGAAAGACGGAGCCCAGAAGCGCCGTTCCCGCAAGGAACTGGGCAATGAGGGCGATGAACGATCCCAGGGCGGTGGCCACGGCGGAAAGGACCGCCGATCCCTGCCCGAAATGGCGGCCGAGGAACTGGGGAAGGGTGATAAGCTCCGTCGCTCTCAGGGGCTTGACGAACCACAGTCCCATTATGAGGCAGCCGATGCCGCCCCCCAGGGTGAACCACCAGGCGGACAGGCCGTAATGGTACGCCATCTGTACCGTCCCGACGGTGGAAGAGCCTCCGACAAGGCTGCCGAGGATGATGCCCGAAACGCCTCCGGCGGTCGCTTTTCTGCTGGCTACGGAATACTCTGACGAAGAGCTCACCTTTCCGGAGGAAAAAATGCCGAAAAAGAAAAAAGCCGCCAGAATGCCGAGGGCTGACGCGATGAACATGAAGACACCTCATTATTTTTGTGCATGGCGGTCATTTCCGCCTGCCGTAAATTTGTTCGATTTCCTTTATCCTGGCTTCCGTCAGGTGCCGGGGCGAACCCATGGTTTCGGCTATCCAGGTCATTTTCGCGGCGGTCTCGAGGAGTTCCAGCCTGTCGAAGGCTTCGAAAAGGGTCCGCCCAACGGTGAGAACGCCGTGGTTTTCCATGACCACCGCATTGCCCTTTCCCGCAGCTTCCCCGACGATCCGGGCGAGGTCCGCCGTCCCCATGAGGGCGTAGGGGGCCCTCACCGGTGTCCCCAGGACGTGCCACGCCTCGGCGGTGAGCCGGGTATCGATGTCCCTCTCGAGGGCGGCAAAGGCGGAGGCCGTCACAGGGTGAGCATGGACGATGCCGTTCACGTCCGGGCGGTTCCGGTACACTTCAAGATGCATTTCCGTCTCGATGCTGAGCTTCAGCCCGGGAAGGAGGCTCTCCCCTTCCGGGGTCACGGCCCCGATCTGGCCGGCGGCGATTTCGCCCTTGTCCGTCCCGGATGAGGTTATGAGAATCACGCCGCCGCAGCGGAGGCTCACGTTTCCGCCGGAGCAGGTGGTCAGTCCCTGGCGGTACAGCCTCCTCATGATGAAGGCGACCTGTTCCCTTTCCGCTTCCCAGCCGATTGACATGAGCAATCATCTCCCTGATCGGTCGTCATACTGTATACTACCACAAAGAAGGGGGGAAGAGCAGATGGAGGAAGAAAGAGAGAGAACCGTGGCCGTAATCTACAGGGATTCCTGGTTCCTGGCCGTGCACAAGCCGGCGGGCATGCTGGTCCGCCGTTCACGCCTCGACAGCAGGGAGACCCGGTTCGCCCTCCAGGAGGCCAGGCCCCCTGCCGGCCATTTCCTCCGTTTTTCCGTCCCGGATACGGTAAATCCTCCGAAAGGTCGGGATGATCTTCTCGTCGTGGGTCACCACGATGATCGCCGTCTCGTACTGCTTCGCCATGGCGTTCAGTATGGTGATCACCGACAGGGCCCGTTCGCTGTCCAGGGGCGCCGTGGGCTCGTCGGCCAGGATCACCGGCGGCCTGTTCGCCAGGGCCCGGGCTATGGCCACCCGCTGCTGCTCTCCCCCCGAGAGCCGGGAGGGCATGGCGGAAGCCCTGTGCCCCACGTCCAGGGCTTCCAGGAGTTCTTTGGCCCGTTTCCTTGACTCCCCGTCGGAACGGCCCGCGAGCATGGGGAGCAGGGCCACGTTGTCCGTCACGTCAAGGAAGGGAATGAGGTAGGGGGCCTGGAAAATGAACCCGATCCTGTCCCTCCGGAGGGCCCTGAGGTCCTTTATTTTCCACTTCCCGTCATAAATGACATCGTCTCCGAGGGTCATCCGGCCGGCGGTGGGCTCGATCACGGCCCCGAGGCACTTGAGCAGAGTGCTCTTTCCTGATCCCGAGGGACCGATGAGGCCCACCACCTCTCCGGGAGACACCGCCATGTCGACGCCCTTCAGGGCGTCCACCGCCGTCTCCCCCGATCCGTACCGCTTGCGCAGGCCTTCGATGGTGATTCCTCGCTTCAACCGCTCCGCCATGTCAGCCTCCGATGGCCTCGGCAGGGTCCACCCTGAGCGCTGCCCGGATGGCCAGAAAGCTCGCCAGGACGCACATGACGATCACCGCCGCGAACCCCGTCACCGCGTCCCGGGCCTCCAGCAGGACGAACTTGGGGAAAAAGGGGGCCCAGAAGGTGGCCGAAATCTTCCCGATCATGAATCCGAGGACGCCGAGCCCTACCGCCTGCTGCAGGATCATGGCCACGATGGTCCGGTTTTTCGTCCCGATGAGCTTCAGCACTGCGATCTCCCGGATCTTTCCGAGGGTGAGGGTGTAGATGATGAACGCCACGATGGCGGCGCTCACGACGGCAAGAATCACGAGGAACATGCCGATCTGCCTCGACGACGTGGCGATGAGCTTGCCGAGAAGGATCTCCTCCATCTGTTCTCTCGTGTATACCTCCAGGCGAAGCCACCGGCGGATGTGGGCCGCCGTCTCCTCCGGGTCCGCTCCGGGCAGGAGGCGGACGAGAACGGCGTTCACGTTGAGATTGGCGCTCTGGGAGGCGATGACGCTCTCCAGGAGTCCCGGCACCCCAGGCCTGTTCAGCGACGGGTTGGACGCCGTACGGCGCCGCTGCTGCAGGATGGAGTCGTTGTCCTTCAGGAACTGGGCCTCCTGGGCGTCCTTCAGCGGAATGAAGATCATGGGGTCCCCTCCGGAGGAGACCATGCGGCGGGTAAGGCCCACCACCGTATAGGTGTTCCTCCTGATACGGATTTCGTCACCGGTGCGAAACCCCGTGGCCGCATCGGCCACGGCTTCATAATGGCTGCGGGCGATATGCCGTCCGGCCGTCAGGTAGCCCGGCTGTCCCGGAGAACCGGGCATGCCGGGGTCCACCCCCACCACCATGGCCCGGACATCCTCCGTGCCCCTCCGGACCTGGGTGGTAAGGTAGGTTACGTTTGCCGCCGCCTCCACGCCCGGCATTCCGGCAACGCTCCTCCAGGCGTCGTCGTAGATGCTGGACGATTCAGCGTAGGGGCCCAGGGTCTCCTGCTGGACGACCCAGAGGTCGGCGCCGCTGTTGTCGAGGAGCACCCTTGCATCGTCCACCATGCCCCGGTAGACGCCCCCCATGGTGAGGGTCACGCCGATGAGAAGCCCGAGCCCCAGACCGGTGAGGGTAAACTTTCCCCACCCGTGGAGAATGTCCCGGCCCGCGAGGCTGATCATGGCTTCATCCCCTCCAGGGTTTCGAGGACCTTCACCCTGTTCTTCGGCGTCAGGGCCCTGGCGCTGTACACGACCACCCGTTCGCCTCCTTCGAGGCCTTCCAGTATCTGCACCGTTCCAGCCAGGTCGCGCCGACCGGTCGTAACAGGCCGGAAAACGATGGCCCCGTTAATGATGATCCACACGCCCCTCCTCCCTGCGTATCGCTGCAGCGCCCCGTCAGGGACGACCGGCGTTTCGGGAAGGGGCGGAAGTTTCACGGTCACCTCGGCAAGTTCTCCGAGTGGAGGAAGAGGATCCGGCATTTCACTGAAGACCGCTTTTGCGATCAGCTCCTCGGTAACGGGGTCCGCCACGGGCTCCACCCGCAGAATGGCTCCTCCGCTCACCCGACCGTTCCCGGACCGGAGCACGATGTCCGCCGGAAGACCGGCCCGAAGCCCCGAGGCGGTGGCCTGGTCGAAGCGGACCGAAACCCGGATGCTTCCCGTATCGATTATTTCCACCACGGCCTGCCCCGCCACCGCGGTCGTTCCGGGTTCGGATGCCCTGGCCGACACCAGCCCGGCGGCAGGAGCCAGGAGATCGAGATTTTCCTTCTGGGACGCGAGGGCCGCAAGGTCGGCCTTCGCCCGCTCCAGCTCCGCACGGGAGGCCTGGAGGTCAGCATTGGCCGACGTCCATGCAGCAGCAGTCACCAGGCGCTCCTGGCGCTTCGCCTCGGCGGCGTCCACGCTCACCGCCCCCGATTTCAGCAGGTTATCGTACCGCTTCGACTGGGCCTGGGCGTACTCTTTCCTGGCTCCGGTCTCCGACGTCCTGGCGGAAGCGGCCCGAACAGAAGCCTCGAGCCTGGCAATAGAGGCCTCCTGGGCGGCCCTCCGCTGGTCCAGGTCCACCGGGTCCATGACGGCGACCTTCTGCCCGGCCTCAACCCTGTCGCCCACCTCGACGAACACCTCCCGGACCCGTCCCGGGGATGTGGGACCCACTCGGAAGACCGCTCCCGATTCCACCACCCCGATGCCGTAGAGCGCCGGGGCAACGGACCGTTTTTCTACGGCCGCAGCGGTCACGGGCACGGGCGCCAGGGGCCCCGACCGCATCATCACGAACAGGAAAAGAGCCGCCAGGCCGAGGAGTGCCCCAAGAAGCAGAACTGTCCGCCAGACTCTTCTCACGAAGCATCCCCCGCTTCGACGCCCCGACGGAAGAGGGCGAAAGCCGCCGGGGCCTTTTCCGATATGGTCTCCCGGGATCCGGAGAGGAATGACTGGAGCACCAGCCCCTGGATGATGCCCACGAAGAGACTGGCGACCGCTCCGGGATCGAAGGCCGGTGAAAGCTGTCCTGATGCCTGGCCTTCCCGGAGAATGGCCCGGAGGCGTGTCCCATACCCTTCCATAAGTTTCCTCGCCCGCTCCCGGGCCGGGCTGTCTCCGGGGCGCTGCAGTTCGCTGAAGAAAATCCCCGGCACGCCGGGGTATTCGGAGATGAAGCCGATATGGGCGAAGAAAACAGCCTCCAGAGCATCCAGGGATGTCGGTGCGTCCATTGCGGCCGCTTCCAGCCTCGAGGCCAGGTTCCGGGCCGCCCATGCCATGACGGCTTCCCAGATGGCATCCTTGTTGGGAAAATGGCGGAAGAGGGCGCCCTGGGTCAGCCCCATGCGCTCGGCGATGGCAGCGGTGGTGATCTCCGAGGGATTTCCCTCCGAAGCGAGGGTGAGGACGGTTTCCACGATCACGGCCCGCCGCTCTTCCGCGGGAAGGTATTTTCCGTTTGTTGCCATGAGGCTGCACCTTCTTCT
>Ga0179934_1007373_pt1 | contig 12671 bp, 9 predicted proteins | sample AD_UKC055_sludge_FD_135923 | JGI IMG/M metagenome (GOLD analysis project Ga0179934, IMG submission 135923) | Active sludge microbial communities of municipal wastewater-treating anaerobic digesters from Illinois, USA - AD_UKC055_MetaT... | ecosystem: Engineered > Bioreactor > Anaerobic >... | reverse complement strand
GTCATCTTGCACAGAAATCCCTTGACATACGTCAGTATGCCTGCGGAATTTCTATACAATCTGACGAAAAATCTGTCGGCGCATATTCAGCACAAGTTTTGTGCGGTGTTGCCTTACAGAAGTTTTAGACGTATTTATCGGGGGAGACCCTTTTTTCAAAAGGGTTTCCCTCAATAGACACGTGCAAAAGCTCCTATAAAAGTATCACAGTCAGGCTGCAGGGCGTTCTGTTGTTATCAGCACTGATCCGGGGATGTTATGGAAGTGTTAACAAAGCCCCGTATTCCTTGACTTTACAGAGAAATTTTGCTATACTTATTTAGATGGATTTATGCAGTTTGATAGTTTTTACGGAAAGGAGGTCATGTATGGGCATTAAGAAATTCCTGCACCGTATAGCGGCAGGATGTATGGCTCTTGCGGCAGCTGCTGCGGCTGTAGATGCGCCTTTATGCGCCTTTTCAGAGGAAGAAGAAGCTGTCTCCGCTGAGGATGAACAATACTATGCCATCGAGCCTGTGGATGACAGTCTCCTTACCTACAGCAGCTATTATGACAAATACAGCGGCGAGGCTTTCCCTGATGCTTCCGCCGATATTTCAGGCGCCGACTTTGTTTCCGCCTCAGAGGATCTGGACAGCGGAAGCTATACCGATTCCGACGGCGATACCCGTGAAAACTGCCTTATATGGGGAAGTCCCGACGGCGAGGTGTCCTACGAATTCGAGATAGCCGAAACCGGCAACTACTGCGTGGATATGAGCTATTGCCCCATAGATACGGGAACTTCGGCAATTGAGCTTTCCATGAAGATAGACGGTGAGCTGCCATACGACACCGCTTCACGTATCACTCTCGGCAGAGTATGGGTCAACGAGAAGGATATCTACACCGACAGCCGTGGCAATCAGGTGCGCCCTACTCAGGTGCAGAAGGAAATGTGGCAGGAAAGCTTTTTCGGCGATATAGACGGACTTTTCAACGAGCCGCTGTTTGTGCATCTGGAAAAGGGAAAGCATGAAGTTACCTTCACATCCGAGCGGGCACGTTTCGTCATGGAGAGTTTCAGCTTCCGCAAGCCCGAAACTGTACCTTATTATAAGGATATCGCTTCGCAGGTGAAGCCCTCATCTGCCGCCTCATTTATAATAGAAGGCGAGAACGCCATGTATAAGTCAGACCCGACACTTTACCCTACCTACGACAACAACAGCTACCTTGTCTCACCTTCCCCACCCACAAAAATGGTGTACAACACTCTCGGCGGCAAAAGCTGGAAGAAGGCTTTGCAGACCGTCACATGGGTCATCCCGAAAGAGAATATCCCCGAAAGCGGATGGTACAGCATAGGCATAAAAGCCCGTCAGAACACTCTGCGTGGTTTTTACTCAAACAGGCGCATCCGCATAGACGGCAAAGTTCCCTGTCAGGAAATGGAACAGGTGAAGTTCCGCTATGACACCGACTGGAACGTTGCTTCTCCCGAAGCAGACGGCGAAAGAGTATGCGTTTACCTTGAATCGGGCAGCGACCATACTATATCCCTTGAAGCTGTCCCCGGCGAGATAGGCGATTCCATACGCAGACTGGAAAGCGCTGTCACCGAGCTGAACACCTATTACCGCAAGGTGCTGATGATAACAGGCCCCTCTCCCGATAAATACACCGATTACTACGTTCACGAAAAGATACCCGAACTGACAGACAGCTTCGAGCGCATATCCGCCGGGCTTAAAGCTGTTCAGAACGACATAGAGAGCCTTTCGGGAAGCAAGGGCTCCGAGGCTGCGGCTGTGGGAAATCTGGCAGTAATTCTTGATAAATGCACCGCAAAGCCGCTGAAGATACCCTCATACCTTTCACAGATAAAGAACGGCATCGCCTCCGTTTCCGCATGGATGAGAGACTGCCGTGAACAGCCTCTTGAGGTGGACTACATCGAGTTCATCCCCGCAGGCGGAAAATTCACAAGCTGTGAGGAGAAGTTCCTGCCTGCCGCCAAATTCGGCATAAAGGCATTTATCGGCTCTTTCTTCGAGGACTACACCACTCTCTCCGATGTTACGGGTGAGGACGCTATAAGCGTCTGGGTAAGCCTGGGACGGGATCAGGCTCAGGCTGTCAAGGAAATGACCGAGAACCGCTTTATGCAGGAAACAGGCATCCCCGTTTCCATAAACCTTGTCACAGGCGGAGTGGTCGAAGCTACCCTTGCAGGAAAAGGCCCCGATGTTGCGCTGTTCCTCGGCGGAGAATTTCCCGTCAATCTGGCGGCAAGAGGACTTCTTGCAGACGTTTCGCAGTTCAGTGACTACAGCGAGACCGTACAGCGTTTCGGCGAGAGCGCTATGACTCCCTACACCTATAACGGCGGAGTTTACGGACTCCCCATAAGCAGAAGCTGGCCCATGATGTTCTACCGCACAGATGTACTCAGCGAACTGGGGATAAACTCCCCTCCCGAAACATGGAGCGAGCTTATAGATATGCTCCCCGCCCTGCAAAGGAACTATATGTCCGTTGGACTGGTTCTGCCCCCTGCGAACATCTCACCTGCCACCGAGACAGGCCACACTTTTGCAATGCTGATGCTGCAAAAGGGAATGAATTACTACAACTCAGACCTTACCGCTTCATCATTCAGCAGTGTTGAGGCTGTGCAGTCCTTTGAGGAGTGGACAGACTTCTACACCAAATACAGCTTCAGCCAGTCCTATGACGCATTCAGCAGATTCAGGACAGGCGAGTACCCGATAGTGATATCCAACTACACATTCTTCAATCAGCTTGCCACCGCATCCCCCGAAATAAAGGGACTGTGGAACTTCTGCCCTGTGCCGGGAACTCTCCGTGAGGACGGCACGATATCCCATGCGGCAAACTCAGGCGGCTCGGGTGCTGTTATCTTCAATAAGGTGAAGAACGAGGAAAACGCATGGAAGTTCGTGAAATGGTTCACCGATGCCGATACTCAGGCTGAATACGGCACAAGAATAGAAGGTCTCATGGGCACAATGGGACGTTTCGACACCGCAAACACCGAGGCTCTCGAAAGGCTTTCATGGTCTAACGATGAACTGAAGCGTCTTGAAGCGCAAAGGGACGAGCTGAGGGAGATCCCCATAATCCCTGCTTCATACGCTGTAACGAGAAATATCATGAACGCTTTCCGTGAAACGGTCAACGAGGGAGAGAATCCCCGTGATACGCTGATATGGTACGACCGTGACATAAATGATGAGATAAAGCGCAAGAACAGGGAACTCGGTAAGTAGTTGTCAGAAATCAGTATTGTAGGGGGCGATGCCTACATCGCCCCTCAGTAGGGGAGCCCGCCCTCGGGCTTCCGATAATACATATCACGCTTCGCTCGTTGAAACCTTGTTTGGCTCGGAACTGAACTTTGTTTGTAGACTAAATCGGAAATTATTGATATCAGGAGCTGATTATATGAAAGAATATGCTTTGCTGCTGCCCATACTCTTTATTTTCCATGATATGGAGGAAATAATCGGGTTTAGTTACTTTTTCAGAAACAACAAACAGCTTTTTGAGCGTTTTCCAAAGATAACCGCAGTATACAAAGATTTCTCGACTGAGGGATTTGCATTAGCTGTATATGAGGAGTTTATTCCATTTTTTGGAATCGGTTTATTAGATTATTTCTTTCCATGTAAAGTGCTAAACGTACTATGGCTTGGGCTTTTGATCTCTTTAACAGCACATTTCCTTGTGCATATTGGGCAAAGTATTTATATTAGGAAGTATATACCTTCGCTGATAACGAGCCTTATTTGCTTGCCTCCGAGTGTAATGATCATCGTAAAAACATTGAGCATTATCAATATTGATTTGGTAACTATCATTCTGATACCTGTCGCAATCATCGGAATGATTTTAAATCTAAAGTTTGCTCATAGTCTCATGCATAAATATGGAAAAAACTTAGCGGCAAATTCTGATTTATAAAATAGTTTCATCAAGCGGCGGAGGCTCTCCGCTAATTTTAAAGGGAAGGAGGACAGCATATGGCACAGATAGCCGCCGAGGATATCGGCAAAAGATCAAAGCAGGAAAAGCGCAGACAGCTTCTGGTCTCGATAAAACAGAATAAGGAATGCTACCTGATGATAGCGCCTTTTATGCTGTTCTTCATCGTTTTCACAGTAGTCCCCGTCATAATGTCGCTGCCTATGGGCTTCACCGACTTCAACATGGCTCAGGCTCCGAAATTCGTGGGGCTTTCCAACTACACCACGCTTTTCCTTTCGGATAAGATATTCATTCGCTCCATAAGAGTTACGCTGGTTTTCGCCCTGCTTACGGGACCTGTCAGCTATGTGCTGTGCTTCATGCTGGCATGGCTGATAAACGAACTCCCCCCTAAGCTGAAAACCATATTCACGCTGATATTCTACGCTCCGTCGATGGCCAATGTCTACACGGTATGGCAGCTCATTTTCAGCGGAGATATCAACGGCTACCTCAACTCATTCCTGATAGAGCTGGGGATCATCAACTCCCCTGTGCAATGGCTGACAGACGGACGCTACGTACTGGGAGTGACCATAGTGGTACAGCTGTGGATATCCCTTGGTGCAGGCTTCCTTGCGCTCCGTGCAGGCTTCCAGAATATAGACCGCTCACTCTACGAAGCGGCGGCAATTGAGGGAATACGCACCAAATGGCAGGAGCTGATATACATCGTTATCCCGTCAATGGGACCGCAGATGATGTTTGCGGCGGTAATGCAGATAGTCAGCTCATTCACCGCAGGCACTGTTGCTCAGAGCCTTGTGGGATTCCCCAGCACCGACTACAAAGCCCACACCATCATGACCCATGCCTACGATTACGGCTGGGTAAGGTTTGAGATGGGCTATGCAGCGGCGATATGCATGATACTCTTTATTGCTATGTTCATCTGCAACAAGCTGATAAGCAAGGCGCTCGGCAAATACTTAGATTAATGCGTAATTCGTAATTAATTGTGAATTCGTAATTTTATAATTCATCCCCGTCAGGGGATACCATAATTACGCATTATGCATTACGCATTGAAAAGGAGGTGTTATTATGGCGGCAGTCAATACCGAAAAACTCAGAGCTTCAAACAAGCAGGCAGGACGCAGATACGGCGGCACTATCGCCATATTCACCGTCCTTCTTCTGGTTGGACTTTTCATGCTCCTGCCTATATACCTTACTGTTATAATGTCCATCAAGCCTGTGGAGGAGCTTTTCATCTTCCCGCCCAAACTCTACGCAGTAAGGCCGACTCTCGACAATTTCCGTGATATGTTCCGTGATATGAGCAGCAACCGTGTGCCTTTCTCACGCTATGTTTTCAACAGCATATCCGTTACCGTGACAGTTACGGTGCTCCAGTGCATTTTCTGCTCAATGGCGGCATTTGTGCTGGCTAAGTGCAGATTTCCCGGCAGCAAAATTATCAACAGCATAATCGTCATTGCTCTCCTCTATCAGAGCAACGTTATCTATATCATGCAGTATATCGTTATGTCAAGGCTTCACCTGATAGACAGTCCCCTTGCGCTGATACTGCCTTCCGTCGCCTCACCGATGGGACTTTTCCTCATGAGGCAGTCCATCAGTCAGATACCCGATTCCATCATAGAGGCGGCAAAGGTGGACGGCGCAGGACTTTTCCGCATATGCTGGCAGATAGTCATGCCCAATCAGAAGCCTGCTCTCATGACACTTATCATATTCGCATTTCAGGCGGCATGGAATATCCAGTCAGGCTCACTGGTCTTCAGGGAGGAATACAAGACTCTCCCAACTGTTGTAACACAGGCAGCAGCTTCGGGTCTGGCAAAGGCAGGCGTAGCTATGGCGGCGGCTGTATTCATGCTTGTGCCTCCTATAGTCATATTCATGCTGGCACAGAGACAGGTCATCGAGACTATGGCTCACTCGGGCATAAAGGAGTAAGCAGTTTTCAGAAAGCAGAGGTTGTAGGGGACGGCGTCCTCGACGTCCCACCAAGCCCTTAAACAGCCCATATCATATCAGAAATATACCGCAAAGGAAGTGAAAGCAGATGAAGTCAAAACTGAAAAGATATATCACAGCAGTGACTGCATTTGCTGTGCTCGCCTCCTTCGGCATATCTGTGACTGCTTCGGCTGCCGCTCCCTCGGATAGCTACAACTACGACAGATGGGGCGATGCTATCCCCTCACAGGCAGGCTACACCGCTGAAAGGGCAGTCACAGGATACGACCTGGGCGTAGACGCTTTTGATTCGCCCAGCGATATATTCTGCTCCCATGACAGACTTTTCTATATCGCCGATACAGGCAATAACCGCATAGTTGCCGCTGATGAAAGCCTTGAAAATGCTGTGAAGATATACGACAGCTTCACCATGCCCGACGGAAGCAAAACTTCCCTCAGCAAGCCTTCGGGAGTGTTCGTATCCCCCGAAAACAAGAATATGTACATCGCAGACACCGAAAATTCGAGGGTCCTGATAGCGGATACCGACGGCAATGTGCTGATGGAGATAACCAAGCCCGATTCCGATATCTTCGACAGCCGCAAGACCTTTCTTCCGCAGAAGGTGACTGCTGACAAGGCAGGCAATATCTACATAGTGCTGGGAAATATCACCACCGGTGCAGCCATGTTTTCGCCTGATGGCAGTTTTATCGGATTTTACGGCGCTAACCGTGTTGAGCCCACTGCAAAGATAATCCGCAACTATTTCCGCAATCTCTTCATGTCCGAGGAGAAAAGGGCACGGCGCACCAGAAGCGTCCCCACGGGAATCACAAACTTCGACATAGACGGCGACTTCATCTTCACCTGCACAGCTTCGTCCTCGCAGACTACCGATACCGTCAAGAAGCTGAATGCGGCAGGCAACAATATATTCGCAAACTATGAGGTAACTTTCGGGGACTACACTCCCATGTACGATACCTCACGCAACAAGGTCATGGCGCCTTCCATAGTGGATATCGACATCGCAGAGGACGGCAATATAAACTGCCTTGACCATACCACAGGCAGGATATTCCAGTACGACGAGGACTGCAATCTCCTCTTCATCACAGGCGCTATTGCCCGTCAGACAGGCGGATTCGATCAGGCTGCCGCCCTTGAATCACTGGACGAAGATCTCTATGTTGTGGATTCCGTCAAGAATACCGTAACTGTATTCACCGAGACCGATTTCGGAAAGACCGTTCACAAAGCGGCCGCCCTCTACAATGAGGGACGCTACGAGGAAGCCCTCGGCCCCTGGTATGAGGTGCTGAAAAGTGACGGAAACTATCACCGTGCCCATATAGGTATCGCCTCTGCGCTGCTGAGACAGGGCGATTACAAGGGCGCTATGAAATACGCTAAGCTTGCAGATGCAGGCAAGATATACAACAAGGCTTTCGAGGGAAGAAGACGTGAATTCCTGAAAGCCAACTTCGGATACATCCTTGCAGGTACAGCCGCTTTTGCAGTTATCGCAGCAGCGGCGGCAAGGCTTATCCGCAGACGAAAAAAAGATAAGGAGGCTGACAGCTGATGATGGACCTGACAGAGACTCAGTGGGTGCGCTATGCAGTAACTCATCCCGTCGAGGGCTTCGATGATATGCGCTGGAAAAAATCAGGCTCGCTGAAAATCGCCTTCCTCATAGTGGGACTTCTCTTCTTCGGTGAGATAGCCGATGACAGACTTTTCGGCGCTCAGTTCTTCATAAGCTACGAAAGGATATTCAACGTAGTACCGTATATAGTTCAGAGCATCATACTCTTTGCGGTATGGGTAGTGGGCAACTGGGCGGTGTGCACTCTCCTTGACGGCGAGGGGACAATGAAGAATATCTGCATATACAGCGCCTATGCCCTTATCCCTTACGTGGCGCAGCTTTATATAAACGTCATACTCTCCCATGTCCTTATAAGGGATGAGAGCGTATTCCTGGATATAATCCGTATCATAGGCATCGGCTGGACTGCCGTACTGCTGTTTTCGGCAATAAAGTCGGTGCATCAGTACAGCTTCCTCAAAACGGCTGCGGCTGTCCTTCTGACTATCGCCGCAATGCTGATAATGCTGTTCCTGCTGGTGCTTATGCTGGCGCTTTTGCAGCAGATATGGATATTCATTTCCACCGTAGTAACAGAGATAATTTACCGCATAAAGGTATAGGAGTGATCTCATGGCTAACAAAATAAAAAGAGCTGTACTATGCCTTTTGTCAGCGTCACTTCTTGCTGTTTCGGGGCAGACCTTCGCTGACGGAGAAAATACCGACAGCGGGGAAGTCTCATCTGAGGCTGAAGAAACCGAACAGAAAACCGCTGCCCGTGCGAAGGAAGCTGTTGAAAAGATCGACTGTGAAGACAGCTTTATCACCTCTTACCTGAAAAAACAGGCAGTGTCAGCGGCTATGACGTTTACCTTAAAGAGAAGAAATTCGATTCCGCTATCTGGGAGAAAAAAGGCGGCAAGCCTGCAAAGAAGGCTGACTACACCGACAAGCAGAAAGAACTGGACAAGACCATAACCGAGCTGAAAAGGCTGGGAGATATCACCATAGTCGATACCCGTACAGGAAAAGCTGCGGCTACTTTCAAAAAAAGCAGCAAATGCGGCGAGGGCAAACTCTGGGTCAGCGACGGAGGAAGATTCCTCCTGACCACGAATGAGGACAGCACAAAACCGCTGAAAATTATGGAGGTAATATCCACTATCGACGACCCGTACCTTTTCAGGTCAGAGGACGGCAAGACCCTTGAACTTACCGACAGCAAGCACAAAAAAGTCATCAGCACCTACAAGGACAGTGGCATCGAGGACGGAAAAAGGGTATTCACAGGCGATAACGGCTTCGCATGGACTGATAAAGATACAAAGCAGGTATTAGGCACTTTTCGCTATTCTGCCGAAAACGAGAATTACCGGATGATAGTCAGCGACCGCTTCGGCAGCTTCGGTCTGGAAAACAAAAAGACAGGCTATATCTGGTGGTCAATACCTATGGGCGCTTCCCGTGACAGCATCGCCACACCTCTGCTTGCCGATGAACTCCGCTCCACAAGCATACTCAGATACGGCATCCCCGAAAACCGCAACAACAACAATTTTCTCAGGTCAGCCACAGGCGACTGCGATATCTCAGTCAAGGATATCAAGGACGGCATCCGTGTGACCTATAACTATATCTCCGCCGGATTCAGCTATCCCGTGGACTATACACTGGAAAAGGACTACGTGAAGGCAAGCCTGAAGATAAGCGATATCAAGGAGAAAAAGCCGGAGAATGTGGCTACTGAGGTCACTCTCCTCGGCAGCTTCGGTGCAGGCGATATGAATGAGGAGGGCTATTACGTCGTGCCTGACGGTTGCGGCGCTCTCATACGATTCAACAACAACAGGACAACCCAGTCCAACATCTACCGTCAGAGAGTCTACGGCGACGACCTGACAGCTGTCCCTGTTACAAAAGGTGCTGTTTCCGAGCAGATATATCTTCCCGTATACGGCATAGTCAAAGAGGACAACGCTATGCTGGTAGTGGCGGCAAAGGGCGATACAAATGCTATCCTCTCCGCCAACGTGTCAAGGCAGTCAAACAGCAGCTATAACCTTTGCAGCTTCACATTCATGCTGAGAGGTACGGATGATTATTATATGTCGGGCAGCGGAAACGAGCGCTTTACCGTGTTTGAAAGCGGCGATATAAAGTCCGACGATATCGAGCTGCGCTACTACCCTATATCCGGAAAAGGTGCGGACTATACAGACATCGCCGCAAGGTACAGGCAGTATCTCCTCGAAGACGGAGGAGTGAAGAAAAGAGCGGAGGATAACGATTCTCCCCTGTATATCGGGCTTTACGGCGGAGTCATGAAGAAAAAGCCTTTCCTGGGCATACCCGTGAATAAAAAAACAGCGCTGACGGAGTTCTCTCAGGCGAAGGATATCCTCTCTCATCTTCGTGAAAACGGAGTTGACGATATGGCGGTATCCTACGCAAACTGGACCAATAACGGCATCCGCAGCAGGATAGACACAAAGGCCGAGCCTTCGGGAAAACTTGGCGGCAGTTCGGATTTCAGCGCACTTTCCGAATTCATAGCCGAGGGCGGAGAGCTTTATCCCGTTTCCGATAACAAATGCTTCTATCCGGGCGGAGGCTATAATTCATTCTCGAAAACTACCGTAAGGATATCGGGCTCATATTCACGCATAGTCAGCTACGACAGGGCTTACGGCATCCCCGACGGATTCAGGAAGAATATGTCTCTGCTGTCTCCGGGCAGCTTCAGTCAGATACTCACCGAAGCAGCTGACAGCTACAGCAGTGCAGGTCTCAGCGGCATTTCCCTGTCTGACCTTCCGTCATCCCTTTACGGCGACTACGGCAAGAAAAGCGTATCCCGTGGTGCTGCGGCAAAGCTGTTTGCCGAGGGCTGTGAAAAGCTGGACGGCAGTCTGGAAAACGGCATACTGGCCAAAACCGCCAACGCCTACGCTTTCCCGTACATAAGCAGGATAACAGATGTGCCCATGACTTCAAGCAGATACGACCTCTTTGATGAGGATATCCCGTTCTATCAGCTGGTGCTTCACGGTATAATCCCATATGCATCCGAGGCTGTCAACGGAAGTCCGTCCCCCGAAGATACGGCGCTCATGGCGGCATCCGTAGGCTGCGGACTTGATTTCGACATGATATACGAAGAACCGTCCGAGCTCAAAGATACGGTGCTGGATACTCTCTACTATGCGGATCACCGCTGGTGGACCGATACCGCCGCCGAATACTACCGTCTTCTCAGCCCCATGCTGAAAGCGGTCAGCGGATGCACTATCACCGACTACAGCGCCGACGGAGATATAATAACTACGGTTTACGACAACGGCACGGAAGTTGTCACCGATATGAAAAACAAGACCATAGAATACAACGGCAATATGATTCAGCTTGGCGGAAAGGAGGCATCAGCGGCTGATGAGCAGTAAAAAGGCAAGAAAATTACCATATCAGCGCAGGAAAGCACTCTACGGCTACGGCTTCATAAGCCTGTGGCTGGTGGGCACTGTCATATTCTTCCTGATACCTCTGATACAGTCTCTGCGCTACTCATTCTGCGAGGTAAAGGTAAATCCCGGCTCGCTGGAAACGGAATTCGCAGGGCTGAAAAAGTACATCTACGCTCTGAATGAAGATCAGTATTACACCGAGTACCTGAGTTCAACACTGCTGGAAACTCTGTGGAAAACTCCGCTGATACTGATATTCTCACTGTTCATAGCGGTGATACTCAATCAGAAATTCCGTGGACGCACCTTTGCGAGGGGCGGTATTCTTCCTCCCTGTCATAATCGCAACAGGCCCTGTTTTCAAGATAATCAGCGGCGATATGTCAAAGACAGGCAACACAGGCGCACAGCGGTTCTCGACTATGTTCTCCACCGACCTGATAGGCGAACTTATGGAGTTTCTGGGAATTTACGGTCTCAGCGACAAAATGAACACCATGATATCGGCAGTGGCTGACAATATTTTCGGCATCGTCTGGAGTTCGGGAATACAGATAATCCTCTTCCTTGCGGCGCTTCAGAACATCCCGTCATCCGCAAGAGAAGCCGCTGAGGTGGAGGGCGCTACGGCGTGGGAGTACTTCTGGAAGATAACTTTCCCCTATGTTACGCCGTTTATACTGGCAAACTTCATCTACACCGTCATAGATTCATTCACAAGCCCCATGAATCAGGTAATGAACCGTATACTCGAACTGAAAAGTCAGTGGGACTTCGGTGAGGCTTCCGCTATGGCATGGATATACTTCGCCATCGTCCTCGCCGCTATCGGTATCGTTACTTTCATAGTGAACAAGTTCGTTTACTATGAGGTGGACTGAGGAGGTGGACATCATGGCAGATACTCCACAGGCTGCTGTAAAATCAGCAGACGAGATAGGCACTCTCAGCAGAAAGGAACGGAAAAAGCTCCATATGCAGAAGATGACAAAAGAGGAACTTGCCTATCTGCGCAGAAAAAGCATGACCGACAAGGTCTGGCCGTTTTTCAGGGCTTTCATCCTCATCGGTCTGGGATTCGTTATCATGTATCCGCTTATCTATATGGTAAGCTGCGCATTCCGTGAAAGAGGAGATATGAGCGACCCTACCGTTATGTGGATACCACGTCACCTCACACTGGATATAATCCGTGAAACAGTTCAGGCTATGGATTTCTGGAACACGCTGAAAACTACTCTGGTGCTGAATATCGGCTGTTCGGTGGTTCAGGTGTTCTCATGCGCATTGACCGGCTACGGCTTTGCAAGATTCAGCTTCAGGGGAAAGAAGCTGCTGTTCGTCATCGTCATAATGATGATACTGGTCCCCACGCAGGTAATATCACTTCCGCTGTACAGTCAGTTCAGATATTTCGGCATAAAGGGACTTTTCTCCATCAACCTTATCGACAGCAAGCTGACAATGTACCTGCCTGCTATCACAGGAAACGGTATACGCTCAGGCCTGATGATACTGATTTTCCGCCAGTTTTTCCGTGGTATGCCCAAGGAACTTGAGGACGCCGCCTATATCGACGGATGCGGTCCCTTCATGACATTCATAAGGGTAATGATACCCAATGCCGCTTCATCGTTCCTGACAGTGTTCCT
>Ga0179934_1175389_pt1 | contig 12759 bp, 7 predicted proteins | sample AD_UKC055_sludge_FD_135923 | JGI IMG/M metagenome (GOLD analysis project Ga0179934, IMG submission 135923) | Active sludge microbial communities of municipal wastewater-treating anaerobic digesters from Illinois, USA - AD_UKC055_MetaT... | ecosystem: Engineered > Bioreactor > Anaerobic >... | reverse complement strand
CTTTGACTTAATAAGGTTCTTTTGTAGTTTTGTTAATTCTTTGTTATTGCCATTCATTTCTTCAATTAGCATATCTACTTCTTCTTTAGAAAGAACATACTCAATGCATTCGATTTCAACAGCAGAGTTAATTATCCTTGTAATGAATACCGCATCATCTTCCCAAATTACATCTGTAATTACTTTGTTAACTACCCCTAAACCAATTCCTCCTATTGCACCGCCAAACACTCCTAATGCTTTAGCAACTAATTTTTTATCAGGAAGTTTATTTGCAATATAAGTTCCTGTCGCGGCGCCCCCCAATGCTGCACCAAGAATACCAGATAATGCAGAAAGCAAGTTTTTCGTATATTGAGCACTTGTAAGTTTACCATTAATTAAACGAATTGTATCTGGAACTGATGTTACCACAAAAAGGATTGTTTCTGTTAGTACAGTGGTTCTTAAAGCCTTCGCGAAAGATTTTTGTGCAGCAGCACCATAAATAGTTTTTTTACCAGCCAAAGCACGAAACGCATTAATAATCCTTTGCACAGTTTTGGGACCCAGTAATTTTGCTATTTGATCTGTGACTGGAATTAATGCTTTGGGTAATCCTGTCCTTGCAATTTGAGAAGCCAATATTCGACCTGCAAATGCAGGTCCAAATACCTGGAGACCAGAGTGCAAAGCTACTTTAGAAGCTTCTTTTATGTCTTTATGTTGCCAATATGTTATTGAAAACATTACTAAAGCAGAGACGCCCACTATCGAAGCACAGCTTACAATACCTGTAGCAGCATCATATGTTAATGACTCAATTGTGCCAGCTTTAGCAAGGTTTTTTGTTTGCTGATATGTCAGTTTTCCCTTTCGAACTATCTTGGTTGCTTCATCAGGATTTGTAACCCCAGGTACTTCTCCTTTCATTATTCTTTTACGCATAGCTTCGACTGCTTTTTCATACTGATCTTTAGGCACTTCAACCATCATTGGAGAACCGTTTTGATCTATATAACGGTATAGTTGTTTCCCATCTATTTTTTTAAAACAACTTCCAACAGAAGAATTAGCTGTTTTATGATATTTGCATTGCACAGGAGCACCATCAACAAGTTTGTCTGGACCATTTTTGGCATTATCTCTTCCAACCACGGTTGATTTTTCTCCATACACTTTATCAAGAAGTGCTCCTGCTTCTTCTGCGTAAACCCCATGTCCCCCTTTCGGATCATTATCATTACCATAAGCTGCATGAAAAGCTGTATTGTCAAGATCCCCTGCATCAATACTAGCATTATAAATAGCTTCTTCAATATTTTTCTCTTTTCTTCTAGTTTGCTGTAGTTTATCGAAAAAGCAGTATAATTCGTTACTGTAAAAAGCTGTTAAAACCTCTGCCTCGCCATTTGTCGCTAGAGTCCAGCATGCTTTATCATCGCTCCATACAAAACTATATTCACACGGATCAAAATATTCCCAAGGGATGAACTGATACTTATATTTTAGTAGTTTTTTCTTGGGATACTTTTTTTCTCTTTTTTTATTCTCTTATTATTCTCAGACACTACGGACTTAGGAGCTTTATATATGATTCCCTCCATTGTGAGTACTATCCCTGCAGGATGTTTATGATATTGCTGAATCTCGGCCCAAATAATCCTGAAATCATTTGGTACAGGCATTGCTCTTCTTATTCTTTTCAGAGATCTTTCTGTTGATATGTCTGTTGGGGATTCATGGAGCATCGTTTTTACCATCTCAACGTTCATCAATCATCATCTCCTATTATTATAAAACATTCTTCAAATTGAGGTCATTATTTTTCAAGTGATACTGGTACGGATCCTAAAGTTGACTATCTTAGATTTAGTTCCGGCAGAACAATGTTAAACGATAATATAATCTCATCTATAGAACCAAACGACTCCGGCACCTTGAATTTCAGAACATGGCAATTGATTGCACAATTTCATCGTCAGATTCAATGAAGCATTTATCGGAATGAAGCAAATCTCCTTTAGATATCTTGTATTCAAGATCGTTAATCAAAGTTTCCTTGTCGGCAGGCGGTGTAATTGAAGTTTCAGATATGACTGTGACCTTCTGAACGCCACTGAACGAAGTAGGATAGATTTCTAAAATAGACCCGTCATAGTTGATTTCGAGTATCATACCCACTGTCGGAGTTACTCCTTCGTCAAGCAGGGATGCTGACAAGGAAAACTGATCGGCAGAGTTCAATTCCCACGCGCCTTCTATCGGCTTCACAATCATTGAATTACCGTTAACCTCTGTGACTGTTGCCTTGCAGACACTTGTGGAAGGTGCTGTCTGCTCTGTCACCTGATCGGTCGGTTGCTGTGCAGGCGCAGTGCTTGAATCCATACCGCAGGCTGTCAGGGACAAACATAGTACAGCAATTATTACGGATATCGCTTTCATAAGAAATCACCTCTTATAGCCTCATCTAATCATGGAATTGGAATATCATCTTCCAAAAGTTTTGCTTTCTTCTGGATTTCCTGCTCCAGTAAATCCATCATAGCTGCACAGTGATCGGTCACCACTTGCTTCGTCCATACTCCATTATTCTCATCCATCATTTTTTTCATTCTTATAAGTTTCGGACTCTGTTGAATTATTTCTCCATAATTTTCATCCTTTGATCGTGGTAACATATTTGAGAATTTCGAATTAGCAGATACTGTAATCAATGCCAGATTTCCAAAGTTGTTCAAGTCTTCTTCAGCCCAGTATTGTCCATTGACCGGATGCTGTGGATAGAAGTGTTCTATGGATGTACGGAATTGGAATTGATAATTCACAAATTCTAAAGGATCATTGCGACAGAGTAAATAATCTAAGAACGTAAATACAATTCGATCAATTCCGAATCCTTTTCTGTTCTTGAAATCAGAATCGATAACTTTCTGACAGCAGTAACTTTCAAGCAAATATGTTATATCCGCCGTCTCATCATTAAGCAAGGCGTGTAATGCTTTTGAAATCCAATGCATGGTCTTAGGAGATGTGTAGGTAATACGCAAGCAAGACTGCAACAACCGAAGAATAGAAGTATTACCGCTGTCATCTTCTCCTGTATTGTAAGTACCCTTGTAACCGGCTTTCTTTCGGTTTTTGTTGTCCACATGTTTTTCCATTCTCTGGAGAGACCATTTTCCTTCGAGCTTATAGTCCTTGGCAAATTCGCGTTTAATGATGTACTTGTCGAAAAGGTATCTGCACTTTAACAAGTGGAATGCAAAATTCAAAGCATCCTCCTTGCTCGCCCAATTATGCTGCAAGGTATCGATAAACCTCTTATCATCCAGTCCTGAATCATCGTCTGCATCAGACAAGCTCATTGCTTCGTTAACCTGAAGAATGAAGTTCGGAAACGAAATGATGGAATCAAACCTTTCTGACTCCGAATCGTCGCTTTCCTTCTTTTTGCTACTCTCTTTAACCGGATCCTTCAATTTTTCTACAAGTGTAAATGTTTGTTCTGTATCAGCTTCGACTTTATCAAATCTTGTTCTCAGTTCGTCAAAGCCATTGTAGTTGAACTCCGACCACTCACTTCCAAAAACTTTCTCTCGGATGGTGGTTCCAAAGTTCATCTGGACATATTTGTCCATTTTAGCACAGGCATCCCAAATCTCTGACACAATCGTCCTGTCACGCTCATCTTCCTCCGTTACTGTATCCATATCGGTCTTAATAGCTTCCATAAGACGTTCTTTTGCAATTTCGTGTAATTCCAACTGTTCTCCTCTGGTGTTCATGATCTCAAAGTAATGATTGAGATCGATATCTTGAGGAACCTGAATCCTAATAATCTTGATATTAGGAAGCTTTTTTATAAAACTATCTTTGTATACCTGATCTTTATTCTCAAAAAAACTGCCAATAACACCATAGCCGGAAAGGATTTCTTCTGAGTACCACGGTGCGGGCCGTATAGATTTTTCTTTATCTTGCAAATCCACCAAAGTCTTATTCGATTTTTCTCTAGCTTCAAACCTCAGTGATGATGAACGTACGGAATCATCAGAAAGCCATGAGAGCAGAAGAAATAACGTTGTTAAACGCTGCTGACCATCAATGACTTCATATTGTTTTGCTGACAATTGATTAACAATCAAGCTACCAAGATAATATTTGCCTTTAGAATCCTGTATATCATTCAGCAACTGCTCAATTTCATCTTTTCCCCAGGCGTAGTTTCTCTGATAGATGGGAATTACATACTCATTTTCCCGGAACACTTCCGTGACCGTAGTTTCCTCGGGCTGTACCTGTTCTTGTTTTGAAATCATTGATTAAGCCCCTTCCAACTTTGTAAATATTTGCTCATATCTAGTCTTGTTAACTTTGGATTCTTCAAACTGTTTACGTGTAACTGGATCAAGAATAATAGTATCCAGTTCGGCAGGTTCCTGCATTTCACATATTACGGAAAACATATTAATATTTCCGGCAATCCTATCGTTTGATCCAAGTGCATATCGGTTAATGGACTCCTTGTAAACAGCCTTCATAACTAGCCTGAGTGAATATACCCACTTATATAGGAGATTCAATCTGGCATCCGTCAGTGCTTCCATACCAAACTTATCGGCAAAGAACATAATTACATTTACAAATAGATTTTTGATATATGCATCGCCAGGTCCGTTTGCAGGTACTTCTGAAGGATTAAACTTGAAATCAATACGTCGTTCCACCTCTTTGTACAAAGTGACATAATGAATGCAATACATAAAGAATCTTTTTCCTGATATCAGGGGCTGAGTAAGCTGAAATTGACAGAATCTTTTTCCTGATACCAATTCATACATGCCCTCGTCGTTAAAATGTTCGATATATAGGTTTGCTGCTCTGTGATATACAGAAAAGTTATAGTGGCTGTCTTTTTTGATGCCTTTGAATGTGCTGATTTTTTTTGACGAGTAATAGAGACCATCTTTCCCCTTATACCAGTTCACCAATGGGTATAGATTCTCGGCAAAGATGATTTCTAGTTCATCCTGCTTCATATTTTCCCATGTGTTAATCAGTTTTACTTTTGCTTCTTCAGGATCATCTCGCATTTCTCGGAGGTGATATGACTTAAGCAGATCCTGTGGTTTTAATTCCTTTCCTCTGGAATTTTGTGAATCAAAGAACTGAAACGCTTCTTGCTCATTCTCCGTAATGATTTTTACAATTGTACAGTTGTTAAGAAGATAGTCTGCATACTCTCCCAGATCGTTGCTCTTGATTTCTGACAGCTTTCTTCTGATGATTTCATAATTATCAACAATAGCATTCTCCGAAAGAGGCTTATATTCTGCATTCAATAGGGAAACAGAATTTGTATACTTTTCTTTTCCTGTACGTTCCATAATGCAAAACATGATAATTGCAAGTGTTGTGAGCCGCTGCTGGCCATCAACGATATCGAGTTTATTATCATGCTTATGAAGTACAACTGTACCCATACGATACTCAGGAACATGGTTAATCCACGCTTCATAAATATCTGTGACAAGTGTAGCACTTGATTCCTTGCTCCACCGGTAAGGCCGTTGGTAGCCAGGAATATGAAGCTTTTCGCTAAGTATTTCTTTTAAAGAGACAATCTTAAGGTTTTCATTTTCTTTATGCATCTTATTTCCCCCTCCTTACACACTATTTCACTGGGAGTGATTGGCATAATTATCCTACTGAGATGCTCTCCGTACCTGATCAACCCCAGTACCGCTCCAACGCATCCGTGCAGTATGTCAAAATCGCCAGATGATTACTCTTTGTATAATACGTGCGTTTTACCACACGCACTTAGGTTGATTTTTGCCTATATACCGTCATTTTCATTTTAGGCGTTCCTCAGCCTACGTGTTGTGAGGCACTCATAAATACTCTCAACGGGTCAGAATTGGGGGCAAAATCCATATGTATTATACCATCAATAATTGCTATGATATTCGCTTTAATTATTCTCTTTGTAATTCTTTACCTGCTCCATCACTTTGCTAAATACTTCAGGACTATACTGTGGTGGATACTTATTTTTGATAAGACAAACTTTTATATCATACTTCAACTGATCTTTAACAAGGTCGTTATTTAGCCAGTCTGCAAACGAAGATTTGGTGTCGATTATTTCCTTGATTTTCTTAGCAAGGCTCTTGCATTTCTCATTGACAACAACACCATCGACTAGTTTGTCTTCGCCATACTCAAAGTTGTATTTGTCTCTAAGGGCCATAAGAATATCGTAGAACGCTTTTTCTTCAAATGTCAACCCCATCTTACGGAAACTATCACGATCAGCCTGCATTTCCTTTAGTATTCTGATAGCCTGCTCCGTGGCATTTCTGATAATCTCATCAGATGCATCTTCCTGCGTTGCACCTGCTTCTTCAGCGGTAAGATGTTTTCTGCGCTCGTGATAGATACGGATGGTTTCTTCCAATAGTTCCTGATATTTTTTTGCAGCGACCTGATTGGTTTTCATGTACTCAGTAATTTGTTTGCGAAGCATTTTTATCAAGAGTTCAAGCTTAGATGCTGGCATTTTAACGTCTGAAAGCTTCTCAAAATATTCAGGGCTGAAGATATCTTCCTCCTCTCCCTCTTCAAGAATGCTCTCTACTTTATTATATCTTAGGGCTTCCTCTACCATTTGAGCAACTTTGCGATTCATTGTTTCGGTATCAACTTCGCTTGTTCCACTCATTTTGCGAACAAATCCTGCAATTGCCATGAAGCACTGTGCAAGCGCCGATTCTTCTTCGGTTAGATTTCCTGATGGCTGACAGATATCGTATGCATTTCGCATACGCTTCATAGTTTTAAGGAAATATGTCTTAAAGGAAACCTTGTTTGTTTTCCCTTTGCCCTCAATGTTCAGTTCCTGAGTAGAACGGAAAACATACTCAGCTGCTTTCGCAAGCAAACGGTAGCGTTCAAACGGATTAGCTTCCGGATTCATAAACGGAGCTAGATCGTAGTTTTTGAAAAGGTCACGCAATACCGCTAGGTGCTCATGGAAGATAGAAGTAGCCTGCTCAATATCATCGACAGTAGGAGCGACAGAGGTATTTCCGCCGTATACTTTCAAAGCCTGGCGCATATTATCTCTGATACCAATATAATCGATAATCAATCCGAAATCTTTTCCGGCATACCTTCTGTTCACTCTGCTAATTGTCTGTATCAGTTGATGCTTCTGCAACGGTTTGTCGTTATACATATATGTAAGACATGGTACATCAAACCCAGTAATCCACATATCGACTACGATAACTATACACAGATTAGATTTTTCTGCTTTGAAGGCACCGTCAAGTTCCTCGGAACGTTTATCATTTTTAGTTCCGCCAAGATAGTCATACATTTCCTTGGGATCGTTCTTTCCTACGCTGGCAACCATCGAGATAAATGGTACTTCGCACAGTTCTTTCATTTCCTCTGGTGTTACACGCATTCCTTCCGGTGTTTTTCTTTCAACAAACCACTCAGGATATTTATCCTTGAATACCATCAACAAATCGTATGCTATTTCTCGTTTTGAGCATACAATCATTGCTTTTTGAATTCTATCCGGATCAGCTGCACAAGCAGAGGTGTAGTGGTCATGGATATCGACTGCAAGACGTTCTAGGCGTGACTTCTCACCTAGAATAATTTCAAGAGAGCTCATTGCTTTTTTACTTGCTTCAATATCCTCTTCGGATGCGCCTTCATCTGCACAAAGTCTGTAGTATTCTTCTATCAGCTTTACTTTCTCCTTATCCAGAAGTACTTTTGCAATACGAGGATGATATTTGATAGATACGGTCAGACCATCTGATACTGCCTGATCCATCGTATAACGATCAATTTCATCGCCAAATGTCTGGTATGTTTCAGCAATTGGTGTTCCTGTAAATCCCACAAAAGTCGCATTGGGGAACGCTTCTCTCAGCACTTTGGCATACGGCTTTGAAATCATTGCCTTCATATTCTCGTCTGCTTCTTTGCTGAACTGTATCTTTTTTGAGTGTGCAAGCTGTGTTCTGTGGGCTTCATCAGAAAAACAGATGATATTTATCCTGCCATTGATAAGGCCGATTGGATCATCCTTGCGATCACAAAACTTTTGAATCGTGCAAATATAGAAGCTTCCGCTTTCACGCTGTCCCAACTCCTGTCTAAGGATAGCACGACTTTGAACTACACTTACTTCACCGAGATTCAGAAACTCCTTGCTTTTGGTGAACAGCTTTGCACCTTGTTTTTGTAGGTCTTCACGATCAACAATAAGAACAATAGTTGGAGACCCCATTTCCGGAATATCATTGCAACGAAGTGAAAGCTGGCGTGCAAGAAAAGCCATTGTATAGGTTTTACCGCAGCCTGTCGCACCAAAGTAAGTACCGCCTTTTCCACTTTTTGACTGTACAGATTCAATAATACTATGCTTCAACAGACGTGCAGCAAAAAACCGCGGATATCGACAGACAATTTCTCGCTCATCCTTATCATAGATATGATCCTGAAAATATATGTAATCACGAAAAATCTCAAGGAAGCGTTCTGGGCTGTATACGCCCTTTATCATCGTTTCTGTTTCTTCAAAAGGAAGTGTGGAAACCTGATCCCCATCATTCACACGCCTCCATGCATAGAAATGCTCATATGGTGTGCGGACAGTACCAAGTCTTGTCTGTACTCCATCGGAAATACAAGCCAATGGGCAATAATGCAGTAGGTGTGGGATATCACGCCAGTAACGGATATTGATCTGCTTCCACGCCTCAGCTATAGTCGCTTTTTCATCTGTAGGATTCTTCAGCTCAATTACGCAAACTGGTATACCATTGATGTAGAGCAATACATCAGGGCGGCGATTATGGAGCTGACCATTATCAGTATAATCTACGGTCAATTGGTTTACAACCTTGAACAGATTATTTGAGGGCTCTTCATAGTCTATCAAAGCAACCATACGTGCCTGTCCATTCTGTGGCGTGAACTGGATACCATCTACCATCCAACCATAGACCTTATGCAATGTTGCAAAGTCCGTTTCAGCACCAACAAGGCGGACTGTATCGGAAATTTGCTTGATCTCGTCAGCATTCAAATCTGGATTTGTCTTCTTTATAAACGCTTCAAGATCTTCGGTGTTCAGCACATCTCTGCCATATACACGCTTCATCTGATCACCGGGAAGATATGTCCAGCCCTCTTGTTCTAAGAAGGAAATGAAGGCATATTCATAATCCGATTCACAGAATCGTCCATTGATATTTTGCAGTTTTTTCATACTAGAGGCACCCTCTTTCTTGCTTTAGAAATTAATTGGTTGTCGTTTCTAAAGAATAGATAGTTGATTCAGATTGTTTTCTATTGCAGTGCAGACCCATTTTAGGTTATGAACTTGAACACGATCCAATTTATTATCGTCTTTCTCAATTAGTTTCTCTATTGATTCTTTGAATTGATTAATTTGGGCGTAGCTTTCACCAATTAACTTTTCATAGTTTAATCTTTGGAATATGTAGAGAAGATTAGTGATTACAGATGGTTCATATTCAGAAATCTCATCAATCATTTTGCTGAGATTCAATTTTGAAATTAACTCATTAGGGTTATACAGAACAACTTCCTCTAAAGGAATATCTCTTATTAATAGTTTTAATTTGTTTCGATCAGGAATTATACTCTTTGATGTTGTATCATTTAGTGCTTTATATATTTTCTTTTCTATCTCTATCATTTCATCCATTCCGGCACTATCTTCTATCATTATTTTATTTGAAAATAAATGTTGTTTACCTTTGAATTCTTTTCCACGCCCTTTAAGATTACTAATTATTTTATTAATAATCTCATCTATTTCAGAAAGTGTTGAATGATAGTCGTACTTGTATATAAGAATACTATTTATAATACGATCATAGTGATTAAGACTTATATCTTTAATATTACCTAAACGAACAAGTATCCGCTTTATAGCATCATCTATATCTGTTGCCGAATTATTATACAATGAATATAGAATACTTAAATCCGGATCATCATAGCTTATTCTATCGACATATATTTTATAGTTTTCATATTCCTCAATCGTTTCTTTAATGCTAGCTTCTTCTAGTATTTGATAATTATAATAATCATAACAGAAGCGAATGAGAGGATATAGATCTTCTCCGGATAGGCTTGCGTCAAACGATGAGCTGCTTTCAAATTTCAAATCACAATCATCTAATCGTTTTTGCAGATAATTAACTAGCCCTATAAATATGCATTTTTTAAACTCATCATTGGATATTATATTTCTTGATTCCATAAACCTGTAAATATCACAACTTTTCTGACAAGCAACAATTACTTCACGATAATTTGTTTCATTGCTTTTGAATATAGAACGGTTAATTGTTTTTATGCTGTCTATAAACTTGTTCAGTTCCACATTGTCGAAACTTCGGATAATACTGTTTACTGTTTCTTGTGTATTTGCTGTAAAACGTAAAGTGTCAGAAATGGTTTTTTCTTTAGCACCTAAATATTTTTGAGCTTCGTCAGTATAGACTTTTTGCGTAACCTCTTTTTCTTTTCCATGATAAGGAATTTTAGTTTTTTTGAAGCTAAACTGAGCTAATTTCTTTTCATTCGCTACAAGAAGGATCTTAGCTCTGTCATTTTCACAAAGATTGTTTACGAAGCCAAGCAGCTTAATTGTATCAATTTGAGTGCGTTCGAAATCCTCAAGAACGATCAGCTTGTTTGTTAGATCAACAGATTCATATATTTCCTGCAGATCCTCTTCATTGATATTGGCAATATCAAATCCTATCTTGCTTCCAATACCGTTTAAGATAGTTTTTCCGATCATTTTTCCGATAGCTTTACCAGTATTCCCTTTCTCGGATGAAGGTGATTTTAAAATCGTTCGCAGTTCAAAATAAATAGCCCTGCTTATTTCGGAAACATCAGAAAGACCGTAAAGTGATACAATGACACATCTGTAATTGCCATTTTGCTTATCTTCAATAAAGCTCTTTAATTTTTCCTTTACATAGTAGCTTTTTCCACAGCCCCAATCGCCGGAAAGCATTATAGCTCTTCCGGTTTTGTCGTTTTCCAGATAATCAAGTATATAGTTGTTCATCTCGTCATAAGTCATTATTTTTTACACTCCTCCAAAGAGCCTTTAATAAGAATTGGACAAATATCTTTTATTTGAGCTTTCAGGCGTTCGTTGATTGCTTTTCTGGTGTTATATGCAGCGAAGATTTCAGCAATAGCTTTCTGTACGGAAATGTCCGGAATCGGAATCTTCACATCACACATATCTTCAAAATTGAATGTCTCTCTTGCGCTGCCCCATGAGTTGAAACGAGCATAGCGGTCAAACTCTGCTCTCGTTAAAAACAGCATGAGGTATTCAGGCATCAGTGCATCCAAGTTCGTTGTAAACACAACCGATATCGAAGAAACAAGAAAAGTCTCGTCTGTATCGTTAAAGCCGAGCGAAACTTTATCGCCGCGACGTGATGTATCAGGAACGTAGGCAATAAAACGAGGGGAAACCATCTTATAGTTCGTCAGGCTAACGCCGTCCATATCTGCTTTTGTGGGTATCATAGCTTTGCTTGTTGCCAAACCGCGAACACAGTCAACTGTCAGCCCTATGTCATTTCTTTTTTCGCTTTCAATAAGGTATTTACCGATTTTTTCGCACGGCATTTTCCGCCGCAAATCCTCAATATAAGCATCACAAACGAGTTTCAAATCCTCCAGCCCGCGCTCATAGCTCTGCTGGTTGGCGATCATGGCTTTGTAGATTGCAACGAATTTCCGCTGAATATCAATATCCGGAAGATCAATTTCAAGGTCGCACATATTGTCCCAGTTAAAGAACAATGTAGCACTACCATACGAATTGAACAAAACATATCTGTCAAATTCCGAGCGAAGAAACCACATATAGAGATAATCCGGAAGAATGATGTCTTTTGCAACATCGTCAATCTCAAATGCAACATAATCATTCGTGAATATAAAGGTTTGCTCACTTGTGTTGTATCCAAGTCCCAGCTTATCATGAATACGATGATTGAAAACAAATCCGCCGGGCTTTACTACTAAAAATTTGCTCAAATCCCGTCCGGATAAATCTGCTTTAGAAGAATCTGAGATTCCCTTTGAATTAAGTACACCACGAACATCGTCCACAGTATACTTCAATTCTGTATTTCGGAGCTCGTTTCTTTTCAGAAGTTTTCCAAGCCTATACTTAGTCAATGCCATAGCCAATCCCCCTGAATGCCTCTTCCAGCATCTGCTGGGATTTCTTTTCTTCAATCATCACAGCACGCATTTCAGCTTGAATCCGTGCCATTTCTTTCTCATAATCAATTTCCAGATCATGGTCAATGAATTCGATGTATTTGCTCGGTGTCAAAGAGTGACTGTTCGCACGAATCTCATCAATACTCACACTCCTGTACAGCTCCGGCACAGCAAAGTTTGTGCCGTTCGTGCCACTGTTCTGCCATGTGTGATAGATTTCGGCAGCACGCTGAATCTGCTCTGCAATAAGCTTGACTTTCTTCTTCTGCTCGCCCTTGACAGGGTTCTCCGTCCATGTGCGCAGATCCATGAATAGGATCTCGCCGGAACGGTCGCGCAGTTCACGTCCGTGGTAGTTGCCGCCCTTTTTGTTCTGATTGAGAATCCAGAGCGTTACGCTGATATCCGTTGTAATAAACAACTCACGAGGTAAAATAATAATTG
>Ga0179934_1023776_pt1 | contig 12957 bp, 12 predicted proteins | sample AD_UKC055_sludge_FD_135923 | JGI IMG/M metagenome (GOLD analysis project Ga0179934, IMG submission 135923) | Active sludge microbial communities of municipal wastewater-treating anaerobic digesters from Illinois, USA - AD_UKC055_MetaT... | ecosystem: Engineered > Bioreactor > Anaerobic >... | reverse complement strand
GTTAATATGTAAAAAGGAGGAAATGAATTGGACAAATTTTTGGCCCTGACCGAAGAAAAGAGATTGACCATTCTCAATGCGGCGCTCCAGTGCTTCGGCAAGTTTGGTTATGAAAAAGCCTCAATCAATGATATTGCGGTAGCCGCACACATTTCCAAAGCGTCTGTGTTTCAGTATTTCGGCAGTAAAAAGCAGCTCTACATTTACCTGCTGGAATACTGCAAGAAAATCATAGAGGGACTATTTGATAAGGAAGCCCTCGATTCTGAAACAGATTTGTTCGACAGGATTCTGGCATCCAGCCGCATGAAAATGGAGGGGCTCCAAAATCAGCCTTTTATCTTGCAGTTTATTACCAGTGCCTGGGAGGAAAATTCTCCCGAGGTGACGGATACGCTGGCGATCCTGACGGAGGAGACCGGCAGATTCCGAAACGATCTTGTTCTGCGGGAAGAGGATGCTTTGAAATTCAAAGACCCAGAGGATGCCCAGCCGGTCTTTCAGATGCTGCTTCTGATGGCCGAGGGCTATGCGGCCGGGTACCGGGGGGGCGGCGGCTTTCGATTTTCAGGCTGTCATGGAGGATTTTGAGAAGAACATCGCAATTCTGCGGAAAAATTTTTATAAGGAGGAGTATTTGAAATGAGTGAACAAGCGATTGTCTTGAATGAATTGACCAAGCACTATGGGAAGCATCGAGGAATCAATAACCTCAGTTTCTCTGTCAACCAGGGAGAGTTTTTCGGCTTTATCGGCCCCTGCGGTGCGGGTAAGTCCACCGCGATCCGCACCCTAATGGGGCTGATCCGTCCCACCGGAGGCAGCGCATCTATCTTCGATTTGGACTGTCACTCCAAGGCCAGCGTCATCGCCAGGGATGTGGGCTATCTGCCCAGCGAGAACAGCTATTACGAAAACATGAAAGTCCGTGAACTTTTGCAGTACACCGCCGATCTGTACGGCATGGACTGCAAGACAAAGATGAAGGAGCTTGCCGACAGGCTCAATCTGGATTTGTCCCGCAAGATTGCAGACCTTTCTCTGGGCAACAAGAAAAAGGTGGGTATCGTGTCTGCCATTATGACTTCGCCCAAACTGATTATTATGGACGAGCCCACCAGCGGATTAGACCCACTGATCCAGCAGGCTTTCTATGATATTCTGAAGGAGGAAAACAGCCGGGGCGCTACCGTGTTTTTTCCTCCCATGTGCTGAGTGAGGTGCAGAAACTGTGTGACCGGGTGGCCATTCTGAAAGAGGGACAGCTTATTGGTATACAGTCCATCAAAGAACTGCGTGAGAGCGGCTATAAGAAAGTCTCTCTGAGCGCAAAGGAGGCTATCCCTCGCGATTTCTTTGATTTGTCCGGCATTGCGAACTATGCGGAGACTGCGGATAAGACCTCTGTTTCCTTTATGTATAACGGAAATATCACGGCGATTATTGACAAGCTTCACCTGCTGCATTTGGACGATGTGCTTTTGGAAGAGCCCTCTTTGGAGGAAATCTTCATGCACTACTATGCGTAAGGAGGTGTCGGGCATGGTCATTTTGAAATATGAACTGAAAAGGCACCGCAAATATATTTTGGGTTGGGCCATCGCCTTGGCTCTGTGTGTTTTTGTGATGACGCCTACCTATTACAGCTTTATGGATGTTTCCACCGGAGACCTCTATGAAACGCTGGGTACGAGTGATTTTTACAAAGGCGTTGGTGTGTCCATGGAATATCTGACCTCACCGTTGGGCATTTATGCGTTTCTTACCAGCTTTTTTATGATTGCGTCCGGTATTTTCGGGATGCACTTCGGTATCGCCATTCACACCAAGGAGTGCTCGGAGCGAACCTCTGAATATCTGTTTACAAAACCCCATACCCGAAAAACGATTTACTGGGCAAAGGCGTTCACGGTTTTTTTCGGCGTAGTGGTCGTGAGCATGGTATATCTTCTCGCCTCTTTTTTGGCGCTGGCCCTGTTCCGCTCCGGCATTGACTGGGGAGAGTTCTTTCTGATTGCTCTTTCCCTCATGCTGGTCACGCTGTTCCTTGCAGCTATGGGGCTTTTGGTTGGAATTCTATTTTCACGCAATCGAAGCCCACTTTTGACTGCCGGGTTAATTGTCTTTGTCGAGTACTGCGTCACCAGCTTCTCCAACATTGTCAGCAACCGTGCCATTAGTTTTCTGTCCCCGTACTCGTTCTTTAGTGCGGCTGAGATTTCCAAATCTGGCTTTTATGAGTTGGATTACTTGGGATGGTGTGTACTGCTGTTTGCCCTGTTTTTGGTGCTGTCTTATCGTGTCTTTTTGAAAAAAGACATCCAGTTCCGCTCATGAGGGGGTGCAAAGATGAAAACATTGGTGAAAAACGAATTCCGCCAAACCAGAAAGACCCTGCTGATCTGGCTGGGGATCATGTTACTGCTGTGCGGATTCTGCTATTTTGAACTTTTATCCTTGAAGGACAGTCTGGATGAGATGGCCCGGACAGTCGGCCAATTTCCTCGCTTGATCATGATCATGTTCGGTGTGAAAGGGGATCTCACGACTGCCCTTGGTTGGTACGCGTGTATCTATTTTTGGGAGGGGCTGTTGGCCTTTGCCTATGCAATCTCTCTGGGCCTGTCCTGTGTGGCGAGGGAAAAGAAATTTGGAACATCCGAATACCTGTTCACAAAGCCTGTGGAGCGGAAAACCATTGTTCTGGCGAAGGTGATCGTTTCAGCAGTGAACCTGCTGGTGTTCGCCCTGTTCAGCGGCGTGTGCAATTATTTCACGATCGTTCTTCCTTTGGGCGGTCTGGATCAGCCGGGAGCGGTGCTTTCCACAACGATGGGAATGTTCTTTACCCAGCTTCTCTTTTTTGCCTTGGGTCTGCTGTTTGCCAGCCTTTTCAAATCTTATAAGGCCGCGGTACGCGCCGGTACGGTTTTCGTATTGGCCGCCTATGTGTTGGCCTTTACTGCCGAGTACACAGGGAATCGTTTCTTGGATTATCTGACCCCTCTGCGGTACTATGATGTGTATGAAGTAGCACTAAATGGCGTCTATCTTTCCTACATCGTCTTAACAGTACTCATTGTGGGCGCGTGTGTAATGGTTTCTACAAGGCGGTGGAAACTGCGTGAGTTGTAAATGTAATTGTCCATAGATATTCTATTATCTGATGAAAAACAAAGAATGAAAAAAACGAATGGCTATTATGCCCCAACTGCAACAACAAAAAGAGAATTAAAATCTGTGATAATACAGTACTTGAAAATTTTCCGCTATACTGTCCGAAGTGCAAACGGGAAATAATAATCAGCGTAAAACAATTCAATACCACAGTTATCACAGAGCCAGACGCATAGACGCAGAGCCGATAACCCGTTAGCCTTACGACAGTAGGCATAAAGAAGTTTTCAGACAAACATTGTAAGACAGGTACAGCAAGCTACATCAAAATGTTGAAGATATTATAGAATTGTTATAAATTCAATAGGGATTTTACAAGTACTATTGACGCAATCATTTAAATATGATAAAATAAAAATGTCTAATTGGTTAATGAAACATTATATGGAGACAAACATAATTGTAAATAAGGGGGGGTACCATAAATTAATACGAAAATTAGTGATTAATCAAAAAGTGCACCTTTATTATTAAAAGTTAGTAATTGAGTAAGGAGAAAAAATGAAAAAAAGATATTTACCGCTAATTGCCAGTGCGTTATCCATACTTTGCCTCATTGGAGGCTGTGGACACGATGGCGATGCAAAAGACAATCTATCAACCGAAAATGCCACAGAACAAAGTATGCTAAGCGAAAATGACTCTCTTTTAAATTCATCTATTCATTTACTTGGTAATAATATTACTCTACCATGCAAATTTTCAAAGTTTGGAGATATACGGTTTGATTCTTCTGTTGCTGTTGTGACTGATGACAATGGACTTTATGGTGCGATATATAATGGAGATTATAGGATCGGCAGAATTATTATCAGTGATTACAGTGCAGATGATAAGAATATAAATAATAAAATGGTTACATACTTAGAATTAAAGCCGGATTTCGGGTTTGATGACCTTGATGTAGCATATAATGGATTTACGTACAAAACATCTAAGAATACATTAGTAGATTCATTCGGGAAGCCTGACGAAGAATATGACAATAATGTTTGTTACTATTTGAAAAATGAAGGGTATGTCGAATTTGAATTCACGCAAGATTTCACGGAGATAGAAAGTATTAAGATAAAAGCAGAATAGTTAAATATCTTTATAACGAGTTCGGAATCACTAAGGAGGATTATATATGGAACATATTGAAATTGACAAAGAAACATTAGAACAAGCTTATGCTTTATTGGATGAATTTAAGGATGACACACTCGGTCCAACGGGTTCATTAGGACAACCGGCATTATGTGAAACTCTTAAACAATTATCTAACTGTCTTGCCGGAATGAACAAGAAATATGGTAATTTCGTACTGTCTTCAGGCGATCCTGCTGCTGGATTTGTTGATATTCTGAATGCAACCTATGCAATTAATGATATGGCAAATATTCTTAACGCTGCTGGTGATTATAAGACAGGAGAAATGTCAAGAGAAGAAAGTGCCTACGAAATTGCGTATGGCATACTTGATCTTGGCGGACGTTTAACTGGCGGCATTGGAAAACTAAATTTTGGTGCAACAGGAACGTACTGCTCTCTAATCCTGGGTACAGGAGCCGCTTGCTTAAAATATGGAAAAAGTGTGATTGATCTGAGATTAGCTCAATTAGAGGATGCAACGATAGTTCTTGATAACTTGGATAATCCTGAAGTATGGCCTGAGGATTCTGGAGATCTTAAATCTTATCTACTTCATAGTGGTATTGAAGAGTCTGATGTTGAGGAGTTAATCAGTATTCTTGAAGATCTTGAAACAGATACAAAAAATTTTCAGGCTAATATCCGATACATGGATTATTTAAAAAACGAAACGTGCGGCTGAGGAAATTGATGACTTTATTGCAAATATTAATCAGTGGGTGAAGGAATGTGACGACACGCACGAAGGTGAAACAACAGGAAGCGAAAGTACAACCAGTGACGATAATTCAGAAGTATCAAAATCTAATAATTCTGGTTCTTATAAGGGAAGTAATGTAAGCAAGGATAAATATTCAAGCATCCTTGAAACAAGTAGTTCAAGTAGCAGTTCACACGGGCATCTTTCTGTGACTACTATTCTTACACCTCACCGTCTCTATAATGAAATAGAATTTACTCCAAATGATTTCACTGATTATTTCAAAGAATTAATGAATACTGATCCAGAGAAAGCACAGCAAGAATATAGTGATTTGCTCGATAACATTGAGAAAGCAAAAGGCTATTTATATGGAGATGATACTCTTGAATCTCTCGAAGATCTTGTAGACGAGATCGCAGATGAGATCCCTGATATTGCAGGCGATGAGTACGAGCATAGTACAGATGTACAACCTCCCCGTGATCCGCTGATAATCGACCTTGGCGGCGACGGCTTCTCTCTGAAGCAGGTAGACAAAGGCGTACACTTTGACCTTGACAAAAACGGATTTGCAGAGAAGACCGGCTGGGCTGAGCCCTCTGAGGGCTTCCTTGCCATCGACAAGAACAAGAGCACTTTCATCGATGACGGCGGCGAGCTCTTCGGCGATCAGTACGTAAAGTCTGACGGCACAACAGCTGTTTCCGGCTTTGACGCACTCCGTGACCTCGATGATGATATAGACGAGGAGACCGGCAAGAAGGGCAACGGTATCATCGACAAATATGATTCACGCTTCGGTGAGCTGCTCGTATGGAAGGATCTGAACCAGAACGGGGTTTCAGAGGAGAACGAGCTCCAGACACTTGAAGAGGCAGGCATTGAGTCCATAAGCCTTGAAATCAACGAGGGCGAATCCGAAGAGGTGGAGACAGGCATCATCCGCAGTGAGAGATCCACTGTCACAAAGACCAACGGAGATACTGTCGATATCGCAGAGCACTGGTTCCAGGTGAAGTCACATGACACTGTTGAGCATGATGATGACGGAAACATCATAACAGCTGATTCCGTTGATACCTTCGGCAACGTAAGAAACCTCAGCGATGCGATCGAGGAAGATGATACAAGAGTTCTCGCAGGCCTTGTAGATGCTTTCAAGTCCTCCTCAGACTATGCTGAGAAGCGTGTTCTGATAAAGAAGATACTCTTTACAATCACTGATTCAAACGATATAGGCCCCGGCACAAGAGGCGGCAATATCGACGCAAGAGAGCTGAACGTCATTGAGAAGTTCATGGGACGTGACTTCATCGGCGCAGAAGGCTCATCTACACCGAATTCACTTGCGGCTCCTATGTTGAAGGAAGTATACTACTCTATAAATATTTGAGATAGCTTGTTGACATATAGATTAATTATACAAATAAGTATTGTTAAAAACGTTGTTTGACATTTAATCAATTGACTAGATTATGAATATATGCTATAATTAAAACAATAGTTAGTTTGTTCCTTTTGGGAGGTATAATTATGAGAGAGCAAATGAATTGTCTTTTTTACTGTGAGAAAGAACTTGCTGAGAAAGAAAAACTAAAAATAATATGTGAAAAATTAGAAGATTTTTCTGTAGCTACTTCAAATCAAGTATATTTTCTTAACCAGATTCTTGGTTCAAAGAAGGAATACCATTATAGCATAAATGATGTTGCTGTCCTCCTGTGCCCTAAGCATCCTATTTATATTATTAATTATGGTGACTATGATGAATCAACAGTAAAAGATTATATAGAAGATATAATTCTTGATTTAAATAGCCTTTCACAAAAATTTGATTATGATAAAGTACTTGGACGAAGCAGAAGTTGGAAAAAAGATGAGTGGTTTAAAATTATAACAAATAGTGACTTTAACATAGATAGCTTCAAAAGTGATATAGTTGATGAAGGTGATATTAGAAAAATTTCACTCATTATTTCATTAATGACTGGTAGTATCAATGATATTAATCGTGTTGGCGAGAAAGATCCACAAACTCTTCTTTCAAAAGTGAAACAGAAAATAATGTTATTTGATGGCCAACAAAGTAGATTTATTTATCAAGATAAAGAAGCTCAAAAACGAATAGTTATTCAAGGACTTGCAGGAACTGGAAAAACAGAATTGCTTTTGCATAAGTTGAAAGAGACATACGAAAAAAATTCTGATAAGTTAATTGTATTTACCTGCAAAAATAAAGTTCTTGCCAATAAAACGAAAGAAAAAAGAATACCTGATTTTTTCACTTTCATGCATGTTGATGAACAAATTGATTGGAAAAAGAGACTTCATGCTTTTCAAAGCTGGGGATCAGCACGAGATGCATCAAGTGGTTTGATAAGTAGCATATGTAACCATTATAAACTCAGATTTATTACTTACGGAGAAGAGCCTGACTTTGAACTTGTATGTGCTCAATTACTTGAATGGCTTAATGAAGATATTGATTTTGAGCCATATATAGACTATTTATTTGTAGATGAAAGTCAGGACTTCGGTCATCAATTCATTAAGTTATGTGAAAAAATAACTAAAGAAAAAGTATATTTAGCAGGTGATGTATTTCAGGTTATTTTTAAGGATGACATTAAATCGGCTGCAAGTATTGAACCTGATTTCTTATTAAATCAATGCTATAGAACTGATCCAAGAACATTGATGTTTGCACATGCTGTTGAAATGGGATTATATGAATCACCAATGATTAATGTTCTCAATGAAGATACATTAGTTCATTGTGGCTATTCAGTTAAGCATCAAGGGGATAAGCTTTTGCTCTCAAGGAGCCCGATACTCAGATTTGAAGATCTGCAGATAACAAATTCTATGGAAATAATCTCCAGTGATAATTATTATGATGATATTCTTCAAATTATTGAATCAATTAAAAATGAAAATGAAGATCTTCTTCCGGGAGATATTGCTATAATTCATTTTGGTGCATACAAGGATATATGTGTGTTTGCGGATAAGATTAGCTATGAAATAAGCGACAGATATAATTGGAAAGTGCAAAAAGACTACATGGTAAAAGAAACTTCTGAAGATGAGCTTTTTATTACAAATCCAAATAATATTAAAGGACTGGAGTTCCCATTTATTATTTGTGTATATCCGCAAAAAATATCTGATAGCTTACAAGTTAGAAATCAGCTTTATATGGCATTAACTCGTTCATTTATTACTTCTTATCTTATTATAGGCGAAAAAAGTAATGAGGAATTCATTTCAATTTATAAAAATGCTTTAGATGAAATAAATAATGAAAAGGAAATGTGCATTAATAATCCTGAAAACTCTGCACTTGGTTCAAATCATTCCACTATTATTTCAGGAGGCTCTGATGTGCTTACACTTAGAGACATTATTGAGCAGGAAATGAACGGCTTCAATGAACAGATCAATGATGAATCGCTGCGTCAATACTATATAGAAGCTGTTTTAAAACATCCGAAACTTAAAAATACGACATTATCTGAAAATGATCAAAGAGATTTTATTAGGAAATGGATTGGCATACAGATACAGAGTGAGTTAATATGAAGAAAATATTTTATGCACATGAGAAGAAAATCCAGCTTGACACCAGGGCGTATAGATCACAGAAAGACATTATAATGACTATTATCAGCATCTGTAAATTATTTTTGCTAGATAAATTTGAACAAATTGAAGAATGTGATTTTAATAAAGTTATTTCTCCTCCTGACGAAGAATGTTTAAACATCTATGTTGTTCAACTTGATACAATAAAAAGAGTTTTTATTCAAACTGAGTATCAGGTACAATCTTTTTTATTTCCATTTTCTGCAGTTAATAATGAACATATTGTTCTGAAGTATAATTATTACAATAATAGTTATATATTAGATAATACTATGCTTAGCTTTATTGAAGGAATAATAAATAATGAAAATGATGTGGATACAATTATGTTGGATTCTGCTTATGAGTTCTTTGCTGATGAATATGAAACTGCTAAAAAAGATAATGAAGAGGATCAAAGTTATTGGCCTGTTGAAGTTTTACAACAATGTGTATCGTCTCTTATTCAATTAGACCTTGGATATATGAGATATGATGATGATACAAATCTTTCTGCTGAAAAACATACTTCAAAACCTGCTCATATACATCCAGATATCCATTTTGATTTGTATTGGAACAAAGAAACTGCTTTAAAAATTGGTATAAACGGACAAAAGAAGCTTTCTGTTAGGGATATAATGGAATTAATTGACCCAGATCAAAGATGTTGGATGATGAACTGAACTTGTTTTAGTATTTTATATTATACTAATTCATTAGTGGTGATGGGCAATATTGAGATGGCATCAGATTTCAAGAAATACAAAAATAGCTTAATTCTTTAATATGCAGATGTTTGAAAAATTCTGAGAAAAAAACAAATCAGATCATAAAAGAGGCCTCCGAGGAATCACATCCTCGGAGGTTCGACATTTATACAGTAACCATAACAACAAAATCACCGGTAGAGAGTGCAAGTTCATTTGCAGGTGTAGGCTTAGGTAGAAGTGAAGTCAGCATTCTCTGAGAAATTGCCGAATGAATACAGCTTATACCATATTGTATATTATCCGCTTCAATTGACAGATCTTCAAAATCCACCGTATTCAGGATAAATACGTTTGCCGATGGTGTATATGGTGTAACGATAACGGAATAAGAATTATGCTGCGGAAAGTCGTTCATACTGAAAAGCTCTTCCATCAGGCTCATTTCTTCATGCTTCTGACTGTCGAGAACGTGAGTGTTTCTGTCAAGTGTGAACGCAACAGATGAATAACCTGGAATAGTCGAAAGTATCTTGTAGTCCATTCCATAAAAATATGATCTTCCAAGGTGGAATATAGGATACAGTGGAAGCAGAGAAATAAAATGGCTCGTCTCTGATCTTAATGGTTTATAGACGGGCTTTTTCTTGTTATATTACAGTCAGTCGGGCATTACTCCCGAAAGCACAGTCAACATCTCAGGCTAAAGATACACTTTCAGATAACTGAAATATTGATTTTTATTGGTAAAGTATGCTATAATTGTAGCGTAATAACAGTTATGTGGTTACGATTATGAAATAACGGAGGGGTATCATGGCTCAGTTTGAAGTTGATGGTTCTGTGCTGAAAAAATGTAAGCTCGACAGAGGCGAAAAAGAGGTTGTCATTCCTGATGGAGTAACGAAAATTGCAGAGGCAGCGTTCAAGGGGGGTGCAAAGATCGTAAAGATCACTTTCCCGGAAAGCCTGACAGAGATCGGGGATCAGGCATTCTGGAAATGTTCTTCACTTGAAACCTGCATCATACCGGACGGAGTGGTGCTTATTGGTTCATATGCATTCGGTAAATGTACTTCTTTGAAGGAGATAAAACTCCCCGAAAACAATACGCAGGTTCTCAGCAAGGCATTTTGCCAATGCACTGGACTTACTTCTGTTTATATCCCCGGAGCGTGGGATACAGTTCCGAATACTATGTTTGAAGGCTGTACAGATCTCTCTCAGGTCGTTATCTCAGAGGGCGTGAAGAAATTGCAAGGTCTTGTCTTCAAGAACTGTACTGCACTGACGGAGATAACACTTCCCGAATCGCTGGAAGAGCTATGCGGCGAGGCCTTTCGTGGAACTGCCATTCAATTTATCAGGATTCCTGCAAACGTGAAAAAGATCAGTCATAACTCATTTTACGGCTGTGAAGGATTGAAAGAAATTGAATTTGCTGCGTGTCCGCAGGCAGATACAGAACTGCGGAAAGATCTGGAGAAAATGCTCAAGACATATCCGGAGCTTGTTGACAAGATACGTTTTGCTGATGAAATTCCGCCTGATCTTGCCTCCTATATGGAGTGGATAAGAAACGGTGCAGCTTATCCGAGAGATATAGACCGTGAGTGGCCGCAGGAGATCATAAAAAGGCTGAAATATGATGACTATATACTCATCTTCAATACAAATATGTGCATTGATATGACATTATACCATGTTATCGGAAATGAGTATGTAAGCAGCCGTGACGAAACTTACAATTCAGGTTCGGGACGTTCTCTTTATAAGGAATGGGAAGAATACTTTGAATGGATGATGGAGAAAGACAAGGCGCTTCGTGCATATCATTATGTAAACGGTAAGCTGGCGGAAATACGAGATCTTGATCAGAAACTATACAATTCGTGGGTCTATGCAGATTGTCTGGATGAGGTCATTCTCCGCAATGAATTTGGTTTAGAGCCGCAGAGCGAAGAGTGGAAAGCGGAATTTGCCGTATCGCTTGCCAAAGCGGAGAAATTCAGAAAGACACTTGTGTATGCCTGCTATGCAGATGATCGTCCGGCTATTCTTGAACGTGCGGCAAAAGCGTCAAAAACTGCACTGAATCAGAAGTTTGAGTATTTCGGGACTCCGCTGACATTCTGTGCAGAGCATGATTTTTTAGAAGGCTTTAAGCTGATCGCTGAACGGGGCGGTGACCTGACGAAACAGATCGTTGCCGGTACAGTGTGCCCGATCCGCAAGGCGATGCTTCATTCCCCTGAGATCACTTTGTATATTGCTGAAAATCACCCCGAAGCATTTGATGCACACTACAAAAACTGGGCATATGGCATTGTTACCACCGATGATACAAGAGTCTGGGATATCCTCTTTGAACGCTGGGGCAGTACAGGTATGGAGAAACTATTTTTTACATATCTGCTGAAAGAAGAAAACGTCAATATCAAAATGATAAAGTATATGATAGATCATGGTGCGGATTATCTGAACTACGTTGATAGTGACTACAAATGCAACGCATTGACCTTTGCACAGCGGCAGTATGAGAAATACGGCTATGATTCCCACAAAGAAGCATGGGAACTGATGAAAGCTGAATGATCAGAAGGAGCAAAATATGCTGAAATATCTTATAATAGGAGCAGGTGGCACGGGGCTTCCGATAGGTGCATACCTTGCCAAAGCAGGAAAAGACGTTACCTTTATCGCAAGAGGCGAAAATCTGAAAGCTATGAAAAACAGGGGAGTGAAAATTGCAAGTCCGAATGAAGAATTTGTTATCGCTCCAGTAAATGTGACCGAGCTTGAAAACTATAATGAAAGGGCAGATGTTATTTTTGTCTGTGTCAAGGGATATTCTCTTGATTCGATAATTCCGCATATGCAGAGGATAGCGGACAAGGATACTATTATTATTCCCATACTCAATATCTTCGGAACAGGCGGAGAATTGCAGAAATATTTCCCTGAGCCGCTTGTTACCGACGGCTGTATCTACATAGCCGCACAGGTTTCTGCTCCGGGATGTATCCTCATGAACGGCGATATTTTCCGTATCATTTACGGTATCAGGAAAAAAGAGGAGTATCGGGAAAGACTGCGTGATATCGAGTCAGACCTGCGAGAAAGCGGAATTACGGGGATCCTTTCCGATAACATCGCAAGAGATGCATTGCTGAAATTCTCATATGTTTCACCGCAGGGAGCGTGTGAACTTTACTATAATGTGTCAGCAGGGGAGATACAGAAACATGGCGAGATCAGAGACTGTTTTGCAGGTCTGGTAGCTGAGATAAACAAGTTGGCACTTGCGATGGATATACATTTTGAAGAAGATATAGTTCAGCGCAATCTCGATATCCTTGACACACTTACGCCAACTGCAACAACGTCATTGCAAAGGGACATTGCCGCAAATCATCAGTCGGAAATAGATGGGCTTATCTATGAAGTTGTAAGACTTGCGGATAAATATGGCGTGGATGCTCCTATATATAGAAAAATTGCCGATGAGCTGCGTAAAAGAGGACTGTAAACTCCACAGCAATTACCTTGACGTAAAAGCACGATTTCAGATAAGGAGATACTGAGCAATTTTGAGAAAAAACAATTCAG
>Ga0179934_1119376_pt1 | contig 15592 bp, 19 predicted proteins | sample AD_UKC055_sludge_FD_135923 | JGI IMG/M metagenome (GOLD analysis project Ga0179934, IMG submission 135923) | Active sludge microbial communities of municipal wastewater-treating anaerobic digesters from Illinois, USA - AD_UKC055_MetaT... | ecosystem: Engineered > Bioreactor > Anaerobic >... | reverse complement strand
TCTCCCTACACTGTAGGGAGTCACCCTTGACCCCGGAATGCCGCCTTCGGCGGTTTTTTATTATTTATTTAAAAGTAATCGCTGTTGCTCTGGAGAATTACGGGTTTGGTATTGACAAAATCCGTGAAATATGATAAAATATAACAAATTGCAAAAGAAGCTTCGGTTTCAGAGCAAGATTTTTGACCACTGCGGGTGCGGTGTGTATGAGAATTGGCGTGAATGGCGGCCTTATGCGCTTTTCCATTGTTTGCCCCCTTCTCCTTTTCCGCAATCCAGACTCGCAGTCAAGGCCATACGGACAGCCGTGGTCAAATGCCGACTGCCGATATTTACGGCTGGCAACTTCTGTTGCCTTATTGATTTGAGAATAATTTATGAGTTTTAGCAAGCTTATGAAAGGTCAATAAGAGTAGTAAAAGGTATCTTTGCCTCTAACCGTGCGCTTATGCATATGATATTTCATGCACACATAGGCGAAAGCAGATGTGTGCATTTTTTATTATTGATACTTCCGTTTCGGGGAGTATACGATTATTCACTTTTGAGGTGTGCGTATGGAAAACAAATTAAAGCTTTACGGCTTCAACAACCTGACAAAATCTCTGAGTTTCAATATCTATGATGTCTGTTATGCCAAAACTCCGAAGGCTCAGCAGGAGTATATCGCTTATGTCGATGAGGTCTATAATTCGGAGAGAATCACCGATATCATGACCCACCTTACTGAAATGATAGGCGCTCAGGTCCTCAGCGTTTCACGTCAGGACTATGACCCTCAGGGAGCGTCCGCTACCTTCCTTATTGCCGATGATACCATGATACCGGCAGGCGGAAGCGAGACTGTCGCTCATCTTGACAAGAGCCATGTAACTGTACACACTTACCCCGAGTATCACCCCGATACCAGTATAGCTACTTTCCGTGTGGATATAGATGTAGCTACCTGCGGAAAGATAACTCCTCTCACCGCTCTTGACTACCTTATCGGAAGCTTCGATTCCGATATCATCACCATGGATTACCGTGTCAGAGGCTTCACAAGGAATCTTGACGGCGAGAAATTATTCATAGACCACGATATCACTTCTATCCAGAATTATATCGACGAGGCTATCCTCGAAAAATACGACGCTGTGGACATCAATGTATATCAGGCAAATATGTTTCATACCAAAATGCTCATCAAGGAGATAATCCTCCAGAATTATCTCTTCAACACCGATGTCCGTGAGATAACACCGAGAAACCGCCTCGATATTACCAATGCACTGAGAAAAGAAATGATAGAAATATTCAGCGGAAGGAACGTGTTTGGAAATGGCTGAACTCTCACAGGTGAACGCACCTATCTATGAAGCCCTTCGCAAATTCAGAAGAATGAGGGTAGTACCTTTCGATGTGCCCGGCCACAAGCGTGGACGAGGAAATATGGAGCTGACGGAATTCCTCGGCGAGGACTGCATGAACGTTGATGTAAACTCCATGAAGCCGCTGGACAACCTCTGTCATCCCGTTTCCGTCATCAAGGACGCCGAAATGCTGGCGGCTGAGGCTTTCGGTGCGGCAAACGCATTCTTCATGGTGGGAGGCACTACCTCCGCCGTGCAGAGCATGATAATGTACGCCTGCAAGAGCGGCGACAAGATAATCATGCCGAGAAATGTCCACAGAAGCGCTATAAATGCTCTCATCCTCACGGGAGCAGTTCCTGTTTACGTTAACCCCGATGTTAACCATCAGCTGGGTATCGCTCTTGGTATGTCGGTGTCTCAGGTTGAGAAGGCGATAGAGGAAAATCCCGATGCCAAGGCGATTATGGTGAATAATCCCACCTACTACGGCATCTGCTCCGACCTGAAAAAGATAACGGAAATGGCTCACGCTCACGGTATGCTGGTGCTTGTGGACGAAGCCCACGGCACTCACTTCTACTTCGGCGACAACTTCCCCATAACAGCTATGGCGGCAGGTGCGGACTGCGCCTCGGTAAGTATGCATAAATCGGGCGGAAGCCTTACACAGAGCTCATTCCTCCTCATGGGAAAGAACGTCAACGCCGACTATATGCGTCAGGTCATAAATCTTACCCAGACCACCAGCGCATCCTATCTGCTTCTTTCGAGCCTTGATATTTCCCGTAAGAGACTGGCTCTCAGCGGTAAGGAGATATTCGCAAAGACAGTTGAAATGGCTGAATACGCCCGTAAGGAGATTAACGATATCGGCGGATATTACGCCTATTCCCGTGAACTCATCAACGGCGACAGCATCTACGATTTCGATGTGTCAAAGCTGAGTATCTACACTCTCCCCATCGGACTTGCAGGCATCGAGGTCTATGACCTCCTCCGTGACGAGTACGACATTCAGATAGAATTCGGCGATATCGGCAACGTTCTCGCTTACATTTCCGTAGGCGACAGAGAGCGTGATATCGAGCGCCTTATCAGTGCACTTGCAGAGATAAAGCGCCGCTTCGGAAAATCAGGCACGGGTATGCTCACTCAGGAGTACATCAATCCCGTAGTTGCCGAAAGACCGAGAAAAGCTTTCTATGCGGACAAGGTGTCGCTCCCTCTCGATGAAGCGGCAGGCCATGTTTGCAGTGAATTTGTAATGTGCTATCCTCCAGGTATACCGATACTTGCTCCCGGAGAGCTGATAACTCCGGAGATAATCGAGTACATCCGCTATGCCAAGGAAAAGGGTTGTCAGATGACGGGCACGGAAGACCTTAACATCGAAAGGCTGAATGTTATCGTATGAGCGGAAAAAAACGTCTCAGGCTGAAACTGCCTTTCAGATATATCCCGCCGCTGATAATAGCGGATATGTTCATCAAGGCCATAGTCACGGGATTCTTCATGGGAAAGAAAAAGCTGTTTTTCGGCGGCCTTTTCGGATTCTGCCCCCACATCAACAGGGAGCAGATGGGCATAAACCATGAGCTTGCCAAAATTGATATGCATATCAGCAACGGTGCGAATATAGTGCTGAATATATTTATAATAATCTTTGTCGGAGCTCTGCTGATACGGCTCAACCGCAAGAAGGTCTATGGCAGGATGTTTGCCATAGGCTCGTGTATAGGCATTGCGGCCTGTATCTGTTCGCTTCTCGATAAGATAATATGGGGCGGAAGTCCCGATTATATGTATATCATCAACGAATATATAATCGACCTTAAAGATATTTATATGTTTGCAGGTGCCATAATATGCGGAGGCATTTACCTGCGGACAGAACTCACCAAAGGATCAGATAATAAAATCGATAATAACGGAGGAAACGATCAATGAAAAAGATAGAGAGAGAAATGACTTTAATGATGGGAACAGTGCTCAGCTTCTGCCTTTCCCTTTTCGGCACACTTACATCGGGACAGTTTTCGATCCCATCATTCCTTGTGAGCTTCGTGCTCAGCCTCATTCTCAGCTTTATCATCGGCATGATAATACCACTGAAGGGCATCACCGACAAGGTGACAGGCTCCATGGGGCTTGAAAGAGGCAAACTCAGCACAAGAGCCGTTGAAGCAATAGTATCCGACATCATTTTCACACCCATCATCACATTTGCGATGATACTTCTCGCATACAAGATGTCACACGGTAATATGCCGTTCGTGCCTGTATTCGTGAAGTCACTGTTACTCAGCCTGCTTGTGGGATTTGTCATCATCTTCATCATCACCACACCCATACTCAGATTCGTGCTGAAGAAAAACGGCGTGCAGATGGGCGGCCCACAGGGAGGACCTCCGCAGAAGGGACCTGAGAACAATGGCTAAGGTAAAGATAAAGATCGTACAGTGCCCGTACTGCAACAGTACACAGTTCACGACGGCTTTCCAGTCAGGTTATGCAACTGTAACAGGTGTAGAGCGTCCGCTTTCGGGAATGAAACCGTACCATAAGATATGTCTTTCCTGCGGCAGTGTGGTAAGGAGTTATGTCCTTGACCCTGAAAAGCTGCTGAAAAGAAAGAACAGGAAATACGTTACGGACTGAAGGGCATATATAATAATAACAAACAATAAACGGAAACAAAACTGTAGGGGAGGGCACCCCCGCCCTCCCGAGAAGATACAGATAACGTTAAAACGGGAGCCCGAGGGCGGGCTCCCCTACAAAAACAAACAATAAACAGAAACAAAACTGTAGGGGAGGGCGCCCCCGCCCTCCCGAGAAGATACAGATAACGTTAAAACGGGAGCCCGAGGGCGGGCTCCCCTACAAAAACAAACAAAACAGAAACAAAACTGTAGGTGAGGGCGCCCCCCGCCCTCCCGAGAAGATACAGATAACGTTAAAACGGGAGCCCGTGGGCGGGCTCCCCTACAAAAATAAAACAAACAATAAACAAAAACAAGCCGGCGAGCGACCTGAAACTCATCGTTTTGCAAGAAGTAAGCGAGTTTACGAGCGATTCGTGATCGCCAGCGGGGGCGTCCCCGCCGAATCGTGATAGGGGTCAAGCTGGCGTCAGCTTGGGCGACACCGCCCTCCCGAAGATACAGATATATCAAAGAATTGGAGAATTTTTATGGAACTTTGGTTTACGGAGCGTCATACTCCGAATGTGAAATTTTCAATTAAGGTTGATCATCAGCTTTACAGCGGAAACAGCGAATTCCAGCGTATCGACGTTTTCGATTCCAAGGAGTTCGGACGTTTCCTCACTCTTGACGGCTATATGATGCTCACCGAAAAGGACGAGTTCATCTACCACGAAATGATAACTCATGTGCCTATGGCCGTTCATCCGAACCCTAAGAATATCCTCGTTATCGGCGCAGGCGACGGAGGCGTTGTCCGTGAACTTACCAGATACAGCTCCGTTGAAAACATCGACCTTGTGGAGATAGATGAGCTTGTGGTGGAGGTCAGCAAAAAGTACCTGCCCACTACCGCCTGCCGCTTCGATGACCCGAGAGTCCATGTCTACTACGAGGACGGCGTGAAGTTCATCCGCCGCTGTGAGAACAAGTACGACGTTATCATCGTTGACTCCACCGACCCATTCGGCCCCGGAGAGGGACTTTTCACCAAGGAATTCTACGGAAGCTGTTTCAAGGCGCTTCGTGAGGACGGTATCATGGTAAATCAGCATGAAAGTCCGTTCTACGACGAGGACGCAGCAGCTATGCAGCGTTCACACAAGCGCATAGTTGAAAGCTTCCCCATAAGCAAGGTCTATCAGGCTCATATCCCCACTTATCCGTCGGGACACTGGCTCTTCGGATTCGCTTCCAAGAAGTACCATCCCACCAACGACTACAACGGTACAAAGTGGAGTATGCTGGGCATAAAGACACGCTATTACAATACCAGACTTCACACCGGTGCTTTTGCACTTCCAAATTATGTAGAGGAGCTTCTTAAAGATGTTGAATAAGAATATACAGACATTCATCGCCTGCGATGCGGAGTATGAGGACTCAGAGATAGTCCTTTTCGGAGCAGGCTTTGACGGCACTACAAGTTTTCGCCCGGGCACACGTTTTGCGCCGTCCGCTATCAGGAACGAAAGCTTCGGCATAGAGACTTACAGTCCCTATCAGGACAAGGATATGACCAATCACAGCTACTTCGACAGCGGCGACCTTGAACTGCCTTTCGGAAGCGTTACACAGACAATTGCGGATATCTCCATGAGAGCCGACCAGATACTCTCAGACGGCAAGGTGCCTTTCATGATAGGCGGCGAGCATCTTGTGACTTTCGGCTCTGTCATGGCGGTAAAGGAGAAGTACGAGGACCTGTACATCGTCCACTTTGATGCTCATGCAGACCTCCGAGACGACTATCTCGGTCAGAAGCTTTCCCATGCCTGCGTGCTGAGAAGATGCCATGAACTTGTTGGCGATGGCCGCATTTTCCAGTTCGGTATCAGAAGCGGCGACAGGGAGGAATTTCGCTTTGCCGACGAGCATACCGAGATGCATAAGTTTGATTTCAACGGCCTGGAAGAAACTGTTGAAAAGCTGAAGGGTAAGAAGGTGTACTTCACTCTCGACCTTGATGTGCTTGACCCGTCAATATTCCCGGGAACTGGAACTCCCGAGGCAGGCGGTGTGACATTCGATGAACTGAGAAAGGCTGTAACTCTTGTATGCAGCAAGCTTGACATCGTGGGGTGTGATGTCAACGAGCTGAGCCCTGTCTACGATCAGAGCGGAGTTTCAACAGCTGTTGCCTGCAAGATAATAAGGGAGATGCTTCTGGCTTTGTCATAAGCGTGAAATGGGATGATAAATGGAAATAGTTAGAAGTATTGAATGTATGGGATGACAGAACATGGATCTGTAAAATAAACTATCAATGAAAATCAAAGGAGAAAAAGATGGAAATAGAAATGAAATTTGATAACAACAGAATTATAAATGTTATTGCTCCACTTTTAGTAGCAGTTGCTTTTTTAGGATGCGCAGTTTTCTTGTCGATCGGCAAAATAGGATTGAAAATGAAATGTACCTATAAGACTGATGCAATAGTATCCAATGTTAATATAAGTACTGATGACGATGGTAGTACAACATATAAACCTGTTTACACCTATACTTATAATGATTATGAGTATACGGCTGAAGCTGATGGTTATACATTTAAAAGATTCAATACAGGGGATACAGCAGAATTGTACATTGATCCGGATAATCCTGCAACGTATTATAGCCCGGGTGTTGATATCTGGCTGACAGCCTTCTTTTTCTTTGGATTTGTTTTCATTTTAACATTTTTGTATAATCTGAAAAAATACAGAGCAAGTAAAAAAGAATGATATCTCGGGGGTAAAAATCAGGGAACTGCTTGCATTAATTTTCTTGATATGGATATTGGGGGAATAACTATGAATGATAATAATAAAAAATATGAAAAAGATATGGTTTATGAAATAGCATCCAAGCATAATATAATAATTGCAGATGAGTTCGATAAAGTATATATAAATGAAAAACCTGACAAAAAGAAAAACACAGGTGGTGCCATCTTATTAATACTTTTCGCTCTGCCATGGCTTTTGGTGGGGATATTTCATTTATACTTTGGAATAGAAGATATTTGTTATTTGGTACATACAAAGACAATATGCACTGAATTGGTACAGGGTGAGGTCAGCGATATTAAACAAATCGACGGTGAGGGCGGAAACAGAAAATCTATATTTTACAGACCTGTTTTCAGCTACAGCTATAATAACGAGGATTACACTTATGAAGCACGTTCAACCTCAAAAAAGAGGGAACCTGAGCTTGGAAAAAAGGTAGATATCTATGTTGCACCTGATTCTCCCGATACTGTATATATTCCCGAATATAAAGCTGAAAGAGAAAATGCTGTTTTTGATTTATTATTCGGTGGATCGATCATCACTGTGATATTACTTTTATATTTCAAGATCAGAAACAGTTAGTTTACTGCGAAATGGTATTAATTGCCTGCAAGATAATCAGGGAGATGCTTTTAGCGCTGTCATAACAGCGAAAGGGAATGATATAGGGGGGGATATGAAAGACAAATACTACAATAATAATACTGTGGAACCGGTTGAGAAAAAATACATTATCAAAGGCGTTACAATTATTATCGCTTTCGTTCTTTTTATAACGTTTCTGCCGTCACTGTTTTTTATCCCGCTTTTTCAATCATTGAGCAAAGAATATCGTAATTATCTCAATGTAAAAAAACAGTGCGATATTACTGTTCAGGGAACGGTCGTTGATTACAAAGAATGGGTAACTCATGATTATGAAGATAATCGTGACTCAACAGGCTATGCTCCCATAGTTGCATATGAATACAACGGCAATGAGTACAAATATGAGTCACGGTATTTCACTTCCGGGCACAAATTAGGTGTCGGAACGAATGTCGAGATGCGTATAAACTCAGATAATGCTGAAATAGCGTATCTGCCTTCGTATAAAGGCGATGTTACATTTGCTGCTGTAGGAACAGTGATCGGCGTGATCGTATACTCTCTTTTTGCAATAAGCACTGTAATTGTTGTTATTAGTATAATAATGCTGATAATACGCCGTAAAAAGGCATGAATACAACTTTACAAAGCGATCGGGAGATATGATATTGGGGGTATATTTATGGATAACAATAATAAAATATTTGCAAAAGAAGCACCTGCCGTGCAGAAAATAAAAGAAGAATCAAGGCTGAATCTGTTCGTGATAATTGCTCATATTATTGCTTTCAGTTTTATACCTATACTGGCAGTTTTGCTTATATGCGGTGAGTCGTTCAAAACAATGCATGAATACTACGTTATGAAAAAGAAGTGCGATGTTGTTCTCAGGGGAACGATAGTGGAGTTCACAGAATCAGTTTCGGATTTTGACCCGCATGAAACCGTATACAGGCCGGTGTTCTTGTACGAATACCACGGTCAGGAGTACAGATATCAGCCGTATGATATGAATATGGGAGATGAATTTGCGTTAGGCAAAAAATATACGATCATGATAAACTCAGACGATCCGTACAATGCCTATATTCCTCCAAGCAAGAGTGAGATCAGGTATAACAAAGCTTTCATAAAGGCAGGAGCGATCATATACCTTATTATTGGTACAGGTGTTGTTCTGCTGATAATCAGATCTGTAAGGAGAAAAAAATGTCTGAAACAAGACAATGCATGAAACTGCGGCTCACCGATGAAAAGCCGTCCATATTCGGGAGCAAAATAGGCGGAGTGGGGTATCTTCCCCACGAAATGGACGTTCCCACTAACAAGCAGGGCAATCAGCTGCGCTTGCTGGCACAGATAAACTGCGCTGATGTGGAACTTGATAATTTCCCGAAACAGGGGCTTTTGCAGTTCTGGATACTCAACGACAGCATGGCTGGCCTGGGAATTGACGACTTCTCCGATCAGCAGGGATTCAGGATACTCTACCACCCTTTCGTGGACGAGACTGTCACCGAACTCGAACTGACTTTCAAGGTCTTCGGCAACCCTTTCGACGATGAATCGGTCTTTCCCGTAAAGGGAGAATTCGCCGTGGAAATGGTCATGGCTGAGGAAAGCGAAGATGACTACTCCGACGAGGACAGCCTTATGTCGGGGCATAAAATAGGCGGATTTCCGCTTATCACACGATACGACCCACGTTCTCCCCACGACAGCCGTGACTTTCTGCTATTACAGCTGGACAGTGATTATTCGGGAGATATGGGCGAGGACGGCAGTTTCAAATTCAGGGAAAAAATAATGTGGGGCGATGCAGGAGTGGGACATTTCTTCATCGACCGTGAAGCATTGAAACTGCTGGATTTCAGCGATGTTCTCTATTACTGGGACAATACCTGAGGAGGGGATTTTATGTGCAAAAAACCATGTATGAGGTTCACTCTCACCGACACAAAGCCCACGATATTTGAAAGCAAAGTCGGCGGTGTTGGGTATATTCCGCATGATGGTGATGTTCCCGTGGGTGAAGGCGGAACGAAAATGACATTTCTGGCACAGGTAAACTGCGCTGATCTGGACCTTGAAGACTTCCCGAAAAGCGGTATATTGCAGTTCTGGGTCCTTGAGGATGACGGTCTCGGGCTTGGCTGGAAAAGTCCCACTGAACAGACAACTTACCGTGTGGTCTATTACAGCCGCATTGACACTACCGTCACCGAGGAAGAAGTGCAGGCGAAGCACGCACCCATTGACGATGAGGACTACTTCCCCGTGAAAGGTCAGTTCGGAATGGCTTTTGAAAAAGGCGAGGACGAGGGCTATTCAACAGGTCATAAAGTCGGCGGTTATCCTTATTTCACGCAGAATAACGTGATAGAGGACGGATATCCCGAATATTCGGTACTGCTTTTTCAGCTGGACAGCGATTACGAACGCATTAAAAAAGACGACGGATATGAATATATCTACAAAGTGATGTGGGGCGACTCGGGAGTTGGCAATTTCTTTATAAGGCCCGAAAAACTGAAAGCCCTTGACTTCTCGGACATCGTTTACAACTGGGATTGCTGTTGATATATTAGGGAAATAAATATCGATAATTAATTCGTCGGTCAAGCCGAGGGGAGAACTTGTTAAACAGCCGAACAGCATTGCTTCGCTTGCAGTTCTACCTTTTAGGAGAGGCTCTGCCTCTCCCCTTACCCCTCTCCGCCAGAGAGGTCTACACCTCTCTGGACTCTGGTATTGCCGCCTTCGGCGGTTTTATAAAGATTTTTTACAGTATATATTTTTTAAGGAGGATCGGAAATGGCACTGAAAGACAAAGTTTTTGAAAAAGCTCCATGCATGAAGTTCACTCTCACCGACGCAAAGCCCTCTGTCTTTGAAAGCAAAGTCGGCGGTGTGGGATATGTTCCCCGTGACGGCGAAGTTCCAGTAGGCGAAGGCGGAGCAAAAATGCAGTTTCTTGCACAGGTGAACTGCGCTGACCTGGACCTTGAGGACTTCCCGAAAAGCGGACTTCTTCAGTTCTGGATACTGGAGGACGACCTTGGACTTGGCAGGGAACCCTGCGACCCGACCACGAACCGTGTGGTCTACTACAGTGAGGACGAGATAGACCGTACTGTCACCGAGGACGAGGCAAGGGCGAAGACTGAACCTGTCTTTGACGAGGATTACTTCCCGGTGAAAGGCGAGTACGGCATGGCTTTCGAGAAGGTCATGGACGAGAACTACGTCTACACCGAGGAGGAGATAGACGAGTGGTTCAAGGATAAGAGCATCGAACTGAAGGAGAATGTCGGTCATAAAGTAGGCGGATTCGGCAGAAGCGAACAGGCAGACCCCAAGGAGACCGATCCTTCACTGGAGGCATATTCCGTGCTGCTGTTTCAGCTTGACAGCGACTGCGAGGAAAACGAAGACGGTGACTATATCGAGAGAGTAATGTGGTGCGACGGAGGCGTGGGAAATTTCTACATCAAGCCCGAAGATCTGAAAGCACTGGATTTCTCCGACGTTCTTTACAACTGGGACTGCGGCTGACAGATCATGGGATAAAAGGGGAAAAATATCATGTCATCAAAAACAATACTCAATATCATAACACTTGGTCTGGTTTTATTCGGACTGATATTCTTTATCGTCGGCGCTGTGTTAGGCGCAGTCGAGAATAAAAAGAAAAAGCGCTGTACCGAGGAGGTCGCCGCTGTTGTCATCGAGAACAGGACAGTGCGTTCGACTTCCCGTAATCACGGTCACAGCATAACATATTCGCCTGTTTTCCGTTACACCTATAACGGCACGGATTATGAAACACAGACAGGCTATTCATCATCACCTGCTGTATTTTCAGTGGGAGAGAAAACCACACTTTTCGTTGATCCCGATTCACCGAAGACTATCTATTGTCCGAGACTGAAGATAGGAAAAATACTCAGCGTGATATTCAGCATTATCGGCGCAGCTTTCATCATAGTGCCGGTAATTGTAAATCTTGTGGTGAGGAAGAGGCTTTACTGATACGCCGTCACTGCACGAAGAATACGCAAAAATAGCGGCATGACCGCATTTTATTATTTTGACAAATAAATATCTATAATTATTTCGTCGGTCAAGCCGAGGGGAGAACTTGTTAAACAGCCGAACAGCATTGCTTCGCTTGCTGTTCTACCTTTTAGGAGAGGCTCTGCCTCTCCCCTTACCCCTCTCCGCCAGAGAGGTCTACACTTCCTAACAGGAACGACGACCCTCTGTCAGCTACGCTGACATCTCCCTACACTGTAGGGAGTCACCCTGGACTCTGGTATTGCCGCCTTCGGCGGTTTTTATAGATATTTTATTGATTTATAGCAAAAAATTTTTTATGGAGGTACAAAACCATGGGAAAATGTATGATAATCGGCTGCGGAGGCGTTGCATCCGTTGCAATTCACAAGTGCTGTCAGAACAGCGAGGTATTTGAGGGCATCATGATCGCAAGCCGCACTAAGTCAAAGTGCGATGCGCTGAAGGAAAAGCTCCAGCCAACAACAAAGACTGTCATTGAGACTGCTCAGGTAAATGCTGACAATACAGACGAGCTTATCGCTCTCATCGAAAGCTACAAGCCTGACGTAGTGCTGAACCTTGCGCTCCCTTATCAGGACCTCACTATCATGGACGCTTGTCTCGCTACAAAGACTCACTATGTTGATACCGCAAACTATGAGCCTCTTGACACTGCCAAGTTCGAGTACAAGTGGCAGTGGGCATACCGTGAGAAGTTCGAGAAGGCAGGCATCACAGCTCTCCTCGGAAGCGGATTCGACCCCGGCGTAACAGGTGTATTCTCCGCATATGCAATGAAGCATCAGTTCGACGAGATCAACTACATCGACATCCTCGACTGCAACGGCGGCGATCACGGTTATCCGTTTGCTACAAACTTCAACCCTGAGATCAATATCCGTGAAGTTTCCGCAAAGGGAAGCTACATCGAGGACGGCAAGTGGGTCGAGACTGAGCCTATGGAGATAAAGCGTGTCTACAACTTCAAGGGCGTCGGCGAGAAGGATATGTACCTCCTCCACCACGAAGAGCTTGAATCTCTTGCGCTCAACATCAAGGGCATCAAGCGTATCCGTTTCTTCATGACATTCGGCCAGAGCTACCTGACACATCTGAAGTGCCTTGAGAACGTAGGTATGACATCCATCGAGCCTATCATGTACGAGGGCAAGGAGATAGTACCGCTCCAGTTCCTGAAGGCTGTACTTCCCGATCCTGCTTCACTGGGACCGAGAACAGTGGGTAAGACCAACATCGGCTGTATCTTCCGTGGAAAGAAGGACGGCAAGGACAAGAACTACTACCTCTACAACATCTGCGACCATCAGGAGTGCTACAAGGAAGTTGGCTCACAGGCTATTTCCTACACCACAGGTGTACCTGCAATGATAGGTGCCATGATGATAATGACAGGCACATGGAAAAAGGCAGGCGTTTACAATATCGAGGAATTCGATCCCGATCCGTTCATGGACGCTCTCAACAAGTGGGGACTTCCATGGGAAGAGGACTTCAACCCTGTCCTCGTTGACTGATAAAAGAATATTCTCAGAACAGGGGAAGCGCTTTTCATGTCAGAAGCCTTCCCCTGTAAAAAGGATGTGGCACTATGCTGTTTATTCAGAACATATCAATAGGCTATTACAAGAATATGCGCTTTCCGCAGTATGCGAACGAGCGTGAGAGAATACTGTTTCTCCCCATCGAGCTGAATCCGCATAAATTCATCGGTGAAGAGCCGTCGAAAGATAATATGCTGGACTGCGAAGTGCTTGTGCAGTACGAAGGCTTCTGGCAGTATCCTGCACAGATGCACCATAACACCACACGTTTCAGACAGTTCGGTGAGGAGATATTCACCGAGGGAAGCCGTGACAGTTACAAGAATATGCAGAGCATGATAGAACATATCCGCCTCAGCAAAGAGGACGACGCGTACAGAGTGCGGTTCTGCGATGAGGGATATTATTCCTTTAGCTGTCCGTCGAGACGCAGAGGACATAATGAATCCTACAACGAAAAAGGCTCGCCGTTCTCATATCAGGACAGGCTGAACGAGACTGCCTTTGTGCTGAAAGACGGCGACTACGGCAGGATTATCTTCAATAACCGATACGTAAGCACCGAAACCGGCATATGGTGCTATGAACGTGGGGTCTACAATGTTATAAACTGCAACAAAGCGGCTTTCCGTGAGAAGATGTTCTATCGGAAAAAGCCCGATCATGAATACACGAATTTGCTTACTTTAAGATAAGGAGAATAGAAAATGAAAAAATCAATAGCTGTGGCATTTGCCGCAATGATGCTTCTTACAGGCTGCGGACAGAAAGTAGTCATCGATGAGGAACCTGCACCGCCGTCTGCGCAGGAAACTGCCGTTGTGACAATGGGAGAACCTGCAAACCACACCCTTGAATCCATCCCCGAAACTTCGGATAATACCATCGTTATCACACTCCGCCCCGACTGCGCACCTCTCACCTGTGAGAATTTCGAGAATCTGGTAAAAGACGGCTTCTACAGCGGCCTGACTTTCCACCGTGTAGTTGATGACTTCATGGCACAGGGCGGTGACCCGGCAGGCAACGGCACAGGCGGAAGCGGAATGACTGTCAAGGGCGAATTTGCCAATAACGGCGTGGAGAATAACCTCTACCACAAGAGAGGCGTTGTGTCAATGGCAAGAAGCATGGCTCCCGACAGCGCATCATGCCAGTTCTTCATCTGTTACACTGACGCATCCTTCCTTGACGGAGACTATGCCGCATTCGGCGAAGTTACCGAAGGTATGAACGTTGTGGACGACTTCCTGAAAGTCCCACGTTCTATGGGAAGCGACAATGCCATATCTGCACCTGATACACCAATCGCCATCAAGTCCATCGAGATGATAGAGGACGATGCTGACGGCAATCCGAGGGCAAAGATAACCATGGAGGACTTCCTCAAGTGAGCGTGAATTTTGACACAGCAGGACTGCCCACACCCTGCTACATTATCAACGAGGCAAGGCTGATACACAATCTGGAGATACTCAAAGGCGTTGAGGACAGGACAGGGGCAAAGATACTTCTGGCGCAGAAGGCATTTTCCTGCTACCATGTCTATCCGCTGATAGCTGAGTACATCTCGGGAACGGCTTGCAGCGGTCTTTTTGAGGCAAAGCTGGGCTGCGAGGAAATGGGAAAAGAGAATCATGTTTTCTCGGCAGCTTACCGTGAAAGCGAGATAGATGAGATAATCAGCTATTGCGGCCATATCATCTTCAACTCATTCTCACAGCTTGACCGCTACCGTGACAGAGTCCTTGCGGCAGGCAAGAAGGTCGGACTGCGCATAAATCCCGAATATTCCACACAGGAGGGACACGAGATATACGATCCCTGTTCGCCGGCTTCGAGGCTTGGCATCACTCGCCGCAGCTTCCGTGAAGACGACCTTGACGGTGTAAGCGGCCTTCACTTCCACACTCTCTGCGAGCAGAATTCAGACGACCTTGAATCCACACTGAATGCCATAGAGGAAAAATTCGGCGATATACTGCCGAAAATGGAGTGGATAAACTTCGGCGGCGGACACCACATCACCCGTGACGATTACGACATCCCACGCCTTGAACGCTGCATAAAGCGGATGCAGGAAAAGTACGGACTGGAGGTCTTTCTCGAACCGGGAGAAGCCGTGGCGCTGAACGCAGGCTGGCTGGTGACCGAGGTGCTTGACCTTACAGAGAACGATATGCCCATTGCCATACTGGACACATCTGCGGCCTGCCATATGCCCGATGTGCTGGAAATGCCCTACCGTCCGCCCCTTGTGGATTCGGGAAAGGCAGGGGAGAAGGAGTTCACCTACAGGCTTGGCTCGCAGACCTGTCTCGCAGGCGACAGCATCGGTGAGTATTCCTTCGACAAGCCGCTGAATATCGGCGACAGGTTGGTTTTCGGCGATATGGCCATCTATTCCATGGTCAAGAACAACACATTCAACGGTATGCCGCTGCCTGAGATCATTCTCATGAAAAAGGACGGTACATTCCGACAGCTCAGGAAATTCGGTTACAGCGACTTCCGTGAACGCCTGTAATTCGCCATAAACATTTTCG
>Ga0179934_1116608_pt1 | contig 19049 bp, 20 predicted proteins | sample AD_UKC055_sludge_FD_135923 | JGI IMG/M metagenome (GOLD analysis project Ga0179934, IMG submission 135923) | Active sludge microbial communities of municipal wastewater-treating anaerobic digesters from Illinois, USA - AD_UKC055_MetaT... | ecosystem: Engineered > Bioreactor > Anaerobic >... | reverse complement strand
TCTATGATAAGTGATGTTTTAAGGATAAAGCCTGTCAGCTTCACGATACCGCCAACCTGCGGTGCGGAGATGGATTCCTGCATTGTACTGCGCTGCCACAGACCTATCTTCCTGCCTGATGCTCTGATAATAGCTAAACCTATGGTGATAACGCCCATACCTCCGATCTGTATCAGCGTCAAAATGACCGCCTGTCCGAACAGAGACCAGTATGTAGCAGTATCCTTTACAACAAGCCCGGTCACACAGGTAGCTGAAATGGCTGTGAACATTGCATCAGGGAATGAAGTCACACACCGCTGCCTTGATGAGATCGGCAGCATCAGAAGCAGCGTACCTACCAGAATCAGGCAAAAGAAACTGATAATGATGACCTGAAATGAAGTTATATGATTTCTGTTTTTCACTCTATTTTTATGTAACATCGTACACCTCTCGTCCAAATGATAGCTTTATTATATCACATGAGCGGTTAAGGTGCTGTTAAGATTACGGTTACGGTGTTAAGATTTCGTTAAGGCACAATATTGATGTGTGCTGCTTGACCGTAGTCTATTGGCGCACCTGTAAACCGTTCCGCTGAGGTTCAAATCAGCATTATGGTGCGCGCCACAATGACGGCATACCCTTTTGGAACTGAATATCTAAACAGCCTTCAGTAATTCTGAGGGCTGTTCTTTTTAGGGCGAATTGTTTCGGTTTTCTATTGTCAACCATTTATGTAAATAACGGTTGACAATAGAGATGCACAGTGCTATAATATTGAATGGAGGAAGTGATTGATATTAACAACATAAACAAAACAAAAAGTATGGTTCTGACAGCAATGTTTACCGCTCTGATAACAGCAGGCGCATATATTCGTATCCCTGTTCCTATTTGCCCGTTCACATTGCAGTTTCTGTTCACCACTCTTGCAGGGATAATTCTTGGAAAAAACAAAGGTGCTGCGGCAACAGCTCTGTATGTTATTCTTGGGCTTGCAGGACTGCCTGTTTTTACAGGCGGAGGCGGTATCGGTTATGTGCTGCAGCCGACATTCGGATATCTTATCGGATTTATAGCAGGCTCATATATTACCGGAGCGATCGCCCATAGCGGAAAACCTGATACAAAACGTATCCTGAGCGGCTGTTTGGCAGGACTTGCGGTCGTTTATGCACTTGGGATGCTATATTATTATATGATAAGTGCAGTATACCTGCGTGACCCTATCGGTATCGGTGCTTTGTTCCTGTACTGCTTTGTACTTGCGGTTCCGGGAGATATTGCACTCTGCTTATTATCTACTGCTTTAGCAAAACGGCTTATGCCTGTAATCTATGCGAAAGGAATAATATAATGGATATCAAGAATATGACCGAACAGATAATCAACGGCAGAAGACTGACGGAAAATGATGATCTGGGTTTTCTGCTGAACACTGAATTAGACGTGCTTACAGAATGTGCAGATAAACTGCGTAAACATTTCAGCGGCGGCACAGCCGATCTTTGCAGTATCATCAACGGCAGAAGCGGCCGATGCTCCGAGGACTGCAAGTTCTGTGCGCAATCTGCCCATCACTGTACGGGTATCGAAGAATATGCTTTTCTTAATAAGCATAAGATCGTATCTGAATGTCAGCATAATGAAAGACAGGGCGTACACCGCTTTGCGATCGTTACCGCAGGACGCAGACTGAGCGGTGATGAATTTGAAAAAGCACTTGATACCTACCGTACCCTTTCATCTGAACACAGCGTGGGATTATGCGCTTCATTCGGTCTGCTGGAAGAAGAGCAGTTTGCTATGCTGCGGCAGGCAGGCGTTACAAGGTATCATGCGAATATAGAGACTTCGAGAGCTAATTTCAAAAACATCTGCACAACACATACATTTGAGGATAAGCTCGAATGTATACGCAGAGCGAAGGCGGCAGGACTTGAAGTATGTTCGGGAGGTATCATAGGTATGGGCGAAAGCTGGCAGGATCGTATCGACATGGCTCTGACACTCAGCGAGCTTGGCGTAAGTTCGATACCGATCAATGCTCTGATCCCCATTAAAGGCACACCTCTGGAAAATATCAAACGTATCACCGAGTCTGATATTCTGCGTACTGTTGCGATATTCCGCTTTATCGTCCCCGAAGCCGATATCCGGCTTGCCGCAGGACGAAACCTTATGACAAACTGCGGTGAACGTGCTTTCCTTTCGGGTGCAAATTCGGCTATCACGGGTGATATGCTGACAACATCGGGCAACCGTATCCGTGAAGATATTGCTATGCTGAACAGGATTGGCTATTCTATGGGGAGGGATAACAATGCATAAGGGAATATTTGTTACAGGCACGGGTACGGATATTGGAAAGACCTTTGTCACAGCACTGCTTGTCAAGAAGCTCCATGATGCGGGCAGTGCCGCTGCCTATTTCAAAGCGGCAGTCAGCGGAAACGAACGTGATGAAAACGGCAGACTCATTCCGGGTGACGCTGCCTATGTAAAGAGAATATCAGGAATATCACAGCCGCTTGATACAATGTGTCCTTATATATACGAAACGGCAGTATCACCTCACCTCGCTTCAAGGATAGAGGGTGATCCTGTGGAAATCAGTACCGTCAAGGCACAGTACAAAAAGATCTGCGATGAATATGAATACGTTATCTGCGAAGGAAGCGGCGGTATCGTATGTCCCACACGCTGCGATGACAAAGAGATCATGCTTGAGGATATTATCAAAGCCCTCGGACTTCCCACGATCATAGTGGCAGATGCAGGGCTTGGAACGATCAACAGCGTGGTTCTTACCTGTGAATACATGAAGGCTCACGGTCTTGAGATACGGGGACTGATACTTAACAACTTCCACCGAGGCGATGTAATGGAAGAGGATAACAAGCTGATGTGTGAAAAACTCACAGAGGTGCCTGTTATTGCCTGTGTCGGTAAGAATGATACCGATATTGACATTTCAGAAGACACACTGAAAAGAATATGTTACAGAGGAGAGAAAAAATGATCTGGTATCCATATGCTCAGATGAAAACACTTGATGCACCAATAAAAATATCACATGCAAAGGGCGTTCATCTTTACACAGAGGACGGTCATGACCTGATAGACTCGGTATCTTCGTGGTGGAGTGTTATTCATGGCTACAATCACCCCGAGATCAATGCCGCTATCAGCGGTCAGCTTGAAAAATTTGCGCACATTATGCTTGGCGGAATGACACATGAACCTGTTCAGATGCTCTCTGACAAACTGGCACAATGGCTGCCCGGAGATCTGGACTACTGCTTTTTCTCAGACTCAGGCAGCGTTGCTGTGGAAGTTGCGTTAAAAATGGCATTACAGTTCAACACAAACCGAGGTTCTGACCGGGATATGATACTTTCGCTTGAACACGCCTATCACGGAGATACATTCAAGGCTATGGAAGTCGGTGATGATGAGGACTATCACTTTGCGTTCGGCGTTAACAGCGAGAAAAAGCGTGGTGTTGTCCATATACCTACGGAGATACCCGCACTTGAAAAGGCGTTTGAAGAATACGGAGACCGCCTTACCTGTTTTATCGTTGAACCGCTGCTTCAGGGTGCAGGCGGAATGCGTATGTATGATATTAGTTTTCTTGAAAGAGCAAGGCAGTTATGCGATCAATATGATGTATTGCTGATCTTTGATGAAGTCGCAACAGGCTTCGGACGTACAGGAAATCGCTTTGTGGCTGATCTTGTTCTGCCTGATATACTTGTTCTTGGAAAGGCTCTGACGGGCGGATATATAGGTCATGCAGTTACAGTAGCAAACCGCAGAGTATGGGAGGGATTTATGAGCGAAGATCCTACTCATGCTTTCATGCATGGGCCGACATTTATGGGGAATGCTCTTGCCTGCTGTGCGGCTTTAAAATCCATAGAGCTGTTTGAACGAGAGGATTACATTTCAAAAATACGTCGTATAGAGGAGATTACCCGCCGTGAAATGTTGGGATTTACCGACCCTCGCATAAAAGAGATACGCATCATGGGCGGCTGTGTCTGCATAGAGGTATATGACGCAAAAGTGCTTGATGGATTCAAGAAGTTCGCATACGAACACGGAGTATTCAGCAGAACTTTCCTGAAATATATGTATGCTATGGTTCCTTATGTAATAAGCGAATCCGAGCTTATTCAGATACTTGACACCATGAAAATGTGGTTCAGGTGAACATCGCATATGCCAACATATTCGGTGCAATATGCTTATGCAGATGTCGGCTCGGTGATGTGGTGGGTGATCTCATACTCCCTGACACGGCGATAGAAAGTGTTAGCCGACAATCCCATTCTCCGCATAAAGTCCCTGCCTGTGATGCTCTTTGACTTCCATTCCCCATAGAGCTGCCCGAACCTCGTCCAGTCGATCTCAATGGGCTTTCTGCCTGTGTACTTGCCCTGTGCTTTGGCGATCTCGATGCCCTCACGCTGTCGCTGTTTGAGCTGTTCTCTTTCAAGCTGAGAGAGTGCAGCGAACACGGTCAACATGAATTTGCCCGTAGGAGTGTCCGTGTCGATATTCTCCTTATGGCTGACGAGTGTTACCCCTTTGTCGGTAAGGGTGTCGATGATATTCAGCAAGTCCCTTGTGGAGCGTCCCAGACGGCTGATGCTTTCGATATAGAGGGTATCGCCTTCACGCACATAGTCCAGCATAGCTTTGAGCTGAGGACGGTCTTTGTTCGCTCCCGAAATCTTCTCGGAGAAGATGCGGTCAACCTGATAGTCGAACATGATCTCCTGCTGTCTCGCTGTCTCCTGATGCTCCGTGGAAACACGGATATATCCTATTCTACTCATAAAATCTTCCTCTCTTTATTCAAGCTGACTTTTCTTTCTCTTGGCAGCCTGTTCGTTCTGCATATATCGGGCAAGTGTTTTCTGACTGTCACGCTTCTGCTGTGCAAGTCTTGAAAGCCTGTCCGCTTCTTTCTTCAGGGCTTTACGCTCCGCACTCATCTTGGCATAATCCTCACGGGCTTTTTTCAGTTCGTCCTGCAAGTCCTTGATCTTGGGAATGATACCGTCGGGAAACAATTCTTTCAGCTTTTTACGGCACTCATGATACTGGTCGAGTTCGTAACGGCAGTTCTCCCCATATTTCTTTTTAGCCTTTCCCTCCAAAGAAGAATAGTTCTTGTAATAGACCTTATACTTGCGGTATTCCTCGATAGCCGGAATTTGCTCCTCCAAAGCGTGGATACGGTCGCTCAATTCAAACTGCGGTGTTGACATGACCATAAATTCAGCAAAAGCCCTATGAGCTGCACTTTCCAATTCTTCGAGGGTGGAGTTGCTTGCATTCATCTCATTAAGCGCCTTGCTCGCCGCCTTCATATTCTCACGGTCTGCCCAGTTGGTCAAGCCCTGAGACTGCTGAAATTTCTCGGCTGTAGTGCGGATAATTCTCGCTGTCGGACGGTGTGACATTTGGTACTTGTAACTCTCGATACGCCTTCTGATCTGCTGGCTCTCGTAGAAGTAGCCCAACGTTTTCGCCCTTGTAAATTTCGCCCTCGGATTGCGTTCCTTTTGCTCCGCAAGCATAAATTTCAGGTCTATCTTATGATCGGGATTGTAGTCCGCCAATATCCCGAAATCAGCGCACTTCGCAAGGAAATCATCAAAGTCCTTGCTGACCTTGATAACCTCGTCAATGGTTCGTTTAAGCTGTTCCTTCCACGAAAGATTTTGCTTGTCAAGCTCCCACTCCCAATGGCTCTTGCCCTTTGAAAGATGCGGATTTTCGATGATAGAAAGTCCGTGCTTTCTGCATAGCTCGTCCGAAATCGTGCGGAGTTTGCTCCACGCTCGGTCGGGAATTTTCCCCTGATTATGCTCGGTTTCAAAAGTGTGTCCTGTATAGAAGTTCACATTGTTCACGACGATGTGATTATGGATATGCTCATGGTCTACATGGACAGCTAAAACATACTGATACTCATCATTGAAAAGCGCCTTGCAAAGTTCCTGCCCGATAAGCAAAGCACGTTCGGGAGTGACCTCACCGGGGGCGAAGCTCTGGATTATGTGCTGGCATTCGCTTCGGCTTCGCCCTGTGCCGACACACTCTCGGATATTTTTGAATTGTTCTGATGCTCCACATGGAGAAGATACGCACAAGTTGCTAACAACATATTTGCCGTCTGCGGTCTTGTCTGGGTTGCAGATATAAGCAATTGCACCGTATGTTCCCGTGTGGATCGCATGGATACGAGTAACTGCCAAACTTCCTCTAACCTCGCTTTCATATCGGCAATATCTTCATCGTAAAGTTTACCGCCTTTGTTGACACGGCGAGCTACCTGATTGAACGAATTTGATATGGAAGATATGTATCTCGCTATCTGCTTGATGTCCTCGGTATCTTCCTCAACATTCATAACTGTAAGGGCAGAATATCTGCAAAAATCGCCCCTGCTTCTGAACGATGTTTCAGCATATCGGCGGTTGATCGCTTCAAGTTCCATATCGTTCACTCGGAATGTGATAAGGTGCTTGCGGACTTCGCTCGGCTCGGTGTCCTGCGGTGGTGATTCGCCCTCGGTGGTTTCGGGCGGTTCTGTGAAGTCAACCTTTCCTGTTTCCGTGACTTCCAACATTGAAACAGGCTCGGCAGCGGTGTCCTCTGCAGTATCCGTTTCAGAATTTTCTGACAGCATATCCGCCTGCATTTCGTCTGCATAGGTGTGGGCAAGTTCTTCCACAAGTTCCTCGACTTGCTTGTGCTTGAACAGCTTTGCAAGGAAACCCTTTTCGGGCTTTTTGAATATTGACATTGCGTCTCCTTTCTGTATCTCGGTCGGCTGTTCCGACCTCTCAGGGGTCTTAGGGGAAATTTCCCCTAACAAGCTGTATAAAGTTTACGATTCGCCGTAATCGTAATACTTTATACCGTGCTTGCACTCAATGTCGGGCGTTTCACGCCCTCGGTTTCATATCGGGCTTATCGCCCGATATTTTTACGCTCTGCCGTGAATTGGAGCTGTGCGACTGCGGTTATCCTGACGGTATCATTATTCTATACTGGCTCGGCGCAGTTTCAGCGCAGTCTCGGCGGCAGTCCTATGAAATATGCTCCCATATGTTAATACCAAAATAATGACCGCATCGTTAAGTATAAGCACTGAAAAATTTCAGCATTGATAATGATATGCAGGGCTTCACGGTGTAAAAAGCCCTCCATATATCTACCGACGTTTTCGTGTTTTTGGCGGTCATTTTCTGAAAAGTTTACAGTTTGTTCATGACGGTTCTCCCTCCTGCATAATTTCAACAGCGGATTTTTATATGATATGCGAACAGAATGTGATTCGACGGTTGCTTTTTCAAGGCAGATGTGGTATAATTTGTAGGTGAGAAACAGCACTTGGCTCTCTCATAATCAGAGTTGTAGAGGTGTATTTTATGGAATTCTATGAAGCTATAAACAACAGAAAAACTATTCGTGAGTTTGAAAATGAAGTTATACCGGAAGATGTTATTGAACGGATAATATCAGCCGCATTCAAAGCACCTACCAATGACCATATGAGGGATTGGCATTATATTATTGTCAGAGATAAGAATGTTGTAGTGAAACTACTTGATATAATTCCTAAAGGTATTTCTGATGAAGATATGGAACAGTTAATAAAGGATTGGAATTTAAGTGATCTATTACAGCAGGAGTGTTATCGTAATGCTGTCCCTAAACAATATAGAATGCTGTTTGATGCGTCAGCAGTTATTATTCCTTTGCTTAAACAGAAAACAGATATTCTTCACCCTGAAAACATCTCACACTTGAACGGCTTTGCTTCTATTTGGTGTAGTATCGAAAATATATTTTTATCTGCGACTGCTGAGGGATACGGTTGTAATTTAAGAGTACCTCTTGGCGATGAAGAAGAATATGCGAGAAATGTACTTGGATTTCCAAAAGACTATTTTATGCCGTGCTTCATTGGTGTCGGAAAGCCACATAAAGGATTAGTGCCTGTAAAGCAAAAAGAAATCAATATCAAAGAGCGAATACATTGGGATACGTTCTGATTCTTTTATATCAAAATCGAATAATCGGATACAAGCTGTGAAGCATTACGCTCCGCAGCTTTTTTTATTTTCCCCATAACAATTTCACGAATGAAAAAGTCTTATGGCGCACTCAACTTCATGCGCACTGCGAATAGACTTTCACCCCGAAAGTGCGCTATAATTTTAGTGTGGGGCTGAGTATTCGGCTCGACTGAAATTTCAGAATGGTGGTGATGATATGGCTACGACTTCTATCGCTGACAAGCTGGCGAAGCTCGAAAAGAAGATCACTAAGCGTGAGAAAACTATCGCTGACGAGACAAAGGAGCTTGACAAGGATAAGGCAGAGTACAATAAGCTCTACATCATGTTCCTGTCCGACAAGTATAAGCTGAGTGGCAAAGACTTGTTCTCCGCTATCGAGCGTGAGCATGAACAGCTTGAAAAGCTCCGTGACGGCGGTATGTCCGATTCGGATATTGATAGTTTGACGGACAGCGCTCCTGCGGATAAGGACAAGGCTACTTTGTATGAGGATTCTCCCCGTACTCTGTTTGACGAGGATTGATGAAAGGGGGCTTTGAATGAGTGAATATGTTTTCCTCGTTGGTGACGATTATGAGAGCAACAACAAGGAATATGTTTCAATAAATTCTGACAAGGGAAAGCTGATAAGCATTGCCCTCGCCGCAAGCGGTATCCCGTTCAAAGGGCGGTTTGATAAAGAGCGTATGCTGTTCAACTATGACGGCATTTTCAAGGAGTCCGTTGATGAGATCATTGCAAAATTCACCTCGGACGATTATGCCGTACAGCGTGACGAGATAGCGGAGCATAAGGGCGATGACTGCCTTTATTTCCTGCCTGCCGTTGCAAAGCTCCTGCGTATGACAGAGGGTACGCTCCGCCGTAGACCTATGGATATTCAGCTTGCTGTCTGCAAGCGTTATGTCGATAACTGGTACTGCGATACTTACACGATCCAGCATGAGCTGAAAGATGCGATGATGCTGATAACCAAACCCGAAATGACAGACAGCGAGAAAGATAAAGCTGTCGGAAAGGACTAAAAATTTGAATACAACATCTGCCGTAGAGAAAAGAGAGAAGGCAGTTGACTATGTATCTGATGAGGGTATCAAGGTGAGAGTTTCTTACCCTGATGATGTTCCCGAAACGATCAGACAGCAGAAGATCAACAAGATGTACGATATTTTCCTCGGTGCAATGCGCCGCAATGGAACAAAGGAAACAACTGAATGATCTGGCAATCTGCCGAAAATGATTACAGTTACAAGAACGCTGTTGCAATTTTCGGACGGTTGCGCTATGATATAGATGTAAAACCAACCGTCCGATTGCAAACGCAATTGGAGGTCAACAATGAAAAGAACAACGAAAACAAATGACGGTATCACGGCTATCTATGTACGCCGCTCCGTCAGCGACAAGGATAAGGGCAACAATTCGCTGTCCATTTCCGCACAGAAGGAAGAGTGTATCAAGTTTGTCGGTGACAGTGATTATCGTATCTATTGCGATGACGGCAAGTCGGGCAAAGATGTGATGCACCGTCCCGCATTTATGCAGATGATGAGCGATGCCCGTGAGGGTCTTATCAGCAGAATCATCGTGAAAAAGTATGACCGTTTCAGCAGAAACATGAGGGAATACTTGAATATCACGGACGAGCTTGACCGCTACGGTGTGACCGTTTACTCCCTCTCTGAGCCGTTCAATACGGAAACAAAAGAGGGGCGTATGATGCGAAACAATCTGCTGAATTTTGCGGAGTTTGAGCGTGAGACGATCGCCGCAAGAGTGGCTGATGCCTTCCAGACTAAGGCAAGGGAAACAGGTTTCTATCAGGGCGGTAAAGTTCAGTTCGGATATACTCCCGAAAGACGGACTATTAACGGCAAAACAGGCTCGGTGCTTGTTCCCTCGGAGAATGCCGAGGCGGTGCGTGTGGCGTATGACCTGTATCAGCACCCCGAAAATTCTCTGACCGATATTATCCGCTACGTGACGGAGAACGGTATCAACGCTTCAAGACCGACACCACGCACAAAGACGGGCATTTCCAATCTTGACAGATCGCACCTGAGCCGTATCCTTGAAAATCCGCTGTATGTGAGGGCTGATAAAGAGGTCTACCGCTATTTTCTTTCCAAAGGATATGAAATGCTTGACGATATTGAAGCCTATGACGGTATTCACGGCTTATTCGTTCACGCTGGACTTGATGATACGCATTTCGTCAAGGTAGCCTACCATGAGGGGCTTGTGCCTGCGGAAACGTGGCTGAGAGTGCAGGACAGGAAGTCGCACCAGAGCAAGTTCCCGACAAACGGCAAGGCTATGAACTCTTGGCTTGTGGGTATGGTGAAATGTGCCTGCTGTGGCTATGCGATGCACTTCAATCACTGTGCGAACAGAAAAGGTGTGGTGTATCATCGCTTCATCGACTACGGAAAGTTTACGCTGAACGGCTGTCCCACTCCGCCCATTCAGTTAAAGCCGAAACAGGTCGAGGACGCTGTGCTGAAAGAAATGCAGAAGCGTATCGAACAGCTCAAAATCGCAAAGCGTGAGGACAGCAAACCCGACACCGAAACAGAGAGTATCAAGACGGAGATCATTCGCATTGACGGCGAAATACAGAAGCTCATGGAAAAGCTCGCTGATGCGGACAGCGTACTCTTTGACTACATTCAGAAGCGTGTGAGCGCCCTGCACGAACAGAAGTCGGAGCTTGATAAAAAAATGCAGACCATGTGCCGTAAGCGTAAGGCGATCGACACAAAGCCTTTGGAAGAACCTATGAAGCAGTGGGATAAACTGACGGTTCAGGAAAAGCACGATATAGCGGCAGCGATGATTGATGTCGTGCTTATATCCGATGAAACAGGTATTGAGGTGAAATTCAGCATTTGAAAAAGTGCGGAATTTCGGTATTTTTTAGTGTTGATAAGGTGATGCGTAGGGCGTGCCAGTTGCAAAGATAACGCCCTTGCCGCCTGTCTTTTCATCGAGGTATCTGCATTTGAGGAAAAGATCAAGTGCTTTCTGAGAAGCCGAGTTGGAAATTCCGGCTACATTCTGCAATTTTGTGGCGACAAAGAGGTTCTTGAACTCGTGGGCTTCATCGACGAACAGACGGTCGATACCGAGCTGTTCAAAGGTCAGAGTATCGTCCTGACTTGCTTTTTGTAGCTTGTCAAGCTGCTTTTGCAGGCTCTTACGAGTACGCTCCATAGCCTTAATCTGGAACTTAGAGCCTTCGCTCTTTTTAAGCTCCTCGATACCACGCAGAATATCGTCGATTTGGCTCTGAATGGTCGTTACCTGTCTCTCCTTAGAAACAGGAATTTTGCCGAGCTGAGAATGACCGATGATAACTGCATCATAGTTGCCAGTAGCGATTTTTGCAAAGAGCTGCTGGCGATTTTCCTTCTTGAAGTCCTTTTTGGTTGCAACAAGAATGTTAGCACCTGGGTAGAGCTTCTGAAAATCGTCACCGATCTGCTCTGTCAGGTGATTCGGCACAGCAAATAGGCTCTTGGTACAAAGACCTAACCGCTTGCTTTCCATTGCTGTTGCAATCATTTCATAGGTTTTGCCCGCGCCGACGCAGTGAGCGAATAATGTGTTACCGCCAAACATAGCGTGTGCGATAGCGTTTTTCTGATGATCGTGCAGGTGAATGTCCGCTGTCATCATCGGGAAAGAAAGTGCCGAACCGTCAAACTCACGGGGACGGATACTGTTGAACAGCTCATTGTAACGCTCCACAATAGCTTCACGGCGGACGGGATCTTTGAAGATCCACTCCTTGAAAGCCTTGCGAATATCGTCAGCTTTACGCTGTACCACACGGGTAGCATCAATATCTACCACACGCTTTTCCTTTGTATCGCCCAATCCGTCCGGAACCTCAATAGTCTTGTAGACCTTCGGCTCTTGCAGATTCAGCAAATGCTCAAAAATATCGTAGGCGTTCATCTTATGAGAGCCGTACTTCTGAGTCGCAAGCACCGACCTGTCGGAAGATTTGTTGCTTACATGGAAAGAGTTAGCGTGGACGGAGTATTCTACCCCTACGATAGCAGACTTGTTCCACCTTGCAGACGGACTGTCACTCCGCTGATACGCCGGAGTCTGCAACAGCTCATACATGAACTGCTCGTAATACTTCGGATCAAGCCAAGCGGCACCGAGCTTAATGTCAATATCTCCGGCTTTCAGCGGTTCAGGCATAGCCTGTTTCAACGCAGACACGTTTATATTGAAATCGGGATCGTACTCAGCGATCTCCTCAGCTTCACGGAGCTTTTTGCGAATATCGCCTGACAAGTATTCACTTGCAGTCTGATACTCGTTCTCCGTATGGGGAATCTTGAAAATCTCGCCCGTAAGGTCGTGCTTCAGCTCGTCCTCGGTCATACCCGTGAGCTTTCCCATGTACTCAAAGTCCACTCTTGCTTTCTCCGCAATTGAAAGCGTGAGAGCTTCAAGTGCGGTATCAACGTGTTCCACAGCCTTCGGCGGTACGATAGTCCGCTTTGTGAAAATATCGGACTTTTCAAGGAGCTTAGTCTTATCATAGCTCTTTTCCAGTCCTGCCACAAGGTTATACGAAACATCTTCCGCAAAGTAACGCTTGTTGGTCTGCGAGTGGATAAGCCCGAACTTCTTGTAAAAATCGTCATAAGCTGTATTCAGCTTTGCCTGCAAATCCTTGATAACGCTGTCAGGCTTGTCAAGCTCCATCGCTTCAATAAGCTCTCTCGTCAGATCACGCAATTCAATAAAAGCAGTAAAACGCTTGTGCTGTGCAGTACCCTTATCGAAACGGAACTCACAGGCAGCGTTATTCTTTTTGAAGAACACCTGATCGTCAGAAAGGAAAAAGCTGTAATTACGCAGTTTAGAGGGAATCTGCACCTGAACACCGTCGGCAGTCTTAGCGTAAACATCTCTGCCGCGCTCATGACTGATCTCCGCAGAGAGCTTGCCAACAGCTTCATGGAGTGCTGTTTTCAGGTCGAAGCCGTCCTCTGCGACAACCATAGTTCCGCTGCCGTAGAGCTTGTTGCCCTCGACCACCGTGCCAAGCACCATATCAGGGTGCTGTTCAAAGTATTTGTTGATCGGCAGTCCGTCTTCAGTCTGCCCGATATGTACCCAATCAGGAATATCGGACATTTCGGCAAGCGACTTGCCCTGATGCTTTTTCAGGAAGATAATATCCGTGGTGACTTCCGTGCCTGCATTGTCCTTGAAAGCTCCGTTCTTACCGCCCGGAAGTCTGATCGCGCCGATGAAGTCAGCCTTGTCAGCCAACATCTGGCGAGTGCTTTCATCACGCTTGTCAAGTGTGCCTGCCGAGGTCACGAATGCCATGATACCACCGTTTTTCAGCTTGTCGAGAGCTTCCGCAAAGAAGAAATCGTGCAGTTTCGTGGTATCGTGAACGGTATCACGGAAACCAAGCTCACCGAACGGCACATTGCCGACAGCCACATCAAAGCTGCCATTCTGAAAACGGTTCTGCTCAAAACCCTGAATTGCAATATCCGCATCAGGATAGAGAGCCTGAGCAATTCTGCCGGACAGCGAGTCGATCTCCACGCCGTAGAGCTGAGAGTGTGTCTGCATATCTTCGGGCATACGACCGAAAAAGTTTCCGATACCCATTGCAGGCTCTGTTGCCGTTCTAAAAATGATACAATGTAACGAATAACCTTTTAACGATGAACACACCCACCCCTTAGTGGGTGCACAATTTAACGATGCCGTGTTCATTTGCACACGGCTGTAACGATTGGGTGCATAAGCTACTGCTGCACTCATATTTATTCTGAAATATAAAACAAAACAGATGCAACACAAGGCACTCAAAATATAGAGTGCCTTGCATAATAATATCCAAGCCAAAGCTATCAAGGATGCTGTCTAAATATTATCCTCTGATTTTAATAGATTGTGTTTTCGCAATACATTCTCAACTTGTAGCTTATTTTGTATTTCCATCTTTTTTGCAGAAAAATAACATACAAAATTCGGTTCTTCTGTTTTTAAATCAAGTATTGAATACTGCTCATTTTTATTAACCGTAAAATTTGGCATCTTAAAGTTTCCAATCTCGTTATCACTTAAGACTGGAATGGCAAAAGAAAAATTACCCATCTGGATATAAAACAACAATAACGGATGATTCATATTGTTATTCTTTCTTTGTAATAAATATACATTTACACCATCATACGGATTAATGCCTGATGCAAATGAGAACACTCCGCAATTTGGAAGATTCTTAATGTATTGCTCTTTTTCTTCAGCATTAAAGCACTCACTATCTTTTAACGAAAGTTGATGAATCTCAACAAATTTTTTCACATAGTTAGTATAGAGTTCCAAGGGTAACAAGCTATAAGCCATTTTCAAGAACGCACAATAAACCAATTCCGGTATATAGTGCTGTCTTGGGATATTTAATTTAAACCCTTCATCTGTCATCGTCAGTATATCTGCTGATGGGTTTTCAATAATCAAACCTTTTGCTGATATATCTTCAAAAACTGGCACATTTTTGTTAAGCTGAATCTGATATGTGCCAAAAGAAATCTGCTCATCATGCGGCTTATCTTTTGCTATTAACCTGTTTTTCTTTCCATAAATTTGAGAGATAATTTTAAATGGTAAAAGATATTTTCCCAAACTATCCTCAAAAAGCTCACCGAATGCTTCATTGCACTGATTACATTCAAAATGAGAAAATAACGATTTGTTTCCAATTGATTCTGAAACTGCGTGTGCAATCTTAGAAAATTTTACTTCGGGGGCATTTCTACCACAGAAAAGGCAATGGCGTTTTTCTTTTTCAACTTTCTGCCCATGCACTTCAATATCAGCTTTCTCCTCAATATGTAAATATTCCACTATTGCTTCGTAGCCTTCAAATCTGATAGCAAACACCACCTTTTATGTTCTATTATTTCATTTCAATCGCATCAACAACATTCTGAGTTAATGCTGGTTGGTTAGCTTCTGCTGGCTGGAAATATTTTGTGGCAAGTCCTGTTATTTCCTGCATCCCACTATCAATAATTCCAAACACATTTTTCATATCTTCGTTCATCAATTTCGAGAATGCCGCTGAACGTTCAGAAATATTTTTCAATTGTGTCTTTACTTCGTCCCTAATAATATCTTCTCCTGTGCCATCTGGAAAGGTATCTCTTAAACTTTTAACAGTGTCGAACATCTGTTTCTTGTACTTATCCTGCAAATCCAAATATTCTTTTTCTTTTTCTGTATATAATGCTAAAATTTTACTCCTTGTTTCCACCTGCATATTGGCCATAATCTGAGCAAGCTGTGCAGCAGCCTCGGCCATTTCTTTTCGATATTTCATTTCGAGCTGAACCATATCTTCTCTACGTTGCAAATCATTATCCAGAATCATTTGGTTGATTTCTTCTTCCATTCTGCGCTCATCAACAGAAAGTTGCATTTCCCTTTGCTTTTTATCCAGCTCTAAATCTACTTCAAATTGTTTCAGTTGTTTGACAAGTTCTTGGTCATGTTCAGCTTTCTTTTTTTCGTTATGGGCATCAAGCTGCTTAAGTGGCTGTCTCAACGTATCACATACGAGTTTTATAGGTTCATAAACGATATCATCAACCTTATCAAACATTCCAAAAATTTTACCAATTGCCTTAACTGCTACCATATCAGTGTTCCTCCGTTTCAAATGCTTTTATCTTTTCGTTTAACAGTTTTTTGCTCTGTTCAAACGAAACCTTCATCCTTTTGAGATTAATCTCCCATTCGCTATTTACAGAAATAAGCGCCTTTAAAATATTCATTCTTTCTTCAAATATAACAGCATCAAACTCTGTGTAATTCCAGTTACTAACAAAATTTCTATACCATTTTGCAAACATTGAAATAAGTTCTTTTCTTTCTACCGATGAGCAATCTCTGCTTTCTATGGTTTCGTTGATTTTTTTCCAATGCAGTTCAATCCATTTGATTTCATATAATTCAAGCTTTATCTGATAAATCTGGCTTTGAGAATTACTATATAGAGCGTCATATAAATCTGGAGAATTCGAACTTAGTGTATCATTAATTAAAATAGTTCTACATTCCTTGGCTATTCTAATAAATTCCAAGTAAGGATAGTCACTAATCATGTATTAATGCCTCCTCACTATAATTTTCGCAACTTTTCATTCACGGCAGTCTTAAATTCATCGACACTTTTCGTTGCATAATCATTTATCAGTGTCTCACTTAATCCAAAACTTCGATCAATGTTGGTAGTAAGTCGTTTTAACCATACGTTCCTCATTTCAGCATCAATTCCTACATCTTGATTTAATTTATCAACAATTTGCGGAAGTATTTCCTTGTAAAACTGCTCCTGTTCATTCCTAAAATCACTTAGCATACCAACAATCATAGATATTTCAGGACTAAATTTCCTTACAAGTTCCATGTAATGCTTTTCATAATCATACAGCACTTGGATTGATGGATTTTTTCTTTTTGGTGACACATCATCAAACTCGTTGAAACAATTGTCAGATGCTTTTTTACTTTCTCCCATCATTTTTCTCCCTTCCTATAATCAAAGCATATACATGACTTCCTCTGGCTCTTGTGATTGAGTCTGGGATATCATCCCGACCGATTCGTTGGATGTCTGCTGTCCAATATTCTGGTCCGAACCCATCTTCTTTATCAATAATAACATCAGAATTATCATCCCTAATATCGCCAAGCCAATCACTAATGCTACGATACTTTTTTTTTAGTTTCTCTCGTCTTAAATGGCTCTGTCACATCAGTAGGAGTAATTACCTGCGATGGCTGTTCATTTGAAATAACACTCGGTTTCGTAATATTCTCTCTGGTCATTCTGGTTATAATGTTTTGCGAAGTTGTAATAAAAGTGAACTCGCTTTGCTTAACCATATTGAAATCCAAAATATTACTGCAAAAAGAAAAATCATTCGTGCCTGTATTGCACAATAAATCTGAGAATAGTTCATAATCTGACACGGCATTGGTTTCATAAAGATTCTTTGAGCCAGCTATAACAGATTCTATAGACGTCTTGCTCACTACTGACTTTGCATTAATATCTCTGAAATCTTTCAGAATTACCTCTTGGTATGTCCTCTTCCAAATTTGACCTATTTCTTCGAGATAAATTTTCCATAAATAATCCAATGAAATACTTCCGTAGTCGAAATTTTGTCGTTTGTCGATTACAACTCCAATAAAAGCATATACTAATCTGCCTTTATCATCGCAGAACAATTCTTCCGATTTCATCTTGTCAGTTTCGGATAAATGGCATTTCAAACATATGGTTTTCAAGAACCCTACTACACCAGCTATACGATATTTTCCATTATCAGCTATTAGCCAACGAATACCTTGCAAACCATCTATTTCTCCAGTTGCTCCTAAGACATTTTTTCTTGCCCACTTTATATCAGAATCCATAAAGCACTCTGGTCTTACTAAAAATTCCGAATTAAAATCACAAGAAAAGGTTCTTGTATGTATAATGGGTGCTACTTTCAATGTAATTCCTCCTATTTTACAATCTCAGAAAAAGAACTTCTCTCACCATTGATATAAACATATGGTATTTTTTCCAGCTCACGAATAAGTTTATCGCTGTTATCAGCCATCGCATTGAGCATATAATTCATCTGTTGAGTTTGCTTTTTCCCGTTGTTTTCTGCTTCTTGAATTCTTCTGGCAAGTCTTTGTACCTCATCCTTACTCTTGAAAATCCATTTATTTTCTTCTCGTGCTTTCTGATCTCTTAACGATGAAATAGTCGAAGCATTCGTTTGTTCTTGTTTCTGAATATTAGCCACATGAGCTTGTATTTTTTTGCTTAATGCAAACCATATCCCCATAAATATTGGTAAATGAATATTTAAAGGCTTCATTTTCCCGGAACAATCATTATCCATAATATTTGTCCCTATTGACACGGGAATAATGGTTACAATTTTTCTATTGTCATTTTTTACAAAGAATGGGCTAAACGCTTCCTCGATTATTTCGCATAATTCTTCTGCATCCGTATCATCCTTACAAACATCGTACTTGGTCACAATTATTGCAGTAGGTGGAAGTTCATTGTTACTCTTAAAATATTCAGTAAAGAAAGTATTAATTACATTACTGCAATTATCCCTCACATTATCAATTTTTTCATCAATGTCATCACCAAGCAGCAAAGAGCCATCCACACAGATAAACAAGCTGCTGGAATTGTTGATAGCTTTTTTTACATCCTCGTATTCTTCAAGATTTCCTGAATTCTTCCTATCTAATAACCCTCCCGGATAATCAACCCAGTCAAAGGACATGATTGTATTATATCCGTACTGTAAATCAAATTCATACTTTGAAATATTATCTGTTCCTGCCGGAAATCTTTTTTCCATATCTAAGGTAACATCACAAAGTCTTGCATATCGGTCTCTAAGTTGAACATCGGTGTCTTCATCTGTAGTTATCGTATATCCTCTAAGACCAGCACCCATTTTATAATAAAGACCTAATAAATAACAGGTTTTTCCAGCTCCGGACATTCCCAGAATCGTAATTTGTGTATCTGCCATAGTATTATCTTCTCCTTTTTTTTGCCAATTCCTATATTCGCCAGTGGTAATTCTACCATCCTCTGGCTTGTCCGCATTAATAGGTATCGCCCAATCACGTCCAAATTTTACTGCTCCCGGAATTTTTTCTTGAGAACACATCACTTGAACTCGTCTTGGTGTTATACCCCATTTTGCAGCTATGTTTTTTATTGTGGTATAACCCTCTATCATCTTATCAACCTCGCTTGAATAGCAAAAAGGCACTGCCATATATTTTGGCAATGCTTAGTATCAACGTGTAACTGGCTACCATTTTAAAGGTCCTATAGTTTTGCGTCATGAATTTTCATCCATT
>Ga0179934_1223283_pt1 | contig 19380 bp, 20 predicted proteins | sample AD_UKC055_sludge_FD_135923 | JGI IMG/M metagenome (GOLD analysis project Ga0179934, IMG submission 135923) | Active sludge microbial communities of municipal wastewater-treating anaerobic digesters from Illinois, USA - AD_UKC055_MetaT... | ecosystem: Engineered > Bioreactor > Anaerobic >... | reverse complement strand
CTTATTACGATGTGTATATAAAAAAATTAGCGTAATAAGAATTATTGTTAATAGAATTAAATTATATTATATTATATCAAGATAACTGATAAGTATTATTAGTTTTCTTTTATGTGTGTATTTATCTCAATCGCAACTTGGAAATGTTTGAAGATCATTATAAAATGATTATGTTAGGAAGATGAAAATGTCTAATAAAAAAAATGAAAAAAAACTGAAAGTCTGTCTGGTAGGGTCGTCCGGAGGACACCTGACACATCTCTATATGCTGAAATCTTTCTGGCAGAATAAAGAGCGCTTCTGGGCTACTTTTGATAAAGAAGATGCCAGAAGTCTCTTGAAAGGCGAAAAGATATATCCGGTGTATTATCCGTCAAACCGCAGTATCAAAGCTCTGTTGATAAATACTTATCGTGCAGTTAAAATTCTCAGAAAAGAGCGACCTGACCTTATCATTACATCAGGCGCTGCACCTGCTATCCCCTTCTTCTGGATAGGTAAGCTTATGGGGGCAAAAACTATCTATATCGAAGTTTTCGATAGAATCGACAAACCCACTATTTCAGGTAAGGTATGTTACCCTGTATCAGATGTTTTTGTTGTTGAGTGGGAAGAAATGAAAAAGGTTTATAAGAAAGCTATCAATCTGGGCAGCATTTTCTAAGATGGGTGTGTTTTTTTAATAAAATGCATATTTCATGCTTATAACTAAATTATGAAAGAGAGCAAAGCGATGATTTTTGTTACTGTTGGTACTCATGAACAGCCTTTTAACAGACTGGTCGAGTATATGGATAAATGGGCGCATGAAAACGATGAAGAAGTCATAATACAGTCAGGTTTTTCTACCTATGAGACCAGGTATTGTAAAAACCAGAAGCTTTTTCAGTATTCGGAAATGGTTGAGAATATCGAGAATGCAAGAATAGTTATAACCCATGGCGGACCTTCAAGCTTTATTATGCCATTGCAGATAGGTAAGATTCCGATAGTCGTTCCAAGAAAAAAAGATTTCGATGAACACGTAAATAATCATCAAGTCGATTTTTGTGAAGCTGTTGAAAAGCGGCAGCACAATATTATCGTTGTTGAGGATATAGACAAATTAGCTGATACTATTAAAAATTATGATAAGATAATAGGTTCGATGAATACTTCGCTAAACAGCAATAACGAAGTGTTCAATAAAAAGCTTGAAAAGATCGTTAAAAAAATGTTTTCTTGATCATATATAACTAATCCGTAATGAAGGGAGTTTATTAGTTTGGAAAAGGAATCTCTCCGCACTTTGCAACTGTGTATACTTGACATCGCATTGGAATTTAAGAGGATATGTGATAAACATGGTCTGGATTACTTCCTGATAGGCGGAACACTTCTGGGCGCAGTCAGACACCATGGTTTTATCCCATGGGATGATGATATGGATGTTGGTATGTCACGTAAGGATTATGAGAAGTTTTTAAAAGTCGCTCCCAAAGAACTTGAAAGTCAGTTTTTTCTTCAGACATACTGTACTGATAAAGCTTTTGCACATGGATTCGCTAAGATAAGACTTAACGGAACTATTCTGCTTGAAGATTATGCTGAGCATTCAAAGCAGCATAATGGAATATTCCTTGATGTTTTTCCTTATGACAATATGCCTGAGAATAATTTTATGCTCAAGAGTCAGTATCTGAAGTTTAAAGTTCTGAAGTGGGCTGCAATGGGAAAAACAGATTACGATTTCAAAGAATCTAAGAAAAAGTATTTTTCTTTTGCCATGAGCAAAGTGCTGTTTTTTTTATCAAAAAAGCAGTGTATCGATAAAATGATAAAAGTATGCACTAAGTATCGGGGCAGAAAGACTGAAAATATAATAAATTGGTTCGGTGCATATAAGTATAGTGAATATATGGATGCGAAATGTGCCAGAGATTTGATTTTGATGGATTTTGAAGGATATGAGTTCAAAGTTCCTGCGGCATATCAGAATTTATTGCATAATATGTATGGCGACTATATGAAGTTGCCTCCTCCCGAAAAACGTGGAAATCAGCATGCAATGATAAATGTAAGCTTAGGCGGATATGTTCCTAAATGTAAAAAGTAGTAAAAGCCTGATTAACAATATCGTTGATCAGGCGTTGCACGATTTATTCGTAAGAAATCCTATAACATTCAACATATGATAATGGAGGAAGTATTTGATGGGTGAGCCGATCAGAATCCTGCACGTATTGCAGAGAATGGAAGCAGCAGGTACACAGGCATTATTAATGAATCTGTACCGTGCTATAGATCGTACCAAAGTTCAGTTTGACTTTTTGGTTGAATATCCTGATAAGCAGTTTCATGATGATGAAATAGTAAAAATGGGCGGAAGGATATATTATACCACCGTTCGTGTCGATTTTAATGTACCGAAGTTTATGCGCCAGGTGGAAAAGATACTTTCTGAACATCCTGAATATAAGATAATTCATGTCCATGCGTATTCAATTGGATATTTTGTTCTGAAAGTTGCACACAAGCACGGCATACCGGTCAGGATCGCTCATTCACATAATAATGAAACAATGCATGATATCAAATGGATTCCTAAGCTTATGATGCAGAGGCTTTATACCATTCATGCCAATGACCTGTTTGCTTGTTCAAAAGAGGCAGGCAGTTACCTTTTTCATTCAAAGAGATTTCATGTGCTGAATAACGCTATAAAAACAGAGAATTTTATAGCAGATATGGATGTCCGCCGTGAAATGAGAGAAGAACTGGGCCTTGGCGACTGTTTTACTTTAGGTCATGTAGGAAGATTCCACAGCCAGAAAAACCACACTCTTCTTATACGTGCATTTGCAGAGTGTAAAAAGAGGATACCTGATGCAAAGCTTATCTTAGTCGGTTCAGGCGAACTTGAAAATGATATCCGCAGACAGATAGATGAACTCGGGCTTACCAAAGATGTGCTGTTTCTTGGCAATCGTTCGGATATGAACAGGATCTATCAGGCTATGGATGTATTTGCACTTCCTTCGTTGTTTGAAGGTTTGGGTATAGTTGCTATCGAAGCACAGGCATCGGGAATCCCTTGTGTTGTATCAGCTCAGGTTTCAAGAAATGCAGATGTATCTCCTCTTGTAAAATATATGCATGATGGTGCAGATGCTGAAGAATGGGCAGAGGCAATTATAGGTCAGAAGGAGCATGAACTTGCACATACCAATACTCAGCAGTATATTATCGATGCAGGGTTTGATGTTTCATCAACTGCAAAGAAAATGCAGAATTACTATCTGAGAAAAATGAAAAAGATAAATATGAAATGATCATGTGATAAATTGATTATTGCTGAAGACAGGTGACTATAATGGATCAGATAAAAATAGGTGTGCTGAAGGTAATGCGTACTTTTTTGAAGGCGGCAGAGATACTGCCTCTGAAAAAAGACAGAGTTCTCTTCAGCAGCTATATAGGTGAGTCTTATAATTGTAACCCGAAATATATTTCAGATTGCCTTTCTACCGGAAAGTACGGCGATTATGAACTTGCATGGGCTTTTAAAGAACCTGAAAAGTTCAAAAATGTCAAGGGCATAACTGTAGTAAAGTATAAATCAATGAAGTGGCTGTGGTATACCCTTACCTCAGGTACTATAGTTGTAAATAATGGTGCGGTATGGATCCCACGCCGCAAAGATCAGCTCATTATTGATACATGGCACGGAGGAGGATGCTACAAAAAGGTAGCGCTCGGAGCTGAGAATATCAGTCAGCTTTCTGCTTACCGTGTAAATGTTTCTGCAAAGGAAACTAATCTTTTTCTTTCAAGCAGTAAATTCTTCTCTGATTCGGTAGTACGCAAAAGATTCGGATATTCAGGAAAGATACTTGAATGTGGAATGCCGAGAAATGACATTCTTTTTGCTGACAGCAACTCGAAGCTGCGTATGAAGATAAGACAGAAAATAGCTGAGAAATACGACTTCGACAAGGATGCATATATAGTTCTTTTTGCCCCTACATGGCGTAAGAATTCCCAGCGTACCGAGATGTTTTCACCAGATCATGTCGTTTCTGCTGTAAAGGAGAGATTCGGAAGAGATGCTGTAGTTCTCGGAAGAGGACATCATACAGAGGATAGTATCCGTGAAAGCTCGCTTATAGATGTTACAGCATATCCTGATATGCAGAAGCTTATGCTTGCTGCTGATATGCTTATTACAGATTATTCATCATGTGTGTGGGATTATTCTTTTACAAAGCGTCCCTGCTTATTGTTTACACCTGATCTGAGCGAGTATGAAAAAGATCCCGGCTTTGAAGAGGATATAAAAACATGGGGATTTCCTGTCTGCTGTACAAATGATATTCTTAAAGAAGAGATAGTTAATTTTGATCAGGATAAGTATGACAAGGATATTGAATATCATCATACACATCTTGGCTCATTTGAAAAAGGAAAAGCCTGTCAGGAAGTTGCTTCCTATATTAAAAACTATATGTCCAAATAAATATAAAGAAGCTTAATATGATATTATAGTAGTTTGAAAAACATGGAGGGGGCTTTTAATTGAGTTTTATTTTTGCAGCAGTTGTTGTACTGCTTTTTATAGGGATAAAGCCTCAGATATCAATGAGGGATGATTATATTTCGCTGAAACAGACCCACGCAATTAACGGATTTTTTATAATATTAGTGTTTCTGCGGCATTTTAATCAATATGTCGAGCTTCAGAATCCATGTGACAAATTATTCCTGAATGCGAATGAATTATTGGGACAGCTTATAGTTACAACATTCATGTTTTATTCAGGATATGGTGTAGTGATATCAATATTGAAAAAAGGTAAGGATTATCTGAAAAATATTCCTTTCCAGAGAATACTTAAAACCATGGTTCTGTTTGATATCGCCATTTTATTTTATGTTCTGACAAATATTATTCTTCATATACATCAGACCGTTCCTCAGGTTCTCCTCTCCTTTATCGGATGGGAGGGTGTAGGAAACAGTACATGGTATATTTTTGCCATACTTGTGATGTATCTTATAACATATGTATCCTTTATGGCAAGTGACCTGTTCAGGATAAAACATAATGATATTGTCAAGTGTATGATAGCTACTTGTCTGGTAGGAGCATATATCCTTGTAATAAAGCGCTTTAAGGACAGCCAGTATTACAATACTGTTATGTGCTATGCCATGGGAATGTGGTTTGCGGTATTGCAGAAGTATATTGATAAGCTTATGAAGAATAATAAGTTGTATGTTCTTGCACTGATTGGCTGTACAGCATTATTTGCTTTTGCAGCTGTGTTCAGGGAAAGCAATCTTCTTATCAATCAGCTTTATTACCTTGTATTTGTTGCAGTTGTTGTATTGATAACTATGAGAGTCAGGTTCGGAAATCCTGTACTTGACTGGTGCGGAAGCACCCTGTTAGGTCTCTATATTTTACAGAGACTGCCCATGCTTGTTATACAGAGACAATTTGTAGGTATGAATGTGTATCTTTTCTTTGCTCTCAGTCTTGTTATCAGTCTTGTGATGACATGGCTTTACAGTAAATATGTAATGAGTGCAGTTAATAAAGTGTTTAAAAAGAAACCACCAGTTGCAACAGGAGGTTGAAAAAGTGATAAAAAGCAAGAAGGAAATGCAGGAGTGGATTGATTGTGAAGCCAAAAATTTTGTAAAGAAGTTTCCGTATTCACTTATTTCCCAACCGAGACGTTATCAGATATTGCTCAGAAAAACAGAGTATTATCGTAATTGCAGAAAAGATCCGTTCGGAAAACTGATGTATTATATATATAGGATGAGATTAGAACACACAGCACGTTCAACATCACAACTGATTTATCAGCAGACGTATTATATATATAGGATGAGATTAGAACACACAGGGCAGATCTTAGGTATATCAGTTCCGTGTAATTCGTGTGGAAAAGGATTATACCTTGTTCACTATGGTTCTGTTACGATAAATCAGAAGTCTGTTATCGGAGAAAATTGCAGAATATATAATAATGTCGTGATCGGTACTCTTGGTGCAGGATATGGAGAAGGTAAATGCCCGGTTATCGGCAATAATGTATTTATCGGATCAAATGCCTGCATTCTCGGAGGTGTAAAGGTCGGAGATAATGCTGTTATTGGTGCAGGTGCAATTGTTATAAAGGATGTTCCTGCTGATTGTACTGTGGCTGGAGTACCGGCTCGTATAATTAAAAGCAATAACAAGTAATTATCCAAATGATACCGTAGAGGATGTGATACGGTATAAAATATGATGCTCAAAAATTTTATTTTATAATATATTTAAGCTACCCACAGATTGTATTCGTGCAATAACGCTTCAGGCGGTTAATGAGGCACATTAATTATAAATTAAAATGCGAAAGGAAAAAAGATGAATATTGCAGTTATTTTTGCCGGCGGAGTCGGAAGCAGAATGAATTCCAAAGACAGACCAAAGCAGTTCCTGAAAGTATATGGTAAGCCCATTATTATCCATACTCTTGAATACTTTGAAAATCATCCTGAGATAGATGCGATAGTTATATCATGCATCGAATCATGGATAGACTATCTCAAAGATCTTATCGATCATTACGATATAAAGAAGGTACGCAAGATAGTTCCCGGCGGTGAAAGTGGTCAGTTATCGATATACAACGGACTTTGTGCAGCACATGATGTTGCAGGTGACGATGATGATGCGATAGTTCTGATCCATGATGGTGTCAGACCACTGATAAATGCAAAGGTCATTTCTGATAATATAGCTTCAGTAAAAGAACATGGTTCAGCTATAACTTGTGTAAAGGTCAAGGAAACTGTACTGGTCGTATCTCCAAACGGTTCTATCGATTATGTTCCTGACCGTGAGAACTCACGTCTTGCGCGTGCTCCTCAGAGTTTCTGGCTGCGTGATATTCTGGGCGCACATAACTCTGCACTTGCTGAAAAACGTACAGATTTTATAGATTCATGCACTATGATGCAGCATTACGGAAAGGAACTTTTTCTTGTAGATGGTCCTCAAGAGAATATAAAGATCACAACACCTGATGATTTTTACAGCATGAGAGCTATTCTTGAAGCTAAGGAAAATGCTCAGATATACGGATTGGATGATGAATAATGAATATTAAAAACGAAATAATCATATCTGATTTTGAGAGAATAACAGCATCCTTAAAAGACATCGAAGCTTTCAGAAACAAGAATTTTCTTGTAACCGGAGCTACAGGTCTTATAGGTTCTTTAGTGGTAAATGAATTATTATATTTGAATAAGACCAAGGAAATGGGTATAAGGGTATTCGCTCTGGTAAGAGATACAGCGAAGGCGGAGAAAATATTCGGTAAAGCTGATAGCGGTCTCGAATTCCTGGTACATGACCTTGCAGAAGGCAATATTGATCTGAAAGGTGAGAAAATAGATTATATTATCCATGCTGCTGCTGTTACAAATTCAAAGATGATGGTAACATATCCTGTTGAAACTCTTAATATAGCGTATCAGGGAACGTTTGATCTCCTGAAAATTGCGCATGAGCAGAAGGTTAGCGGTATGGTCTATATTTCTTCTATGGAAGTATACGGTCAGATGAACAAAGATGAAAAAACAACAGAAAATGATCTTGGATATGTTGATCTTTCTTCAGTAAGGACTTGCTATCCTGAAGGAAAACGTGTATGCGAATGCCTGGTTAATTCATTTGCCAAGGAATATGGCGTTCCTGTAAAAACTGCACGACTTGCCCAGACATTCGGCGCAGGCGTGTCTGTGAGTGAGAACAGAGTTTTTGCCCAGTTTGCAAAAAGCGCTATGAAGGATGAGGATATAGTTCTGCACACAACAGGAGAGTCTGAAGGAAACTATGTATATACAGCTGATGCTGTTGCTGCCATCATGTTATTGCTTACAGATGGCGAACCAGGAGAAAGCTACAATGTTTCCAATGAAAACAGCCATATGAAGATACATGAAATGGCAGCAATGGTTGCAGAACGGTTCTCTGATGGAAAAAGTAAACTTGTTTTTGATATTCCCGAGGATGCCAATGTTTATGGATTCGCACCCGCTGTGCATATGCATCTGAGCAATCAGAAACTGTGTGCGCTGGGCTGGCATCCGAGCGTTGATCTGCCTGAGCAGTATCATCGTATGATGGAGTATTGGAAGTCTGAAGATATTGGAGGCAAATAATGCGTTATTTTACACAAGAGGTGCAGACAGACGGAAAGATACAGCGTACTGCAGGCGTAAAAGCCAGAGATGATGTGGATAGTATACTTCTTACAGATGGCTGGAAAGCAATACAGGTAACAGAAACGCAGAAAAGAAGCGGTTCATCCATTACTGAACATATAAGTGGCCATGTAAACGCCTATAAGTCATGGAATGAGAATCTCGGCTCATTACAGAAGGATGATGTGCTTCTGGTACAGTTTCCGATTTTGAGCCATTCCGTATTTCTGTGGAATACATTCAGAAAGCTTAAAAAACGTGGAGTATATATTATTCTGCTTATCCATGACCTGGAAATACTAAGAAAAGCGGTCAGTGATAATGTAACATTAAGAGCTAAAATGCGTCTTAATGCAGAAGAAAAAAGTATTCTTAAACTGGCTGATAAAATTATCGCTCATAATACTGAGATGATCAAGGTCCTCAGCAAAATGGGCATTTCAAAGGAAAGGCTCGTTAACTTGAAGATATTTGATTATCTCATGTCTGATTTTTCTGTTAATGAGAATCTTGCAGTTGACAAGCCTGTTATAATAGCAGGCAACCTCAGCAAAAATAAAGCAGAGTATGTTTACAGATTGCCTGATTCATGCAGATTCAATCTGTATGGCGTAGGTTATGAAGGAGAGGAAAAAGAGAATATCACTTATCATGGTTCTTTCCCACCTGATGAACTTCCTGCTGCTTTATCCGGAAGCTTCGGCCTTATCTGGGACGGTAATTCTTCAGAGACTTGTTCAGGTGCTTACGGCGCTTATCTGAGGATAAATAATCCGCATAAAACTTCACTTTACCTTTCATGCGGTATTCCTGTTGTCATCTGGAAAGAGGCTGCACTTGCAAAATTCGTCGAGAAGCATCAGTGCGGAATACTGATAGATTCGCTTGATACTTGTAACGATGTGATAAGCAGTATAACTCATGAACAGTACAGACAGATGTGCAGAAACGCAGAAGAGGTGTCAAAACACCTCAGAAACGGCGATTATATCAGGTCTGCGGTCAAGAAATGCATAAGTAAGTGACGAAAGGAGTAGTGCTTTGAAGCTAAGAACGTCTTTCGCTATTCCTGCCTTCCATATCCCGCTTACTATGGAAACGCTGTTTCTGGCAGTGCTGGGAGTTTATACATTCATTGATATATGGAACAGAACCAACAGACATCTGGATGTTCTTCTTAACCCACTGTCTCTGATATTTTCACTGGTATTGTTCGGTGCGCTGATGTATAATAGCAAACCAACACTGAAAGGATTTATAATATCCGCAGTTATCTTTGGATTATTCATTACTGCTTCCTTAGTCACGCACAGAAAGTATCTCATTATTTACTCTATGTTTATCATTGCTGCGAGTCTGACCGATTTCCAGAAAATAATAAAGGTTTCGATGTTTTCGGTATTAAGTGGATTTGTTACTGTTTTCATCGGATCAAAGGTCGGGGTCGTAAAAGACTACATTTTTCTTCATGATGGTGAGATAGCACATGGAATGGGTTTTACCTATTATAGCACACCTGCGTATGTAATTCTTTTTACAACTATCATGTTTTTATATCTCAGATCAAAAGATATAAGCTGGAAAGAAATAATTACAGTTGTTTTAGTCAACTTTGTTATATATAAACTGGCTACTACAAGGCTGGCATTTCTTGTAAGTATGATTGCTATATTTCTTGATGTAGTTTTGGTCAAACTTGATTGGTTTGACCTTTCCAAGAAAGTATTCAGATTATTTTCATTAATCGCGTTCCCGGCAATGTTTCTGGTCACAATGTATGGTATACAGCATTATAACCCAGGAAAACGCTTTTGGTGGAATGTCGATAAATTTACATCAGGAAGATTTGCAATGTCAAAGCTTGGATTCCAGCGATACGATGTAAAGTTATTCGGAAACTACATTGAGATGCACGGTACTATCGGAGGAGAAGTTACTAAGAATTACTTTTACCTCGATTCCGGTTATGTCTATGCATTGCTGGGCTACGGTGTTATTTTTACGGTATTGCTTCTGGGGATGTATACGATACTTTATCATAAAGCAGCTTGTAGTAATGATAAAGCATTATTTATATGGATATCGTGCCTACTTGTATTTACCATAATTAACAATACATGGGTCACATTAACATATAATCCGATCCTTATGTTATTATTTGCTTCATTGCCGGCCCGTGACTGGAAAAAAATGATATCAAGAATAAAACAGTATAATTTGCTGTTGGAAATATTACCTAGAGGTGGTACTAGTTGAAACAACCAAGTATAAAACAGAATTTTATATACAATACATTATATGAAATACTTGCGATTGTGTCTCCGCTTATTACAGCTCCTTATGTTTCAAGATTATTTCAGGCTGACGGAAATGGTATTTACAGTTATACCCATGCAATAACCACATGCTTTACTATGGTTTGTGCGTTAGGTGTAAGATCCTACGGTCAGCGAGAAATAGCTCAGCATAGAGAAAATAAAGAAGAGGCTAGCAAGCTTTTTTTTGAGCTTCAGCTGATGTGTACGATCACTTCGGCGGTGGCATTGCTCGGCTGGGTGGTTCTTATATTGTTAAGTAAGCAATATTCGGCTTACTATATGGTGCTGACTCTCAACCTTATCGCAACAATGCTCGATATTTCGTGGTTCTGGGCAGGATTTGAAAAATTTCGCTTTATCGTTATACGTAATTCTCTTATTAAGATAGCAGGTATTGTGCTGTTATTCACATTGGTAAAGGAAAAGTCGGACCTGCGCCTCTATATGTTCTTATTGGGAGCAACAGGGGTTATAGGCAATCTTTCTATGTGGACATATCTGCCTAAGTATCTGGTAAAGGTCGATTTTAAAACCCTTGAGATAAAACGACATTTTTCACAGACACTGGTATATTTCGTACCTACTGTTGCGACATCGATATATACCGTACTTGATAAGGCCATGATAGGCTGGATCACAGATAATAATTATCAGAACGGATACTACGAACAGGCTACCAAAATACTGACTATATGTAAATCAGTTGTATTTTCTATAAATACTGTCGTTTCAGCAAGAATGTCATTTCTTTTTGTACAGAAGGCACATGATGAAATTAAATCACGTTTAAAGACAACTATTGATTTTGTTTTAATGGTAGCATTCCCTATAACATTTGGCATTATTGCTATCGCTCCTAATTTTGTTCCGGTATTCTTCGGTGATGGCTATGATGAAGTAGTTACACTGCTTTATATAATGGCTCCGCTGCTTATTATAATCGGAATAAGCAACTGTCTCGGTGCGCTGTATTTTACACCGAGCGGACAGAGAGCCCGAAGCAATAAGGGTATTATTACCGGTGCCGTTGTAAACCTTATACTTAATGCTTTTATGATACCTTTGCTTGGGGCTAACGGCGCTGCTTGTGCATCTTTAATTGCCGAACTGACAATAACAGGCCTTTATCTCTATATGTCCCGTGATTATTTTGACAGAAAGCATATTCTCAGAGTAAGCTGGAAGAAACTTATATCAGCTGTACTTATGTTTGCTGTTGTAGTTACAGTCAGACGTATGCTTCATATCAACGACATTGTTCTGTTAGTTGTACAGGTAGCATCAGGCGCAGTTACATACGGTGTATGTATGCTTATACTGAGAGACAGCTTACTTATCGATAATCTCAATAAGATTCTTTCAAAACTGAAAAGAGGGTGAATTTATGGTTCCTTTGAATATTACGATACCTGAAGACTTTATTAAGGAAGAAGAACGCTGCGGATATGTGATCTCATCAAAGATGAAGGAAGTATGGGCTGTTGAAATGGATTTGCTTAAACAACTTCAAGATGTTTGCAGTGAGTTGAACATTAATTATTATGCTTGCGGCGGAACTTTGCTCGGAGCAGTCAGGCATAAAGGCTTTATACCATGGGATGATGATATTGATGTTACCATGTTAAGGTCAGATTTTGAAAAGCTGTGTAAAGCATATAAAAAGTTTCGTAAACCGTATGTGCTTCAGATGTTCGGTAATACTGAAGGATATTTTACAGGACACGCTCAGCTTAGGAATACTATGACTACAGGAGTGTTATCAAATTATTCCGATGTTAAATGTAAGGTACCATATAATCAGGGGATTTTCATAGATATTTTCCCTTTAGATGCTTTGCCTGATGATTTAAATGAACGTTCAGTACTGATAAATAATGTAAAAAAGTATAAAAAAAGCGCAAAGACAATTTACAGTTCTACTGAAGGTTTTATAAAAGAAAAAGCAACTTTTAAAAGAAAGGTTGCCCATGTGATATGGAAAATATTTCCTCCGTTGTTTTCGTATCGCCGCAGTTACAGAAAGTTTATTGAGACTTGTAAGAAGTACAATGAACAAGAAACTGAATATGTTACAATGCTGAGTTTTATGCCTGAGAATGAAAAACTTTGGATAAAGCGTGAGAATTTGAAAAAAAGCATGGTTGTTCCATTTGAATTTATGTCAATTCAGATAGAAGAAAAATATGATGAAGTATTAAAACTTCAATATGGTGAATATATGACTCCTGTAAAAGGAGGGTGTTATCATGGTGATGTTATTTTTGATACAGATTTACCGTTTGAAGAATGGAAAAAAAGAAGGGTGAAGTAATTATGCAGAAGGCAGTTATAATAGGCGGAAGCAATGGGATAGGTCTTGCTGTCTCATTAGAATTAATAAAACAGGGATATCATGCAGTAATACTGGATATCGCTGAACCTGATGAAAAATATTTTCAGGAACTTGCTGATAAATATACATTTATCAGATGTAACTTACTTGATCTTGACGAAAGTATTATCGAACAGCTCAGAGATGATGCTGATGTGAAACTGCTCATGATAACAGCAGGATTCGGTCGTGTTACTCCGTTTGAGTCACTGCATACAGCAGAGATAAAGAATATGTTACAGGTAAATACTGTATCAGCTTTAAAGATAGTACGTATTTTCTATGACCGTATAATGGCGAAAGAACCTTTCTACTGTGGTATGATGGGCTCGATAGCAGGTCTTATCAGTTCACCGATGTTCTCGGTGTATGCTGCTTCAAAAGCTGCTGTATGCAGATTTATTGAAAGTGTAAATATAGAGCTTGAATTTGCAGGAACTGATAACAGGATACTGAATGTTTCTCCGGGATCAGTCAAAGGGACACGTTTCAATAAGGGCGAGAATGATATGGAGCTTGTCAGTGGTCTTGCAAGAGAGATCGTTTCAAGGCTGTTCAATTCAGAAACATTGTATATACCCGAATATGATACTATTTACAAAGGCGTTATAGAGCGATATAATAACGATCCTCATGCTTATGGAGTGAGCAGCTATCAGTATAAGCTTGATTCAGGCAGATTCAGCACTGAAAAGCGTGTAAGGATAGGATATCTCTCAGGTACATTCGATCTTTTTCATGTCGGACATCTCAATCTTTTGCGTAATGCAAAGCAGTACTGTGATTATTTAATAGTCGGAGTTCATCCTGATGCTTCCCATAAGGGGAAGGTAACCTTTATTCCTTTTGAGGAGCGTATGCAGATAGTAGGCGCTGTCAAGTATGTTGATAAGGTAGTTCGCTCATGCCCGGAGGATTGCGATGCCTGGGATACGCTGCATTATACTCATCTCTTTGTCGGAAGCGATTATAAAGGAACTGAAAGATTCATGAGGTATGAGGAGTACTTCAAGGATAAAGGCGTTGAGATCGTTTACTTCCCTTATACTCAGGGAACAAGCAGTACCCAGATAAGAGAAAAAATAATCAGTAATGATAAGGGGGATAAGCAGTGAATTGTTTCACTGCTTATGGCTTAGAGTTATAGAAATTATTATCTGGAGTGACAGAATGCGTGAAAAATTTAATTGGGTTGTATACAGCAAATTCTGAAATCAACTTTTGGGTATCTCTATCCTGCTGATAGTCATGTTCCGTTTTTTGAGGACTATCTTGCATCAGGTGAGCAGCCGCTCCGTATTGCTGCAAAATGCTATTATGCTCTGATCGGCAGTATCGGTGTATAGTTCTTTATCTTTTTTATCAGGTATGGGAATGTTTTTTCTCTGAGTAAATCTGCGGAACTTATACCGTTTTACCGGAAGCGGCTTTACAGAGTATTGATCCCTTATCTGATATATGGCGGAGTTTTCTGGATAGTTAAAGATGTGATATTGAAAAAGACAGGAATAGCAGTTTTGGCACTTGATTATTCCTTGCCGTCGGACTGATACTTATCATATTTTAAATTACATACTCTGTCTGGTTATTTCTGTGATACTGAGCATTATGCTGCATAAAATAACAGAAACGCTGATAAAACCAAAGAATTTAATATCGTGAACTGATACGAAGAAAGGTACAGAGTTATTAGCTCATATGATAGATTTTGATAATATAAAACTTTTTTATTAAGGAGGAACTGACATATTATGCCGCAAAATGATCGAAAGAATTATATTGATGCAGTAAAAGGCATTTCGATGATGGCTATAATAGCAGGACACTTCAGCAATGATCTTATTGAAAGATTTGTTTTCACTTTTCATGTGCCTATTTTCTTTATTGTAAGTGGTTTATTTTATTCTCAGCGAGATGGTATAGTCGGAAAGCGATTCAAACAGCTTATTAAACCATATTGTGTTACAGGTGTTATAATATGGTTGTTATTCTTTATAAAAGCATTTTTAAAAATTTGTTTGAGAGGATCACCTGCTTCAGATCTTTTATTTGTAACCAAAAGAAGTATTATTGAAATCCTTTACGGAAGCGGTTCACGGACTGATTTTTTCGGTTTAAAAATGGAATCAATAGGTGCTGTTTGGTTTTTACTTGCAGTGATCTGGGCAACATTTTTTGTATATTATATTGAAAAACTGATCAGTGAAAAATATCTGTGGCTAAAATGGCTTTCAGTTTTGATTATTTTCTTGTTAGCTATGGTATCAGCATATTATGTGTGGTTACCCTTTTCTATTCAGGCAGGTATGCCATCTGCGCTATTTCTTTATACAGGATACAGACTCAAACAAAGAAATATGTTAGACAAGCTAAATAATGTTTGGTTTTTAATTTTACTAACCGGGCTATGGATCGTAGAGTTGATTTTTAGCTATATAAATGATAATATGAGCATTGTTAGAAGTTATTTTCCTGATGTTTGGATAAATGTTTTAGGATCTGTATCAATAAGTATTGTAGTAGTAATAATAACTCAAAAAGTAGAATGCAATAAAGCGATTGCTGATTCAAAATGTTATCATTTTTTATGCTGGTTTGGAAAGAATTCTTTGATTGTTTTATGTTTCCATCTTATAGAATTAAGATTGTTCCTACGGAGAATAATGTCAACAGTAATACATGATCACCATGTTTATATCGTTGTTGTTTTCATAATGAAAATTTTTATGACTTCGTTTCTTACGTGGATAGTTATGAGAAGTAAAAATATAAAAAGAATTTTTATATAACAGTGAGGTGCTTATATGTACGATTATTTAGTAGTCGGCTCCGGTCTTTACGGAGCAGTATTCGCTCACGAAGCGAAGAAAGCAGGCAAGAGTGTTCTTGTGATAGACAAGAGAGCAAATATTGCCGGTAACGTTTACACAGAGGAAGTAGAGGGCATCAACGTACACAAATACGGCGCACATATCTTCCACACAAACAACAAGGAAGTATGGGACTATGTAAATCAGTTTGCAGAGTTCAACCGCTTCACAAATTCACCTGTAGCTAACTACAAGGGAGAGCTTTATTCACTCCCGTTCAATATGTACACCTTCAATAAGATGTGGGGAGTAGTTACACCTGAGGAAGCTGCTGCAAAGATCGAGGAGCAGCGCAAGGAGATCACTGGTGAGCCTAAGAATCTCGAAGAGCAGGCTATCTCACTGGTCGGACGTGACATCTATGAGAAGCTTATCAAGGGCTACACAGAAAAGCAGTGGGGACGTGACTGTAAGGAGCTTCCTTCATTCATCATCAAGAGACTCCCTGTTCGTCTTACATTCGATAACAACTACTTCAACGCTCTCTATCAGGGTATCCCTGTAGGCGGCTACACTCAGATGGTAGCAAATATGCTTGAGGGTATCGAGGTACGTCTCAATACTGATTATCTTGCAAATAAGGCAGAGCTTGATGCACTTGCTGAAAAGGTAGTTTACACAGGTGCTATCGATGCATACTTTGAATTCAAGCTTGGTACTCTCGAATACCGCAGCGTGAAGTTTGAAAACGAACTTCTCGATAAGCCTAACTTCCAGGGCAATGCGGCTGTTAACTATACCGACAGAGAAACTCCATGGACTCGTATCATCGAGCATAAGTGGTTTGAATTCGGCAAGGATAAGAACGGCAATGACCTTCCTAAGACTGTTATCAGCCGTGAGTACAGCTCTGAGTGGAAGCCCGGCGATGAGCCTTACTATCCTGTTAATGATGAGAAGAACGGTGCTCTCTATGCTGAGTACAAGAAGCTTGCCGAGACCGAAAAGAACGTCATCTTCGGCGGACGACTCGGCGAATACAAGTACTACGATATGGACACAGTAATCGCTGCTGCACTCGAACTTTGCAAGAAGGAACTGTAATATATCCTTACAGTTTTTGACTTATCTTTCAATAACAATTATAGTATAATTAAATGAACGGTACGTGGAAATCCATGCACCGTTCATTCTATATATTCAGAAGGTATATACAAGAAAAACTGAAAGCAGAAGGAGACACAAATGGATAAAATTAAAATCAGAAAAATACTGAAGATAGCCTTTGTCCTGTACATAATCGCTGTAATAAGTCTGACATTCATAGTACGTGAGACAATGGTTCTGCGAATGCCAAACAGCAGAGGAGTTATATTTGAACCATTCCGTGAGGTGCAGGCAATGATAGAACGGCCCAACCATCTATTCTGGTTCTTACAGATATTCTTGAATATACTATTCTTTGTACCGCTGGGATTTTTGCTGCCGTTTATTCATAAGCGATTCAACACCCTTGCTGCGGTAACTGTTACCGGCTTCCTTTTCTCATATGGCATAGAAACAATGCAGTTTATTACGAGCCGAGGAGTTACTGAGATAGATGATATCATCAATAACACGTTGGGAACAGTTGCAGGATATATGGTATATACTGTTTTTGCAGCAGTTTTTCCACAGATGAAGGAATAGTTGTAATTACTTAACATCATTTTGCTTATAGATAAAATATTCGAGTGGCGTGATTCGAGGATTATTAACTCATGCGCTTGCTAATAAAAAATAACTATATTTAAGACATACCCACCACACGGCGGCATAGACGGCGGCTGCACGTCGGCGGAGGGTATTCCCGAAAAGGGGATAAATCTGAGCATAATGCAGAGACTGAGGGACATATTATTAGTAAGCGGATTTGATGTGAAAGTCACAAGAGACAGCGACACGTCCATCCACGATAAAGGCATCGAGGGGATAGCAGCGCAGAAAAGTTCTGACATGGACAACAGGCTGGAGATATTCAACAGCGAGGACAATGCCGTTTGCATATCCATACATCAGAATCAGTTCACCGATCCTGTTTACAGCGGAGCGCAGATGTTTTACTCTGATGAGCAGCGCGGGAGCGAAGATCTTGCAAGGGCGGTGCAGAAGCGTTTTGCGACTCTTTTGCAGCCCGACAATAACCGTGAGATAAAGGAATGCGGCAAGGAGCTTTTTCTCTGCTACTACAGCAAGAACCCCACCATCATGGCGGAGTGTGGCTTCCTGTCGAATCCCGGGGAGGCAGCGCTTCTTGATACGGAAGAATATCAGGAAAAGACTGCGCTGACAATTTTTTCGGGGCTGTGTGATTACCTTGCGGAACGATGACTGCTGTGTACGGAATGTATAATTTAAATATAATTATATTTACGCTATAATAATTGTATCATAACAGTGAAAATTATGTGAAATTAAACTAATTCTCCTTGACATTGTTATAGAAATCATCTATAATAATATTGCGGTTCTGTCTCTGAGGACTGCTGCAGCTTTGCGGATCACATCTGAACCGGCAGAGCAATAGTACAAATGATATAGGAGGAACAAAAAAATGAGCGTATTCAGCAGACTGAGCGATCTGCTCAAGGCAAATATAAACGATCTTATCGACAGGGCTGAGGATCCCGAAAAGATGGTGAAACAGGTCATCCTCGATATGCAGGAAGAACTGAACAAGGCTACCCAGAATTACGGCAAGGCTAAGGCAAGCGAGCGTATGGCTGAAAAGAGATACCTCGACGCAAAGCAGGTTTCCACCGACTGGGAGAACAAGGCTAAGCAGGCTCTGTCAGCAGGCAAGGAGGATCTTGCAAAGCAGGCACTTGCAAAGAAGATCAAGGCTGACGAGGATATGGAAGCTTACAAGGAAATGTATGAATCCATCTCCGACCAGACCGAGGCTATCGGCGATCAGGTTGAGGTTCTCAAGGCTAAGCTTGACGAGGCAAAAAGCCGTCAGGCAATGCTCATTGCCCGTGCGCAGATGGCGGATACAAAGAAGAATCTTGCCAAAGCTTCAGGCGGATTCGGCGGAAACTCCGCTCAGGAAAAGCTTGACAGAATGGAAGAGAAGATCAGCATGAAGGAAGCTGAAGCTGATGCTTTCACTGAGATCGCAGGAAATGGCGAAGATGAACTCAGGGATTCTTTCGCACAGATGGAAAAAGATGCTAAGGTCGATGCAGAATTTGCAAGACTTATGGCAGAAATTAACGGAGAAAAATCAGCAGAATAATCTATAGCAAGGGAGTTTTAGTATGAGCCGCAAAGAAAGATATTCGGAACGAAAAATGATAAAGGATTCACTTCCGCTTATGGGAGCTATATTCCTCGCAATCGCTTCTGTTACCTACATCCTTATAAAGAACTGGAGCAACAAGCTCTATATTGAGAGATGGAAGGACTATGAGGACTGCGGTATCTGATACTGCGGACATAATAATTGCTATACATTTCTAACATATTTCAAAATGGATCCGACTTTACTGTTCGGATCCATTTTCAAGCTGTCGGCAGCTTGACCCCGATCACGAGTCGGCGCAAGCGCCTTACTTTGTACGTTTAGCATGATCTGCTTTCGCTCGCTGATACT
>Ga0179934_1176493_pt1 | contig 19576 bp, 1 predicted proteins | sample AD_UKC055_sludge_FD_135923 | JGI IMG/M metagenome (GOLD analysis project Ga0179934, IMG submission 135923) | Active sludge microbial communities of municipal wastewater-treating anaerobic digesters from Illinois, USA - AD_UKC055_MetaT... | ecosystem: Engineered > Bioreactor > Anaerobic >... | reverse complement strand
TTGATATGCTGCTGCAGAATTATCTTCAGCAAAGACAGAAGACAGTGAAATCATCAGTATCAGGGCTATCAGTACTAATTTAATTTGTTTCATTTTTTTCCTTCCTTTCGGTTGGAAGGGAGGAGGATATCCTCCTCCCCTCTTCACCAATTTAGTTGATAGCTATCTTAACTACCTTTTCTACTATCTTCGTGCCATCGTTGGCAATCACGCGTGCAAAATATGCTCCGCGTGCCAATTTCACACCATCATTATTACGACCATCAAATACAATCTCTGCTTTACTCTTACCTTGAACTTTACCACTGTAAACCAAAGTGCGAACTTCACGACCCGCAAAGTCATAAATGTGGATGTTTACATAAGCACCTTCAGTTAAGGTTACGGTAAACTTCGCAGTTCCATCAGTACTGGGATTAGGATATGCATAAGCATCTACAATCTCCAATTCTGCAGGAGGTTGAGGAGTATTAATCATTGTAAAGCTAATTGTTGTCATTGCTTGATTGCCTGCATTATCCCAGGCAGATACACGCACAGTGTATGCTCCGAGCATTAAATTCGATAGTTCTTTCGTAATATCAGTAATGCCAGCACCCTCTGTAACATCACTAATTACTAAACCCAATGGATCAATAATCACCATCCGACTTCCTGCAATTCCAGAACCGGCACTAGTTTTGCTACCATTCTTCAAAGGAGGAATCAGATCACTGATTTGGGCTTCGATTCTTACTTTAGTAGTCTCATCCACTAAAGTAATTTCAGCACCATTTACAGGGTTTAGAATTGTAATTACAGGAGCAGAACGATCCACACCATAATAGTGATTAGCTTCTGTGGCATTACCAAATTGATCAGTAGCAAATACTTGTAAGCGAACTGAAGTTTCACCTGCAGGAATTAAACTACCATTCAATATTACACTGTATATACCATTTACTGGACTTACAGTAAGCGGACCCATTAGGGTTACTCCCGAAGGATAGGTAATTACATTAGTGGTAACAGTTACAGGAACTACTGCACTAATTGTGAAATCAAGATTATTAAGGCCTATGGAATTCAACCAGGCAATATCGGTGAAGGAAATCATAGGCGCAACTGTAGGAGTAACTATGAAGCTACGAGTTGCCATTGCTTGATTATTCACATTGTCGGTTGCCAGGATGTTAATTGTGTAGGTTCCGTATTGATTAACAACCAGCTGTCTTGCAATAACCTGAGTATTTTCAGGATAATTAGCATTTACAGCTTCATTTCCATCAGGAGCCAATACAGTAAGATTCACAGCAGCTATCCCTGAACCAGTTTTATCCTTAGGATCACTGGAAACACTTCGCTGTCCATTATTCTTGGTTCCTACTACTTCAGAAATAGTAGCCATAATATTCACAGAGGCATTATAACTAAACTGAGCATCCTCTGTAGGATTGATTATGGTAACTAAAGGAGCATAGTTATCAATACCATAGAGTTGATTAGAAGTGGAAGTACCACCCAGAATATTAGTAGCAGTCACTTCCAAACGAATTCCGGTCTGATCTACAGGTATTACACCACCCATAACATCAATGCTGTATACATCATTTACGGCAGCAGGAATTACAGGACCTTGGAATAGAGCGTTGGCAGGAATAGTATAAACATTAGCAACCACTCCGCCTACCGCCAAATTGATACCGGCTGTATTGATAGTGAAGCTAAGCTTGTTGTTATTAGTGGAATTTAGCCACCAGCTGTCATTCGCTAAGGGCTGGAAAGTAATTTCAGGTGCAGGAGCAGGAACAACAAAGTTCGTGCTGGCTACACTCTCATTACCCACTACATCTTTGGCCGTGATAGCTACTGTATAGTTACCATACTGATTAGCAGTTACGATTTCAGCAATAGCTCCAGTCAGATTACTGAATACAACTGGTGTTCCAGTAGGAGGAGTAACAGTCATAGTTACAGTCTGTAATCCAGAACCACTTCTATCCTGTATATCCTTAGAGGATTTCAATATGCCTCGCGTACTTGCATTATCAGTAACCGTAGCTGTAATACTAACCTGTTCATTATAGGTAACCTCGGTACCTGCTACAGGAGTATGAATTGTAATCACCGGTGCATTATTATCAATCAAGAAGGTCTGATTGGAAGTAGAAGTTCCACCCCAAACATCGGTAGCAATAACTTCTAAACGAACTGCTGTTTGATCTGCAGGAACTACTCCACCATAAAGGATTACAGAGTATTGATTATTAGCACCTGCCGTAGGAGTGATCGGACCCTGGATTAATGTGTTGCTTGGTTCGGCATAGATATTAGCAACCACACCACCATTGGCAAGCTGAGCTACGGAGTTCACTGTAAAGGTGAAAGTATTAGATCCTGTAGTATTTAGCCACCAGTTACCATTAAGAGGATTAATTGCAATAGTAGGAGCTCCACCTACAACATCAAATTCATAGGATAAAGATCCAACATTACCTACAATATCACCAACTGCGGCAACTACTGTATAGTGGCCAGCAGGAAGAACACCTGCATCGTGAGTGAAGGTTCCATTGGTAATAGTACCAGTAATGGCAGCACCATTTAGAGTTACATTAATGTTTGTTACATCAATTCCGCTGGCACCTGTATAATACCAAATAGGGGTTCTACTATTCTTTCCGTTTAGCCTTCCAGAATCAGCTCCTCGCATTAGAATTTGCATCCCTTGATAGTCCTCAAAGGCAATTGCTACAACAACATCGGTTCCCTGAGCAAGAGTTGCAGGATAATAATCAATCGGGTCTTCATCCACGATTTGTGGTTCTTCCGGATCCCAGAAGCCATCTTGATCAAGATCAACCCAATCCAGGTCTTCATTCACACCATTAGGAACATCTTCATTAAACAAACCATCACCATCATTATCTATAGGAGCACCAACTGGAGCAAGTGCCCAAACAATTGGAGCAGCCATATCAATTCCGTAGGTCTGTTGTGATTGATTAACAATATTGTAGTTATCTATTGCTTCAACATATAGCTTAACTGCAGTTGCCATAGGAGACAGCAACTGACCAAAGTTGAAAGAATAACTATATACATTTCCAGAAACAGAAATGGGTGCAAGGACCATTTGCTGGATTTGGTTTTCACCTGCAGCTGATACTTCATATAAATCGATCCAGACACCATCATTGGGTATAGTTCTGCCTTGTGGAACAGTTACTGTGAAGGTTAAAGGAGTATTGAAGGTTGGATTCAACCACCAGCCATTAGCAAAACCAGTAAAGGTAATTGCAGGACCTTCAATATTAACTGTGTAGTTTACGGGTTCTGTTACACTATTCATCTCCAGATTATTATCGGCATACCATACTGCTTGCATTTCCATTGTATAGTTAATGTCATAACCCAGAGCATTCAAATCATCCATAGTTAGGGTATAACTGTAAGTATTACCGCTTACGGTCATATTTGCCATTGGAACAGTAATGTCACTATTCCAGCCCATAACATACAGATGAGCATCACTGATAGCTGTTTCTGGATCAGTTATAGTAGCACTTAATGTGCGATCTGTAACTGTAATTTGTGTTCCAGTTGCTACAATAACAGGTGCTGTAATATCAACCTTAAATGCCTTTTCTGCACTGATATTTACATTGTTACGAGTAACCATAACAGAGGCAATATGATCACCTGCAGTAAGGTCCATAATATTAGCAGCAGTAATGAAACCGTTATTGTAAGAAGCAGGAACCGCTATATTATCAATATACATTTGATAGGTTATTTCTCCGGCAGAAGGAGTTGTGTATCCACCATCGGTAAACCCATCATAAACGAAGAACTTGATAGTAGAATGATTTTCTACTGTCCAGAGTTCGTTATTAGTTGCGTTAATATACTGTGGTTCAATACTATTAAAGACAACATTGAAGTCCACGGTTCCAGTGTATTGGCCAACTGCATAGATAAATCCACTTGGGGCAGCGAAGGTTACAACATTTCCAATAACATCTGCAGTAACATTAATCCACTGATTACCATTATAGTACATTCCCACAATGGTTCCCACTGTAGGATCTGGAGTAGCAGCTAAAGTAACTGTGAGATTAAGATCACTTTGTGGATTCACTATGAACGCCGTTTGAGCAGGATTACTTAATTCAGTATAACCAAGAGGAAGTGCAATTGCTGGCTCAACATTTTCATAGTAAGCAAAACTACCGTTAGGAACAGTCAAAGCAATTCCATTATGGGTAATTGTGCCAATATTAGTAGTATTAAGCACGGTGCTGTTTAGTTGCATCATCCAGTTTTCATAATCAATTGCAGATGTCCAGAATTCGTATTCACCATAACTAGGAACATCAAAGAAAGCTGTAGGTGTTCCATTAACTATCTGAACAGCAGGAGTATTAGCATAAACTCCATTATAAAGAGTAGTTACTATTGGAGCACTAAGAGCACCTGTAATACGCACTTCGTTATTATAGAACACATTGGCAGTAATAGTAGGATTGTTAACAACCAGTTTTCCACCTTCAGTTGCATCGTAAGTAACATTCAATTCGGGTTTATTGGTAGAAATCAATCCACTGTTATAGGTTACCACTGTTCTAATCTTTGTAGCCCCATTCATCAGTTCAGCATTAAACTGCACTGCAAAGGGTGTAGCTACAAGATTGGAAATTGTGGCAAAAGGTGTCCAGATATTGTTAGCGAAGTATTCAAAGGTGACTGCTTCTATAATTTCATTGTTCCAGTTGGCAACTTCAGCATAGAGGATATCCTGGTTAGCATTATCTCCATTAAAGCTCATTGCGGTAATCAGAGCATAAGGTTCCCAGTTAGCAGGAGGAACGATAGTAACTGTTTTAGCTACGCCATTAACATTTCCGGCATAATCATAAGCCATAATGCCAAGGTTGTAATTACCCACTACCAGACCTGTAGTATTCCAGTTAATACTATAAGGAGCTTCAGTATCGGTTCCGATCAGAACGTCTACACCATTGTAGTTATACCAGAGTTCCACTTTGTCGATTCCGGAAGCGACCTGGTTGATCTGTCCATACAGGACATCCCAGGCATTTCCGTTCACGGTGGCAGTGGAGCCAAGCTGGATATTGTAGTTGCCAGCAATCTCAGTGACGCCAGTGCCAGTGATTCCGGTAAAGATAACTTCAGGATCAGTGGTGTCGTACATCACGTTGGTGACAACGGTGTTGGTGGTATTGGGGGTTTCTTCAGCCTTGTCAGCCACGCTGAATCTGAAGTCCATCATTCCGTTCAGCAAGCTGGCAGGAGTATGATAGATCTCGACTCCGGTGAAGGTGGCAACGTAGGTATTGGCACCAGTTCTGTCAAGGTTGGAGCTTGTGATAACAGGAGTATGCCAGTCATTTGCACCGTCGATTCCGATTACGCGGTATTCGAGGGCAATGCTGCTGGCATCTAGCTCATCATCCGTGGTTACTGCGAAGTTCACGGTGAAGGTGTCACCATTGAAGAAACCGTTATTGGCTGGCATCGAGACAATCTGGCCTATGGTCAGACTGTGATCCAGGGTCACCTGCACTGAAGCGGAGATATTACCAAGGGTTTCTCTTGCTTCACGGGCACGGACGCCGAGAGTCCAGTTTCCGGCAGCGAAATCAGGAAGGATGTCACTGAGAACGATGTCGGCACGTCCGGCGACCACATCGGCATATTCCAGATGTGTCCACGGAGCAGTATCGCTATTGCGGATCACGTATTCCACGCGCATGATATTCACGTCGTTCACTGCGGTTTCGATGGTCACATCGTCGTGCAGGCGAACGGGGATGATATTATTTACGGGAGCATGACCGGCAACAGAAAGTATCTGCATCGGTGTTTCAGGATCGGTTACGGTGAACTCGCTGGTGGTGGTATATACGTTTCCAACCAAGTCTGTGATCTTGGCTTGCACCGTGTAGGTGGCACCAAATTCCAGATTGGCGGGAACTGTCCACTCGTATGTCCAGGGAGCTACATTCACGGTAGCTATTGAATTCCAAGGCTGAGCTGGCACGGGGTTCTGAGCATAGGTAAATTCCACGTTCAGGATTCCGGCAGGAGCATCAGCGGCGTTGGCATTCAGCACCAGTTCTGTACCGCGGTCAACATTGGCAGGAAGCACAAGGTTGGCCGTAGGCAGCACGTTATCGATGTTCAGAGTATGAGTAGCGGAATCGTTCATGTTTCCATAAACGTCGTAGGTTACTACTTGCAGAATACCGGTTGTGGTAGCTGCATCAGCAGGCAGACCATTCCAATTCAGCATAGCGATGTTATTCTGCAGCGGAGCATTTACGGTGCCGATTACAGCGCCGTTGAACTTGAATTCCACGCTGGCCAGATCGCCAAGCATGATATCGCTGGTAATGGTTGCCTTGATTGCCAGATTAGGATTAACCAATCCGCTAACCCATGCAGGATTATTCTGACCAAGCCAGGTGTAGCTGATAGCTGCATCGGGAGCTTGGGTGTCGATAATCCGGGCAAGGGTATAGGCATTTGCACTCAGTATGGACGTTATGGGAGTTTCAGTTCCCCACTTGTCTTTGGCAAAGGCCACGATCTGGATGGTGTTATTGTACAGGTAATAGGGATACACTGTCCAATCAAAGCTATATGGCTCTGAAATCCAGGCAGTAGGGGCATTGCCGTTAACGTCGCCGAAGTTCATCCATTGGGAGACGGGGCTCACAACGTTGTTTTCTACATTAACGTAGCGGTATTGGTAGCTTACCTGACTGAGGAAGTCCATATTTCCGGTGAAGCTTGGTGTGCTAACTGAATAGGTTTCACCTCTTTGGACAGCACCGTTCACCATTGTAGGCACAGCTACTTGAGGAACGATGGTTCCGTTGTAGATGTTCACGATAGCCACGGAATTGCTGTTGGCAACTGGATAGTGGCTGGTGATCTGAACTTCGTACACACCTCCGATCAGGGAAGCAATATCCCAGTTCACGGAGTATTGACGCTGATACTGAGCCAGGAAGCTCGGATCGATGAAGTTCCACATCTCGCCATTGATATCAGTTGCGATCGGGGTCCAGTTTTGGGTTCCCAGTAATCTGAAGGAGAAATCAACGCTGGTGGGAATCTCGCTCAAGTGAGGAACGTAAGCGAACAGCTCAAGCGGTGCGGCATTGGCGGTATGATTAGTACCAACCATTTCAGCCACTTGCGGGGTGGGCAGGTTCCAGTTTACATAGTGCAGAGCGCGGTTTCCATTTACCACGTCGGTTACGGCCATCAGCCTGGTGACTCCGGGAATACCATAGGTAAGAGTGAAGAAGTTTGCAGTATTGGGAACTGTAGCTTCGTTATCCAGCAGGTCTTTTACTTTAACTTCTGCACTCACCAGGATATTCATTTCGCCATTGACGATGAATTGTTCAAAGGCGGTGGATGGATCCCAGGTGAAGTTGATCTTATTATTCACAGTATCCAAAGTGTAAGTAGAGATTGTCTGGCTTACATTCTGATAAGTGAAGGTAGCGGTCATGTCTCCGGTTGGAGCGATGCCGATCAGATCATTATAGCTAATTTCGAAGTTGATTGTATTGTCGCTATATACAGCAATGTAATTCGGATGGCTGGTTGAAACCATGGCCAGTCCGGCGGGAGCCTGGGTGTCTATATACAGAGCTTGGTAATCAGCAGGCAGAATTGTGGCGGTATTGCCGGCAAAGTCCGCAAGTACGATTTCCAGCCTGTAGATTCCATCAGTCAGGGTAGCCATGTCGGCAGCACTGAAGGTGAAATTCACTGAAGCTTCGTTTACATTGGTATAGGTTTCATTGATGGTAAGGCCGGTCGCAACATTGATGATTTTGACTGTTGCGGCGGCTACATCGACCAGATCGACCTCAGGCAGGTTCGTGTAACCCAGATTCAGGGCTACCGCTGCTGAGTTATTCAGCCACTTGTAGCCATCGACCACGGAGTGAGTCATCTGATTCACTACTGCGCCGGGGGCAGTGGTATCCAGGTACAGCTTTACGATCTGTTCAGATTGGTTGTTGCCGTTTACATCTTGAGCGACTACTCTCAGATAGAGATACGGAGCGCGGCCCAATACGGGAGGATTCCAGTTGGTGGCAATATTTGCCTGACCACCGGTTGCCACTGTATTGATATTCATCCAGGGTCCGTTCACCGAGGTAGCCCATTCGAAGGTAAGAGTATTTACGTCGGCAGGTGTGTCAATAACGGCTTGAATGGTTCCATTGTAGTTTACCATCGCCTGAGCAAAGGCATACTGACCTGAAACGATCGGACGTGTGCCGACCATTGTGATGTGAGCATTGGATCCAAGCTGGTCGTCAAAGACAACATAGGTGATAGGTGCAGCGGCATCGATATTGCCAAGGGCATCCTTTGCTGTAGCTCTGAATCTGTAGTATCCTTCAGCCACGTAGGGAAGAACCTGAGAAGCAGAACCGCCAGTTACTGGGATCCATTGGTTGTTCACGTCAAAGTGCTGCCAGCCGCCCCAAACGGGAGAACTAACAGAGGCTTTGTAGCTGTATTCGAAATGCACCATCATGGGGTTATCGAAGTTTGCGGGAGTGATGTTGTTTGCAGTGACCGTAACTTCACCAGCAGCAGGTATCACAAAGATGTTGTTGGTGGCATTCATATGCACGCCATTGATATTATCGACCAACATCTGAGGAGCACTGCCATCCACGAACAGGGTATAGATGTTCGAGGTGAAGTAGTTACCAGCCTTGTCGCGAGCTACGGCACGCAGATAGTAGGTAGCGTCGGCTTCGTCAGCTTCATCCACCAGACCATCGTTATCGTTGTCCACAAGGTCGGTCAACGGGGTAGGAGCAACCCAGTTTGCTTGCTGATAGTTTCCACCCATGTTCACTTGAGTTCCGAACTGAACCCAGCGACGGACAGGAGCAGCAGCAGGCTGAGAAGAATACTGATACATCACTTCCACGATATCGTCCACTGCCACCAGCAGTTCGTTCACGTCTGCGGTTATGGTAATGGGATCTATCATGGGACGAATGCGCTGCACACCACCAATGACTGTTATTGCAGTATTGGGAGCGTTATTATCGATATGAATCCAGCGAGAGGGAGCTACCTGATTGAAGAGGACGCTTCCATTGGTTGCCAGAGGCAGAGCGCGGAATTCATAGATACCAGCGGCGATTGTTTCGGTATTCAGAGGAGTTACCCAAGGAGTCACTGTGAAATTGGTAAATCCATTGGGATCATTGATGATGTAAGTGGTACCCAGCAGATTGGCTACATCGAGGTCGAGACTGCTGATGACACCATCATCGTTCAGATCAAGACGATACTGGAAGTTATAACCACCCTGAGTAAGGTTGGCAGTATACTCCCAACATTCGTGAGCGGCATTCCAGGCCATTTCGGAAACGAGGTCACCATTTGCATACAAATGCACGCCCGGCACGAAGGGAAGTCCATCGTAAGCGGGAATGTCTTTTCTGTAGAGGTGGAATTTCACGTTAGAAGCAGGCGCGGAAGCAACTGTGGCAATTTCAGTCCAGGTGTTGTTCACTTTGTATTCGAAACGAACCTGGTTTACTGGTACGTTACCAATGTTTTCAGTAACATTAGCAGCGAGGTTTATCCATTCGCCAACGATTTGATTATCTACATGACTTACTATCTCAGCTTTCACATCGGCAACGTTTATCACGTTTACGATCAAGTCTATCGCAGCCTTCTTTTCTGCTGCGCTGAGAACTCCGTCGAAAGTGAGAGCGGCAGGGATGCCATCGTTGGCAGTATCGCCTTCCACATTTCCACGGGTGTCTACTGAGCCAAGGATGAAGTAGTGTGTTCCACTTACATTGAAGATGCTGTATGGAACGTCAAATCCATACATACCGTTCAATGGCTCGTGGTCAAACAGCATTCCATTGGTCCAGGTGATATTGTTAATGTCTCCTGTAGCGGAATATCCATGGTACAAACGCACAGGCGGTCTGAAGTCAGTGGTACCGGCATACCAGGAGGCATTGGTATTGAAGTTTGGATCATTCAGGGCTACGTTGGACAGATTGGTAATCTGAGCAGGATCCACATAAATGCGGAGAGTAGATGTTCCATAGTCCTGAGTGCTGGCTACTGCTGTAATAGTATTGCCGGTTTCGCCATAAAGAGTTCCAAGAGTGTGAAGATTGGCATAAGCACCTTGGTTTTCATGGCTTTCGTTATCGGGATGAGAACGATAGGCAACATGAGTAACAGGAGTATTGGGAGCTACGTTGTCCACGAAGACCTGGACGGCTGCGCTTTCACGCATATTGCCCAGAGCGTCGGTGGCGACTACCTTCAGCCAGGCAGGACCAGCATAGTTCAACAGGGTTTCAACCGAACCACCGGCAGTATTCCAGTTTTCGAACTGGGCATAATGGGTGGTATTGGGAAGAGTGTTGAATGCCAGATTGCCATAAACGGCGTTGTGGAAGGTGCTGTTGTCGCTGCTCCACTTAAGTACTACGTTATTAATATCGGTAATGTCGCCGGTAACCTTGAAGAGGTTGTTGCGGCTCCAGGAGATATTAGGTGTGTTTTCAGTTATTGTTACTCTGGGTGCGAAATAGTCCAGCCTGATGGTGCTGTACACAGGGTCTTGAAGCACAGCAGGATTGGTGGGTGTGAGTTCGATGAAGAATTCATAGCTGAAGTCGTTCGAATTATACCCGGCAGGCATATAGAAGCTATCCGGCACAAAGATGGTAACAGTGTTGTTCACCATCTGAGGAGTAACTGCAATGGGGCCGATGGCAGGATAATCAGGCTGCAAGGTGGTGTTATTGGGAACGTTCACTGTGCTGACAGCACCTGTAACGTTGTTGGTAACGCGAGCCTTGAAGGTTACTGAGTTGATTCCGGCCAAGGAAGGAACCATTGTGTTGATATTGAAGAAATTGGCATTCAGTCGCAGATCGCCCACAGCAGAGACGGGATTATTGAATCCGTACACTGTGTTGTTCTGGATAGCAGGTTCGATGCCAAATCCCTGCACATCGTACATGCCAAGGTTGTAAGAGATCAGGGAGGCAGGGTTGCTGATGATAATGGGTGCGGCCATGTTAACACCGGCACTGACATTACCGACAAAGTCCTTACCTTTTACGACTACAGAGAATTCACCAGGGGTCTGGCCATTGTAGCTCCAGGTGGTATCAGCCACACCGGCACTATACATGGCATTGATCGTGGTGATCAGAGAGCCGTTCTTGTAGATCTCGAAGATGGCCCATTCGGCATCGATCCATTCAGGAGCAAAGCCGGTTGAGAGGGTCAATACATTATTGGCGGGAGTGGTATAATCAAAGGTGGTATTGCCTGCATAGCCAGGAGTATTGGGAACAGGCGGTTGATTATCACGAACGTTTACAACCACGATGGTATCGGTTACTGAGCGGCCTTCGCTGATGGCAGAGGCACGAACCAGGAACTTACGCAGCGGATTGCGTCCGTAAACGGGATCCACCAGATATTTGTAATGTGCAGCAGACATATCCCACATCACGGTATAAGGAGCCATCATGTCGGGATTGCTATCTGCGGGGGTAATGTCACCTGTGCGATCAGGATCTGTGGCAGCCTGGTAGGTGCCGTTGTTGTTTGCATCCTGATAGAGGTGGAAATGCACTCCCTGAACCTGACCATTGGGATCGGCAGGGAACGCTGTGATCTGCTGTTGATTAACCGCACCGTTGGGAAGCATAACATCAAGGTTTGCACCCATGGCTGGATTGATCACAATCTGGGAAGGACTATGCCAGTAAAGCAGTTGCTGGATATAGGTCGCTTCATTTTCCAGATTGTCTTCTGCGGTAACGGTGAAGTAATAGAAACCTTCAGCCAGGTCATAAGCGCTGTAGCCATTGGTGAACTGCAGCTCGATATAGCCATTGGCCAGAGGAGTAGCCATTACGTTGGCCAGAGGATCAGGATTGGGAACGTAGGTTTCAGGTGCACGGGAAAGGGTTACCGTGGCATTGTTCAGCCCGGAACCATCCACACCAGCTCTGATAAGCGGATCATTGAGATCGAAACGTACTTTCGTCCAGTCTTGATTATTGGCAAAATAGTTAGTTGCACTATAGTTATTGGTCTGGGTAACTGCAGTGCCAGTATAGAATTTGATTCCATTGGCAGAGATCACGGGATTTCCGCGGTCAACATTGAAGTTCACATTGGAAGATACCTTCTCTTTGCCATAGATGTTTCTGTATTTGAAGTTGATCGCCAGCTGTGTAACGTTTGCAGCCAGAGTTTGATTAATATCAGCCGGAGCAAATGTCCAGGTTGCTGTTCTGTTGTTGCCAGTTCCGGTTACTACAGGAGTGGGAATATTGGTAAAGGCAACCGGATTGGTATTTTGCAGAATGAACCAGGTGGCCAGAGTGGCATTATCTGGTAGTACAGCGGGATCGCCGGCGGTACCTGTGGCGATCTGCTCACCAATCAGATTGAATTCGGCGGTGACCACTGCATTCACAGCGGGATTGATCATGCCAGGTGTTTCAGTATAAATTGAGACACCCTTAACAATCGGATTCGCGATTATGAAGTTGTTACCATCAACGATTACTGGGACTGTGTGATTGTCCTGGAATACGTCGCCACCAAAGGGGTTGCGCTTGGTATTAACCACGAAGTTGATCGTCTGGTAATTATTAACCGTTGTAGGTGTCACAGGAATCGTGGCAACCCAGCGGTAGTTATTCATAGGATCAGTATCCGCCACAATGGTGGGAGTTCCATAGCTTACACCAGTTACTGCATTGGCCCATACCTGTTCTATGTAGGCCAGATGCTGTGCATCGATGTAAACTTTCAGAACTGCCGGCACACCCTGGGCAATGTAATTGCGCACAGTTTGTGAATCGGGCAGAGTTGTGATGAGTTCTGCATCCCTGATGATAGGAACAATCGGACCATCTGCAGCGACTTCAACCATGCGATTTCCGCTATGTGCTGCATTGCCGACTGGATCGGTAACTGTGTAGCCGATTGTGACTGAATTGGTCGGGGGAACCGGCGCAATTATCACCAGGTTGTTGATTGTGGCAGTCCACACACCGTTTGCAAAGCTGAAAGCATCAGCAGGAACTATGTAGGGACTGGTCATCGGGATACCGTTTCTGGAAGCCACAAATTGGGTCAGATTGGTAACGCTGAGAGTCGGAACAGTTCCGGAATTCAAATATCCACCGATTTCAGTGAACTTGATTTCAAGAGTGCCGTTCTGATCAAAGGGAACCACATAACCTTCCTGAGACATACCCAGAGATTCGCTCCAGATTTGCACCGAAGTGATAACGGGAGATACAGCGTCAACATAGGCTTTGTTCGTAATCTCAGGAGATACGAAGCTGGCCGGCGATGAGGTGTTGTCAGTATAGGTTATGGTGTAATTAACGCGGTATTGAAGCTTAATGGCAGCGCCATCGGTGTAAGAAGAACTCACGGGAATATTGGTATTCAGGTAATAAGTTCCATCTACAGCCGGAGTTAGAGCTGTCCAAGTAGTGCCGGTTCCAGTAGCATTGGTTACATAGTAGGTATTGAGGTCGATACCGCTTACGGCGATATTGGCCACGTCCACGCCACGGGGAGGAGCAGCAAGCTTCATTTTGAAACCGAAGTTTGCGCCTTTCTTAACATACGGTGCTGTGTAGTCATCCAAACGGTCGCCATTCACATACTGATAGGCAGTGAGGAATTCTACATTCTGCAGATAGTTGCTGCTAAAGCCAAAGCTCAAAACAGGGCCAGTTGCAAGCCAGGCAGGATCGGTTGAGTTCACCGGATTGCCGTAGTTCACATGGCCAACCTTATCCTGAATCTGAGCCAGGGTAAGATTCACTATCATGGTAGAATTGATTGAGCCAGGATTGGTTGGAGTAAGACTGATTACCTTCTCCACCACGCCTTGAGCAAGTTCGGTATGTGACACCTGAGCTACGGTCCAACCAGCAAGGGAAGGACTGGCGATGTCTATTACGCCCACTCCAGTGTCGCCATCTTTTGCCAGATACTTCAGATAAATCTTCTGAGTGCTGGGAGAAGTAGGCCACTGTCCGGCTGGGGTAAGAGCCAGATTGATCTGCTGGCTGAATCCGCCGTTTATGAAATATGTGCTCCAATCGGTAGGGGGAGTAGTTCCAGTGGCAACCCAAAGTTGATCTGTATCATATACGGGTACTTTTTTATCAACTTTGATTGTTCTAGTGTCTGGGATACTTCCATTGATCTGCTGATAGGCGAAGTAGATGGGAACAGCCTGACCATCAGCGTAGGCATTCCATACGCTCTGTACATCGGGCTGCGTTCTCCACTTGGCTACATATTTGTAAGCAGTGGCATTCACGTTTGCTCCACCTTGGGTTAGCGGAATGGTTACTGTGGTTTTGGTGGAACCATTGGGCTGGCCTACGGGAATCGGAGCTTGCAGGTTTTGGACAATGTTATCCTCGATCAGATCGAAATCTGCTGTGATGGGAGGATTGGTGGTATTGACGGTGGTTACAAATGTGTACTGGGTGCTGAGCAGGTGCTCGGGAGCAAACCATCCATCAGGATCGATATTATTATAAGGGGTTCTGGCAGTGTTCAATCCCTGAATCAAAGAGGTGGGATTGCTGAGTACTGCCATTTGATGTGTATAAGCATTGGCTGCATAACCGCGATTGGTTTGGCAGTTGAACACGAAGTTCGCCACCTTGTAATCGCTGGCTGGGGTCCAGGTAAGACCGGCAAAGCTGACGTTGTTCCAAGTATAGGTTCTGGTCAGAACTCCGCCAGTAGTGCTTTGGCTAACCGTGGGAGCTGGCAGATTGAAGGTGCCGGCTACGCCGCTCATTGCTATGGTGATCGGGAAATCAGCGGTGTTGGCAGTATCGGTGGATGTCACTGTGGCTACTATCTGAACTCCGTTCATATCAGGAGTAATGATGCTGGTGGCCACGTTGTTGTACTTAAACACCACGCTGGCAATAACCGGCTTGGTATCCACGTTTATTGTGTCGCTGTTTCCACTATAGGTGAAGGGAACATTACCGGTTGCACTGGCTGTGGGGCTGGTGTAGCCGGTTGTATAGCCGGTAACTGTGGCTGTGAGTACCTTTCCGTCCAGACCTGTGTTGTTCAGGAAGAAGTTGGTGAAGGTATGGCTCATGGTTGCCGCAAAACCGGTTGTAATGGTTGTAGTGTAGGATGTAAGGGTAACTCCGGGAGCAGTAAGGGTCACCACTACTCCGGTGGATCTTTGGTAATTGGCCAAATCCCAGCTAACGGTAAGGTTGTTTCCGGGAACGAACCATGTGGCATCGGTGTTAACCTTTACATTGGAAACCTGCGGAACAGGAAGAACGTTGATATAGCGGTTATAAACAACCTGGTTGCCCATGTGATCTCTAACCGTATATGCTGCCCGGAAGTACTTGATGCTGCTGTTGGCAGGAATGTTTACTGTCCAGATGCCGTTTCCTGTATCGACTGGAGTAAGGGTTCCAGTATTGGGTGTAAGAACAAGTTGCTCGCCAACGTATCCGTAGGGATTACCTACCACTGTATCCCAATAAACGCCGGATCCGGGATTATCGGTAACTGAGAAGGTAAGGGTTTGGTCGGTGCCGTTGGCTGTAACGCTGGTAGTATTGTTTGTAACTACCGGAGCAGCCTTGTCAACCATGATGTTGATGCTCTTGGTCTCAGAATGAGCTATCGGATTGGCTCCATCACGGGTAACGATGGTTATGGGAATCTGCAGATTCTGGTTATTAGTCCAGCCATTGGCCACGGAAGCAGGGATAGTACCTGTCCAAGTAAGTGTCCAAGTTCTGCTTTCATTGCTTCCAGCCCCTGCAACCACAGAGGTAGGAACAACTGCGGTATTAGCTGAGCCAGTTCCACCCAAGAGGGGCTGCAGATTTGCAGTCCAATCGGTATGCATGGCACGATATGCGCCGCCGGTAACGGTTGCGACCATCGTGAAATAGCCCAGGCCGTTAGTAGCAGGAGTAGCGGTTCCGCCATCACGCACCCAAGCCTGAGTCGTGGCTGGATTCCAGTTACCACCCACATAGCTTGCTGTGCCAGTTATGGTCTTATTGGTGAAGATGATCTCTGTGATCTTGGGTTTAGCGTCCAGCACATGGAAGCTAAGGTAGTATTCTGCGCTATCCATATTCCAGATATCCGCATTGTATGGATATTCCGGGTTGTTATAGCGGGCAGGGTTGCTGGCGTAGTCCCAAGGCAAACGAACGATCAGAACCGTATTCTCATTTGTCAAAGTGCCAGCAAGGTTGTTTATGGTGGCAGTGATATTGAAGGTCTTGTATCCACCGGCAACTGTGCCATTACTGGGAATGATATTGGTAATGGTTGCAGTTACGGGGTTACCGCCATTCATCAATTCTGTATTGTCATTTTTGCGCACCAGGACGTTCCAGCCGTTTCCACCGATGGTAGCCGGAAGGAACTCGCTGGAATACAGGGTGAAGGTCATGGTATTGTCGAGCTCGGTTACTACACGGACGTCTCCATCCAGAGTAATCTTTCTCTGCGCATTAATAGAGGTACCTGCACCATTTACTAAGGTGGGATTCTGGTTGTCTATCGTAACTGGAGTGGTAGGTACGATATTCGAAGGAGGAGCAAGATAACCAGGATCACCGTAAGGTTCAGGCTGAACCAAAAGCTTCAGAGTAAAGGGCTTTACTTCTGTGGCAGTGGCTACGATACCAGCGCTGGTATTCAGTCCGTCCCAGGTATATGCGGGGGAAGTCCACCCTGCAGGAGTAGGAGCCAGGGTTCCATTCCACTGACGAACTGTGGTGGCGCCATCGGCCACTTGCAACCACCAACTGATGTTGCGGTTGGATGCCGGAATGAAGAACGAGAAGTCTGTAGTATCCTTCGCATTATCATTGGCCGGGTTGGTTGCAGCATCATAGGTGTATAATGGGTTTCCGGGTGAGAAAACAGGTTCTGTGGCAGCCAGATTGTACTGAGTAAGGTTTGTGGTTGGCCACACCGGTTTTTCCGGAATCACCAGATTGAAGTAATCTTCATCGTCAGCATCAAAGCTATAGCTGGTGGGTACTCCATCTATCACGTGCTCTATGGCGTAAGATATTACGCGGACGTAATTGAGAGCTACGTTGTCTCCACCCACAGCCCAGGTAGTTCCAGCCAGCGATCCGGATGAGTTTGCAATGTTGGTAACCGGAATGCTGAGGGTGTACCTGTTGTTGGGAGCAAAGTGGCTACGGTTCAGCCAGATGTTTTGCGGAACCGTACCGCCCAGTAGATTGGTCTGCACTTTAACTGCATTTGTCTCTTTCAGGAAGTTACGATTGTTCACCACGAGTTCAATTTTCAAAGTGTCGCGGCTTACATAGTAATTCCCGGTAAAGGGCAGATCTGCTGCTCCATAGGCAGAGGTGAGATAGAAGTTGTTGATCCCGCCAGTCTGAACAGGCAAACCAGCTGCGCCACCATTGTGCTGTGAAACTACCGAAACATCGGTAACCAGAGGAATATTCATGTACACATGTTTCACATTCACGTTGATGTTCTGCGATTTGACTATATTACCAGCCACATCCTGCAGATAGGCATACAGGGTATAGTTCTGTCCCAAGCTGTCTTCCCCGGGGAAGTTTGCAACGCTGGAGAGATTCCAGCTAACGTTGATCAGATTGGAAAGAGCAGACTGGGGATTGAACTGAACGTTCAGCGGATCGGTTGATTGATCAAAGAGCGCCAAATCCGCCCAGGCCGAACCCGTCCAGAACCACTTCGTGGTAGGAGCGGTACCTTGCTTCTCCAGGATAACCCAATACTTTTGAGTTTCGTGACGAAGCGGGTTGGTGTCCACCGTGTAGGCTCGCTCAGCTTGGAAGCTGAATTCCACATTGGGTGTGGTAGTGGCTCCACCCTGATGGGTGTATACAATGCTTTCTCCCGCATCCCATTGTTGGTTGTTATTGGCATCATTGATCATCCGAACTATGTTCGCATCGTTAGCGTCCGTCAAAGCCAGATTCTGGGCATAAACAGGAGCTACGTTATCCACCACCACGTGGATGCGGTTCAGAATCGACTGTCCGACATGGTTGGCACCGCCCTGGTAAACCTGGGCATGATTGCCGGCCAAACTGGCGTCATCACCGTAAGGGAATTCTTCACCGGCTATGTGGTTCAGGGTAGCTACGTTGCCCACAGCGTCTCTTACTTCCCATAGTGTAATACCAACGGTTGTTACGCCAGTGGGAACCACGAGAACGCCATTATCATCCTTGCCATCCCAGGTTATCTTCAACAACCCGGATCCGAGCGGATTCTCCACTACTGAGGCGGGTGAATCGGTAACGCTGAAAGTCTTGAAAGATTCGCTTCTTTCAGTAACGAAACGAAGTTTAAAGGAAGAAGCGCCACCGGCTACTGCCCATTGCGGCAACTTCAGGAATATGTCGAAAGTATTGGGCTGAGTGTTATAATTATCAACCAGGCTGGTACTCGGTGAGAACCGAAGAGCCTTGCTCATGTCATACCAGAGATCCCACGCTCCAACCAAGGAAGGGGGATTCAGGTCTGCCCGGATGGGTTCGCCTAATTGATTCTTGGATACATCTTTAAAAAATCCAGCAGCAGAATAAAGTCCGTTCGTGGACTTCATAGTTACAATTTTGATTACAAGGTCAGTCGTATAGGCCAGGGAACCGGCTCCTGGAGTGTAAGTGGCCGTCAATGCCCCATTCACTACATCATAACCGATCACTGGGGCACCCGCAAAGGCTTGACCCCAGTCGATCCAAACAGAATCGATATAGGTTTTGAAGGTAGCTATCACACTGATAGTATCGTTGATTTTCAACAACCGTAATTGGTTGTCATCGTTTACTCGCAACCGGGATGTCAAAATATCGGTTGCATCCATGGGAGGAACAACATTCACAGTGTATCCGGTGGGATACTCTACTGTGGTCGATCCATCCCCATTGGTGGCTGTAACGGAGAATTTGCGGTTGGGAGCATTGATCGTTCCCAGGACGAGCGTATAAATCGCCCTCCATTCTCCAAATCCCGGCTCATTGGTAATCCTTGTCATTACCTGATTGGCCGGGCCACCAAATTGTGAAAAATCACATGTGGCCGAGCTAAAACCGCCTGCTTGAAGATTCAGGTCGTCTTTCACGGTAACTCTCACTACCGATCCAACAACCAGTGATCCTCCAGGTCCGGCATTCTGAATTGTAACGGTAAAATCCGATACATCAAAAGCCGGTGGCGCGGCAAATAGCGCTGTAGCCGCAAGAACAAACAACACTACCAGAAGTAGTGTACTGCGAACTTTGCTTTTCATTTGCACCTCGCTTTTTTTTGATTAAATTTTGTGGATTGTGGTAAAATACACTTGGGTAATGCCAAGGTAAATTTCGATGGACTTTCTTTATGTCTCATTTTTTCTCCTTTCTCTAAAACTATTCATTTGCTAATCCTTTTTTTTTATTTTCGAATTGGACCACAC
>Ga0179934_1293817_pt1 | contig 21403 bp, 18 predicted proteins | sample AD_UKC055_sludge_FD_135923 | JGI IMG/M metagenome (GOLD analysis project Ga0179934, IMG submission 135923) | Active sludge microbial communities of municipal wastewater-treating anaerobic digesters from Illinois, USA - AD_UKC055_MetaT... | ecosystem: Engineered > Bioreactor > Anaerobic >... | reverse complement strand
GGCACATCCAAAAACCATCAAAAAAAATCTATCAGACCCTTTAAAAACAGCAAAAAGTATGGTATAATAAAAGAAAAAAACGAGGTGCGAATATGAGAGCAATAAATCAGTACATATTCAATGCGGAGGAAGTCCAGCAGGAAAGAATACGTGAGCTTGGCAACAAGCTTGAAAAATTGAATAAGCTGATTGATTGGGAAATGTTCAGAAGCATAATTGAGAAAAAACTGAACAGAAATAAAGACGCACGAAAAGGCGGACGCCCTCCGATGGATGCAATATTGATGTTCAAAATCATAATACTTCAAGCCTTGAACGGCGACTTGTCTGATGAAAGCATGGAATATATGATTACCGTCAGGCTTGATTGGCTTGAATTTTTAGGACTTGTTCTCGGAGAAAAAGTTCCCGACAAAAATACAATTTGGACATTCAAAGAAAACCTCGGCACTGATACAATGCAGGAACTGATGAGAATTTTTAACCAAATGCTTTTGGAAAAAGGAGTAATAACCTGCAAAGGAACAATTGTTGATGCCACATTTAACGACGTTCCTCGCCGCAGGGCAACTACAAGAGAAGAAAATCAATCGCTGAAAAGCGGTGAAATTCCCGACAGCTTAAAGAAAATTGAATGCCCTCAAACACCGGAGGAGATGGCACATAACCACAAAATATCACAGATTGATACCGATGCGGCGTGGGCTGAAAAGGGCAAGGAACAACATTTTGGCTATAAAGGAAATGCCGCGGTAGATGTTGAATCAAAGATTGTTACGGATGTTGTTGTGACTCCTGCAAACGTTCACGATGTGCGAGTTTATGTTCATATGGTTTGCTTGGCATTCACTTTTTACATGACAGGCGCCCCTGTTGAGCTGTTGGTTTCGTATGCAGATTCCGGTTATACCGGTGAAAAATATCATGATATGCTTGTTGGAATGTTCAAGGGTGCTTGCATTCATGTGATAAGAAAAGCCACAAAAGGGCAGAGCTTAAAGGGTTGGGAGAAATCGTATAACCGTTCGGTTGCGAAAATCCGATGCCGTGTTGAGCATGTATTTGGTGCGATAACAAACGATATGGGTGGTATCCGAACCAACTCAATTGGGATGGAGCGTAATTCCCGTGATATCGTCATAAAATTTTTGGCGTATAATATTAAGCGGGCTGCCTTTCTGCTCGGCACAGCGAACAGGGCGACGGCTTGTTAAATTATGCCAATGAGGCATGGATTTGGCAAGCATAATTGAATAATTACCGACCGTTTGTGCTTTTTTGTCAATTGACGTTTTTTCTGACCTGTTTGCGGATTTTTGGATGTGCCCATTAGTGTATATGGCTTACTATATTACTTGCCGTTCATTTGGCGAGCATAATTAGAAGCTGTTTTGCACCGCTTCTTGAAATTTCTAATTTCAAGAAAACGCAGCACTAATACTTATGATTATACACGGCAATCGTGATATAGGCAATTTCGTATCTTGATAACGGTTGTCACTTATATTATATGCTCAAACGTGATTTTTTATTGCTTGCCATATGAAGATAGGGGGATTCCTATGGAAAAAATGACAGTATTAGAGACCAGACCGGAAATTAGTCTTGACACCAATGCTTCATTTAATCATACGTCTGTCCATAATAGAAAGTTTTGGTATAGTATCATCAAGCGTATAGGCGATGTTTTCTTCTCATTGCTTGCTTTGGTTTTACTATCACCTTTTTTGATTATTGTTTCGATTTTGATATTTTTGGAAGATCGGCACAATCCGTTCTATGTTCAGGATAGGGTCGGATTGAACGGACGGATATTCCGAATCTACAAGTTCCGAACGATGCGTGTGAACTCTTACGCTCAAAGAGACGAACTACTATCACAGAACGAGGCTCAGGGTGCAAACTTCATGATGACGAATGATCCAAGAGTAACAAAGATTGGCGTGTTCCTCCGTAAATTTTCGATAGATGAGCTATTGCAGCTTTTCAATATACTAAAATCCGATATGTCAATTATCGGGCCAAGACCGTTCATTCCGGAAGAACAAGCTGAACTGCCTTCTGACAGATTACTTGTTAAGCCGGGACTATCCTGCTATTGGCAGATTGGTGGCAAAAACAGTCTGTCAAAGGAAGAACAGATCGAGCTTGACAGAAAGTACATAAGAGAATGTTCTATCGGTACTGATGTAAAAATCGTGTTTAAGACGATAGTTCATGTGCTTTCAGGTAAAAATGGCTGAAAATTATAAGGGTGGATAATAATTGAGAGAAAGAAAAGAACGGGTGCTGATGGTTCATAATTTCTATCAGATCGGCGGTGGAGAGCATACCGTTTTCGAGAATGAAAAAAGGTTGGTTATAGAAAATGGTCATCATCTTGTAGAGTACACTCGTGATAATGTAGAATTAAAACATTCGGTAATAAAAAAGCTAATGTTGCCGTTTTCAACAGTTTTCTCTGTGAAAACATATCGTGACGTAAAAAGGATAATAAAAAAAGAAAAGATAGATATTGTCCATTGTCATAATACATTTCCATTGATAAGCCCGTCAGTTTATTATGCGGCATGGAAGTGCCATGTTCCTGTTGTTCAAACAATTCACAATTTCAGGTTCATGTGTCCAAATGGCATACTCTTTTCTGATGGAAAAGTATGTGAAGATTGCATACAAAAAGGACTCGGCTGCAGTATCAAAAAAGGCTGCTATCGGAATTCCAAACTCCAAACCATTGTGGTTGCCAATATGCTTAAAATCCACAGAATATTGGGAACATATAAAAAACTGCGTTACATATTTCTTACAGAGTTTAACAGAACAAAATTCAAAACCCTGTTAGGTAGCAAGTATGCAAAGGAATTTATAAAGCCGAATTTTGAATACATCAATGATTCCACGGACGATTTTGAAAGAGATGATAGCTTCATTTTTGTCGGACGTTTGGACGGCTACAAGGGAATTCCTTTTTTAATGAATGCATGGAAAGATATTCAAAGGGATTTATATATATTCGGTGATGGTGAATATAAGGATACCGTAATAGAAACTCAAAAGCATAATCCTCATATTCATTATATGGGGTTTAGGCAACAATCTGAAATATTTGATTATTTGAAAAGAGCAAAAGCACTGATTTTTCCAAGCGAGCTATATGAGGGTTTCCCAATGACATTGATAGAATCTTTCTCGTTTGGGACTCCTGTGATTTGTTCCGATATTGGGAATGGAGCAGATATTGTAAAAAAAGCTAATGCAGGAATTGTTTTCGGCTTAGGCAATAAAAATGATTTTCAAAATGCTGTCGCTAAAATCGATGAAGCATTTGATAATCTGAGTAGGAACGCAAGAAAAGCGTATAAAAATCACTTTACTCCAGAAGCAAATTACAAAGAGTTAAAGCGGATATATGAAAAGGTGATAAGCGAGTATGAATAGTAAAAGGGTGAATATAATCGGAGTACCTATTTCAGCAGTCAATATGAATGATTGCATAGACAATATCTTTGAAAATATAGAAGCTGTTAAGGGAAACTACATATGCGTTTCAAATGTTCATACTACAGTAACTGCTCATGATGATCCGCAGTATCATAAAGTACAGTCCGAATCGTTCATGTCACTTCCTGATGGAAAGCCCTTATCTATAATCGGAAAAAAGAGTTTTCCAAATATGGAAAGAGTAACAGGACCAGATTTAATGCGAGAGATATTTGTAGAATCGAAAAAAAGAAATCTTCGCCATTTCTTTTACGGTAACACAAAAGAAAATCTTGAGAAACTGATACAAGTATTGAAACATGATTATCCGTATCTATCTGTTGCAGGATATGAAGCATCTGTATTTAGGGATATGAGCGCAGAGGAAGAAAGTGCTTTGGCGAATCGAATCAATTCTACAAAGCCCGACTTTGTATGGGTAGCTTTGGGTGTGCCAAGACAAGAATGCTTTTGCTATCGTATGAAAAATCGAATCAACGGAGTTATGGTTGGAGTTGGCGGTGCTTTCAATGTTCTCGCTGGTATTGTACCTGAAGCACCGAAATGGATGCAAAATTTAAGTCTTGAATGGCTTTATAGGTTGCTACAAGAGCCTAAACGCTTATTCAAGCGGTATGCGATTACAAATACAAAGTTTTTGTGGTATTTGGTTATGAAGCATTGAGTGAATAATACTGTAAAGGATATAAAAATGCAGAGTTTATTAGATGATGCAAAATTTGAAATAACGCCTCAAAGAATTAAGATTTTTTCATTAACTTTATTATTAGTGGGAATTCTTGATACTGCCGGGGTTTATAAGTATATATTTTTTTGTTTCTATATTTTTGTTTTTTGGGCTGCTAATAATGATTTCAAACTAAATGGAACGGAAGTAAAAATTATTGTACCGTCAATTATTTATGTTATTATAGGTTTATTTTGGTATTCAACAAACGGATTCTCTGGTGTTTATGCCGTTAAGGATACTTGTTTCTTTATGATTCCACCTATAGGTGCTTTTATATTGTTTAAATCGTTTACACATGAAGACGTTGAAGATATTATATTTTGTTTTTTTATATCCTCGCTCATTCTTCAGATTATAAATATTATACGTTATCATAATATAATCTGTGAAGAAGAACGTGCTTTTACTTTTGGTATTTTTTCTCTTTATTATTTACATAAAAGGAAAAGTCTCCTTGTATTATTATCTATTTTAGGTTTAATTTCCGCTAATAAAAGAATCGCCTTATTTGCTGTTATTGTTGCGAGTACATTGATTATTATTACATCTATTAAAAATAAGAATGAATTACTGGAGGAATCAAAAGCAAAATGCATTATATATTCAACATCAATAATAGCACTGATTCTAAGTTTAATCTGGATTTATTTTTGTAAATCAGGTCTATTACAATCTTATTTTCAAATTAAAAGAATAAATTCGCAGGGAAGAATAGATATGTGGCCTATGTTTTACAATTACTTCTCTTTTTCATTATTTGATAAGGGCTATGGAATCGGGTTCATTGAATATACCTTGTCGAATCACAATTTTAAGGCATTTGGTAATCTACACAATGATTTTTTGAGATCATATATTGAACTCGGCTTTATTGGTTATTGCATCTTTATATTAAGTTATTTTATATTTCCATTAGTTTGCATAAAGACCGAGGGGTTGAAATTTAGAAATTTAGTATCTATCATATCCATTATCATTTATTCATTTATCATTTTCTTAACGGATAACGCTATTATATATATTGATTTTGTTTTTGTAATGAATTTTATAATGTTAGCTGTTGCTTTAAATGAGAATAAGGAAGTGTAGTTATTTGCTCTATTCTTTATTCAAGATACAATTAGAGAATGGAGGGGGAAGTTTGAAAATAGTCTTCGTATCTAATTATTTTAATCATCATCAGAGAGCGTTATCTGATGCCTTATATAAATATACCGATGGAAACTACTGTTTTATTGAAACTGAGCCGATGGATTCTGAACGCTTAGGTATGGGCTGGAATATTAAAGACTTTCCGCAGTATGTTATTCATGCATATTCAAGTGCAGAGGAAAAGAAAAGAGCTTTGAAAGTGATCAACGAAGCTGATGCAGTTATTATCGGAAGCGCTCCATTTGATTATGTCAAAGAGAGAATGAAAATCGGAAAGCTGACATTTCGCTATAACGAGCGCTTCTTAAAAACAAAGAGGGCATATTACCAGTTACCGCTAAGGGCGATCAAGTATCGGCTTGAGGGCGGTAAATACAAGAATACATATATGCTTTGTGCGAGTGCGTACACGGCTTCTGATTTTAGAAAAGTAGGCTGCTATGTAGACAAGTGCTTCAAATGGGGATATTTCCCACAAACGCCTGTTTTTAGTAACATCGAACAGGTTATTACAGAAAAAGAGCCTGCTTCAATTCTATGGGTCGGCAGACTCATAGAATTGAAGCATCCCGATGCTTCAATTCAAGTAGCAGAAAGACTTAAACGTGAGGGTATTGCCTTTAAGCTAAGAATTATCGGAAATGGAGTTTTAGAGCAGGAACTAAGATCAAAGATCAAGAACTGCCATCTTGAGAATTGTGTAGAAATGCTCGGTGCTATGCCGGCAGCCGAAGTCCAAGAGTATATGAAAAGGTCGCGCATTTTTATGACTACATCAGATTTTAATGAAGGCTGGGGGGCTGTAGTAAACGAAGCTATGGGAAATGCGTGTGCAGTAGTTGCCTCCCATGCAATGGGTTCAGTTCCGTTCTTAATTGATGACGGGCAGAACGGTTTTATTTATAAAAGCGGCGATATTGATTTGCTCTACCAAAAAGTAAAAAGGTTACTTATAGAGAAGTCTCTTGCCGATAAGTTTGCGTCTAAGGCATATAACACCATTTTTAATGAATGGAACGCCGACATAGCTGCAAGAAGGTTTATTGATATTGTCAGATGTATTCAAGACGGCGGCGAACCGTTTGATTTGTATCAATGCGGCTCATGCAGTAAAGCTGACATATTAAAAAATGATTGGTTCAAATAATGAATGAAGGGATGATACAGTGAAAAGAAGTTCAGGCATAATCATATCTTATGTCTATATGATCATAAATATGATTGCTAATATTGTATTATCCTCTTTCTTGATACGCACACTTGGCGATACTGAATACGGCATATATCAGACAATGTCCTCATTTGTAAATTATCTTGTTATTCTTGAGTTCGGAACTGGAACGGTAATGACAAGAAATATATCAGTATGTAGTCATTCAAGTGATTGTAAAGACAGATCACTTGCTATAAATCAAAATTACTCAACGATCTATATAATTACAATAGTCCTGAGCGTTTTAATGTTTATCGTATCAATCGCCTTTTATTTTGGAATAGATAGTATATATGCAAACACCATGACAACTGAACAGCTTAATTATGGTAAAAAGATGTTCTTGTTCTTAATAGGCTATCTTATTTTTTCATACATTACACAAAGTGCGAATGGTTTTCTGCTTGCTATGGAGCAATACACTTTTGAGAAAGTCGTTTCCTTAGTGCGAATTCTGCTCAGAGTGGCATTGCTTATAGGTTTAATCTTAATTGAACAAAAAGCAATTATAATCGCAGTAGTTGATGCGATATTAGGGCTTTGTATTTTAGTTATAACCTTATTCTATGCTAAAAAGCATTATAAAGTTTGTTTTTCTTGGAAACTGTTTGATAAAGCTATTTTTAAAGCATCTATTCCTATGTGTTTGGCTTTATTATTACAAACCTTTATGAATCAAGCAAATTCAAATGTTGATAAATTTGTCATAGGTATAATGATGAGCGTAGAAAGCGTTACGATCTATTCTATTTCGCAATACATTTACAGCATGGCTTCTGGTATTATGTGTATTCCAATCAGTATGTATATGCCGGAAATTGCCAAGAACATGACAAATGGAGTGAAGGACTTTGAATTAACTAAGACACTGATAAGACCTTGTCGCCTTAACGCTTTAATTGGCGGATCAATAGTATGCGGCTTTTTTGCAGTAGGAAAACAATTTATTTCAATTCTGTATGGAGTAGAAAAGGTTGAGGCTTGGCTTTATGCAATGGTTTTGCTTATCCCAATGTTTATAAACATGACGAACGGTGTAATTGTAAATGTACTTGATGTAGCGAATAAAAGACTGACTCGCTCCCTGATTCTTACAGGAACAACAGTGTTGAATATAATCCTTACGGTAATACTTATCAAGTATTACGGAATGCTCGGAGCAGTTATCGCAACAGCAATAGCAACAATCATCGGTAATGTTATTATCATGAACATATATTATCAGAAACGCTTTAATCTGAGTATTCTATATCTATTTAAGGAATCATATCATGGAATCTTATTGTACCAAGTTATTGCAGGAATTTGTACTTTTTTTGTTACTAAAATGATTGAAAATCATATTATGAGTTTTATGGTTGGCGTATGTGTTTACTTAGCTATTAGTTTTGGAATGATATATTATCTTGGTTTTAATGAGTCAGAAAGAAAAAGAGTAATTGATCTTTTGTTAAAAATCAAACGTACTTTAAAGAGAGGAAATACATGAGAAAAATATTACTTGTGACTATGTATAGTGACAACAATTTTGGAAACAGACTACAAAATTATGCTTTACAAACAGTTCTAACCAATATGGGCTATGAGGTAGATAACATAAAATACGATACCCATAATGGATTAAAAGGAACAGCCATTTTGTTCTGTAAAAGATTGTTCAGGCTTTTCCACATAAAATTCAAAAGCATTAACGGAGATTATCTGAATGCACTTGTTCCTCGGATAAAAAAATTTGAAAGATTTAACGACAATTACATCTCAAATATAATAAATCTGCGTTATTTTGATACAAGTTTAATAAATACAGATAATTATGCTTTTGCTGTTACAGGTTCGGATCAAGTGTGGCATAACTGGTATAATGACACAAAAGAGATGGATATGTTTTATTTAGCTTTCATGCCAAAAGCAAAAAGAATTGCCTATGCGCCCTCATTTGGCTTTTCCGTCTTTCCAGAACATGATTTGGAGATGCATAAAAGCTACCTATCAGGTTATGAAAAAGGAAAAATTTCTTGTCGTGAGCAGACTGGTACAAATATTATTAAAGCTGCTGTTGGATTATATGCGCCAACAGTTCCCGATCCGACCTTGTTGCTCGGACAAGCTGATTGGCGAAGGTTATTAAAGAAACCTGACTATGAAGTACCGACTAAATATGTATTATCCTATTTTTTGAAAGAAAAACGCTCTTTTAATACAAACGAACCTATTATTGAAGTGTGCGATTATACTCAGAAAAATTATTTCGCTACCTCGCCTGATGAGTTCTTATGGCTGGTGGCAAATGCAGATCATGTATATACCAATTCCTTTCACGCTTGCGTTTTTGCAATATTGTTTCATAAAGATTTTACTGTTTATAAGAAATCTAATGAAGATATGTTTGATAGGATTCAGACTTTGCTCAATGGAACCGGCTTAGAACAGTGCATTGAATCTGATGCTCAACATAACATAGATTGGGAACAGGTCGATGCTGTTGTCGCAAAACGGCGCGAATTTGGATTGGATTTTCTAAGAAAAGCATTACAAGTGGAGAATAACTCAAGATGATTGTAGTAACAGATAAATCGAAATGTAATGGATGTCATGCTTGTTATAACGCTTGCCCTAAACATTGCATTGATATGAAAGCTGACAATCTCGGCTTCCTCTATCCTGCCGTTAATGAGGGAGAATGTGTTAATTGTAATGTATGTGAAAAGGTCTGCCCTATTCTTTCGGACAGAACATCGAATACTAATGCACTACAAATAGGTTATGCTGCCTATAATGCAGATGAAGAAATACGATCAAAAAGTTCGTCGGGCGGTGTTTTCACGCTGTTAGCTGAATATATTTTGCAAAACGGTGGTATTGTCATTGGCGCATCTATGAAAGAGGATAACAAGGGAGTACACCATATTGTTGTTGACAATATAAATGATCTTGAAAAGCTGAGAACATCAAAGTATGTGCAAAGTGAAATCGGTAATACCTATAAGGAAGCCAAAAATGCATTGAAAAATGGCAAGTTGGTTTTATTCACAGGTACACCGTGTCAGATAGGCGGTTTATATTCATATCTTGGACAGGATTATGATAATTTATATACACAAGACCTAATATGCCACGGAGTTCCGTCTCCATATGTATGGAAGAAATACGTCGAAATGCGTGAAACGCAATTCGCAGCGAAGCTGCGGCGAACGAATTTCAGACATAAGAAATATGGATGGAATTCGTACGCCTTATTATTAGAATTTTCTAATAATAAGGCGTACGAAGAAATAAATCCGAAGGATTTATTTCTTCGAGGTTTTCTTACAAATCTATACTTACGAAAAAGCTGTTATGACTGTCAATTCAAAACCCGTGACAGACAAGCTGATATTACTCTTGCTGATTTTTGGGGCATCGGAAGATTTATTCCTGAATTTGACGATAAGAAAGGGACATCTTTTGTATGGATTCATTCCGATAAAGGAGATAATTTGTTTGATAAAATCAAGAATCAAATGATATATCAAAAGATTTCTCCTGATATCGCATTAAGTATCAATATCGCAGCAGAGAAAAGCTCTGTCCCAAACAGATACATGGAATCTTTTGATAAGGAATGGAATGACGAGAATTTATGGGATTTAATTGAAAAATATGTACAACCGTCTTTAGTACAAAAAACAAAATCTCTTTTATTAAAGCTATTCCATAGAATATAATGCATTGGAGCGATAATAATGTCAAAATTTGAAAACAAAACACTTATGATAACCGGCGGTACCGGCTCATTCGGCAGTACCGTCCTGAAAAGATTTCTGACCTCAGACATTGGTCAGATCAGAATATTCAGCCGTGATGAAAAGAAGCAGGACGATATGCGCCACAGCTTGCAGCAGAAGCACCCCGAATACGCTTCAAAGGTGAAGTTCTACATAGGCGATGTCCGTGAAATTCAGTCCGTGCGTGATGCGATTCAGGGCGTTGATTACATATTTCACGCAGCAGCATTGAAGCAAGTGCCGAGCTGCGAGTTCTTCCCCATGCAGGCGGTCAAGACAAATGTCGAGGGTACTGATAACGTTCTTCACGCTGCTGTCGAAGCAGGAGTAAAGCGTGTTGTATGCCTTTCGACTGACAAGGCAGCCTACCCGATCAATGCAATGGGTATCAGCAAAGCGATGATGGAACACGTTATCTACGCCAATGCTCGTGTAGCTGCCGAGCGTGGAGATACAGTCATCTGCTGTACCCGATACGGCAATGTAATGTGCAGCCGCGGCTCTGTTATTCCTCTTTTCATCGACCAGATAAAGTCAGGCGAGCCTATCACAATTACAAATCCCGATATGACACGTTTTCTTATGAACCTTGATGAAGCGGTTGATCTTGTAACTTTTGCTTTTGAACACGCAAACCCAGGTGACCTGTTTATCCAGAAAGCTGATGCTTCGACTATTGGTGATCTTGCAAAGGCTGTTCAAAGCCTGTTTGGTGATACAGGTACGAATATCATCGGTACTCGTCACGGCGAAAAGCTCTACGAAACGCTAATGACTCGTGAGGAACGTCTGAGAAGTGAGGATATGGGCAAGTATTTCCGTGTGGCTGCGGATAACCGTGACCTCAACTACGATAAGTTCTTTATTAAGGGACAAGTCCAGACACAGGCAGATGAAGCCTACACAAGCAGCAATACCACAATGCTCGATGTTGAGGGAACTGTAAAGAAAATTCTCACTACCGACTATGTGCAGGAAGCACTGAAAGGCTGGGAGAAGAAATGAAGATACTTGTAACAGGCGCAAAGGGCTTTGCAGGCAGAAACCTCGTTGAGAACCTTAAAAATATCCGTGACGGCAAGAACAAAACTCGCCCGAATATTCAGATCGAACAGATTTTTGAATTTGATATTGATACAGATAAGGCACTCCTCGATGAATACTGCGCTCAGGCGGACTTCGTTTTCAACCTTGCAGGCGTAAACCGTCCGAAGGATAACAGCGAGTTCATGGCTGGAAATTTCGGCTTTGCAAGCGAGCTGCTCGATTTGCTCAAACAGCATAATAACAAATGCCCTGTCATGCTGTCCTCGTCCTTGCAAGCTACGCTGATTGGACGATATGACGGCGAATACGGCAGAAGCAAACTCGCAGGAGAAAATCTTTTCTTCGATTATGCAGAAGAAACCGGAGCTGCTGTTTATGTGTATCGTTTCCCGAATCTGTTCGGAAAGTGGTGCAGACCTAATTACAACAGCGCTGTTGCGACATTCTGCAATAATATCGCCAACGATTTGCCTATTCAGGTCAATGACCGCAGTACCCAGCTTGAATTGCTGAACATTGATGATTTAGTCGAGGAACTGCTTAATTGCTTAGAGGACAAGCCGAACCGCTGCGATTATGAAGGCTTAACTGTAGTTCCTGACGAAAACGGCAAATTCTGCTATGTACCGACTACGCATAAGGTAACCCTCGGTGAGATCGTTGACTTGCTTGAAACTTTCAAGGCACAGCCTGATACGCTCGTTATGCCTGAGATTCCCCATAACAGCTTTGCGAAGAAGCTCTACTCAACATATCTGAGCTATCTCCCGAAGGAGAAAACTATCTACGATCTCAAAATGAATTGTGATGACAGGGGCAGCTTTACCGAGTTGCTGAAAACTGCAAACTGCGGTCAATTCAGCGTGAATATCAGCAAACCAGGTATCACGAAAGGACAGCATTGGCATAACACAAAGTGGGAGTTCTTTATTGTTGTGGCAGGTCATGGACTTATCCAAGAGCGCAAGATCGGTACTGACGAAGTTATAGAGTTTAAAGTGTCAGGTGATAAAATTCAGGCTATCCATATGCTCCCAGGCTACACGCATAATATCATCAATCTCAGCGATACGGAAAATCTTGTGACCGTGATGTGGGCAAATGAGCAGTTTGATCCGCAACACCCCGATACATTTGGAGAAAAAGTATGAAAAATGTAAGCGCATTTAGTAATACTGCACAAAATCGGGGGGGCAACCTTGCTGATTCACAAATTAGTATAACTATCTATGCTATTCGCTGTATCGCAATTCTGTCTGTGATTACTGCCCATTTAAATGTTATTGATAATAGTGACTTATTGTCAAGTATTATTACCCATATTTGGGCGATTATAGCAAGATTTGGAGTACCGTGTTTTTTAATTACCGGAGGATATTATTACCATAGGGAGAAAAATGATACTATATCCTTTTGGCGAAAAAAGATTTTCTCTGTATTGATACCTTGGATAATTGCCTCTTTCTTCACATATACTATGCATTCCGTTTTGCATAAATCGTGGTCAATTATAGGCTATCTAAAATGGTTTATTGGGTCAAATAGCTTATATTATTATATGACTGTTTATGTGATAATGCTTGTATTATTTAAGTTCGTTACCAAAACTCCACACCTTGTAATGATGATATTCTTGACATTTGGTTCTTTAGTATTGGAACAGATGAAGATTTACAATGACTATGGTCATACATTAATTACAAGCTACCTTAATCCGTTGAATTGGGTCGGATTCTTTGCTTTTGGTATTCTTATCAGAAGATTTGGTTTGGAAAAAAAGGTGGATAAGCCTATTTTAATTATTTCCTTTACGGTGTTACTCGGATTTGCTGCTATAGAATTATATCTTGATCAATTAAGTTACTTCAGTATTTTTAACCCTATAACACAAACGGCATTACTAATTATATTGTTTGGGTTGTTTAATAGAATACAAATCAAGGATAATTCAATTTACAAAAAAATAATATTATTTATTGGTACAAACTCATTGATTATATATTTATATCATATCCAGATAGTGCAATTTAGTCTGAACCGTTTACTAAATGCATGGTTTATCTACTTGATCAGACCATTCTTAGGACTTTTCATTATGGTCGTTTTGATTTACGTTGGATACACTGTTTTAAAATTAGTTCCTTTCGGAAAAAATATAATGAAATACATTGGCTTAAATAAGCCGAAATAAGGTGATATTTATGATAAAGACGGACTATTCCGAAATTAAATGGCAAGACAACGGCAAGCTCAAGCTGCTGATAATTGTTGGCACTCGCCCTGAGATCATCAGGCTTGCCGCTGTTATCAATAAGTGCAGGCAGTATTTTGACTGTATTCTCGCACATACGGGCCAGAATTACGATTACAACCTCAACGGCGTTTTTTTCAAGGACTTGAAGCTCGCTGATCCCGAAGTATACATGGACGCTGTCGGTGATGATCTCGGAGCTACGGTCGGTAACATCATCAATTGCTCCTATAAGCTGATGAGTCAGATCAAGCCCGATGCGATGCTTATCCTCGGTGACACTAATTCCTGTCTGTCGGCTATTGCGGCGAAGCGTTTGCATATTCCGATTTTTCACATGGAAGCAGGAAACCGCTGCAAGGACGAATGCCTCCCCGAAGAAACAAACCGCCGTATCGTTGACATCATTTCCGATGTCAACCTCGCATACAGCGAACACGCAAGGCGTTATCTTGCGGAGTGCGGTCTGCCAAAGGAGCGTACCTATGTGACAGGCTCTCCTATGGCGGAGGTCTTGCATCAGAACCTTGCCGAGATCGAAGCAAGCGATATTCACACAAGGCTTGGTCTTAAAAAGGGCAAGTACATTCTGCTCTCGGCTCACCGTGAGGAAAATATTGATACTGAAAAGAACTTTATGAGCTTGTTCACCGCTATCAATAAAATGGCTGAGAAGTACGATATGCCTATTCTGTATAGCTGTCACCCACGCTCTAAGAAGCGCCTTGAAGCAAGCGGTTTTCAGCTCGACAGCAGAGTTATTCAACATGAACCGCTTGGTTTCCACGACTATAACTGCTTACAGATGAACGCCTTTGCTGTTGTTTCCGACAGCGGTACACTCCCCGAAGAAAGCAGTTTCTTTACAAGTGTGGGACACCCATTCCCTGCTATCTGCATTCGCACCTCAACAGAACGTCCCGAAGCGCTTGACAAGGCTTGCTTTGTGCTTGCGGGCATTGACGAGAAATCACTGTTGCAGGCAGTAGATACTGCTGTTGAGATGAATAAAAACGGCGATTATGGTATCCCTGTTCCTGATTATGTTGAGGAGAATGTATCCTCAACGGTTGTGAAGATCATTCAGAGCTATACTGGCGTTGTGGATAAGATGGTTTGGAGAAAATACTAAGAGCATTAAGGAGAACAACATATGTGTGGAATCGTGGGCTTCACAGGCAATCATCAGGCTGCACCTGTCTTATTGGACGGGCTTGCAAAATTGGAATACAGAGGATATGACTCTGCCGGCATCGCAGTCCGTGACGGCAGCAGCGATACGGAGACCATCAAAGAAAAGGGCAAGCTGAAAGTCCTCGGTGAAATGACCGATTGGGGCAGCGCTGTCAAAGGCTGCTGCGGTATCGGGCATACACGCTGGGCTACTCATGGTGAACCCTCTGCTCTGAACGCTCACCCACATAGTTCCGATGATGAAAATGTCATTGCCGTTCATAACGGTATTATTGAGAATTATCAGGAACTTAAAGAAAAGCTCTCCAAGCAGGGATATACCTTTAAATCTCAGACAGATACAGAGGTTGCTGTCAAGCTGATAGACTACTATTATAAGAAATACAGCGAAGGTCCGGTGGACTCTATCGTTAGGGCAATGCTCCGCATTCGCGGCTCATACGCTCTTTGTGTAATGTTCAAGGACTATCCCGATGAAATATATACTGCCCGCAAGGACAGTCCCATGATTATTGGCATTGCAGACGGTGAAACTTATGTTGCTTCGGACGTTCCTGCAATACTCAAATACACCCGAAATGTTTATTACATCGGCAATCATGAAATCGCTCGTCTGGAAAAAGGCAAGGTCACATTCTATAATATTGACCGTGAAGAAATATCAAAGCCTCTTACAGAAATCAAATGGGATGCCGAAGCTGCCGAAAAGGGTGGCTATGAGCATTTCATGCTAAAAGAGATACATGAACAGCCAAAGGTTATTCTTGATACGATCAATTCTGTTGTCAAGAACGGACAGATCAGCTTTGAAAGCGTTGGACTATCCGATGATGTGATGCGCATTATTCGTCAGGTATACATAGTAGCCTGCGGTTCGGCTTATCATGTCGGTATGGCTGTGCAGTATGTGATAGAGGAGCTTACATCACTTTCTGTGAGAGTTGAGCTTGCAAGCGAGTTCCGATACAGAAAAATGAGTTTGCAGGATAATAGCCTTGTGATTATCATCAGCCAGTCGGGAGAAACTGCGGACAGCCTTGCAGCTCTCCGTTCTGCAAAGGAACAGGGTGTAAGAACTCTCGGTATCGTAAATGTTGTTGGCTCGTCTATTGCAAGAGAAGCGGACAGTGTGTTCTATACTCTTGCAGGACCGGAAATATCGGTTGCCACAACTAAGGCTTACAGTACACAACTCATCGCAGGCTATCTGCTTGCATTGCAGTTTGCAAAGGCAAGAGCCGAAATAACTGATGAAAGATATGCGCAGCTTATCAGCGAGATCAATTCTATCCCCACAAAGATTGAAAAGATACTCTCCGATAAGGAGCGCATACAGTGGTTTTCTTCAAAACTTGTCGGTATCAAGGATGCTTTCTTCATAGGCAGAGGTATCGACTATGCGATCAGTCTTGAAGGCAGCCTAAAGATGAAAGAAATCAGCTATATCCATTCCGAAGCGTATGCCGCAGGCGAATTGAAACACGGGCCTATCAGCCTGATCGAAGATGGGACTGTGGTTATAAGCGTTGTTACGCAGCCGGAGCTTTACGAAAAGACCGTAAGCAATATGGTTGAGGTCAAGAGTCGTGGAGCAAATCTCGTAGGCGTGACTACATACGGCAATTATGCTATGGAAGATACAGCCGACTTTGTAATATTTGTTCCGAAAATTGATCCCCTGCTTGCAGGGAGTTTATCCGTAATTCCCTTGCAGCTTATGAGCTATTACGTTTCTGTCGGTAAAGGCTTTGATGTGGATAAGCCGAGAAATCTGGCAAAGAGCGTAACAGTTGAATAAGATCACAGCCGATAAATCGGTAAAATTGATAACGGAAGGAAATGCTTAATGAAGAATACTTACACGATCAAAGATTTAATAATGCTGCTATGGAGTCATCTGATAGTTATAGTAGTATTAACGCTATGCGGAGGAGTCGCGGCGTTTTCATTATCAAAATTCGTTTTGCCTGCGAAATACTCGTCACATATTACGATGTATGTGCAGAGCTACACGGGAATCTCCGAAAGCAACGGAAACGACGTCAATAACATCAGCAATTCCAAACAGCTTGTAAATACATACATGGAAGTGCTGAAAGATGATGAGGTAATGAATGCCGTCAGCGATTTGCTATTGGAGCAGTATGATGAGGAAGATTTGCGCAGAGTATTTTCGTTCGATGAGGACGGTAAAATTGCACCCTCATCAATAAGAAACTGTCTTGCGATTAGCTCCGTAACAGATACCTCTGCCGTAACGATCACAGCTACAACAGTAAATCCAAATCTCGCAGCCGATATTTGCAATGACATTACTCAGGTCGCGCCGAAGTATGTTGAAGAAGCTGTTGGCGTTGGCTCTATCAATACGATAGGAAAGGCAAAGATTTACAAAACGCCCGTTGCTCCAAACACGAAGAAAAATATTTTAATTGGAATGTTTGCAACGTTTGTTCTAAGCTATATTGTGATTTTTACTATTGACTTTTTCGATAATACGATCAAAGAATCCGAGAAAATTGCAAAGAAGTATGATAAGGCTATCATCGGCGAAATTCAGCAATTCGGTGACGGGCAGAAGAAAAAGAAGGGTAAGCATAAAACAGAGCCGAGAGGTCTGCTTACTGACAAGGATGTGCCTTTCAATGTAGTAGAGAGCTATAAGACGATCAGAGCGAATATTCTCTTTACGGCGGCTGATTCAGAAAAGAAGATCATAGCTGTATCAAGCTCGAACCCAGGTGAAGGCAAATCTACATCTGCTGCTAACCTTGCTATCGCTCTTGCTCAGACCGGAAGTGCAGTTTTGCTGATAGATGCAGATATGCGTAAGCCTGTTCAGCATAGAACATTTCAGGTAAAAAACGCTGAGGGTTTATCTACTCTTATTATCAAGAAGTCCTCTGTGTCAAAATCGGTTAAGAGTAACGTTATCAAAAACCTTGATCTGCTTCCGTCTGGACCGCTTCCGCCTAATCCGTCAGAACTTCTTGCTTCGGAGAGCTTCAATAAACTTCTTGAACAGTTTTCATCGAGCTATGAATATGTTATCATTGACACTCCGCCTGTAAATGTCGTGAGTGATGCAATGGTAATGAAAAGCTCAATCAGCGGCATCATGCTTGTTGTCCGCTACGCAATGACAACCTATGAAGATTTGGCAAATTGTATGAAGCAGATCGAGTTGGCAAAGATCAATATGCTCGGTTTTGTGATGAATGATGTTCACCATAATCATGGAGCTAACTACTACAATTATAAATACAAGTATAAAAAGTACGGCTACGGCTATGGTTATGGTCAGAATCCTAACGAGGAAGAAACGGAGAATAAAAATGCTGATTGAACATCATTGTCACATACTTCCGCAAATTGACGATGGTTCAAACAGCGTGGAAATGTCCCTTGAAATGATAAAACTGATGAGGTCGCAGGGTGTGGAGCGTATTATCGCTACTCCGCACTTCTACGCTCATCGGGAGCATAACAACATCAAGGCTTATCTTGAAAAACGTCAGAATGCTTATGAAAAGCTCATTCAAGCAGACCAAAGCAACAACGATATTCTTCTCGGAGCAGAGATTGCTATTGAACACGGTATCAGTAAACTTCCCGATGTTGATAAGCTCCGTATAGCCGATACAAATTACATATTGCTTGAATTGCCCTATGCAGGCTTTCAGCATTGGTATCTGGATGAGATTACAGATTTATCCTATGAGCATCATCTCACTCCGATTATTGCCCATATTCATCGCTACATTGAATATTACAGCAAAGCAGAATATGAGGAAGTGCTGAAGCTCGATGCAATATTCCAAATCAATAATGAAGCATTTGGAAACTTTAAGGAAAAAAGGTTTGTCAGAAGCCTGATAAAAGAGGGCTATCCCTATTTGTTCGGCAGTGATGCGCATAATCTCTCCGACAGAAAACCGAATTGGGATTTGCTACAAAAGAAGGTTAAGATCGAAATTGTTGATAACGCTGAAATAATACTATAATCTCAAACAAATTATCAATATTGGATTATAACAAAAGGGGGAATAAAATGCCCACAATACTATTAGCAGGCGGTGCAGGATACATAGGATCACATACTGCCGTTGAATTATTAAACTCAGGCTATGAAGTAATTGTAGCTGATAACTACACAAACAGTTCGCCCGAAGCTATCAGGCGTGTCGAGATGCTTACAAACAAATCTGTAAAGCTGTATCAAGCCGATGTTCGGGACAAAAATTCACTTTCCGAGATATTCAGCGATAATACCATAGATGCCGTCATACATTTTGCAGGATTGAAAGCTGTTGGGGAATCGGTTGAAAAGCCAATCATGTACTATCGGAACAACATTGATACTACGCTTTCCCTGTTGGAAACCATGCAGGAATATGACGTAAAAAATATCATATTTTCGTCCAGTGCTACGGTCTACGGCGAAGTTAATCCCGTTCCGTATCTGGAAACAATGAAGCGCGGGACTTGTACAAATCCCTACGGCTGGACAAAATCCATGATGGAGCAGATATTTGAAGATGCAGCAAACGCAGAAAAGGAGCTTTCCGTAATACTGTTGCGTTACTTCAATCCTATCGGCGCACACGAATCAGGTATGATCGGTGAAGCTCCGCAGGGCGTACCGAATAATCTTATGCCGTATGTCACACAGGTCGCTGTCGGTAAACGTGATTGTCTGACGATATTCGGCAACGATTACCCTACACCTGACGGAACTTGTACCCGTGACTATATCCATGTGGTCGATCTCGCAAAAGGTCATGTCAAGGCTGTTGAATATATCCTTGCAAATCACTGTATGGAGATATTCAATCTTGGCACAGGTACGCCATACAGCGTGACAGAAATAGTGGAGACATTTGAGCGTGTCAACAATGTAAAAGTAAACCATATATATGGTGCAAGGCGAGCCGGTGATCTGGCTGAATGCTATGCAAACGCTGACAAAGCATTGAAGATACTTGGTTGGAAAACCGAAAAAACGCTTGAGGATATGTGCCATGACTCATGGAAATGGCAGAAAAACAACCCTAATGGATATAACCGATAATTTACAAAGAAAGCTCCCGTGTCAAAAATGACACGGGAGTACGTTTTATTGGCATAGCCTACTATATCTATCTGCATAGTATGCGATCATCTCTGTATCTCAATCACAAACTTCCCCTCGGAGACTTTGAGCTTCAAGGTCTTGACGAACCGATTACAGAAGTTCTCCATTTCCTTTTGGGTGGCAGTGATCCGTGTAGCTTCATAGAGCTTGTGTGTAAGAGCCAGAGGGCTTTCCCCGATGAGGTTCGGCAAATGCTTTTCAAGCTCGGCAAAGAGGACGGCTTTCTTCATTTCCTCCGTGCCTGCGGTACTGAAATCATCTATGGCACAATAATAGATGCCGTGCTGTGCGAGGGCGTTCTTGATTGCCGTTCCGCATTTCTCATACTCATACATTACAAGAAAGTGAGCTTTCGGCAGGCTCTCGATGAGTCCCCAAAAGTCGGAATCACTCGACACAATGATAAATGATGTAATACCGTCACGATAGAAGTCCGTGACTACGCTTGCGGTCATTCGCACATCGACAAGGGATTTTCTGTCGGTTACACGGTCAATTTCGATATGCTCAACGGGTATCTGTGTGAATTTGGAGAGCCAGTCCCAGCCTGCGGTAGTGTTCGGATCGTCATAGAGCGTGATTTTCTCGATCTTGGCAAGTTCATCTTGATTTAAGCCTTTCAGGACACTATACAGCTTAAAGGGGTTGCTGTTCTCACAATCGACAGCGACAGCAGTTTTCTCCGCGCTGTCAATAAAATGATAAATATTATTTCGTGTTTCATCGTCTGCGTCCCGATATTTCGAATAATCAGTAAAAACATCGCCGTGCTGACCGTAGATGATTTTCAGAAATTTGCGGTCAGAATAGACGATACTGCCGACATCAACAGGCTGCCAATGAATATACACCTGAAACGGATAATGGTCGATGTTCGCCATATATTTATTGAATTCATCTTTCATTACGCCGTTCTTGTTATACTTCGGGACGAAGAATAAGTCTCTTATGTACTCCCAATTCAGCCAGTCATAAAATAAATGAGAGCATTTGTCGATATTTTCATTGATAAGCCTTGTGAACTCCTGCATATACTTGTCCGAACGGTAATTCGCTTGGATAATGGTAAATCCCCATTTTTCAAGCTGCTTGATATTATCGTGGTCATACCATTCAATGTTATGCAGATTTTTGAGCTGATACCGCATCAGATCATCGGTCTTTTTGAACTTCTGCATCAACACGGTTCGCAGCTTACATAAATATCGTATCGTAGTCGCATCACGGTCGGCACGGAGCTTTTCGATCAGCTCGGCACATTCTCCATAGCTCACGTTCAGCGCCGACATTCGGACACCGATCATATAGGCTATCGTGGTGACTACTTCTTTCGTGTCAACGGTCAAGGAAATACCTCCTATTCATCGTGGATTTCATGATAGTTTGGTATGATAGGTAACCAGCTTGACATTGCAAT
>Ga0179934_1038498_pt1 | contig 21756 bp, 21 predicted proteins | sample AD_UKC055_sludge_FD_135923 | JGI IMG/M metagenome (GOLD analysis project Ga0179934, IMG submission 135923) | Active sludge microbial communities of municipal wastewater-treating anaerobic digesters from Illinois, USA - AD_UKC055_MetaT... | ecosystem: Engineered > Bioreactor > Anaerobic >... | reverse complement strand
GTTTATTACACTCTCTTATGTTCCTGTTATTCCGGAAGTGACACAGTAAGTCCGATCATATAACTCTGTATTGCAAGGGCATCTTTGTTTGTTACACCGTCACCGCCGCCTGTTACGTCAGCATTTTTCTTTCCATTCTCCGTAAGGCTGAAGCTGTCGGGAGATGAAACCGACTGCATTATCAGAACTGAATCAGCCATATTCACATCGCCGTCAACATTTGCGTCGCCGTAAACTCTTACTTCCTCAGTCAGAGCTTCAAACTTCAATCCGTACTCTTTTGCGACGTTTTCAGCGTCCGAGCCCTCAAAGCCTCTGATAGTACATTCTGTGCCAAATGCATCCGGACCACGGAAATATGTACCGCCTGTAGGATCAAAGTCAAATACACGGAAATTACAGCTGTCTATCTTCGTATCCGGCGACATGAACGTTATTGTCTCCATACTTGAGTATGCGGCAACAATAAAGTCTCTGCCCACATATTCCACACTTTCGGGAATAACTATCTCCGGATTGCCGTACATATAGTTTCCAAGTCCGCAGTCGCCGATATACCTGACGGTATCAGGGATGACTATTTTCTGGAAATGCGCCCCTGTAAGAGCATAATCAGCGATCTCTGTAACGGGAGCGCCCTCAACCTCAGATGGTATCACACCGCTCTTATTTGCTTTCACTATATCACAGCCGATGAGCTTTGCTTCGTTCTTTTCACTGTCGATCTCAAAGCAGAAGCCGTCCTTCCATATACCGTCAGCTGCAATGACATCGCTTCCCTCCTCAGTGGTCTCATCGCAAAAATCACAAAATAGTTCTTTAGCTATTTTCTCGACATCTGATCCCCTGTAGCCGCATATTTTCATATCATACGGTACGTGCGGTCCTTCGCATCCCAAATGACACATGAAGTTGATATTTTCTCCGATGATATACGGATAAGGACAGCGGAAAGTGACTTTTTCAAGTCCGCTCATGCCGTACATTGCATTTCCTGATATGGTTTCAACGCTTGCAGGGATAATGAGTTCCTTTATATTATAAAGATCACACAATGCAGCGGCGCTGATTGTTCTCACTGTTTCGGGAATAGTGAGCTTTGTTATACCATCTGCAAATGCAAGACAGCGCTCTCCCAGTGCTGTAACAGGTACCCCCTGAACAAATGCAGGTATCTCTACCTCGCCCTCATAGGTCTTGTCAAAATTTACAAGTACAGCGTGTTCAAGGTCACAGCGGAAAAACATAGGGCCTATCCGAATGAACTGCCTCATATCCTGCTGAGTGTAAGATGCCTCACTTTCTTCTTCTGCACTGACGGCAGACGGAACTGTGCAGGTCATTCCGCTGAAAAGCACCCCTGCTGAAAGAATAAAAGATAATGCTTTTTTAGTTTTCATAAGAATACCTCCTCATTATTATGTATAAAACAGAAAATCTGCTTTCATAATACACATACTACAGAGGAGGCATGAGTGTTGCAGTTAAAATATAAAATTATTTTTCAGGAAGAGAATCCACAAGTCCCAGCATAAAACGCTGTATCGCAAGAGCGTCCTTATTTGTAACGCCGTCACCGCCGCCTGTTACGTCAGCCGCCTTCGCTCCCGCATTCGTCAGCTTGAATTTAGCAGGATTCGAGATAGACTGCATTATCATAACAGCATCGGAAAGATCGACTTCTCCGTTTGCGTTTGCGTCGCCGTAGAGGATATCGTCAGCTTCTACAAGTCCCAGTTCTTTGAATTCATAGCCCCAGGCTTTTGCGTAGGTCTCAGCTGTGGAATTTTCCGGAGCTGTGATAACTCCGCCATAGACATATCTTCCCTCGCTGAGCGGATACTTGTTTGCGATAGTGGAGTCATCATCCGCTATCTCACAGCGCTCGTTCAGTATAACTACCGATTCCAGCTGATCGCTGATAAACGCTTCCTTAGCGATTTTTGTGACCGAATAAGGAACGACTGCTTTTTTTAGATCGGTCGAAGCAAATGCCGCCTGACCTATCTCACGAACGCTCACAGGGATAACAACTTCGTCTATATGCCGTCCCGTGAAAGCGTTTTCGCCTATTTTACGGACGGGGACGCCTTCCACTTCCGATGGGATGACCACCTTGCCTGTGATATCATTATCGCTTGAAATAAGCTCTGCGTGGTCGGAGTACACATTATAAGCCATGCCGTCAGCGGTAACTTCCTTTTTTCCGCTTGAAGCAGTTTCCTCGCCGACTACCTTGTACTTCATCTTCCAGCCCTTAGCGAACTTTATCGCATAGGAATCCGCAGTACCGATCAGTGTCAGTTCCTTGCGCTTTTCATTGCCGCTTTCCTTTACACAGTCAAAGCAGACAGTGGAGAAGTTCGTATCCGCAGACTCAAAGGTAACTTTCAGCGGAAAGTCCGAATTATCGCCGATCGCATAATTGCCGAGGGTGCTGACATTTTTCGGGATGGTCAGTTCGTCCAGTCCTATCATATTGAAAAAAGCTTCATGCTCCGCACGTACAAGAGTTTCGGGCAGTTCCAGCTTTTTAACACGGAAGCAGTTCTTGAACGCACCTTCGCCGATAACAGTAACGGGAAGTCCGTCTATCTCCGAGGGAACTTTCACCTCGCCGCTGTAGGAAGTATCGCAGGCGGTTATTTTTATTTCGTAGCCGTTGTTTTCGTAAGAGAGAGGGCTGTCCTGAAGCTGAACATCCGCATAAACAGCTGTCGTAACAGAAAATGCCGCCGCAGAAAACAACATTCCTGCCGACAGCACAAGGGAGAGTGCTTTTTTATTTTTCATACTCTTTCACCTATACCTGTTAGTAAAAACGGCCGGAACAGGTCCGACCGTTTAATGATTATTCTTCTGTCTTTTCAGCTTCTTCGTTAAGCTCTTCAACTTCCTCAATTGTAAGGTCGTCGTAATCGAACTCAAGAAGCTCGTTGCAGTTCGGGCAGTTCATAGAGCCTTCTTCGATCATACCCTCGTCAAGGAGAATAGTATCTCCGCAGGTAGGACATGTGATCTCGTAAAGCTCATCATCGTCCTCATCAAAATCGAATTCATCTTCGTCATCCCAGTCATAGGAATCCCAGTCTCCGTCGTCCTCATCGCAGGTATCGCAGTCACCGCTGCATTCGCCGCACTCGAGGTCGTCCTCATAGAGATCATCCTCAACAGCGCCGAGGTCCTGATCAAGGATATCGCAAAGCTCTGTGAGCTCGTCTACCTGTGACTGAAGGTCCTCAACGTAGAGTACCATTTCTGACAGTACATCAGCCATCTGTGTGAGAGCCTTGCCCTCTTTTGTTGACTGGTCGATGTCGAGACCTGCAAGGAGTCCCTGTAAGTATGACATTTTCTCGGTAAGCTTCATTTCAAGCTCCTCCTCCCGATATATAGATATAATTAGTTGCTTTGATTATGCTCTTGACATATATTCGCCTGTTCTTGTGTCGATCTGGATCTTCTCGCCTTCATCGATGAAGAGAGGAACCTTGATCTCTGCACCTGTCTCAACAGTAGCAGGCTTTGTAGCGTTTGTAGCTGTATCACCCTTGAAGCCGGGATCTGTCTGAGTAACAACCAGCTCAACGAAGTTAGGCGGCTCAACGCCGAAAACGCTGCCCTTGTATGAAAGGACCTTACAGATCATATCTTCCTTAACGAACTTGAAGCTGTCAGGAAGCTTGTCTGCGCTGATCGGAACCTGCTCATAAGACTCAAGGTCCATGAAGTAGTAGAGATCACCGTCGTTGTAGCTGTACTGCATATCCTTTCTCTCAACGTAAGCTGTTGGGAACTTAGCTGTTGGGTTGAAAGAAGTCTCGACAACTGAACCTGTGATAACGTTCTTGTATTTAGTTCTTACAAAAGCGGCACCCTTACCAGGCTTAACGTGCTGGAATTCAATTACCTGAACTACCTGTCCGTCGAGCTCAAAAGTAACGCCGTTTCTGAAATCTCCTGCTGAAATCATTATAAATACCTCCGTATTTTCCAAATTATATTACGCTTTATTATACCATAAAACGGGTATCAATGCAATACCTAAAGTGATATTAATCTAAAGTTATAAGATTTTTTGCACATTTCGTCAGATTTTCGCAGCCATTTTCAGTCAAAATGACAAAATCTTCAATTCTGACGCCGAATTTGCCTTCGATATAGATGCCCGGCTCCACAGTAACAACTGCTCCGCAGCCCAGCGGAAGCTTGTAGTTAGGCGATGCATTGGGCTTCTCGTGTATCTCAAGACCTACTCCGTGGCCGAGGGAATGACCGAAGCATTCGCCGTAGCCTGCTTTTTCGATAATGTCACGGGACACCTTATCGAGCGCACTGCCGACTATTCCTGCTCTTGCAGCAGCTATACCTGCCTCCTGAGCCTGAAGAACGATGTTATAGACCTTCTCCATTTCTTCAGAGGGCTTGCCTACGCAGACTGTACGGGTCATATCGCTGTGATAGCCGTTATAGACTGCGCCGAAGTCCATGAGAACGAATTCGCCTTCCTCCACCTTTTTGTCGGATGGAACACCGTGAGGCATTGAGGTATTCTTTCCTGCAAGGACGATAGTCTCAAAGGAGAGGTCCTCTGCGCCGTTCTTGAACATGAGTCTGTTAAGTTCAAGGGCTATCTCACGCTCTGTTCTGCCTGCTTTGATAAAAGGCATCAGCTCCTCAAGTGACATTTCCGCAATGCGCTGAGCCATTTTGATACACTCCAGCTCGTTCTCATCTTTTATCATTCGCAGAGATGCGATGCTGTTGCTGAGAGAATCATCGGAAATTATGCTCAGGTCGCTGAAGAAATGGCGGTAGGTATTCAGTTCCTTTACCGTCATATTCTCGGATTCGATAGCCATGCTTGCAGCTTCATGCTTTTTGAGAAGCTCCATTATCTGCGGGAAGAGTCTTTTCAGCTCGATGACTTCCGCATCTGTAACTGTTGCTCTTGCCTTTTCGATGTATCTGAAATCTATGAGCAGATAGGCTTTCTGAGGGAAAGCGAGAATAACTCCTGCCGAAGATTTCATTCCTGTGAAATAGCGTCTGTTTATGTCCGAGGTGATAAGGGCGCAGTCCGCCGAATCAAACCTCTCGAAAAGCTTGTCAAATCTGTTCATCAGTGCACCGCCTTAAAGTTCGGAAAGTGCCTGAACAGCAAGATAATAGCTGCCGAAGCCGAAACCGCTGATGCTGCCCTTGCAGACAGGAGCTATAACGGAATTTGAGCGGAAGCCGTCTCTTGCGAAAACGTTGCTGATGTGTACCTCGATAACGGGTATCTTTATTGCAGCTATAGCGTCTCTGATAGCATAGCTGTAATGGGTATAAGCGCCTGCATTGAGGATAACTCCGTCGAACTCTGTTCTTGCAGCGTGAAGCTTATCGATGATAGCTCCCTCATGATTTGACTGGAAAACCTCGCAGGTCATTCCCTGTTCCTTTGCACGGTCGATGATATTGCTGTTGAGCACCTCAATTGATGAATCGCCGTAGATCCCGGGCTCACGCTCACCTAAAAGATTAAGGTTAGGGCCGTGAATAACAAGTATCTTTTTTATCATATTTCTATCCTTTCCCGCCCTGCGATTCAGGGCTTTATATATTCATGGGGCAGGAATGGTTTTTCCAGCACCCTTTTGAATCTGATGAATTTTTTATGTCTGCCTTCAAGCTCCATGGGCTTTACGTAAATGGAAGTTATATGTGCGAAATTCGCTCCCCAGATATCGGTGAACAACTGGTCGCCTACGGCAGCTGTCTCCTTCTCTGTCAGTCCCATTTTCTTCATAGCGGCTGTATAGCCTTTTCTGAGCGGTTTTCCGCTGTCGCTGACGAAATCAAGGCCGAGCGGGTCTGCGAAAGGCTTTACTCTCTCGGGATGGTTGTTTGAGACTATTATCAGCTTTATGCCGCTGCTGCGCATATTCTCCAGCCATTCCGTTATTCCTTCCGCAGGCACGGGATTATCGTGAGTGGTAAGGGTATTGTCCACGTCGAGAATAAGTCCCTTTATGCCGTGTTTTTTCAGGAAACCCGGTGTAATATCCACAGTTTTTCTGAAAGCGAAATCAGCTTCCGTCATTGTAATCTTGTTCAGTAGTCTCAAATCTTTAGTCAACCCCCGCAGGCATAGCACCATAGAAATAATAAATATAAATGAAAAAGCGAGCCGCAGCCCGCTTTTATCAACATGAATAACTTTTCGCAAGATCAATACTTACGCTTACGAGCTGCCTCAGACTTCTTCTTACGCTTAACCGAAGGCTTCTCGTAGTGTTCTCTCTTACGAACCTCAGCAATAACGCCATCCTTTGCACATGATCTCTTAAATCTCTTAAGAGCTGTGTCAAGAGACTCATTTTTGCCAACACGAACTTCTGCCACTAATTTTCCCTCCCTTGTTCAGAGGTTGCAGGAGCCAAGAGCCCTCTGCATCTATGCTAATCACCTTGAAAAGGTGTTAGTCAGCTATACCCTGAAAGAACAGCAGATATACAAATTATTAATAATAATATAATATTAGTTTATCACATTTCAGAGGATATGTCAAGCTTTTTTTGCTTTTCCACAAAATCGTTATTTTGCCACAATATTAACAAGTTTATTTGGTACATATATCTGTTTTACGATATTCTTTCCGTCAACAGCTTCTTTTACCTTTTCATCGTCCATAGCCATAGCTATAACGCTGTCCTTGTCTGCGTCAACTGCGATATTCAGCTTTGCCTTCAGCTTGCCGTTTACCTGTACGACGATCTCAATAGTATCGTCCTTGCAGAGTGCTTCATCGTATGTTACCCATGACTGTTCACTGAGCACCTTGCCTGTAAGGTTATTGTACATCTCCTCAGCGATATGAGGTGCGAAAGGATAAAGCATTGTGCAGAAATCAGCAAGCTCTGTCCTTGTGATGCTGCCTGCTGCGTAGATATCGTTGATGAGAGTCATCATCGCAGCTATCGCTGTATTGAACTTCATAGCCTCGATATCATCGCTGACCTTCTTTATAGTCTTATGGAAGTTTGAACGGAGCGCATCGCTGTAGCCTTCGGCATCAGTTACGATATCCTGAAGTCCCCATACTCTTTCCTCGAAACGCTTGCAGCCCTTGATGGAGGATTCACTCCATGGTGCTGCCTTTTCGTAATCGCCCATAAAGAGTACATACAGGCGGAGTACATCAGCGCCGTATTCGCTTACAACATCGTTAGGATCTATGACATTTCCTCTTGACTTTGACATCTTCTCGCCGTCAGGTCCAAGGATAAGTCCCTGAGCAGTTCGCTTTGCATAAGGCTCTGCTGTAGGAACAAGTCCCATATCATAGAGGAATTTATGCCAGAAACGGCTGTAAATCATATGTCTTGTAACGTGCTCCATGCCGCCGTTGTACCAGTCAACAGGCATCCAGTATTTCAGTTCTTCCTGAGCTGCGAATTCATTATCGTTATGAGGGTCGCAGTAACGGAGGAAATACCATGACGAACCTGCCCACTGAGGCATAGTATCGGTCTCGCGCTTAGCATCCTTGCCGCACTTAGGGCATTTGCACTTAACGAAGCTGTCGATCTTCGCAAGAGGGCTCTCGCCGTCTGTACCGGGCTCGAAATTCTCAACAGGAGGCAGTCTCAGAGGAAGTTCCTCATATGGTACTGCTACCATGCCGCAGTCAGGACAATGCACTATCGGGATAGGCTCGCCCCAGTATCTCTGACGGTTGAATGCCCAGTCCTTCATCTTGTACTGTACGCCCTTTTCGCCGCAGCCAAGCTTTTCAAGTATTTCCAGAGCCTTGTTTATAGCGTCCTTTTTGTTTGAAAGGCCGTTGAGTTCGCCTGAATTTACCAGTTCGCCCTCACCTGTATAAGCTTCCTTGGATATATCTCCGCCCTTGATGACTTCGATGATATCGATGCCGAACTTCTTTGCAAAGTCGTAGTCACGGGTATCGTGTGCAGGTACTGCCATTATTGCGCCTGTACCATAGCCCATCATTACATAGTCTGATATGTAGATCGGTATCTCCTTGCCTGTGATAGGATTTATAGCAGTAAGGCCTTCGATCTTCACACCTGTCTTGTCCTTGACAAGCTGAGTTCTCTCGAATTCGCTCTTTTTAGCGCACTCATCCTTGTAGTCATCCAGTGCCTTGATATTAGCGATAGAGTCACGGTATTTCTGGATGATAGGATGCTCAGGAGCGATTACCATGAAAGTAACACCGTAGAGTGTATCGGGACGAGTTGTATATATACGGAGCTTTTCGTCATTCTCCTTGATCTTGAAATCAACAAATGCGCCTGTGGATTTGCCTATCCAGTTCTGCTGCTGAAGCTTTACGTTAGGGAGATAATCAACTGTCTCCAGACCTTCAAGAAGCTTGTCTGCATACTCTGTGATACGCAGGTACCATACTTCCTTTGTCTTCTGTACGATATCGCTGTGGCAAACATCACACTTGCCGCCCTGTGAATCCTCATTTGAGAGAACTACCTTACAGCTTGGGCAGTAGTTTACAGAGGTCTTGTCACGGAAAACAAGTCCCTTCTCGAACATCTTGAGGAATATCCACTGTGTCCACTTGTAGTAGTTTTCATCGGTTGTATCAACTACTCTTGACCAGTCAAAAGAAAAGCCTACTGTTTTGAGCTGACCTGTGAACTTCTCGATATTTCTGTCAGTAACAAGTCTCGGATGGATGTTTTCCTTTATAGCGGTATTCTCGGTAGGAAGTCCGTATGCGTCAAATCCGATCGGGAAAAGCACATTGTAGCCTTCTAGACGGCGCTTTCTTGACACTACTTCGAGGCCTGAGTAAGCCTTGATATGTCCTACGTGCATACCGTGTCCCGATGGATAAGGGAACTCTACCAGACCGTAGAACTTCTTTTTGCTGTGATCTGATGAAGCCTTGAAGGTCTCATGTTCCTCCCAGTATTTCTGCCATTTAGCTTCTACAGATGCGTAATCATATCTGCTCATATCATTTCATTCCTTTATAAAATATAATTTTTACGAAAAATTGATGGTCCCGCTGAAATTCTCCTTGATGTCCTCATTCGTCACAAGAAGCACAGCACACACTATATCTATAACGCCCTCAAGCAGGTATATCCAGTTGGAGCCGATATGTGCCAGATTTGCGGGAAGATGTATAGCAACAACTATCGCCAGTATCGCAGCGATAACGTAGTTGAACTTCTTTATCCATATGAAAAACAGGCAGGCAGTACCAAGTGCTATGAACAGTCCGCTCAGCGAAAATCCGCCTGCAAGTATCATATTCAGCACAGCCTTTATAATGACGTAAGCCGCCATGGCTATAAGGCAGTTTCTGCCTTTTTCGTTTTTTGCGTTCATACTATCAGTCCTTTGTTATAAGATCGCTGATATCTACCTGTTCGCCGTCAGCCCATACTCCTTCAAGCTTGTAGAAATCACGGGTAGCCTTGTAGAATACGTGAACGATAACGTCTGCGTAGTCAAGGATTATCCATGTATTTCCTGTGTCAGCCTCTCGTCTTTCGGGCTCGATGCCCTTCTGTGACATCTGGAACTCCACTTCATCAGCAAGAGTTCTTGCATGAGTATTGCTGGTACCGTTGACTATTACGAAATAGTCAGCAAGTATTGTCAGGTCAGCTATCTTCAGTACCTGTATATCTTCACCTTTTTTAAGGTCCAGTATTTTTACTATGAGTTCAAGTTTTTCTTTTTCAGTCATTTTCTTCCCTCTTTCTTAGTTGAGTCTCTTTGGTTCATCCGATTTTTCGACTTCATCCAGCGTTTCTGCTGTGTTGTCGTAAGCACGGTTGTTATAGTCCTCGACGTACTCCACAAGAGCAACATCGGTTGTTTTCAGTTTTTCCTGATACGGACGGTAATACTGGTTCAGCATAGTAATGGTTGCGTACTTATGTACGGAATAGAAGCTGTATTCCATGCCGTCCTCTGCGGTATAATTTGCGCCCTCGCCGGGTACCATATTCACTCTCACGCTGTCAAGACTGAGCGTAGATGCGAAATCCGCCAGCTTGCTCAGGTCCTCAAGGCTCATATCAGTAGCTATCCACTGATTCTTGTACACATCATTGAGGTAACTGTAGAGCTTTATTCTTCCCTCATCCTTTACGATGCTGAGAAGCTTCTCCATAGCCGCAGCCATGAACTTTCTCTGGTTCTTCATACGGCCGATATCGCCCTCGGACCACTCACGGCGGAAACGGACGAACCATTCTGCCTGTTCACCTGAAAGTGTCACATCGCCCTCGGGGATGATCTTGTCAGCCTCGTACATGATCTCGTTGTCAACGTGCATGGGGATGCCTCCCACAAGATCGACCATATCAGCTATATCAAAGCAGGCTGTGGTGATGTATGCATCTATCGGTATACCGAAGTTTTCCTGCACCGCATTTACCACACGCTGTATCGGAGGCTGAACATAGCGGTCGCCTTCCATATACACGCTGTTGAATTTGCAGGTGACGCTGTTGGTATAATCAGGCACCGCAAGGTCTCGTGGTATCTGAAGGATATTCAGCATACCGCCGCCGATATCGAACTGACAAACCCAAACCACATCGGTGAGTTCCTCAGTCTCGTCAAATCCCACGAAAAGCACGGAATACTGTCCCTCTACAAGCTGAGGAAGATCAAGTCCGTCGGTGAAATCATTTTCCACCACATCTGTCTTTATCTTCAGATCCATGCTGTTCTGCTGTAGTTCGCCTTCAATGTCAACGGTAGGCTGCCACTTTTTCAGATACCTTATAATGGATACCCTCTCATCGGGCTGACCTGATTTTTTATACCATAGAATAGGCATATTCAGCACCATTGCAAGTATCAGCACCAGACTGAGGAGGAGTGATCCCGACTTTATCCATGTATCACGGGAGGTCTTTGCACGTTTCCTCTTTTTCCTGCCGCCGCTTTTTTTAGCAGTACGCTTTTTCCCGGAGGAATCTGCTGCCCGGCGTCTTTCTGCCCTTACCTTTTCGTCTGCCCTTTTCAGGCTTCGCTCGATTATTTCAGAAGCAGTATCGCTGCCGTCCTCATCATCGTCCATTTCAGGTCTGATCTCAACGGCAGGCCTGAGAGATCCCGCATCGTGCTTAGCCCTGTAGAAATACTCAGATTCCTCAACGCTGTCAGTCTTGTACGATGTGTCTGTATCTGCGGCGTATTTTCCCTGATAGGAGGACATAGGTCCTACCTCATAGCTGAACTGTGAACCATCCGACTCTTTTTCGTATCTGCCGTGGTATACGGGCTTTTCCGAAGGAGCGAACTCACTTTCAGCATTACGGGATACGTTTCTGTTATCATCCATTTTCTTCTTTTTCATTTAAGTGTCCTCTTTATTTCCCTGCTGCTTTTTTCTTCTTTTTGCAGTCTTGTATAGAAATTGTAAGCTTCAACTGTACACGGCGGTATCACTCCGCCCTTTTTTATAACCGATTTTATTGAAAATACCAATGCATAAAGCATGGCTTCGTTGAGATCGGTATAGACCAGCTTGCGCATTTTGTCAACGTCCTTGTAGTCTCTTTCGGCAGATACCAGATCGCCGAGATAGACAATTTCCTCAAGTCTTGACATACCTGCCCTTCCGACTGTATGGAAGCGTATGGCATTTATGATATCTATATCCTCAACGCCGAACTCTGTCTTGACGAAATAAGCGCCTGCGATGCCGTGCCAGAGCGAACGTGTTTCCAGTTCCTCCCTGCAAACGGCAAATCCGCTTTTTCCACAAGTGCCTTCTGATCGGCATCTGGCATCTCCTTGCATATATCATGAAGCAATCCCGCATAGTAAGCCTTGTCGGGATCTTCACCGTATTTCTCTGCAAGCTTCCTGCATTCGTCCGCAACATTCATGGAATGCTGAAAACGCTTTGCGGAAAGTTTTGCTTTCAGGTATTTCTTTTTATCTTCGGGGTCGTACTGCATTATCTCTTCACCTCTTACAGAATATAATCCCTTTGATCTTATATATTGTACTACATTTTTGTGAAGATAGCAAGTGCAATCAGTGTTTTTTTCGATATTTTTTCTTATCTGAGAGGAGGATATCTCCAGGGGAGGAGTCTCGGAAATGCGTATACAGCCGTACTGACTGAGGCGTGAAGCCGCTTCTCTCAGCTCATCAATATCGCCGTTATTCCTCGAAACAGCGCAGAGTGTGACCTGAGAGAGGATGTCCTCGAATCTGAACCACTTCTCGAAGCAGAGAAGCATATCGCTTCCCACAAGAAGATACAGTTCATCATCTGGAAAAAGGCTGCGGAAATGCTCTACTGTATATATAGTATAACTCACACGGTCGCTTTTAATCTCGTAATCCGAAACCTCCAGTCCTTCCGTGCCTTCGCAGGCGAGACGAAGCATCTCCAGCCTGTCCTCTCCCGACGCATATTCAGCGCTTGAACGGTGCGGGGATATTTTCGAGGGAAGCAGGAATATCCTGTCAAGGCCGAAATCCTTCATAGCAGCCTTTGCAAGATGGATATGCCCGTTATGAACGGGATTGAAGCTTCCGCCGTATATACCTGTACGCATTCTGTCACCTCCACGGACGCTTTCCCTGCGTCCAGCCTTTATCCTTCCAGTATTTCACATCAGCCTCATTGAAGCCGTTTCTCTGCATCATGCTCATTATGAAGAAAAGTCCTCTTGTTTTCAGAGGTATGCCCACTCTGCCTTCCCTGCCGAGAATCTTATTAGCCAGCGAGTCGGTCTTCTTGCCGATAGTCGCCTTTATTTCAGGCTTGACTCTGCCCCAGTCGTTCTCCATAACGGCCTTGCCGTATTTGTAAACTCTCGGTATTCCCCAGAAGAAACAGCTGTCGGCTACATCCTTCATCGCCGACTTCATGCCCATACCTGCCGCAGTGGATATAACGACCGCCTGCTTTCTGAACATTTTCTCCTCGGGCCGATGCACCATCCACCGCCATCCGTAATGGTCAAGGAAAGCTTTCATCTGTCCCGTGGCATGGAATACATAAGTGGGAGTTGTGAATATCAGCACATCAGAGGCATCGATCATCTCCGTAATAGGATGAAGTTCATCATAGTGAGGACATTTATCCTCACTTTCGGTAATGCATTTCGCACAGCCGCAGCAGAAGTTCCCGAAATCACGGGGAAGGAATATCTCGCTGATATTTTCCGCACTTGTCAGCTTTTCCGCAAGGATGCGGCCTGTATTGTAGGTCGAGCCTTTATGGTTCGTGCCGCTTATAATAAGTACCTTCATACTTTCCTCTGAATTTCCTGATTATTTGCCCGTTGAACTTATCAAAGTTCTCCGGGAGTATCATTACTTTGCCTTGGGGATATTCTCAATAACGGGTTCTTTCTCGTTGCGCTTGAAAAGCACGAACTTTGAACCGATGACCTGCACTACGTCAGCGCCTGTCTGCTCAGCTACTGCATCAGCAGCTTCTCTTGCGGTCCAGCCCGAATTTTCCAGAACTCTCAGCTTTATCAGTTCTCTTTTGCGGAGAGCCTCGGCGATGTCCTTGCACATAGCCTCTGTGACTCCGCCCTTGCCTATCTGGTAGATAGTCTCATATGTTGAAGCGATACCACGAAGGTATGCTCTCTGTTTGCTTGTAAGCATAAATTACTCCTTTTTATTTCGTTGATAAATAATCAAAAAGTGCCTTTAATGCCGCACCTCTGTGGCTTATGGCATTCTTTTCATCAGCGGTAAGTTCAGCCATTGTCCTGTCTCCTACCATGAAAACAGGGTCGTAGCCAAAGCCGTTGGTCCCACGCATTTCATGACCGATACGGCCGATACAGCCGCCGTTCATGGTCTTTACTTCGTTTTCGTCGATGTATGCGATAGTACACTGGAATGAAGCTGTTCTCCTATCATCGGGAACATCCTTCATTTCCTCCAGAAGCTTCTGACACTCCTGTCCCTTCGGCGCATATCTTGCTGAGTACACTCCCGGTCTGCCGTCAAGTGCATTGACGCATAGACCGCTGTCGTCTGCGATAGTCGGAAGCTTGACGATGTCGTATACTGCCTTTGCCTTTATCATAGCATTCTCAGCAAAAGTTGTGCCGTTTTCCTCGGGCTCGCAGTCTGCGCCTGCTTCACGCTGTGATATAACTTCAATGCCCAGCGGAGCGAGAATCTCTCTCGCTTCACGGAGCTTATTTGCATTGTTTGTGGCCATGACCAGCTTCTTATTCATCGTCATCGCCCTTTCTGCCGAACAGTCTGCTGAAGAATCCACGCTTTTTCTTCTTCTCCGGCTGAGGTGCAGGAGTATCTTCCTCCTCGGCTTCGTCTTCGTCCTCATCGTCGGACTCCTCCTCAGCTTCGTCTTCATCCTCATCCTCGGACTCTTCCTCAGCTTCGTCCTCATCATCGGACTCTTCCTCAACTTCGTCTTCATCCTCGTCCTCGGATTCTTCCTCAGCTTCGTCTTCGTCCTCATCATCGGACTCTTCCTCAGCCTCGTCTTCATCCTCATCCTCGGATTCTTCCTCAGCTTCGTCTTCATCCTCATCATCGGACTCTTCCTCAGCTTCGTCTTCGTCCTCATCATCGGATTCTTCCTCAGCTTCGTCTTCGTCCTCATCATCGGATTCTTCCTCAGCTTCGTCTTCCTCGTACTCTTCTTCGTCCTCGTCTTCCTCTTCGGTCTCGTAAGGAACAAATTCGCCGTACTCGTTGTATTCGCCGAGAACTACATCCTCATCGTTCTCATAAGGCACGAACTCGCCGTACTCGTTGTACTCGCCGAGAACTGTCTCGCCTTCTTCTTCGGACTCCTCTTCCTCTGCTTCAAATGCCTCAGGCATTGCAAAGAGAGCGTCCACGAAGTCTCTGCTGTTGAAGGGCTGGAGGTCTTCTATCTTCTCGCCTATACCGATAAGCTTTACGGGGATGCCAAGCTCATTCTTGATGGAGATAACGATACCGCCCTTTGCTGTACCGTCCAGCTTTGTGAGAACAATACCGGAGATCGGAGCTGTCTCGCTGAAAAGTCTTGCCTGATTTACGGCATTCTGACCTGTTGTAGCATCGAGAACAAGCAGTACCTCCCTTGAGCTTTCGGGAGCCTTCTTGTCGATGATACGGTTTATCTTTGCAAGCTCATCCATAAGATTCTTCTTATTGTGGAGACGGCCTGCTGTGTCGATGATAACTACATCGCAGCCTCTTGCCTGTGCAGCGTCAAGTGCATCATACACAACTGCGCCCGGGTCTGAACCCTCGGCGTGTTTTACGATGTCAACGCCTGCCCTGTCAGTCCATACCTGAAGCTGGTCGATAGCAGCCGCACGGAATGTATCCGCAGCAGCAACAAGGACCTTTTTGCCCTCCTGCTTGAACTGATGGCTCAGCTTTCCTATGGTAGTGGTCTTGCCTGCGCCGTTTACGCCTATTACCATGATAACGGCAGGAGATACGCTCAGGTCAAGTCCTGTATCATCGCCCATCATCTCGGATACTACCTCATGGATAAGCTCCATGATCTCCTGAGGGTCTGTGATGCCTCTCTCCTTGATCTTCTTGCGGAGCTGATCGCATATCTCTTCCGAGGTCTCAACTCCGATATCGCTCATTATCATCTGCTCTTCAAGCTGTTCAAAGAGCTCATCATCTATTTCCGTGAAGGAATTGAGAATACGCTGGATGCCTCCGAAAAGGAAGTCCTTGGTCTTTCTCAGTCCGTCAGCGATCTTTTTAATAATACCCATGTATTACCTCCGATTAACTGAATTCTGATTTCTGATTACTGTATGTCTGCCACATCCTCCTGGAAATCCACCTGCTCCATCTTCAGCAGCTTGGAGATTCCGTCCTCCTGCATGGTAACACCATAGAGGACATTTGCTTCTTCCATAGCGCTTCGTCTGTGAGTGACCAGCACGAACTGAGTGGTATCGGTGAAGTTTTTCAGGTACTGCGCATATTTTCTTACGTTTACTTCGTCAAGTGCCGCATCTATCTCGTCGAGGATACAGAAGGGCGCAGGTCTCAGTCTCAGGATAGCGAAGTAAATAGCTATCGCAACGAACGACTGCTCACCGCCCGAAAGGGATATAAGGTTCTTGATGACCTTTCCGGGAGGCGCTACGCTTATCTCTATGCCCGATTCAAGCACATTGTCGGGGTCGCTTAGTATCAGCTCTGCCTTTCCGCCGCCGAATAATTCAACGAATATCTCCTTGAAGTTTGAGTTGATTATGCGGAAGCTGTCTGTGAATATCCTGCACATTTCCTCGGTAAGGTCAGTGATGATCTTCTCCAGTTCAGCCTTTGACTTCTGTATATCCGCTATCTGCTCGGACATGAAGGTATATCGCTCCGATACTTCCTTGTATTCCTCGATAGCATCAACGTTTACACTTCCGAGAGCTCTTATCTTGTTGCGTACCTCTGTGAGTTCACGCTGTGCGGCTGTGATATCCTCTATCTTTTCCGCAAGCTGTACAGCTTCTGAACGTGTGAGCTGATAGCTTTCGGAGAGCTGACGGATGATATTGTCCGTATCCCTGAGATTTGAGTCTCGCCTCTCCTCCAGTCTTGTGACCTCTGCGGAGAGCTTTTCCTTGGCTTCGTTTATTTCCTTGAGGCCCTTCTGCATCTCGTTGACCAGACGGGTCTGCTCGGTGTGCATAGCCTGATACCGGCTTATCTCCTCGTTGTAGGACTTGGTATTGCCCTTGAAGCTGTCAAGGTCTGCTTTCAGCTTTTCGATATCGGCTTTCTTCGCAGCAATTATCTCATTCTGACGTGCTATCTCGTCCTCGAACTGCCTGTTGCCGTATTTCAGCTCTTCAAGGCTTCGCTCGATACGTGCTATCTCGGTCTCCTGAGCCTGGATATCCTTGGCTGTCTCCATACCTTTCAGTCTGCGGGCAGACAGCTTTTCCGACAGCTCGGCTCGTTTCAGTCTCAGCTTTTCACGGACATCCTGTCCCTGAGCCAGTTTTTCTTCGGCTTCCTTTATGAGAGTTTCCGTCTCGGCAAGTCCCTTTTCGGAATCGGCTATGGTCTGCTCTGCGGAAGCTATCTTCTGCTCGGCTTCTTCCACAAGTTTTCCCGAATTTTCGGACTGTGCCCTTACCTGCTCCATAAGTGATGCAAGGCTTGAAAGTTCGGCATTTATGCGTACTCTGTCAGACTCGCATTTTGTAAGCTCATCCTTAGCGGCTTCCGTGTCATATGCAAGCTTTGCCCTCTCGGCACGGAGCTTCTCCGCATTTGCGCTGAGGCTTTCCTTCTGAGCGGAAAGCTTTGCTATATCGGCATCAAGGGTATCTATCTCATTTTTACGGGTAATGACTCCTCCTGAGCGCTGAGCAGAACCTCCGGTGAATGAACCGCCTGCGTTGATGACCTGACCGTCAAGTGTGACTATCCTGAACTTATAGCCGTACTTCTTGGCGATATTTGTAGCGGAATCAATATCCTCTGCGATGACGATACGTCCCAGCAGAGAGTTGATGATACCGCTGAATTTCTGGTCATAGGTAACTATCCTGCTCGCATTTGCCACGAATCCCTCGCAGTTTTCAAGTCCCTGCTCACGGAGCTCATAGCCCTTGACAGAGGTGATCGGGAGGAATGTAGCACGTCCGCCCTTCTGCTCTTTCAGGAAGCGGATGCATCTCTTGGCGATGTCTTCATTCTCAACGATGATGTTCTGCATTGCGCCGCCGAGAGCTGTCTCGACTGCCACTGCATATTCCGGAGCAACGCCGATATTCTGGGCAACCGTACCGAAGATACCGCCGATACGTCCCTGCTTTGAGGCTTTCAGCACCTGCTTTACGCTTCCTGCAAAGCCCTCCATGTTGTTTTCAAGGTCGGTGAGGATCTTGCGTCTCTGCTGCTTGTCTTTCAGGTCATAGAGCACCTTTTCAAAGTCGTTCTTAGCCTGTTCAAAGCTGTCATTGCGGGACTTGTAAAGTCTCTCCAGACCGCTGAGTTTATTCCTGAGCGATTCGGTAAGTTCCGTATTCTCAGCAAGTTCTGCCTGACTTTGCCGGGTTTTCTCCTCATAGTCAGCCAGTGTTTTCTCAACGTCGCTGCTGCTCTCACGGAGTTCAGTCAGACGCTGCTTCTGCTCATCAATGAGCTTTTTCGATGATTCGCAGGCGAATTTATACTCGCTCTGCTTTATATAAAGGGAATTGATCTCGCTGCCTGCTTTGTCAACGGAATCGCCCAGCTGTGAGCTTTCCGCCTCGGCTGCCGCAAATTCCTTTTCAGTCTCGGCTATTTCAGCTTCAACAGCCTTTTTCTGCTCTTTCAGCTCTTCCAGCTTCTCGGCAGCGGCTATCCTGTCCTTTTCCAGACGCTTTTTAGTGCCCTCGGAATTTTCGATGCTCTTCTTTGCTGTCCCGATAGCGTCGGTGCAGTGCTTGATATCGTTCTCGAAAACGGCTATTTCCGATTTCATATCAGAAGCGGTCTGCTCCTCCTCCAGCATTTTCTTTCTCAGCTCATCCTGTCTAATGGTGCTTTCCTGCATCTTGCGGATGGCATCCTGTATCTTTTCTTCCTCGTGCTGAATGTCGTTTTCCACATTCTCGTACTCATTCTTGCTGAGGAGTATCTTTTCATCCAGCTTTTCCAGCTTTTCCTTCAGGTCGTCCAGACGGCTGACCCATACGGATATTTCCAGTTTTTTCCTCTCCTCGGCAAGGCGTATGAACTTCTCTGCCTTTTCAGCCTGATGCTTCAGAGGTCCAACACGGCCTTCCAGCTCTGAGAGGATATCTGTAAGTCTGAGGAGATTTTCCTGAGCGGCTGTGAGTTTTCGCTCGGCTTCCAGCTTCTTGTAGCGGAATTTCGAGATACCTGCCGCTTCCTCGAAAATATCACGGCGCTCGTTGCTCTTCTGAGCCACTATCTCTGCGATACGTCCCTGACCGATGATGGAGTAGCCGTCACGTCCAAGGCCTGTATCCATGAACAGCTCGTTTATATCTTTAAGACGGCATGACCGTCCGTTTATCATGTACTCGCTTTCGCCGCTGCGGTAGAGCTTTCTTGTTACCGCCACTTCATCGTCCATATCTGCGATGGTCTTGTCTGAATTGTCGATATTCAGCGTAACAGCGGCAAATCCCATAGGCTTTCTCGCCACGGTTCCCGAAAAGATGACGTCCTCCATCTTGTTGCCTCGGAGAGTCTTTGTTGACTGCTCACCAAGCACCCATCTTACGGAGTCGCCGATATTGCTCTTGCCGCTTCCGTTAGGGCCTACAACTGCGGTCAGACCCTTGTCGAAAGTAAGGCTTATCTTGTCAGGGAACGACTTGAATCCCTGTATTTCCAGTGATTTAAGGTACAACAGCTCACCTCCTCAGTTCGCATTTATACTTCGGGACGCTTTCGTCCCCGATTATTTTTATATCTATCCCGTTTTCGAGAAGATCCAGATAATTCGATTTCTTATGGCCCATCGCCTTGCTTATGCACGACGGATGAACAGCTACGGTATACTTTCCTTTCAGCTTCTGCAATTTTGCGTCGGCTTCTTCTTTAACATATTTCTGCGTTCTGTTCATACCGGCCATTTCAAAAAGTTCATTCCATATCAGGTGATTATATATCCTGCTCTCACAAAGTTCACGGAATGCGGGATGATAGAATCCTCCCACCATGTCCTTTTCCACGAATTCAGAAGCGTGAAGTCCGCATTTTATGACTCTTATGCCGTTATCCTCGAATTCTTCCAGCATACCTGCGGCAACATCCACCACATCGTCAAAGTCATAGTACTCACGTTCATCATTTGCACCGCCGAAAAGCTGATATTCTCCGCTTTCAAGAAGCTCTGCAAGTCTTGTGCCTCTTAGTATCACAACAGGGTAAATACGGACAGTATCAGGATGTATCTCCAGTATCTTTTCCATTGTCTCATATTCGTCATCACCTGTACTTTTGTAGAGACCTATCATCATCTGCAATCCCAGTTCAAAGCCGTACTGACGGATAAGCCTGCTTGCATTGAATACATCCTCTGCGGTGTGTCCACGCTCGTTTGCTTCAAGCACCTTGTCGCTCATGGACTGCGCTCCCAGCTCTATCGCCGTAACACCGTAAGTTTTCAACAGTGACAGCACCTCATTGTTGATACAGTCGGGACGGGTGGAACAGCGTATTCCCCTGAACTTTCCCTCGCCCACGAATTCATGGGCGGCTTCGAGGAGTTCAAGCATATAATCCCGTGGGATAGCCGTAAAGCTTCCGCCGAAAAATGCTATCTCCGTATCCTCGGGGGACTTCACCTCGCTGAGCGCCTTTGTGCATATCTCCCTGACCTCATTGCCGTCGGGGAGGTGCTGAGCGCCGCTTATGGTGTTCTGGTCGCAGAATGAGCACTTATGAGGACATCCTATATGTGGGATGAATATGGAAATATTACTGTGCTTCATATCCCATAAGCTCTAAAGCTTCCTTTGCGGCAAGCTGTTCGGCTTCCTTTTTGCTCTTGCCCTTGCCCTTGCCTATGACCTGAGAGTTTAGGCATACCTCGACAACAAAGCGCTTATTGTGGTCTGGGCCTTCCTCGCCGATAAGCACGTACTCGACCTTTTCCTCGGGATTCTTCTGCACAACTTCCTGTAACAGTGTCTTGAAATCGCTGAGGACAGGCTTTTTGGTGCGCTTTATATCTTCGGGCATGAAACGGAGGATGTGCTTTGCGGCCGCCTCCATTCCGCCGTCAAGATAAATAGCGGCGATAACAGCTTCAAATGCGTCTGCCAGTATCGAGGGACGCTCTCTGCCGCCTGTATTTTCCTCGCCCTTGCCGAGATGTAGGAATTCGCCCAGCTCTATCTGCTGTGCGAATACAAAGAGAGACTTTTCGCATACCAGTGATGCTCTCATCTTTGTAAGCTCTCCCTCGGGCACATTTATATTCTTGTAGAGATAATCCGAAACAACGATGGAAAGCACGCTGTCTCCGAGAAATTCAAGTCTTTCATTGCTTCCGCCTGCACGCTTTTTTTCGTTTGCATATGAGGAATGTGAAAGAGCCTGCTCGATAAGTTCCTTATTTTTGAATGTATAGCCGATGATGTTTTCAAATTCTTCGGTCTTTCTCATGATCCTTACTCCTTTTCAGCGGCGGCAAGTCTTGCAACGTAGGCTTCAATCTCCTCGATAACATTGCCCTCGACGCACTTTCTTGCCTGTCTGACCGCATTGAAAAATGCCGTGGAATCGGAGCTTCCGTGAGCCTTGATGACGGGCTTCTTCACGCCTAACAGCGCTGAACCGCCAACTTCCTTGTAGTCCATCTGCCTGCGGAATTCCTTTATTTTTCCCAGTGAGAACAGTGCACCTATCTTGCCTGCGCCTGAGAATATCCACTTTATCTTTTTACTGAAAAACGAGCCCATGCCTTCATAGAGTTTCAGAGCGATATTTCCTGTGAAACCGTCGGTGACAACTACCTGTGCTTCGCCCTTGGGCATATCTCTTGCTTCGATATTGCCAATGAAGTTTAGCCCCGACTTCTCAAGGAGCTGATAAGCTTCTATCTCCAGCTCTCTGCCCTTAGTCTCCTCTGCACCGATGTTCAGCAGTGCGACTTTAGGGTTCTTCACGCCCATGACCTTTTCCATATAGGCGCTTCCCATAATTGCGAACTGCACCAGCATCTCGGCACGGCACTCTGTATTTGCTCCTGCGTCTGCGAGAAGAAAGCTTCCCTTGTCCGCAGGGAGTATGGGTGAAGGAGCGATACGC
>Ga0179934_1062014_pt1 | contig 30798 bp, 28 predicted proteins | sample AD_UKC055_sludge_FD_135923 | JGI IMG/M metagenome (GOLD analysis project Ga0179934, IMG submission 135923) | Active sludge microbial communities of municipal wastewater-treating anaerobic digesters from Illinois, USA - AD_UKC055_MetaT... | ecosystem: Engineered > Bioreactor > Anaerobic >... | reverse complement strand
CGGTGAAGCTCCTACTTTCATCCGTGTCAACAATATCGGTGATGACGAAGCTGACGAGGACAGGGAATTTCTTGAAAAGTGGGGCGACAGATCATTTTTTGAGAAGTCTCCTCTCCTGCCTCATTGCTACAGGGTCAATGACAAGGTTGGGTTGTACAATCTGGAAAGCAACGATATGTTCATTATGGGTCTTTTCCATGTGCAGGATCTGGCATCGCAGCTTTGCTGTGCAGCTGTTGCACCAACGGAAAATGACATAATTCTCGATATGTGCGCCGCCCCCGGAGGAAAGACTTTTACTATGGCGGAGATGATGGACGGCAAAGGACAGATATATGCTTTTGACCTCCATAAGCACCGTGTGGGATTGATAGAGGAAGGCGCAGTGCGTCTTGAACTAAGTAATGTCAAAGCTGAAGCAAGGGATGCGACGAAGTATTACGATGACATCCCGAAAGCCACGAAGATACTCTGTGATGTGCCCTGTTCGGGCTACGGAGTCATCAGGAAAAAGCCTGAGATACGCTATAAGAGCATTTCGGACTTTGAGCGCCTGCCTGAGATACAGTATAAAATTGCCGAGAATGCGCTGAATTATCTGGCTGACGGCGGCGAGATGGTCTATTCCACCTGCACTGTACGCAAGGCAGAAAATGAAGATGTGGTGCAGAAACTTCTGGCAAATCATCCCGAACTCGAACTTGCGGAGCTTCCTCAGCCGCTGGGAAGCGTGTTCAGCGGAGGCATGGCGGCTATTTTTCCGCATCATTTCGGAAGTGACGGATTCTTTATAGCGAAACTGCGCAGGAAGTAATTCTGAATCAGGAATGCGGAATTATTATTTTTTAATCAGTCCACGGAGTGGACACCGCAATTCCGAATTACGAATTACGAATTATGAATTATGAATTGATAGAAAGGGGTGAGCGGTTGGAAAAAATAGACATTCTCAGCCTCAGTCTGACTGAACTGGAAAATGTTTTAACTGAACTTGGAGAGAAAAAATTCAGGGCAAAACAGATCTTTCAGTGGCTTCATGTAAAAAGAGTCACCGATTTTGATAAAATGACTGATATATCTGTCCAATTGAGAACGGTCCTGAAAGAAAAATTTTGTATAAATGGACTATTTGTAGAAAAAAAGCTTGAATCTTGTATGGATAATACTGTAAAATATCTGTATAGGCTTTCTGACGGGAACTTTGTCGAGACTGTTCTTATGGAGTACAACTACGGCCACAGCATTTGTGTCTCCACTCAGGTGGGGTGCAAAATGGGCTGCCGTTTCTGTGCCTCAGCTATTGCAGGTTATGTCAGAGACCTTGAGCCGTCCGAGATACTCATGCAGATCTATGAGACTGAAAGAGATTCGGGCGTCCGTGTTTCGGGCGTGGTGCTCATGGGCATAGGCGAGCCTCTCGATAACTATGACAACGTTGTGAGATTCCTCAGCCTCCTCTCCGACAAGAACGGCAATAATATGAGCCTCAGACACGTATCACTGTCTACCTGCGGTATAGTTCCGAGGATCTATGATCTGGCAAAGCTCCGGCTGGGCGTTACCCTGTGCGTATCGCTTCACTGCCCCGACAATGAGGGCAGAAGCAAGATAATGCCCGTTAACAACAAGTATGACATAGACAGCCTTATTACGGCCTGCAAAGATTATATAGACGCAACAGGCCGCCGCATCACCTTTGAATATGCCGTTATCGACGGAGTCAACTCCACCGATGCCGACGCCGACAAGCTGGCTGACCTTCTCCGTGGCATCAACTGCCATGTGAACCTGATACCCGTTAACAAGGTTAAGGAGAGAAACTACAGAACAGCCCGTTCAGGCGTTGCCGATTTCGCTAAGCGGCTCGGCAAAAGAGGCATCAACGCCACTGTGAGAAGAACTCTCGGAAGCGATATCGAAGCTGCCTGCGGACAGCTGAGACGGGATGCGGCAAAAAGCAGTGAGAAGAACGGAGGTGCGGACGCTTGAGATACCGTTTCGGTACGGATATCGGTCTGGCACGTGATGAAAATCAGGATTCGGTCAGATGCGAATATTTCGGCCACAATATACTCGCTGTCGTGTGCGACGGCATGGGCGGCGAAAGAGCAGGCAAAGAAGCAAGCTCTATAGCCGTTGAGGAATTCTTCCAGCGGTTCTCAGCAGGTTATTCCGAAAGACTGAATGATGAGGAGATAAGGACCCTTCTCATTTCTTCTGTCTCAGCCGCTAATTCCGTTATATACACAAGGGCAAGGTTCGATTTCAAGAACTTCGGCATGGGTACTACCTGCGTCGCAGCCTTTGTCGGCAAGAACTCCGCTGTTATAGCCAATGTGGGCGACAGCAGAGCTTACCTCATCACAAATGACGGCCTCGTTCAGATAACCGAGGACCACAACTACGCAATGGATCTCTACAAGCACGGTAAGATTACCGAGGAAGAGATCGAAACTCACCCTCAGAAGCATATGCTCGTGAAGGCTGTCGGTGTAGAAAAGACAGTCTCTGCGGATACTTTTGTATTTGACTATGAGGATAAGATCAGTCTGCTGCTCTGCTCCGACGGCCTTTCGGGCTATTGCAGCGACGATGAAATATATGACGTCATCATGCGCTCTACCTTCGATGACGTTGCAGACGAACTTATTACTTTAGCTCTCAGCAAGGGCGGCCGTGACAATATAACTGTTGCGGTAATTTCTGACTAAACGCAGGAGGAAAGGATATGGATAAGAACATTGGCAAAAAGCTCGACGGAAGATATGAGATAACCGAGCTGATAGGCGTCGGAGGAATGGCCGAGGTCTACAAGGGTATCGACGTTATCGACAACAAGACAGTTGCGATAAAGATACTCAAGAAGGAGTTTGCAGAGAACGAGGAGTTCCTTCGCAGATTCAGAAACGAGAGCAAGGCTATCGCCGTTCTCTCACACCCGAATATAGTTAAGATCTACGATGTAGGCTTCTCAGAGAAGATCCAGTACATCGTTATGGAGTATATCGACGGTATCACTCTTAAAGAGTATATCGAAGAGGAAAAGGTACTCACATGGAAGGATACGGTACACTTCGTTATCCAGATCCTCCGTGCCCTCCAGCACGCTCACGACAAGGGCATCGTTCACCGTGACATAAAGCCCCAGAACATCATGATGTTCACAGACGGCACTATCAAGGTCATGGATTTCGGCATTGCCAAGTTCGCAAGTGAGCAGGGTAAGACAGCTACCGATCAGGCTATCGGAAGCGTACACTACATCAGCCCCGAGCAGGCAAGCGGAAGCGTTACAGACGCTAAGAGCGATATCTACTCAGTAGGTGCTATGATGTACGAGATGCTCACAGGAAGAAAGCCATTCGACAGCGATAACCCGGTTGCTATCGCAGTAATGCATATGCACGACATCCCCGAGCGCCCGAGAGCCCTCAATCCCGATATCCCCGACGGTCTCGAGGAGATCGTACTCAGAGCTATGGAAAAGGCTCCCGAGGACAGATATCAGTCAACAGGCGAGATGATCGCTGATATAGAAGCTTTCAAGGCTAATCCGTCCATCACTTTCGGTTACTACACCGAGGATACAGGCGATTCCGACGACAGCTTCATCTCTGACGGCTACGGCAACGACGTTGAGACAGAAAGCCCCGAGGAAGTACAGAATGCTTACGCTGCAAAGACACCCGCTTATGCAGGTGCAGGCGCAGGCGCTATGGCAATGGGCGGCGGCCGCTCAGCAAAGAGATATGCCGATGAAACTCCTGCGGATTATCTCGACGACGAGTACTACGATGATGACTACGACGATGATGAAGAAGAGGAAGAGCGTTCTTCACTGGTAGTACCTGTACTCACAGGTATCGTTATCGTTGTTCTGGTAGTTGCAGTTATCTTCGTTGCAACTATCCTCAGCGGACTCCTCAAGGGCGGCGGAAAGCCTGCTGACTTTACAATGCCTGACTTCTACGGCTGGGATTACAACATCGCAGTTAGCCAGTACGGAAACAACATCAAGTTCGAGGTAGAGAGCTCCGAGTATAACGAAGCTGACGAAAACTCCATCATCGAACAGAGCATAGAACCCGGTGCGGAATTCAACAAGGGCGATACTCTCAAGGTAAAGATATCCAAGGGTATGGAAACTGTTGAGATCCCACGTCTGAGAGATCTCAATCAGGAGCTTGCAAAGGCACAGCTCAAGGAGAGAGGCCTCGAGTGCGAAGTTATCAAGACTTCAGACGCTGAAGTTCAGCAGGGCTACGTTATCAAGTCCGAGCCTGACGAGGGCACAGAAGTCCACAAGGGAACAAAGGTAGTGCTCTACGTAAGTATGGGTGCAAACGCTGAACAGGTAGTTGTTGAAGACTACACAGGCAGAACAGCTGACGATGCTGTTGTAATGGCATCTTACAAGGGCCTCAAGCCAAGAACAGAGCCTGTACCTTCATATGAGAAGGAAGGAACTGTTGTTGATCAGGAGCCTAAGAAGGACGAAAAGGTAGAGAGCGGCACAGAGATCGTACTCTATGTCAGCAACGGTACAACACCTGACGGTGAGATCCCATTCACAGTATACTTCCCTGAGGGAGCAAACGGACGTTTCGCTATCGACTTCATCCTCAAGAGCGCAGACGGCAAGACTGATACAGTTTCTTCACCAACACTCCTCGTTCCTGAAATGAGCAGTCATACTCAGAACGTAAAGGGTTCAGGCGAGAACGTAAACGTAACAGTAGTTCTTACAAACCTCAGCACAAACCAGAGAGCTAACATCGGTACCTACACCTTCAACTTTGCTACAAACAGCGTAACAAAGAACTCCGAAGACGTAGAGGGCGCATTCAGAGCAGTAGGCGGATTCACAGATCAGCCTGCAACAGAAGCTCCTCAGGAACAGCCTCAGGAAACTCCTCAGGAACAGCCTCAGGATCAGACACAGGAGCAGCAGACTCAGGAGAATATCGTTCACGCTGAGCGTCAGGAATGGGTAACAGGTTACTACGATGAGAGCGGTAACTGGATCTGGTACCCCGGTTACGGTGACTGATGAGTAACGCAGTTACAAGCGGAATAATAACGAAATGCTTAGGGGGACTCTACACTGTAGAGTCCCCTGATGGTATTTATGAGTGCAAAGCAAGAGGAGTTTTCCGCAACAAGGGAATCAGCCCCTGCGCAGGCGACCGTGCAACACTGGAAAACGGTGTTATCTCGGAAATATGCGAAAGGAAGAATTCCATAATCCGACCTCCCCTTGCAAATCTTGACCAGCTTATATTCGTGGTGTCCACTTGTTCGCCGTCGCCGAATTTCCTTATCCTTGACAAGTTCATAGCTATAGCCGAGTACAAGGGGATAACTCCCGTAGTGGTGATAACCAAGACAGATTTAGGTGACAGTTCGGAGATACACAGGATATACAGCGGCATAGGCATCGATGTGATAGATGTTGATTACGGCAGCGAGGAGACTATCGAAGCTGTACGCAGACTGCTGGCAGGAAAGATAAGCGCATTTACCGGAAATTCCGGTGCAGGCAAGTCCACTCTGCTCAATGCGGTGGACAGCACTCTCCACATCCCCACAGGCGAGATAAGCAAAAAGCTGGGACGCGGCCGCCATACCACACGCCATGCTGAGCTGTATAAATTGAAAGACGGAGGATACATAGCAGATACTCCTGGATTTTCCACATTCGACACAAACCGCTACGATATTATCCGCAAAGAGGAACTGGCAGGCTGTTTCCGTGAAATGGACGAGTACATCGGTCAGTGTCAGTTCAGCGACTGCGCTCATATATGTGAAAAGGGCTGCGAAGTGGTAGCCGCTGTGGAGGCAGGATATATCTCACGAAGCCGCCATGAAAGCTACAAGGCTATGTACGAGGAAGCAAAGCAGATAAAGGAGTGGGAGCTGAAATGAACAAGTGGTGTGCCATTTTTGCAGGCGGAGATATGCCCGACATGAAGCCCTATTCTCTGCCGGTATACTACAAGAATTTCGAGTGCGTGATATGTGCTGACAGCGGCTACAAACACGCAAAAAAGTTGGGGATAGTTCCCGATGTCATTGTGGGGGATTTCGATTCCTACGACGGCGAACTTCCCGAGGGAGTGGAGGTGATCCGCACCGTCCCCGAAAAGGACGATACCGACACTCTCATGGCTATAAAAAAAGCCATATCGCTGGGATATAAGGAACTTTTCCTTTTCGGCGCACTGGGCGGCAAGCGCTTTGAGCATACCATCGCCAACATAGAGGCAATGATGTATGCCCGTGAACACGGCTGTAAACTTGGGATATACGGCGAAAGCACACTTCTTCTGCAAGGTGCGGAGGATGGTGAACACTGCTATCTCCGTGAGGAAGAAGGCACGTACCTGTCAGTGTTTGCCATGACGGAAAGCGCAGACATCGAGTATATGCGAGGAGTGAAATATCCGCTGGAGAATTACCATATGGTTCAGTCATTCCCCATAGGTGTAAGCAACGAAATAACGGATACGACCGCCGATATAAAGCTGAAAAGTGGAGTTGTCCTCATAGTGCTGACGGCCATGTAACAAAATCAGTGCCCTTTGAATATACTGTTTTAGTGGGAAAACTCACAAATAAATCAAAGGGGGACTACATATGAAGGTAGTAGTCATACGAAGTCCGAAGCTGCTTTCGGGGATACTGAGAGTGATGTTCGGCATACGTAAAAGCGAGTAGATTTTGAAAAAGTAAGTAGGGGCGCCCTTTGGGCGCCCTTCGGTTTGTCGGTAAAGTCAGATTTAATGTGGAATATCGGGCGAGCGGAACTCGCCCCTACATAAGTCATCGAAAATAACCAATTGGTAGGGGCGCTTTCCGAGCGCCCTTGATATAATCGATCACTGAAAGACTTTTACGACAAACCAACTGCAACAATTGAATAAGTTAACCAAGTGAAAAAGGGCTTGAAAGTGCGGAAAGAATATGATATAATAAAGTGTTAGCATTGAACGGGAGGCGAGGCGTTGAACGACAATACCGCTGCCATAGAGCAGATAAAATTAAAATTTGCAGGCAAATGTCCGAAAGCATATGTGAGAAGCTTCGGATGTCAGCAGAGCGTTTCAGACGGCGAAAAAATAAAGGGACTTCTCGGCCTTATGGGATGTTCCTTTACCGAGGATGAAAACGAAGCGGATATGATAATCCTCAATACCTGCGCTGTCAGGGAAAATGCCGAGGACAGGGTTTTCGGCATAGTGGGAAGCATGAAGAAGCTGAAAGAGCTTAAGCCTTCCCTTATCATCGGCATTGCAGGCTGTATGACCGCTCAGAGCCATGTTGCGGAAAAGATAAAGAAGTCCTATCCGCAGGTGGATTTTGTCATGGGCACTTCTGCCATCAGCTCACTGCCTCATCTTCTGCTGGAATGTCTCAACGGAGCAAAATTCTCGGCGGATATCAGCGAGTATGACGACTTCTCCGCTGCTGTGCCGCAGATACGTGACAGCAGCTTCAAGGCTTCGGTGCCTGTAATGTTCGGCTGCAACAATTTCTGCACCTACTGCATAGTTCCCTATGTCAGAGGCAGAGAGCGCAGCAGACAGCCTCAGGATATAATCGATGAGGTAAGGGGGCTGGTCCGTGACGGCTACAAGGAGATAATGCTTCTGGGACAGAATGTCAATTCCTACGGCAAGGACCTTGAAAACGGCATGACTTTTCCGCAGCTTCTGCGTGAACTGGACAAGATAGAGGGCGACTTCTGGATACGCTTTATGTCGTCCCATCCGAAAGACGCTACAAAGGAACTGGCAGATGCTATATTCGACTGTACGAAGGTGGCAAAGCATCTTCATCTTCCCGTGCAGAGCGGCAGCAATGATGTTCTCAGGCGGATGAACCGCAGATACACCGTCGAAAAGTACATGGAGACCGTTGACTATATCCGTCAGCGTGACCCTGATTTTTCACTTACAACAGACCTTATCGTGGGATTCCCCGATGAAAAGGACGAGGACTTCGAGGCAACTCTGGACATAATAAGGCGTGTGAAGTACGATAATATCTACTCCTTCATCTACTCAAAGCGTACAGGTACAAAGGCTGCGGAAATGGACGATCCTGTCACCGATGAGGAAAAGGGAATGCGTATGCGCCGCCTGCTGGAAGTGCAGAGAGGCATATCCTCGGAGCACTACAAACGCTTCATCGGCAGGACAATGCGTGTGCTGGCGGACGGCAAAGCAAAAAAGCGTGAGGGCTGGCTGACAGGAAAGAGCAGCGAGTTCATCATAGTTGAATTTGAGGGAGACAGATCCCTTATCGGACAGTTCGTGGATGTTGAGATAACCGACGCTATGAACTGGGCGGTTTCAGGAGTAATCAGAAAGTAGTGAACATTCCCTAAGAGGTTTCGTATTCGTGAAAATATCTGGGAGAAGATGAGTGTGAAAAAAGAAATAATAGATGAAAAGAAGATGTTATTGATTCTTGATAATATATATCATAAAGCATTGGAAGGCATTCCTAAAGTAAGTGAATCAGTGTATGATCTTGCTGATGATTATCTTTCAAAATGTACTTCTAAAGAAGATGCTGCAAAGTCTTTGATCAAGAATCAAGTAATAAAGTGTACTACATCTGGATTCCTTGCTGGTTTAGGCGGATTAATTGTTTTGCCTGTGGCGTTGCCAGTAAATGTTACAAGCGTTCTTTATGTACAATTGAGAATGATTGCAGCTATTGCATTAATTGGCGGTTATGATGTTAATTCGGATCAAGTACAAACGTTATCATATGTTTGTTTAGCTGGATCAGGAGCAGCAGATATTTTAAAAAATGTTGGAGTCAAGATAGGTGTAAAATTTGCTAAGGCAGCAATTGAAAAGATACCTGGAAAAATATTGATTGAGATCAATAAAAAAGTTGGCTTTAGGTTGATAACGAAATTTGGAACCAAAGGTGCTATTAATCTTGTAAAGGCTGTTCCGGTAGCAGGAGGTATTGTTGGCGGTGCTATGGATTATGGTTCGACTAAAATTATTGCCAATAATGCTTATAAAATATTTATTCAAAATCAATTACCACAAGATAATAAAAACAATGTCGTAGATGTTGATTTTGTGGAAAAATAAAGTTAAAGGAGAAATTAAAATGGACGTTATTGAATTAACAAGAGAACTTGGAAAGGCTATACAGCAGGATGACAGATACATCGCTTACAATCTTGCAAAGCAGGTAAACGACAACGACGAGGAGCTTCAGAAGGAGATCGACAGATTCTCACAGCTTCGTGGCGAACTCGGCAGTGCAATGAGCGCTGAAGAACCTGACAAGGCCAAGATAGGCGAACTTGACAAGGAGATCAAGGACCTCTACCAGAAGATCATGAAGAATCAGAATATGGTAGTATTCCAGGGCGCACAGCAGGCACTTGAGTCGCTTATCAGCAACGTACAGCAGATAATCTCACTCTGCGCTAACGGCGAAGACCCCGATACCTGCCAGCCGTCAACAGGCGGATGCAGCGGTTCATGTTCAACCTGCGGCGGCTGCGGTTAATATTCATTCGGAATTCGGAATGCGGAATTCGGAATTCCGGTGTCCCTGATTTGAGCGAGAAGAATGTCAATTTAAAAATTAATCAATTATTAAAATCAGTCAGCGAAGCTGACACAATAATTCCGAATTCCGAATTACGAATTCCGAATTGAATTAGAAAGGTAAGGTAAAGTGCATGGATATCGACAGAAGTAAAATTTCCCCAATGATGCGTCAGTATCTGGAGATGAAGGATAAGTATGAGGACTGCGTTCTCTTTTTCCGTCTGGGAGACTTTTACGAGATGTTCTTCGACGATGCCGTAAGAGTATCAAAGGCTCTCGAACTCACTCTTACGGGCAGAGACTGCGGCCTTGAGGAGCGTGCCCCCATGTGCGGAGTTCCTTATCATGCAGCGGATATGTACATAAAGCGCCTTATCGACTTGGGTTTCAAGGTGGCTGTCTGCGAACAGCTTACAGACCCCGCAGAGTCGAAAGGCATCGTTATCCGTGACGTTATACGTGTTGTCACCCCCGGGTACTCTTACCGACAGCAGTATGCTTGACGACGGACGCAACAACTATATTTGCAGTATCTACTACGACGAGGAGAACAAGTCCTGTGCCGTTGCTTCTGCGGATATTTCCACAGGTGAAGCCGCACTCAGCACTTTCGAGGGCAAGGACATGGAAGCAGGCGTCATAAATGAGCTTTCAAGGTGCAGGCCTGCGGAGGTAATATTCACCGACAGCTTCCTTTCGCTGAAAAATGTGGCGGACTTCATCAAGATAAGGCTGGAATGCGCCGTAACTCTCAGAGATAAGGAATGCTTCATGCCGTCCGAGCGCAGGACCGCTGTAATGCAGGTTTTCGGCGTAAAGGCGATGGCTGAACTGGGTATAACCGATGACGGTGCGGACTGCTGTGCGGTGTGCGGACTTTTCGACTACATAAACGATACGCAGAAGACTACTGTATCACGCTTTACAAAGATAGAGATACTCGGCGGAGACGCTTTCATGGGACTTGACCTTAATGCAAGGCGAAATCTGGAACTTACCGAGACTCTGCGCAACAAGGAGAAAAAAGGCTCTCTCCTGTGGGTGCTTGATTCGACCAAGACCTCCATGGGACGCCGACTTCTCAAAAACTGGATAGAACAGCCGCTGAAAAGTCCTGCAAGGATAATCGAGCGCCTTGACGCAGTTGATGCTCTCTACAAGAACAGCGTTACCCTTGCCGACCTCAGTGACCTTCTTGACAGAGTGTACGACCTTGAACGTCTCATGACCAAGGTAATGTACAAGAGCGCAAATCCCCGTGACCTTAAATCGCTGTCAGCTACAGCACTCCAGCTTCCACTCATCAAGTAGGAACTTTCCAAGCTGAGCGGTTCAAAGCTTCTTGCAAGGTGCAACGAGGAGATAGACACTCTTGAAGAAATGGTCAAGCTGGTGGAAAATGCCATAATGGACGAGCCGCCCGTTTCTGTCAAGGACGGCGGAGTTATCCGTGAGGGCTTTAATCAGGAACTTGACGAACTTCGCCATATCATGGGCCACGGCAAGGAAATGATAGATGATATCGAACAGCGTGAAAAGGAAGCAACAGGCATAAAGAACCTGAAAATAGGCTATAACCGTGTGTTCGGCTATTATCTTGAAGTCACACGTTCTTATTATGACCTCATCCCTGACGGCTGGATACGCAAGCAGACTCTTGCCAATGCGGAGAGATTCATAACCGAGGAACTGAAAAATTCCGAAAATGCCATACTCGGCGCAAAGGACAAAGCCCTTGCGCTGGAGGCTGATATTTTCGCAGAGGTGCGTGACTTCCTTGCAACAAAGCTGGAATCCGTACAGAAGACTGCTTCGGCGGTTGCGGCGGTGGATGTGCTCTGTTCATTTGCAGATGTGGCGCTCCGCAATCAGTACGTAAAGCCCGATATCGCCATTGACGGCGCTATCGACATAAAGGCAGGCCGCCATCCCGTAGTGGAGCTTATGCTGACTGATGAGATGTTCGTGCCGAATGATATTTACATCGACAACAAGGCTGACCGTATGTCCATCATCACGGGACCCAATATGTCGGGTAAATCCACATATATGCGTCAGACAGCCCTTATCGTGCTCATGGCTCAAATAGGAAGTTTCGTTCCTGCGGATTCGGCTAAGATATCCGTTGTGGACAAGATATTTACCCGTGTCGGAGCGTCCGATGACCTGACAGCCGGACAGTCCACATTCATGGTGGAGATGAGTGAGGTCTCGGATATCCTGAAAAATGCAACTCCCGACAGCCTTGTCATTCTTGACGAGGTGGGACGTGGTACATCCACATTTGACGGTGTCAGCATTGCCCGTGCAGTTGCCGAGCATATCGTCAATTCCAAAAAGCTGGGATGCAAGACGCTTTTTGCAACCCATTATCATGAGCTTATCGGCCTTGAAAACGAACTTGAAGGCGTGAAGAATTACAGTATCGCCGTAAACAAGCACGGCGGAAATATCCGTTTCCTGAGAAAGATAGTCCGTGGCGGAGTAGACGAAAGCTACGGCATTGATGTTGCGAAGCTGGCAGGACTTCCTGCAAAGGTGGTAAGCCGTGCAAGGGAGCTTCTTGCGGAGATGGAAGCCGCTCACGCAAGCGAAAAGCCTGTAGTTGCCGAGGAGCGTCAGCAGCTAAGCTTCGGCGGAGCAAGCCGTGAGAGCGCTCTTGAAATGCTGGAAAAGACCAATATAGACGAACTGACCGACAGCGAATGCCGTGAACTTCTCAAAGACATGGCGGCGCTTTTGAATTGATAATTGAGAATGAAATCCCATGAAAATTCGGAATTCGGAATGCGGAATTCGGAATTGAGGTGTCCCCTTACGGGGACGATAAAAATATTAATCATTTAAATTTGTCAGTGAAGCTGACACAATAATTCTCAATTCTCCATTAATTACGCATTACGAATTACGAATTATGAATTAATAAGAGAGGGGGGGCGCTTATGCCCGCATATTTCAGTATTTATGTTGAATTCAGCAGATACGAGCTGGATTATGATACAGTCAAAAAGCTTTTCAGCTACCTTGATTTCGCAGGACTTAAATTCAAGGGCGGATTCCACGAAAGCAAGGATAACAGCGTTGATGAGATAAACGACTGGAACCAGAAAAAACTGGAGGATAATTACGTTCTCGGCTATACTGAGGAAGCTTCAAACGATTACAAGCAGTTCTGCTTTGAGTACGGCGGATTCTCGGAGGTAAGAGGATTCTTCATGAACGGCAATCCTACGGAAAAGGAATTCGAGCTGAACATTATCATCCCCGAGGATGAAGTTGTCAATGAAGACGGCACCTACAAAGCAGATGCTGTGCAGAAGCTGAAAGACTTCGCACGTATCCTCTGGGTAATGCCTGAGGTAAGAACTATACAGACAGGACTTGAACTGGGCGAGGGAAGCGTTCCTGAAAGCGAAATAATGGCAGGTTCAGCACCTTCTGCTTATCCCTTTGCAATAGTCTCACAGAAGATGTTCGGTCAGATGAAACAGGATGACTACGACTTCGAGGAGATAAATGCAGGCGGAGTTATAGTGATACCGAAAAAGCGCAATATTGTCTGAACGTAAGCGACCACAAAAATAAGAAAGGAGCATGGCGATGCCGCCTATCAATATACTCAGCAAAGAAATATCAGAGCTTATTGCCGCAGGTGAGGTCATAGAAAGGCCTTCCTCTGTAATAAAGGAACTGGTTGAAAACTCCATAGACTCAGGCGCAAGGCATATCACCGTCGAGATAAAAAACGGCGGTACGACCTATATGCGTGTCACCGATGACGGCTGCGGAATGTCATTCGGTGACGTACCAAAGGCATTTCTCCGCCATGCTACCAGCAAGATAACCGCCAAGGAGGACCTTGACAACATCCTCACTCTCGGTTTCCGTGGCGAGGCACTTGCCTCCGTTGCGGCTGTGGCGAGAGTGGAGGTCCTCACCAAGCAGAGAGAGGACGCTCTCGGTACGCTTTACGCTATTGAGGGAAGCGAGGAAAAGGCTCATGAGGAAAGCGGATGCCCCGACGGTACGACTATCATAATCCGTGACCTTTTCTACAATGTGCCTGCACGTCAGAAGTTCATGAAAAAGGACGTAACAGAGGCAAATGCGGTCAGCAACATTCTCCAGAAGATAACCATGTCACACCCGGATGTGGCTTTCAAGCTTATCCGTGACAACCGTGTGGAGTTCAACTCCAGCGGCGACGGCGAGCTTTTTTCTGCGGTATATGCGGTCTACGGCCGTGACTTTGCCCGTGACCTTATGGAAGTGGACTACGAATACGAAGGCATCCACGTAGGCGGATACGTCATCAAGCCGCTTTATTCCAAGAACAACCGTGCCTTTCAGAATTTCTTCGTAAACGGCCGATATGTCCGTTCAAAGCTTTGTTCATCTGCGTTGGAGAATGCCTACACCAACATGATAATGACAGGAAAATTCCCTGCCTGCGTGCTGATGATAGACCTTCCCCCTGTGGCCATGGATGTAAACATCCACCCTACAAAAGCGGAGGTGCGCTTCACCAACGAGAAAAACGTTTCCGATGCGGTGTATTTCGCTGTGAAGAACGCCATGATGAAGGACGGCCTTATCTACGAATTCGAGCTGAAACCCCGTACTGACTGGACGAAAAAGGAGCCTGAGCCTGTTGAGATGAAACAGCAGGAGTTCATGTTCACTCCCGTTTCGCAGATAGCCGAGACAGAGCGCCGCATGGCTGAGGAAAAGCCTGCGGTACAGCCTGTGCAGGAGAAAGAGGAGGATATCCCTCTTGAAACTGCGGATATTGAGGTTTGCCCCGAATACAGCAAGCCTGAGCCTGTGGCAGAACCTGTGCAGACGGAGCAGGCAAGACCTGTAGTTCAGTCGGCACCTGCCGAGCCTGTGAGACCTGTGGTGCAGAGCGCTCCTGAGCCTGTGAAAGAGCCTGAGCCGCCTGTTGAAAAGCCGGAACCTGCGCCCATCGAGGGATTCAGCTACATCAACACAAGCTCATTTGCCGGTGCTCCCGTGAAGCAGGAGACCGCTCCCGAGCCTGAGCAGTCGGTGTGGACGGAAAAGCCGAAGATACGTGTTATCGGTGAGGCTTTCGGCCTGTACGTCATCGCTGAGGTGGGAGATAACACAGTTATAATGATAGACAAACACGCCGCCCATGAGCGCATCATATTCGAGAGGCTGAAAAGCCGCAACTGCCGTCAGTACAGCCAGAAACTGCTGACGGGGATAAAAGTCCTCATGACAGGCGACGAGGTAAGCGCTCTCCAGGAGAATACCGAACTCCTTGCTGACCTTGGGTTCGAGTTTGACTTTTCCGAGAGCCCCTGCGTCATCGCTACGGCTGTGCCTACATTCGTAATGGAACTGGATGTGGAGGACATAATCTCTGAGATAGCGTCAAATCTGTGTATGTACGCCCATAACCCCCAGTCTCATATGCTGGACGATATGCTCCATACAGTTGCCTGCAAGTCTGCGATAAAAGCCAATGACGAGAACGATTTGGCTGAATTGCAGTCCCTTGCCGAGCAGGTATACTACGATGAGAGGATAAGACACTGTCCTCACGGCAGACCTGTGATGTTTACCATGACCAAGAACAACATCGCACATCAGTTCAAGCGCACCTGATGATAAATGCGTAATGCATAATTCGTAATGCGTAATTATGGTGTTGCCTTAATTATACATTATGAATTAACAATTACGCATTACGCATTACGAATTACGCATTATATTGAAAGGAGATCGTCCGATGCATTTCCATATCAGCGAAAAAGTGTGGTATACACTGGCTTGTTTTGCAGTGGCATTTGTCGGAGTAATGACACTGTTTATCAAACGTCCTGATATAGTAAAAAGTAAAAATAAGTTGGTACGTGGAGCTATGGTATTCGCCCTTGCCTTCATCCCGGGAGTGCTTGCGGCATCCATCTGCGCCAAGACAATAGTAACGGTTTACGATAATCTTAACTCTGAGCCGACTCAGATAGTTGAAGAAGCTGAGGAGGAAGAGGAGGAGACAGAAAGAAAAGAGCAGTAACTCAGGAGGTAATCATGAAGCGCTTATCCAAAGTTCTTTTAGCAGTATTTATAGCGGTATATCTTGTTCTTTTGGGATGCATCGGCTTATCGATAATAAGCAGTATCACGAATGGCGCACGGAGCAGCTCAGGGAGTGACCAGCTTGTTTATCTGCATCTCGAAAATGTGCCTGAAGGCACAGTATTTGCGGATGTTCTTGCGAAAGGTCATTGGGAGAGAGAAAGTCCGACATATATGACTTATGAACCCGTTCTGGGAATCAGTGGTCACGACTGCGAGATCGCACAGTACGACAAGGACGGTTACAAAAGCCTGATGTTCCATACTGAATTCTTTTATACCGGAGACAGAATCGCCCCTGCACAGCCCGATAATAAGATATGTTTTGAAGACTGGGCAGGCAGATTCGAGTATCTTCCGTATATAAAAGTAGCTTACTGTGACAAGGACGGAAATATCCTCGGTATCACAGAAGAAAAGCATATAATGCCTGTATTTCTGAGGAGAGTTTCATATGATCTTTACGCAGACGGGGATGAACTCAGCTATAAAGCCGCAACAGTAAGTCCTTTCAGAGACAGCAGAATATGGCTGCTTTTTATAGCAATGACCATTTTCGGCGTGGTTTATTTGATACGTAACAAGCGCAGAAAGAAAAAGCTCTTACAGTCGGGAGAAACTGATAATGAACGGAAAGAATAACAAGCCCTTTGTCCTTGCAGTAGTCGGCCCTACCGCTTCGGGCAAGACATGGCTGGGCGTGGAACTTGCGAAAAAGTACAGCGGAGAGGTAGTCTCTGTCGATTCCATGCAGATATACAAGGGCATGGACATAGCCTCCGCAAAGCCGACGGAAGAAGAAAAGCAGGGGATTCCCCATCATCTCATGGACTTCCTTGACCGTGATGTCAGCTTTTCGGCGGCGGACTATGTGGCTCTTGCCCATGAGAAAATTGCGGATATACTGTCCCGTGGAAAAGTTCCCATAGTTGTGGGCGGCACGGGACTTTACATTGACTCGCTCCTGGAGAATGTGAAGTTCTCCGAGGGCGGCAGTGACGAGGCTTACCGTGAGGAATTGTACGCTTTTGCACGTGAAAACGGCAATGAGGCACTCCACGCAAGGCTTGCGGAACTTGACCCCGAAGCCGCTGAGGGTATACATCCCAACAATCTGGTGAGAGTGGTGCGTGCCATCGAGGTCTGTCACGTAACGGGAAGGCGGTTCAGCGAACTGAAAGCCGAGAGCAAACTGGTGGAAAGTCCTTATGATTCCCTGATATTCGGCCTCAACTTCGAGGACAGACAAAAACTCTACGACCGCATAAACCTGCGTGTGGACGAAATGGTCAAGGCAGGTCTGGTGGAAGAAGCCCGTGACCTCTGGCAGCAGAGCGGAATGAAGACTGCGGCCAATGCCATAGGCTACAAGGAACTCATCCCATACTTCGAGGGAACGATGTCACTGGAGGACTGTATCGGCATAATCAAACAGGAAACACGAAGATATGCCAAGCGTCAGTTAACGTGGTTTAGAAAAAATGGCCGTATCAACTGGATTTTTTTAGACAGAATTAATAAAAAAAATGAAATTTTAGAAAAATGTGAAAAAGCTATAGCAAAATACTTTGATATGTGATATAATGTATTGTGTGTATTTCCATCTAAAAGTATCATCTGCGTTTTAAGGTGCGCTGATGATAAGGCAATGCACGATCAAAGTATTGAGAAAAAGGAGAATGTGTATGAACAAAACAATCAATCTGCAGGACGTGTTCCTTAATCAGTGCAGAAAAGACAGGATAATGGTAACTATTATTCTTACAAATGGTTTCCAGTTCAAGGGTCTGGTAAGAGGCTTCGACAGCTATGTTGCCATCTTTGACTGTGACGGAAAGCAGCAGCTCGTTTACAAGCACGCTATTTCTACCATCATTCCTGCAAGACCTGTTTCTATACTGGACGCTTCCGAGAAAAACGACTGACAGGTGATATGAATGCGGATCTATAGATCAGAAGGCAGCTTTTTTGTAAAAATGCTGCGTAATATCGTCCTGATCCTGCTTTTTATCATATTCGTCAGCATAGTTCTGCGTTTCCGCAACAGGCAGAGGGACACTGTGTCCGCTCTGAGATCGAGCGCTACTGCTTCCAAGGAGTATAAAGGCGTTTTCATCAGGAAGGAAGAGCCTGTTACATACAGCGGCAGCGGCGTTCTAAGCTATAATGTCTCTGACGGAGGACGTCTCAGCAGCGGCGGCATCATCGCTCAGGTATATCCCAACGATGAACAGGTGAGCATAAACCGTGAGATAGACAAGCTTACCCGTGAACTGGATATACTGGAAATGATACAGAATCCGGGTACTCTTGAATCAGCTCAGCCTTCTACATTATCCGAGGGCATTGAGGAGAACTACCGCAGTCTTATGTATTACCGTGATATGAAGGACTATCAGAATATGCAGTCAGCTATGGATGATCTGCTCGTTCACCTGAGTACCTATCAGATAATCACCAATGAGGTCGATGATTTCTCGCCTCAGATCGCCGATATAAAGACTCAGCTGGATTCGCTCCGGCAGTCTTCGGTGGAGCCGACTGAAACTATCCCGTCGCCTCGTTCAGCTTATTTTGTCAGCTACTGCGACGGCTATGAGGAGCAGTTCAGCGAGGCTAACCTCGGCTCTATCACCATTGAGATGATCGAGAATGCCACCGACAGAAAGCTGACAGACAGCAATATAGTCGGCAAGCTGGTGGATGGCTATACCTGGCATCTTGCGGTGATCGCAGATAATTCCAAGAAAATGTACGCTATCGGTGATAAAGTCAAGCTGAGATTCGGCTCTTCAGCCGATATATGCAGCGCCGAGATAAGCGATATCCGTGATGAAGGCGACCCTGCCAGAAGCATTATGATAATGTCATGCAGCAGGTTCAATTACGATCTGGTGCAGCACCGCTGTGAATCAGTGGAGCTCATAAAAGGCGAGTATTCAGGACTTAAAGTTCCCCGTGAGGCCATTCGTTTTGTTGACCTGGATGAGGAGCTTTACGATGAAGACGGCAATAAATCAGAGGGTATCGTCAATACCAAGGGCGTTTACGTACTTAAAGGCGAACAGGTTGACTTCAAGAAGATCGACGTAATATATGAGGGTACCGATTATGTGCTCTCCGCCGAACATACAGGGGACAGCGATTACCTTTCCCTCTATGACGATATTATAATTGAAGGTGTTGATCAGCTTGGATAATAATTACAGCTATGATACTGTGAAAAACAACTTCAGTACCATAACTCAGAACATCAAAGAGGCTTTCGATAAATACCGCAATGACGGCAGTAAAGTCGATATTATGGCTGTAACGAAGACAGTTCCTGCGGAGGTCGTAAACTGGATCTTCGACTGGGGCATGGACCTTATGGGCGAGAACAGAGTTCAGGAATACCTTTCCAAAAAGGACTTCTACTCCGCTTCCACAAAAAGCGGCGATCCGCCAAGGATCCATTTCATCGGCCATTTGCAGACCAATAAAGTAAAATACATCATCAATGAGATGGACATGATACAGTCCGTGGACAGCGTAAAGCTGGCCCATGAGATCGACCGCCTCGCAAAGGCAAACAATAAGGTCATGGACATCCTGTGTGAAGTCAATATAGGCGGAGAAGAATCAAAAAGCGGCATAGCTCCGGATAAACTGGATGAACTGCTTGAAGCCGCTGCGTCTATGGAGAATATAAGAGTCAGGGGTCTTATGACTATCCCGCCCCCGACGGACAGCGATATCTTTCTCGGAAGAATGGGCGAGCTTTTCAATAAGCTCAAAGACGAAAAGCGGGAGAATATCTCAATGGATATACTTTCAATGGGCATGACCCATGACTATATCGATGCCGTAAAGTACGGCTCAACTCTCGTAAGGATAGGCTCAGGCCTTTTCGGTGCGAGAAATTACAACAAGTAAAGTCTATTACCGGCGGAATGCTGAAAATTCACGGAATACTCCGCATTTATTCCGTGACAATGATCAATCATTTATAACAATGCGGAGAATGGAGAATTATTATGAAATTTTTTGACGGTATCAAGGATTTTTTCTTTGCTGCAGAGGAAGATGATTTCGAGCAGATGGATGCTCCTGTACGTACAGAGCGTGAAGAACGTGCTCCTAAGTCTGTAGAGCGTGAGGATGCTCCTTCAGCTCCACAGGAAACAGCTGCTCCTGCAGGCGGTGCTCCCACTGGCAGAAGAAACAGCAAGGTCGTAAACGTTCAGACTACAGCTCAGCTTCAGGTAGTTCTCGTTAAGCCTTCTGCTTTCACAGATGCTAAGCAGATCGCAGATCACCTCATCGCTAAGAAGACTGTTGTCCTCAACCTTGAGACAGCTTCTCCTGAGAACAAGAGAAGAATAATCGACTTCCTCGTAGGTGTTGCATACGCTAACGGCGGCAGCCTCAAGCCTGTTGCAAACCTCACTTATATCATCACACCTTACAACGTAGGCTTCATCGGTGAAGACCTGGTTGGCGAGCTGGAAAATAACGGCGTATTCATCTGATGAACGACCGCTCTGACAAGCTCTTTGCCGCAAGACTCTCAGACCTGACCGATCAGGCCCGCAGAAACAGCAGCTATGCCTTTTCGTCATTCCTTGATGAGAGACAGTGCGCTGAGGCTGAGGCGTGGTGCAGGAAGAATACGGGAGAACTGATGTACAGGCTGTGGGGAGGCTTCCCCGATGCAAGAAGAAAAATGCTGGCAGTCTACCATGATTACTGCGATGAATACGTGGAGGATGATTATCCCTTCGTCTGTCTTACCTTTACCTACCGTAAAGAGGACAAGCTGACACACAGGGATTTCCTCGGCACTTTCATGGGAATGCAGCTGAAGCGTGAAGTTATCGGCGATATAGTTGTTGCCGAGGGTGAAGCGCAGGCATTCGTTACGGAAGTCGCCGCAAAGCTTATAATTTCTTCTGTTTCTAAGATAGGCAGAGTCGGCGTGAAGGTCAGCGATGACCGCCCCTTTGAGCTGGAAGTCAGACAGGAATATAAAAAGATCATCGGTACGGTTGCGTCACTGAGGCTTGACTGCGTTGTCAGTCTCGCCGCTCACATAAGCCGTGACAGTGCGGCAGGTCTCATCCGCTCAGACAGAGTGGATGTGAACCATTTTACCGCATCCTCCATTTCGCAGGAACTGCATGAAGGGGATATCATCTCTGTCAGAGGCAGCGGAAGATACGTTCTCTCCGCTGTGAACGGCCTGTCGGGCAAGGGACGCATACACGTTGAAGTATTAAAATATATATAGAGGTGAAATAGATATGATTACTTCAAAAGACGTAAGAAACAAAAGATTTGAGAAGGCTGCTTTCGGCTACAAGCAGGAAGAGATCGATGAATTCTTCGCACAGCTCGAGGCTGAACTCGACGAGATGGAGCGTGAGCGTGCAGAAGCTAACAATAAGATACAGGTGCTTGCTGACAAGGTAAGAGAATATATGCGTGATGAGGATGCTCTCAAGGACGCTCTTCTCGGCGCTCAGAAGCAGGGCCGCCTCGTTATCGCTGATGCTCAGGAAAAGGCTGACCAGATCATGGCTGAGGCTCAGGAAAAGGCTGCTGCTCTCGAAGACGAAGCTGTTCGTCAGCACGCTATCAAGATGGAGCAGAACCGTGCTGAGATCGCTAAGGAGAAGGAAGCACTCATCGAAGCTCAGCGTCAGGTAGCTGATTTCAAGAAGAGCCTTTTCGATATGTATAAGAGCCACCTTGAACTCATCTCATCTATGCCTGAGACTGTTGATGAGGAGACTGAAGCTGAAGAGGATGCTCCCCGCAGAAACAGCTGAGGAAGTTGCTGCTGCTGTCACAGGCGAAGCTGCAGAGGAAACTGCTGCTGAGATCGCTACCGCTGTGGAGAAGTCCGTCGAAGCAACAGCTGAGATCCCCGTTACTGAGATCGAGGAAACTATCGTAAGCGACTGATCGCTTGCTCATATAAAACTGAATAAAAAGCTTGAAAGGAGGATCCCCTGCAATGCATGAAGGGGATCAGGTGAAAATGGCACAGGATTATAATAGCACACTGAATTTACCGAAGACAGAATTCCCCATGAGAGGAAATCTGCCTAAGAGAGAACCCGAAACTCTCGAAAGATGGGAGAGCGAGAGACTCTATTACAAGATGATCGAAAAGAATAAGGGTAAGCCTTCTTATGTTCTTCATGACGGACCTCCCTACGCTAACGGTGATATTCACCTTGGTCACGCTCTCAACAAGAGTCTGAAGGATTTCATTGTAAAATATAAGAATATGACCGGATTCTGTGCCCCATACGTTCCGGGCTGGGACACTCACGGCCTTCCTATCGAGCTTAAAGCTATGAAAGCTATCGGCGTAAAGGACGGTGCTACCCCTCCTACAGAGCTGAGAAAGCACTGCCGTGAATACGCTATGACTCAGGTAGCAAACCAGATGAAGGGCTTCAAGAGGATCGGCTCACTGGGTGACTACGACTACCCATACCTCACACTCCGTCCCGAGTATGAGGCAAAGCAGGTAGAGGTATTCGGCGCAATGGCTAAGAAGGGCTATATGTACAAGGGCCTCAAGCCTGTTTACTGGTGCCCTTCCTGCAATACCGCTCTGGCTGAGGCTGAGATCGAGTATTCAAACGATCCATGCTACTCAATCTATGTAAAGTTCAATGTTACCGACGATAAGGGTATGTTCACTTCCCTTGGTCTTGATCTTTCAAAGGTATACTTCGTTATATGGACAACTACTACATGGACCATCCCCGGCAACCTTGCTATCTGCCTTGGTCCTGAGTATAACTATACCCTCGTTCACGCAGGCGATGAGTACTACGTAATGGCTGAGGAGCTTGTAAAGACTACTATGGAAACTGCCGGTATCACTGAGTATACCACAGAGCATATCTTCACAGGCGCTGAGCTTGAGGGAATGAAGACAAAGCATCCTCTCTATGACCGTCTGTCACCGATCATCGTCGGCGACCACGTTACTCTCGAAAGCGGTACAGGATGCGTACATACAGCTCCCGGCTACGGTGTCGAGGACTTTGAGGTCTGCAAGAACTACGACGATATCGGCATCATCGTATGCGTTGATGCTAAGGGTAAGCAGACCGCAGAAGCAGGCGAATTCGAGGGCATGGACACTGATGAGGCTAACAAGGCTATCGCTGCTAAGCTCACTGAACTTGGCGCTATGCTGGCTACTCAGAAGATCGTCCACCAGTATCCGCACTGCTGGAGATGTAACAGCCCTATCATCTACCGTGCTACTGAACAGTGGTTCTGCTCGGTAAACGGCTTCAAGGATGAGGCTGTCAAGGCTATCGAGTCCGTTAAGTGGATCCCTGAGTGGGGCGAGGACCGTATCAAGGGTATGGTACGTGACAGAAGCGACTGGTGTATCTCCCGTCAGAGAACATGGGGCGTTCCGATCCCTGTTATCTACTGTAAGGACTGCGGCAAGCCTATCTGCACCGATGAGACCATCAAGGCTATCGCTGATCTTTTCCGCAAGGAAGGCAGTGACGCATGGTGGACTAAGGAAGTAAGCGAATTCATCCCTGCAAGCGTCAAGTGCGAATGCGGATGCGGCGAATTCACTAAGGAATACGACATCATGGACGTATGGTTCGACAGCGGTGTATCTCATACCTCCGTTATGGAAGGTGAGGATTTCCCGAGCCTGTCATGGCCTGCTGACCTCTATCTTGAGGGCGCTGACCAGTACAGAGGCTGGTTCCAGTCATCACTCCTTACATCTGTTGTATTCAAGGGCAGCTCACCTTACAAGGCTGTCTGCACTCACGGCTGGGTAGTTGACGGCGAAGGCAAGACCATGCACAAGTCTCTCGGAAACGGTATCGACCCAAGCGAGATAACAGACCAGTACGGCGCTGATATCCTCCGTCTGTGGGTTGCTTCTTCCGATTATCACAGCGATATCCGTATCTCAAAGCCGATACTCAGTCAGCTTTCAGATGCTTACAAGAAGATCAGAAATACTGCTCGTTTCATCCTGGGCAACCTTGGCAACGGAAACGGATTCGATCCCGATAAGGACAGCGTATCCGATGACAAGCTGACAGAGCTGGATAAATGGGCAATGATGAAGCTGGACGCTCTCATCGACAAGATGAAGGAAGGCTATGAGGCATTTGATTTCCATATCGCTTTCCATGCGCTCCATAACTTCTGCGTAATAGATATGTCCAACTTCTACCTTGATATCATCAAGGACAGACTGTACTGCGAGAAGGAGGATTCTGAGGTGCGCCGTGCTGCTCAGACAGCTATGTACCGCATACTCAGCGCAATCACAAGACTTGCGGCTCCTATCATTTCCTTCACAGCTGAGGAGATCTGGCAGTTCATGCCTCATGCAGCAGCTGACGACAAGGAAAGCGTATTCCTCAATCAGATGCCTGAGAAGAGCGGTATCGAATTCAGCGACGAGTTCAAGGATAAGTGGGACTTCATCTACAATACCCGTCTCGGCGCAAACAAGGCTCTCGAAGACGCAAGAAACGACAAGACCATCGGTAAGTCACTTGAAGCTCAGATCATCATCAAGAGCGGTGAAGCTGACTACGACAGATATGTTTCACTGGCTGACCAGCTGAAGGATATCCTCATCGTTTCAGGCGTAAGCGTTGAGAAGTCAGAGGGCGCTACAACATTCGAGGTAGCAAAGGCAGAAGGCGGCAAGTGCGAGCGCTGCTGGTGCTACTCCAAGTATGTTGGTACAAATCACGATCATCCCGACCTCTGCGAGAGATGTGCAGTCGCAGTTGAATTATAATTATAAAAGCCTGCTGTCCTAACTGCGGTACTCGTATTGAAGATTTATATGTATTTATCGGGGAAAACCTTTCTGAGGAAAGGTTCTTCCCCGAGCCCCTTTCCAAAGACTTTTAATAGAATTTTTCCCCCCCCTTATAGGGCGCACTTTAAAGAAATGAAAAATTCTTAATTTACTGATGTGCGCCCTATAAGGGGGAAAAATTAATACTGAAAGTTTTAGGAAGGGAGTTTGAGGGAGAACCCTTTTTCAAAAGGGTTTCCCTCAATAGACACGTATGAAACTTTAATAAGAGTATCACGGTTATGGCAGCAGGCTTTAGTGTTATCTGAAAGGAGTCATTTGTGGCATTATTTCTTATAATATTGATGATAGCGATAATCGGCGCCGATCAGGCTGTGAAGTACTGGGCGGCGACCGATCTGAAGCCGATAGGTTCGATGGATTTTCTCTCCGTTAACGGCAAAAAGCTGGTGGACCTTACTTACCTTGAGAATAACGGTGCTATCTTCGGAAGTATGAAAGGTCAGCGCTGGTTCCTTATCGGCTTTACGTCACTGGTCATCATCATCGGCTTTGTGGTGCTTTTCAAATACATGAAGCGCTCTAAGGTGCTGGCACTGGCGATAACTCTGTTTCTGGCAGGCGGTATCGGCAATCTCATCGACCGTGTAAGGCTTTCATACGTTATAGATATGTTCGAGTTCAAGTTCATGAATTTCGCTATTTTCAATGTAGCGGATATAAGCGTGACTATTGCATTTGTACTGCTGATAATTTACGCTTTCTTCATTGACCCGAAAATCGAGAAGGCAAATAAGATACAGCCTGACACTGCTAACAAGGGCGGTAAGAAATGAGCGATATCATCACACTTAACGTTTCTGACAGTGACAAGGGGGTAAGGATAGACAAGTTCATTTCCGATAATGTTGAGGAGCTGACACGTTCGGCAGTTCAGGGGCTTATGGAAAAGGGAAAGATCCTTGTGAGCGGTAAGTCGGTCAGCAAGAATTACAAGCTGAGAGACGGCGATACTGTTGAAGTTGAGATCCCCGAACCCGAGCCTATGGACGCTCTCCCCGAGGATATCCCCCTTGATATCGTCTATGAGGACAGTGACCTGCTGGTTGTGAATAAGCCCAAGGGAATGGTGGTACATCCCGCTCACGGCAATCACAGCGGAACTCTTGTAAACGCTCTCCTGCATCACTGTGGAGACAGCCTTTCGGGGATAAACGGCGTTATACGTCCCGGTATCGTTCACCGTATCGACAAGAATACCAGCGGACTGCTCATCGTGGCGAAAAATGATGCTGCTCATCTTCATCTTGCAGAGCAGATAAAGGTACACAGCTTCACCCGTGAGTACGAGGCAGTGGCAAGCGGATACTTCAAGGAGATCGAAGGAACCATAGATGCTCCCATCGGCAGGCATAAGACCGACCGCAAGAAAATGTGCGTGACCACGGAAAACAGCAGAAATGCGGTCACTCATTACAGTGTCATCAGGCAGTACGGCGGTTATGCTCACGTAAGGCTGAGACTGGAAACGGGACGAACGCATCAGATACGTGTGCATCTTGCATATATCGGCCATCCAGTTCTTGGTGATGATGTATACGGCAAAGCTTATAAAGGCATCGAGGGACAGTGCCTCCACGCCCGGAAGATAGGCTTTATCCATCCCGCAACAGGGGAGTATATGAAATTTACAAGCGAACTTCCAGATTATTTTGTTTCGATTCTTAACAAACTTGAAAAGATGTGAGATTTTGTTTGAAGATATATCAAAGGTGATACTTTTCAGCGATATGGACGGTACTCTCCTGACTACAAAAAAGGAGATAACCGGGAAAGACCTTGACGCAATAAAGCGTTTCGTGTCGCTGGGAGGAAAATTCACCATAGCAACAGGACGCACAGTCCAGACCTTTGAGCAGTACCGTGATATGCTGGGGATAGACATTCCGATAATCCTCTATAACGGTGCGCTCATTTACGATTACAGCACAAAGGAAACTCTGTATATGAATTCTCTTCCCGAAAATGCCAAGGATATCGCTCTGGAGATACTGGAGAATATGCCAGAAGCAGGGGGAGAGGTACTTAAAGCGGACGGCACCTACGTCTTCCGCAACAACGACTATGAACAGCTTCACACCGACCTGTGTCAGATAGTTCTGAATTATTCGGAGCTTAAAGATATCGACAGTGCAGGCTGGCTGAAAGTGCTGTTTGCGATGGCTCCCGAGCAGATACCTCACATGGAGCTTCTCGTCCACCAGAACGGCTATGATTCAGTGGATTTCGTCAAATCATCGGATATATTCTACGAAATGCTGACCCAGGGCGTGAGCAAGGGTTCGGCTCTCAGCGAATACCGCAAGATAAAGGGCTATGAGGATTATACTTTCGTGGCTATAGGCGACTTCGACAACGATCTGGAAATGGTAGAAGAAGCCGATCTTGGTGCCTGCCCTGCAAATGCAGAGGAAAGCGTTAAGCAGAAAGCAGACCTGATCCTGAAGAATACCTGCGATGAGGGTGCGGTTGCGGAGCTTATAGACTATATTATCAAAAAATGTAATTCATGATTTTAGGTTTAAAGTTCTGATAATAAATATGATTTTATACTAAAGGAGGGCAATTATGGAAATTCAGCGTGGTATGCGTGACAAACTGGAAAAATATGTGGACACCACAAAAATGATCGAGGTAAAGCTGAACATCGTGGGAAATGCAGTTTACGATTTCAGCTGTTTCGGTGTCGACATCAATAACAAACTCAGCGATGACAGATATATGGTGTTCTACAATCAGAAAACTTCTCCCAACGGCGAGATAGAATACATCGAGGGCAATAATTGTGCCGTATTCAAGGTAATGACTAACAGTATTCCCGCAGCGATACAGAAACTGGTATTTACCGCAAGTATCGACGGTGTGGGCACTATGGGCGAGATCGCCGCTCATACGATATCGGTAAACAACGAGGGAGAACCTCCTGCACTGACAGCTCATCTTCAGGGAACCAGCTTCAACGTGGAAAAGGCTATCATATCAATAGAGCTTTACCGCAAGAACGAGTGGAGATTTGCCCTTACTGCTTCGGGATTCAACGGCGGTATTGCCGATCTTCTCCATTACTACGGCGGAACATCGGCAGAAGAAGCTGCACTGACAGCTCCTCCCGAGCCGGAAACTCCGCCTGAGCCGCCGAAGCCTGAGCCGGCTGCACAGCCAACCCGCTCTGAGATCCCGGAACCTCCGCAGCCTGAGCAGCCGTTTGCACAGCCTCAGCCTCAGTTTGGTCAGCCTCAGCCGCAGTTCGGAATGCCTCAGCCTCAGTTTGGTCAGCCCCAGCCGCAGTTTGGCATTCCTCAGCCTCAGTTTGGTCAGCCACAGCCCCAGTTCGGTCAGCCTCAGTTCAATCAGCCATTCAATCAGGGTTACGGCTACGGCGGACATACTCAGCAGCCGTCTATGGGAGCACCTGTTCAGCCGCCTTTCGGTGGGCGTCCGCAGTACGGACAGCCTGTTCCTCCTCCGCAGAATATGGGAGGCCAGCCTTTCGGCGGAGCGCCTGCACCTGCTGCATCTCATAAGGTCTCGCTTGAAAAGAAGCTCAGTTCAGCTCCTGCACTGGTATCTCTTGCAAAGCCTATCATGGTTCAGCTGGAGAAGAAGAATCTCACCGACACCACAGCAAGAGTTGCGCTGGTCATGGATATCACAGGCTCTATGTATATGGCTTACAAGAACGGCGTAGTCCAGGAGATAGTCAATAAAATACTTCCTCTTGCCGTTCAGTTCGATGACGACGGAGCACTTGATTTCTGGTACTATGCTAAGACATTTGACCACCGTCCGCCTGTTGACCTGAATAATTATCAGAACGCCGTTCCTGCTGACTGGAAGGAAGTAATGAACGGTCTGGGAGGCTCAAACAACGAGCCTGCGGTAATGGAAGACGTTATCGAATTCTACAGGGGAACATCGCAGCCTGCATATATCATATTCATCACCGACGGCGGAATGGCAAAGAAGGGCGAGATCAAGAAGCTGATGGTACAGGCTTCGGAAATGCCGCTGTTCTGGCAGTTCGTGGGAGTTGACGGAAGCAACTACGGTCTGCTTGAGAATCTTGACGAGCTTGAGGGAAGATTCGTGGACAACGCCGGATTCTTCGCTCTTGACGACTTCATGGCAGTTTCAAACGATGAACTCTACGACCGTCTGCTCAATGAATTCCCGGTATGGCTCAATGAAGTAAAGCGGCAGGGACTTATCCGCTGATAACTTAAATCAGAAATTCAGCAAAAAAAGTATTGCAATTTATCATTAATTGCGGTACAATATATATTGGACGATTTGAAATCGCTAAGGCAGCAAAGCACAAAGCTTGTGATGAAGATTTGCAGCTGCCTTAAAAGCAGTATGATACGGCTTGACCGTTGAATAAAAAATTCGGAGGTTATTATGGATGCAAAACTCAAAAAAGACCTGCAGAAAATCGCCTGCAAGGTAAGAATGGGCGTTATTGAGGGTACTTATAACGCAAAATCAGGACATCCGGGCGGATCGCTCTCCATCAGCGATACACTGACTTATCTCTATTTCAATAAGATGAATGTGGATGCCAAGGATCCTGAAAATGCAGACAGAGACCGTTTCGTTCTCTCAAAGGGCCACACAGCTCCTGCACTTTATTCTGTACTTGCACAGAAGGGCTATTTCTCAGTGGATGAACTCAAGTCTCTCCGTCATATCGGCGCTCTTCTCCAGGGACATCCATGTATCCATATCCCCGGTGTAGATATGTCAAGCGGTTCTCTCGGACAGGGAATCTCTGCTGCCTGCGGTATGGCTCTTGCAGGCAAGATCAGCGGAAAGTCATATAATGTATACACTATTCTCGGCGACGGCGAGATCGAAGAAGGTCAGGTATGGGAGGCAGCTATGTTTGCAGCTCATTACGGCCTCGGCAATCTCGTTGCTGTTGTTGATAACAACGGCCTCCAGATAGACGGACCCATCACAGAGGTATGCTCACCTGAGCCTATCACTGACAAGTTCGCAGCTTTCGGCTGGCACGTTATAACTATGGACGCTCACGACTTCGACAGCATCGATGCTGCATTTGAAGAAGCTTCAAAGGTTACAGACAAGCCTGTTGCTATCATCCAGAAGTCTGTAAAGGGCAAGGGCGTTTCATTCATGGAAAATCAGGTAGGCTGGCACGGTACAGCTCCTAACAAGGAACAGTACGATCAGGCTATGGCAGAGCTTAATGCGCAGTTAAAGGAATTGGAGGACTAATACAATGGCAGATGTTATAAAGAAGGCTACCAGAGAAAGCTACGGTGAGGCTCTCAGAGATTTAGCCGAGGAGTATAAGGACCTCGTTGTTCTCGATGCTGACCTTGCTGCTGCTACAAAGACAGGCATTTTCAAGAAGGCTTATCCAGACCGTTTCTTTGACTGCGGTATCGCAGAAGCTAATATGATGGGCGTTGCAGCTGGTCTTGCTGCTGCCGGAAAGATCCCTTTCGCAAGCACATTCGCTATGTTCGCTGCCGGCAGAGCATATGAGATAGTAAGAAACTCTATCGGCTACCCACACCTCAACGTAAAGATCGGCGCTACACACGCAGGCATCTCTGTTGGTGAGGACGGTGCTACACATCAGTGCAACGAGGATATCGCTCTTATGAGAACTATCCCGGGCATGACTATCATCAACCCATGCGACGACGTTGAAGCAAGAGCTGCTGTAAAGGCTGCACTTGACTTTGAGGGCCCTGTATATATGCGTTTCGGACGTCTTGCAGTACCGGTCATCAACGATGCTGCTACTTACAAGTTTGAGCTTGGCAAGGGCGTTGTTATGAAGGACGGCAAGGATGTGACCATCGTTGCTACAGGTCTTATGGTAAACGAGGCTGTTGAAGCTGCAAAGACACTTGAAGCTGAGGGTATTTCTGCAAGAGTTGTAAATATCCACACTATCAAGCCTCTTGACAAGGAGCTTATCTGCAAGTGTGCAAAGGAGACAGGCGTAATCGTAACTGCTGAGGAGCATAGTGTTATCGGCGGACTTGGTTCTGCTGTTGCTGATGCTGTAACAGAGTGCTGTCCTGTACCTGTTGTAAAGATCGGTGTAAACGATGAATTCGGTCACTCAGGCCCTGCTGTAGAACTCCTCAAGGAGTTCGGACTTTCAGCTGAGAACATCGTTAAGACAGTTAAGGAAGCTGTAAAGCTCAAGTAATTTTTATATAAAATCAACGGGGAAGG